>Ga0302184_10000067_pt1 | contig 64136 bp, 62 predicted proteins | sample I_Palsa_N3_3_FD_200233 | JGI IMG/M metagenome (GOLD analysis project Ga0302184, IMG submission 200233) | Peat permafrost microbial communities from Stordalen Mire near Abisko, Sweden - I_Palsa_N3_3 | ecosystem: Environmental > Terrestrial > Soil > Palsa > Peat permafrost | place: Sweden...
CGGGTGGAACGGCCTGGGTTGAGCTGTCCGTGTCCAAGTCCGTGGATGCCGGTGCAGCGACGCACTTCATCGTCCTCGCCCGCGACGTTACGGAACGCCGGGCGGCCGCCGACCAGATTCAACGGCTTGCGTATTTCGATCAGCTGACGGGCCTGCCGAACCGCGAACATTTCCGCAGCCGAGTGGCGAGTGCGCTGGACGAAGCCCGCACTAAAAAGCGCCAGTTGGCGTTACTTTGCATCGATCTGGACAAATTCAAACGCATCAACGACACGCTCGGCCACAGTGTCGGAGACGATCTATTGCGGATGACGGCACTGCGCCTGCGTGAAGCGGTGCGCTGCGGCGACCACGCGGAACGAGCGCTAACCGGGGCTACCGGCGATGGGGATCTTTCCAGGCTGGGAGGCGATGAGTTCATGTTCCTGGTGCCGGGAATCGACGCTCCAAACCAGGCCGCGATTGTCGCCAGGCGTATTTTGTCCGCGATCATCCGACCCATTCTGCTCGCGCGGCATGAGGTCATGGTGACCCCCAGCATCGGCATCGCCGTATATCCGGCCGATGGCGACGACTTCGAAACGCTGTTCAAAAACGCCGACCTCGCGATGTATTTTGCCAAACGCCAGGGCCCCGGCACGTTCGCCTTCTTTAAACCTTCCATGAATGCGAATGCTCTAAAGCGTCTGACCATGGAGGGCAAGCTCTCCGGCGCCATTGCCGGCAACGAACTCTCGCTGCGCTATCAACCGCAGTTCGACTTGGGCACCGGGTTGATCGTTGGTATGGAGGCGCTGCTGCGCTGGACCAACGCAGAGCTCGGACAGGTGCCACCTCTAGATTTCATTCCGGTCGCAGAGGAGACCGGCATGATCCTGCCCATTGGCGAGTGGGTGCTGCGCGCCGCGTGTTCGCAAGCCAAGGCGTGGCTCGATGAGGGTCTTTCGGCCGTGCGCATTGCCGTGAACGTATCCGGGTTGCAGCTTGCCCAACGGGGATTTCCTGGGCTCGTTGTAGCTGTGCTGCACGACACCGGCCTGCCCGCCGGTACGCTGGAACTAGAAATTACCGAAAGTGTGATCATGGCAAATGAGGACTGGACGCGGCAGGTACTCGGAGAGCTGAAGGCGATCGGGGTACAGATCTCCATAGATGATTTCGGCACGGGCTACTCGAGTCTCGGTCGGTTAAGGGAGTTTCCCATCGATCGCCTCAAAATAGATGGTTCATTTATCCGGCGCGTTCAGAACAACGGCGAGGATCGGGTCATTGCGGCGACCATAATTGCGATGGCGAAGACGCTCAAGCTGGAGGTCGTTGCGGAAGGCGTGGAGGACCTCGCACAGCTGCTGTTCTTGCAGGAAGAGAGCTGCACGTTGGCGCAGGGGTTTTTCCTGAGTGCGCCGCTGACCGTCGCGGAATCAGGACAGCTGCTGCGGCGCCTCGCCCGCGACTTCGATGGAACCCGCACCGAGCGTCTGCGGCGCCTGCATGCCTAATGCAGTCGTTCGCATTTGAGTCTTGCAAAACTCGGGCCTGCCACAGCCGTACCGGAGCCTCTACTGCACACCGCGCAACAGTTCGTTGATAGAGGTCTTTGCGCGAGTCTGCGCGTCGACGCGCTTCACGATGACCGCACAGGCAAGTGCATAGCGGCCGTCGGAGGAGGGCAGAGTGCCCGGCACCACGACCGAGCCTGCCGGTACGCGCCCCTGGAGAATCTGTCCGCTCGAACGATCGTAGATACGCGTGCTCTGGCCGATGAAGACTCCCATGGAGATGACGCTGCCTGCCTCGACGATTACGCCCTCGACGATTTCCGAGCGCGCCCCGATGAAGCAATCATCCTCGATGATGGTCGGCGCCGCCTGCAGCGGCTCAAGCACCCCGCCGATCCCAGCGCCGCCCGACACATGCACGTTGCGGCCGATCTGGGCGCAGGAGCCGACCGTCGCCCAGGTATCGATCATGCTCGCGCAGTCGATGTAGGCCCCGATGTTGACGTAGCTCGGCATCAGTATCACGTCGGGTGCGATATAGGCGCCCTTACGCACCACGGCGTGCGGCACGATGCGTACGCCGCCCGCGCGCAACTGCTCGGCGGAGGCTTCCGCATATTTGAGCGGCAGCTTGTCAAAGAAGCGCGTGTAGCCGGCCTCGATGACGGCATTGTCGTGAATGCGGAAATAAAGGAGCACGGCCTTCTTCAGCCATTCGTTGACGACCCAGTTACCGTGTTTCTTCTCGGCGACACGCACCTGCCCGGAATCGAGAAGATCAAGGCAGCTGTCGAGCGCGAGCGCAAGCTCGCGCGTGTGCTGCTGCGGACTGAGCGCGGCGCGCTCCGCGAACGCGGTCTCGATGACGGCCGCCAGCTGATTGAGCTCATGCATGCGAGCTGATGAACTCGCGGATGCGCGCGGCGGCCGTGACGCAGGCGTCGACGTCGGGCACCAAAGATATGCGCACGCGCCCGGCTCCCGGATTCTCGTGCAAGGCGCGCCGCCCGAGGTAGCTCCCCGGCAGCACGGTCACATTCTGCGTCGCGTACAGATCACGCGCGAACGCCTCGTCATCGCCGCCGACGCGCGGCCACAGATAGAACGCGCCGGCGGGGCGCGTGACATCGATGAGCGGTGCGAGGATGGGCAGCACGCGCGCAAATTTCTCCTGGTAAAGGCGGCGGTTGGCGGCAGCGTGCGCATCATCGTTCCATGCGGCCGTGCTCGCGGCCTGCGTTGGCAGTGCCATCGCATTGCCGTGATAGGTGCGATACAGAAGATAGCGCGCAATGATGGCGGGGTCGCCCGCGACGAAGCCGGAACGCAAACCGGGAACGCTCGAGCGCTTGGAGAGGCTGTGAAAGACCACGCAGCGCTCGAAGCGCGCGCGGCCGGCGGCGATGCACGCCTGCAGCAGACTCGGCGGCGCCGCGGTTTCATCCGTGTAAATCTCCGCATAGCACTCGTCCGCGGCGATGACGAAGTCATAGCGCTCGGCAAGCGCAAGGGCCTCATTGAGGTAGTCCTGCGTGAGTACCGCGCCCGTCGGATTTCCGGGACTGCACACAAAGAGTATCTGGCAGCGCCGCCACACGCTCTCGGGGACTGCCGCCAGGTCCGGGACAAAGGCGGTCGCGGGCGTCGCGTCCAGAAAATAAGGCTCGGCGCCCGAGAGCAGCGCCGCCCCCTCGTAGATCTGATAGAAGGGATTGGGCATGACGATGAGCGGCGCGGCGCGGTTATCCACCACGGTCTGGACAAAGGAGAAAAGCGCCTCGCGGGTGCCGTTGACCGGCAGCACCATGGTGTGCGGATCGACCGATCCTGCGCGCAGCGCAAAGCGCCGCTCGAGCCACTGTGCCGCGGCGGTGCGCAATTCGGCGCCGCCGGCGGTCGTGGGATAGCTGTCCAGACGATCAAGATTGCGCTCGAGCGCCTGCAGGACGAGGGTTGGCGGGGCGTGCTGCGGTTCGCCGATGGACATCGCGATATGCGCCAAGTGCTGCGGCGGCTGCACCGTCGCCTTCAGTTGGGCGAGGCGCTCAAATGGGTAGGCATGCAGGCTTGCAAGATGCGGATTCATGCCGCCAGGCGCCGGTCGAGTGCCTCGGTGAGACGGTCCTTCAGGCGGCCGGCGGATGCCTCATCGAGCGGCCGGTTGTCGGCGCCCGTGACATAAAACACATCCTCGGCGCGCTCACCGACCGTCATGATCTTGGCAGCATGCAGCTCGATGTGCTCCTGCAGCAGCACCTTGCCGACATCGCACAAGAGTCCCGGCCGATCGCCCGCTATGAGCTCGAGCACGGAACGCTGATTGCGCTCATCGACGCTGAGCGCGATGCGGGTGGGAGTATTGAACATGCGCACCTGCCGCGGCGTGCGGCGCGAAACCGCAAACGGCGCATCATCCGGGCGCTGGATGGAGCGCCACAGCGCGCGTTCGATTTCCCCCTGGCGCTCATCATCGGTGATCGGCGCGCCGTCATCCTCGAGCACGTGATAAAGATCGAGGCTGAAGCCGTCTCCCGTCGGCGTGATGCGCGCGTCGACCACGGTGAGTCCGAGCTGATCGAGCACCGCGGTGGTGCGCGCAAAGCCGTGGCCGCGCAGGCGGGCAAATATGAGCACCCCCGTCGTGCCGCGAATGCTGCGCGGTTCGAGCGCGACCAGAGGCTCATCGCCGCGCGCGTCGCGCTGCGCGAGCAGGCGCGTGTGCCATGCGACCTCGGCGGCGGTATGGCGCAGAAAGTAAGGTGCGGAGAAACGCATCCAGGTGCGCTCGATCGCCTCCGGCGGCACGGCCTGCTCGAGGAGCTCACGCCGCGCGGCATCCTGAATTTCGCGCACGATCTCCTCCTGATCGATGGGGCTCTCGAGGCCGCGCCGCAGGGCGCGCTTGACGCGTTCGTAGAACTCGTGGAAGAGCGAGGCCTTCCACGAGTTCCAAAGTCGTGGATTCGTGCCGCGCACGTCAGCGCAGGTGAGCACATAGAGATAATCCAGATGCGTCTCATCACCGACGTGGCGTGCAAACGCCGTGATCACCTGCGGATCACCGATGTCCTGCTTTTGCGCAGTGATCGACAAACTCAGATGGTGGGCCACGAGCCATGCGACGAGGCGCGCCTCATAGCGCGACAGGCCCTGCTCCAGGCAGAAGGCGGCGGCATCGACCGCGCCGAGATCGGAGTGATCCCCGCCGCGACCCTTGGCGATGTCGTGGAAGAGCGCTGCGAGGTAGACGATCTCGGACTTTGGCAGCTGTTGCATGATGCGCGACAGCTCGGGCAGCTCGTGGTTGTAGCGCGGCAGTGCCAGACGGCGCAGGTTGCTGACGACGAAGAGCGTATGCGCATCGACCGTGTAGGCATGAAAGAGGTCGTACTGCATGCGGCCGACGATGCGCCCGAACGCCGGAATGTAGCGCCCGAGCACTCCGTAGGTATTCATGCGCCGCAGCTCGTGCGTGACGCCGACGCTTGCGCGCAGCATGTCGAGAAACAGGCGATGATGGCGCGGGTTCTGGCGAAACTCCTCGTCGATGAGCCACAAGTTGCGCACCACGCCGCGCATGGTGGATGCACGCACGCCTTTGATCTGCGGGTTCTGCTGCAGGATCGCGAAGAGCTCAAGAAGTGCGGACGGCGTGCGTGCGAAGACCTCTTCGCTGGTCGTCTCCAGGGAGCCGTTGCGCACCTGGAAGCGCGCGTTGAGCGGGCGCGGCGGCTCGTTCTCGGAGAGGATCGCTTCGCGAAAGAGCTGCAGCAACAGCTCGTTCAGCAGGCTCACGTCCATGACCGTGCGGTAGTAGCGCTGCATGAACTGCTCGACGGCGAGAGTGTAGGAGGCATCTTCGTAGCCGAAGGCGCGCGCGAGCGTGATCTGGTGATCAAAGAGCAGGCGGTCCTCGTGCCGTCCGGTGATCAGGTGCAGACCGAAGCGCACCTTCCACAAAAACGCCTGCGCCTGTTTCAGGCGGCGCAGCTCCGCCGGAGTGAGAAAATTCTGCTTGGCGAGCTCAGCGAGCGTGTTGGCGCCGAAATGGCGCTTCGCGACCCAGGCGATCGTCTGGATGTCGCGCAGGCCCCCGGGACCGGTCTTGACGTTCGGCTCGAGGTTGTAGGCGGTGTCGTTGGCCTTCAGGTGTCGTTCGGCCTGCTCGGCAAGCTTAGCCTCGAAGAATTTCCGTACCGGCCACACCCGCTCGGGTGCGAGCGCCGCGCGCATCGCCTCGAAGAGCTGCGGATCGCCGCTGACGCAGCGCGCTTCAAGGAGCGTCGTCATCACGCCCACATCGGGCGCACTTTCCTGCACGCATTCCTCGACGGTGCGCACGCTGTGGCCGACTTCCAGGCCGATGTCCCACAAGAACGCGACCAGCGCTTCGATGCGCGAGCGGCCCTGCGGATCGACCGGCGCCGGCACCAGCACCAGAAGGTCGATGTCCGATGCAGGATGCAGCTCCGCGCGGCCATAGCCGCCGACCGCGATCAGCGCCCAGCTGCGCCCGTCGCTGCCAAGCTGCGTGCGCCACAGCTCCCGCAGCACCGTATCAATGAGTGCGGCGCGCGCATGCACCAGGGTTTCAACCGGTTCCTCGGCGAGGAAGCGCGCCTGCAGATCATCGTGCGCCTGGCGTAAGAGGTCGCGAAACGCGGCGGGCGCCCCGTGCGCCTCGGCGAGGAGCGCGGGCAGCCGCGCCAAGAGCGGCCACGGCGCGCTGCGCAGCGTGCTCTCATGAGTGTCCTCGATGAGATCGGTGTCAATTGATGCCATCGAGGCGGGTCAGTTGCGGCCGCGCGCGCCGAGGGTGAGCACCTCAAAGCCCGTGTCGGTCACGAGCACCGTGTGCTCCCACTGTGCAGAGAGCGAATGGTCCTTGGTGATGACGGTCCAGCCGTCCGGCAGCAGGCGCACGTGGCGGCGGCCGGCGTTCACCATCGGCTCGATCGTAAAGGTCATCCCGGTTTTCAGTGCAATCCCGGTTCCCGGCTCGCCGTAGTGCAGGACCTGCGGGTCCTCGTGGTATACGCGGCCGATGCCGTGCCCGCAGTATTCGCGCACCACGGAGAAATGCCGCTCCTCGACGAAGGACTGGATGGCATGGCCGATGTCGCCGAGGTGCACGCCCGGCTGCACCACCTCGATGCCGCGCCACATGGCTTCGTGGCAGGTCTCGCTTAAGTGCTGCGCATGGGTGGGCGGCTTGCCGACGAAATACATCCGGCTGGTATCGCCGTGGAAACCGTCGCGAATGACCGTGACGTCGATGTTGAGAATGTCACCGGCCTTCAGGCGCTTATCGCTCGGGATGCCGTGGCACACGACGTGATTGACCGAGGCGCAGATGGTCTTCGGAAAGCCGCGATAATTGACGTTGGCGGGGATCGCCTGCTGCACATCGACGATGAAATCGTGACAGATGCGATCGAGCTCCTCGGTGGTGACGCCGGGAACCACGTGCTCGCCGATCATGTCGAGCACATCGGCCGCCAGGCGGCAGGCGACACGCATTTTTTTCTGTTCGTCGGCTGTCTTAATGGTGACCATGGCGCTGGGCGTGCGACCGGCTAGGGGATCGCGTAAGGCGTTGTTCGGACGGGACCTTCATGGTATAAAGCGCGGCCTTTTTTGGCAACGTAACTCACACGTGCACCACCAACCAGGCGGCTGGGTGTTTTCGCCGATCTAACGATCTGCGCAAATGGCCGCTCGGGGTGCGCGGAGGCCCAACCCAAACAGGAGCTTTTCAATGCCCGGCGTGTCCATGCGACAGATGCTGGAAGCGGGAGTCCATTTCGGACATCAAACCCGTTTCTGGAACCCGAAAATGGCCCCATACATTTTCGGCGAACGTAACAAGATCCACATCATCAATCTCGAGAAGACGCAGCCTATGTATGCGGAGGCGGCGAATTTTCTCAAGGGCGTCATTGCCGACGGCGGTACGGTGCTCTTCGTCGGCACCAAGCGTTCCGCGCGCGATGCGATCCGCAAGGAAGCCGAGCGCTGCGCGATGCCCTATGTGAATCAGCGCTGGCTCGGCGGCATGCTGACCAACTTCAAGACGATTCGCCAGTCGATCAAGCGCTTGGCGGAGATCACCGAGCTTTCCACGAGCGGTGCTCTGGAGAAGCGCGGCAAGAAAGAGGCGACGCAGCTGCGTCGCGAGATGGAAAAGCTTGAGCGCAGCCTGGGCGGCATCAAGGACATGACGTCGCTGCCGGATGCGCTCTTCGTCGTGGACGTGGGACACGAGAAAATCGCGGTCCACGAGGCCAAGAAGCTCGGCGTTCCCGTCGTCGCCATCGTCGACACCAACTGCTCGCCGGATTCCATCGAATACGTGATCCCCGGCAATGACGACGCGATGCGTGCCATCAGCTTGTACGCCGGCGGTATGGCCGAGGCGGTGATCGAAGGCAAGGCCTCCGTGCCGACCGTTGCGGTGGGCGAGGATGAGTTTGTCGAACTCGACGAGGGCGGCCAGCCGAAGAAGAAGAGTGCTCGCGGCCGTCAGCGCCCCCAGGCCACCGTGCGCAAGAAGGCGCCCGCCCGGCGCCGCGTGGCACCGGCGAAGGTGCTCCTCCCCGGGACCGAGGAGTCACAAGCGGAGGGGCTGGATGAGCTCGATGATGCCGAGGAGGCCGAGGTCGCAGCTGCCGTGGTCGCGCCGCTAGTGGTCGAAGAGCCGCCGCCGACGCCGGGGCGCCGCAAACCCCGCAATGACGAAGACGGCGGCTCGCTGAGCGAATGAGGAACTGCGCATGACGATTACGGCAGAGGCAGTCAAGCAGCTGCGCGAGCGCACCGGCGCCGGCATGATGGAGTGCAAGCGGGCGCTGGTGGAGACTTCCGGCGATCTGGACGCGGCCGCGGAGCTCATGCGCAAGCAGGGGTTCGCCAAGGCGGACAAGAAGGCCGCGCGGATTGCCGCCGAAGGGGTGATCGCAATCGCGCAAACGCCGGACGGGCGGGCTGCCGCCATGGTCGAGGTGAACTGCGAGACGGACTTCGTGGCACGTGAGCAGAGTTTTCGGGCGTTCGCACAGGAGGTCGCGGACGTCGCCCTTGCAGAGCGTCCGGGCTCCCTCGAGGCGCTTCTGGCATTGCCGCTTGAGAGCGGCGAGAGCGTGGATGAGCGTCGCCGGGCGCTGGTCGCAAAGATCGGAGAGAACATTGGCCTGCGGCGGTACGCAGTCGTGGAGGCGCCGGGGCGCCTGGGTGCCTATGTGCATGGCACGCGCATCGGGGCTCTGGTTGCACTGGAGGGCGCAGAAGCTGCGCTCGCTCACGATCTTGCCATGCATGTTGCAGCGAGCAATCCGAAGTATCTCTCGCCCGCGCACGTAGCCCCGGAAGTCATTGCGAAAGAACGCGAATTTCTAACCGAGCAGGCGCGTGATGAGAATAAGCCGCCGGAGATCGTCGCAAAAATGGTCGAGGGGCGGCTGCGCAAAACTCTGAACGAGATTACGCTCACCGGTCAGCCCTTCGTGAAGGACCCCGATATCTCCATTGAGAAGCTTCTGAAGGCAGCTGCTGCAAAGGTCACATCCTTTCAGCGCTTTGAAGTGGGAGCCGGCATCGAGAAGCGGCAGGAAAGCCACTGACGCGAAATATCAAGTGAAGGGCGGCTGCGCCACTACGATCAAATAGTGAACTTCCGCTAGAGCGGGGCATGCAATGAACGACAGCGAACGAGCGCGCTACTCCCGCATCCTCGTCAAGCTATCGGGAGAAGCTCTCATGGGCGAGGGCGATTACGGCGTCGATCCGCTCGTACTTAAGCGTATCGCCGGCGAAATCAACGACATCGCGCAGATGGGAGTGCAGGTGGCGGTCGTCATCGGCGGCGGCAACATCTTCCGCGGTGCGGGGCTGGCCCGCGCGGGCATGGACCGCGTGACCGGCGACCACATGGGCATGCTCGCGACCGTGATGAACGCGCTCGCCATGCAGGATGCTCTGGAGAGTTTTGGGCTCTACGCGCGCGTGATGTCGGCGATCCGCATCAACCAGGTGTGCGAGGACTACATCCGGCGGCGCGCCGTGCGCCACCTGGAAAAGGGTCGCGTGGTGATTTTCGCCGCCGGCATCGGCAATCCGTTCTTTACCACCGACACCGCAGCCTCCCTGCGCGCCATCGAAGTCAATGCGGAACTGCTGCTGAAGGCGACGAAGGTGAACGGCGTCTACTCCGATGATCCGGTGACCAACCCCGCCGCCGTGCGCTATGCGCGCCTCACCTTCGACAAGGTGCTCGCAGACAAATTGAACGTGATGGATGCCACGGCGGTCGTCATGTGCCGCGACAACCGCCTGCCGCTGCGCGTCTTCAATCTGAATAATCCGGGTGACCTCACCCGCATCGTGCGCGGCGAGGACGTCGGCACGGCAGTCACCGTCGACTAGGAGCCGCAGCATGCTCGAAGAGTTGAAGAAGGACGCACGCGATCGCATGGGCAAATGCGTGCAGACCTTCCAGGCGGAACTAAAGAAGCAACGCACCGGCCGCGCGCATCCATCGCTGGTCGAGCATTTGAAGGTCAACTACTACGATGCGGAGGTGCCGTTGCATCAGATCGCAAGCATCAACGTGGAGGACGGCCGCACGCTCGTCATTTCTCCGTGGGAGAAGACGGTGGTGCCGGCGATCGAGAAGGCGATCCATAAGTCGGATCTCGGCCTGACGCCGATGACCGCCGGCACGGTCATCCGCGTGCCCATGCCGCTACTGACCGAAGAGCGGCGCCGCGAGATCACCAAGGTGGTGCGCCATGATGCGGAGAACGCACGCGTCGCCGTGCGCAATGTGCGCCGCGATGTGATGAGCGACATCAAGGATCTCTTAAAGGAAAAACTCATCTCGCAGGATGACGAGCACCGTGCGGAGGGGGAGGTGCAGAAGCTCACCGACAAGTACGTGGCCGACATCGACCAGGTTCTTGCGGCGAAAGAGAAGGAGATCATGCAAGTTTGAGCGCGACGCCCCGACACGTCGCCATCATCATGGACGGCAATGGCCGCTGGGCCGCCGCGCGCGGCCTGCCGCGGCATGCGGGGCACAAGGCGGGAATCGCACCGGTGCGCATGGCGATTGAAGAGTGCTCGCAGCGCGGGGTTGAGGCGCTCACACTGTTCGCGTTCTCCAGCGAGAATTGGGGGAGGCCAAGCGTCGAGGTTTCTGGGATCATGAACCTGTTCCTGGATGCCCTCGAGCGCGAGACGGCGCAGCTGCACGCCAATCGTGTGCGGGTGCGTATCATCGGAGAACGGCGCGCGCTGCCGGTGCGCCTGCAGGCGCTGGTGGCCGCGGCCCAGGCACAAACGGCCGGCAACGACGGACTGCGCTTACAGCTGGCAGTGAGCTATGGCGGGCGATGGGATATTGTGCAGGCTAATCAGAGACTTGCAGAACAATGCTTAGTTGGTGCATTAAATCCGCGCGACATTACCGAAGCCCACTTCGCAAGTTTCCTGGAGCTCGCCGACGTGCCGGATCCTGACCTTTTCATTCGAACCGGCGGTGAGCGCCGAATCAGTAATTTCCTGCTGTGGAACCTTGCCTACACGGAACTGTATTTCAGCGACAGCCTGTGGCCGGACTTTTCGCTTGCGCATCTGGAGGAGGCACTGGCGTTTTTCGCGCAGCGCGAGCGGCGCTTCGGCCTCACCTCTCCGCCGTCGCCGCCCGTGGCCGGGCAGTCCGGTTCGTGACGGCGGCACTTAGATCTCGGGTCCTGACCGCGCTCGTGCTCGCGGGCGGCATGTTCGCGATCGTGCTGTGGCTGCCGCCGGTGGTGACGGTGATCGTGCTGACGGCGGGTGTGCTGGCCGGCGCGTGGGAGTGGTCGGCCTTCCTGCGCGCCTCGGCGAAGCTCGTGCGCCTTGCCTATGTCGCCGGGATCGCGGCGCTCCTGGCGCTTGCGTGGCGCTGCACGGCAGAGCCGGCCGGCAGGGACCTGCTGCTGTCTGTGGCGCTTGCCTGGTGGCTCGTGGCCCTCGGCTGGATCCTCTTCGCGCCGCGGCGCGTTGCGCCCTGGTCGGCCGCGCTCGCCGGCGTATTTGCGCTCGTGCCCGCGTGGCTTGCGCTCATGCGGCTGCGTCTGGATCTGGCGAACGGGGCGCAATGGCTGCTGTTCGTGCTCATCCTCGTGTGGGTCGCGGACATGGGCGCGTTCTTCTTCGGCGGGCGCTACGGGCGCTTGCGCCTTGCGCCCGCGGTTTCACCGGGAAAAACTTGGGAGGGCGTGCTCGGCGGCGTACTCTTGGCGATGCTGGTGGCGGTGTGTGGAAGCGTCTGGTTCCAAATTCCGCTCGTGTTTTTTCTGCCGCTGTGCCTCGCCGGCGTTGCATTCTCGATCGTCGGTGACCTCACCGAGAGCTTGCTGAAGAGATTTGCGGGCGTCAAAGACAGCGGCAGCGTATTTCCCGGCCACGGCGGAGTCATGGACCGCATCGACAGTGTCACGGGCGCGGCCCCGGTATTATTGTTTGGACTGACGGCGTTCGGGGTGGCCGCGTGATCGGCGTTGCTGTACTGGGTTCGACCGGCTCCATCGGCGAGAGCACGCTCGATGTGCTTGCGCGCCACACGGACAAGTTCAAAGTCGTCGCGCTGGGTGCGAACCGCAACGCGGCGAAGCTGGCACAGCAGGTTTTGAGCCTGCGGCCCGCATTTGCGGCGCTCGCCGATCCGCAGGCAGCGCGCGATCTTAGCGAACGGCTCGCAGGTTCCGGCAGTGCAACGCGCGTGCTCGGCGGCGCCCAGGGCCTCCTGGAGATTGCATCGCTGCCCGAAGCTGGCGTCGTGATGGCCGGCATCGCCGGCTCCGCCGGACTGCGCTCGACGCTCGCCGCGGCGCAGGCGGGCAAGCGTGTGCTCCTGGCAAATAAGGAGTCGCTGGTCATGGCGGGGCCGCTCCTCATCGCCGCAGTGCGTGCCGCGGGCGCAACTTTGCTGCCTGTCGACAGCGAGCACAGCGCGATATTCCAGTGCCTGCCGCCGGGCAGCGCCGCGGGTGTGAGCGCGCCGGGAGTGCGGCGCGTTCTCCTGACGGCCTCGGGTGGCCCGTTTCTGGATACGCCGCAGGAGGCACTCGTGGCGGTCACGCCCGAGCAAGCCTGCGCGCATCCCAAATGGGTGATGGGCCGGAAGATCTCAGTCGACTCGGCGACGCTCATGAATAAGGGACTGGAGCTGATCGAGGCCTGCCTGCTCTTTGGCCTGCCGCCGGCACAGGTCGAAGTGGTCGTGCATCGGCAGAGCATCGTGCATTCGCTGGTCGAATATATTGACGGCTCGATGCTGGCGCAGTTGGGCTCGCCCGACATGCGCACGCCGATCGCGCATGCCCTCGCGTGGCCGGGCCGCATCGCCTGCGGTGTCAATTTTCTCGATCTGATCCGCACCGCGCGCCTGGATTTCTGCGCCCCGGATTTGGGCCGCTTTCCGAGCCTGATGCTGGCGCAGGCGGCGGCGCGCGCGGGCGGACTTATGCCAGCCATTCTCAATGCCGCTAATGAGGTTGCCGTGCAGGCGTTTCTCGACGGGGAGTTGAACTTTCTAGACATTCCGCGGGTCATTGAAGGCGTGATCACGCAAATGTCGGCAGGGGCCATTGGCAGCTTGGACGATGTGCTGGCGGCGGATGCCGAGGCGCGGCAGCGCGCCCATGAAAGGCTCGCAATCCCGCGTGCGGGCGCGCTGCGGGCCGCGATATGAACTTCATTTGGTATCTCTTGTGGTTCGTCGTGGCGGTGAGCCTGCTGGTCACCGTGCACGAGTTCGGACACTTCTGGGTGGCGCGCCGCCTCGGCTTCAAAGTGCTGCGCTTCTCGGTCGGCTTCGGCCGGCCGTTGTGGAAAAAGACTGCCGGAGCTGATCAAACGGAATATGTGATAGCCGCCATCCCGCTGGGCGGTTATGTAAAGCTTCTCGACGAGCGCGAGGGGCCGGTGCCGCCAGAGGAGCTGGCGCGCTCCTTCACGCGCAGGCCGCCGTGGCAGCGCATCGTCGTGCTGCTCGCAGGACCCGGCTTCAATATTCTCTTTGCGATACTCGTGCTGTGGGGCATGTTCTGGGTCAACGGCGAGACCGAGATCAGGCCCCTCGTCGGCGATGTGGTCGCAGGATCGGTGGCGGATCGCGCCGGGCTGCGCTCAGGCGATGAGATCTTCGCCATCAATGGCGCACCGGTCGCGGGGCAGCGCGATGTGGTATTTGGCCTCCTCGATGCCATGAGCGGACCGGGCGCGGCGCTCCTTGCAGTGCATGGGCATGGCGGCGAGGCGCGCACGGCAACGCTGAGCGTGCCGAATTCCACAGAACGGCGCAGGCTCACCGAGCCTGCAGAGCTATTCAAGGGCCTGGGCTTCGAATTCTGGGAGCCCACGGTACCTGCGGTACTCGGCCGTGTGCTGCCCGACGGACCGGCAGCGCGCGCCGGCCTCAAGGCGGGTGATGAGATCACGGCCATCGACGGCGAGCCGGTGCGCAACTTTCATGACGTCATCGCGCGCGTCGCGGGACGGCCGGGCGAGACGATCAGCGTGCGCTACCTGCGCAACGGCACATCATTCGATACCCGCGTGGCGGTTGCGGGCGAGCGCGTCGAGGGCAGGTTGGTCGGGCGCATCCGCGTGACGACCGCCACGACCGTCAAGCTTCCCGACTCGCTTCTGACGCATACGGATTTGACGCCGCTTGCGGCGCTCGGACGTGCTGCGAGCGAAGCGGAAAACATGACCGCGCTGCAGGGGCGGCTCTTCTGGCGGATGCTCATCGGCCAAGTGTCGCTGAAGAATTTGAGCGGCCCATTGAGCATTGCCGAATACGCGGGTGATTCGGCGCAGGCGGGCGTTGCGCCGTTCCTGGGCTTCCTGGTGCTGATCTCGCTCAGTCTCGGATTCCTGAACCTGCTGCCGGTGCCGATTCTCGATGGCGGCCAGATCGTCTTTCAGGCGGTGGAGTGGCTTAAGGGCACCCCATTATCCGAACGCACCCAGGTGCTCGGGCAGCAGGTGGGGATCGCGCTCCTGGTGCTCTTGATGGGCGTTGCGCTCTTCAACGACATCGCGCGCCAGTTGAACTGACCAAACGAGCGCAGTTCCACCCGACTTCGCGTATGATAAATTGTCTACAGCGGCAGGCATTTGCATGCCCGTCATCCATTAAGGGGTAAGAGTGCCGTGAAGGGCGTTGTCAGTTCGGTGGTTTTGGGCTTGGTCGCGGCCGTGCTGGCGAGCTCCGCGCCCGCGTGGGCGGCGGAGATGAAATTTGCGGTCGTCGACTACGGCAAGCTGATGGAGGAGTCGCCGCAGGCGAAGACGGTCTCTGACGCGCTCAGAAACGAGTTCACGCCGCGCCAGCGTGATCTGCAGGCGCAACAGGCTGCGGTCAAGGCGAAGGAAGATCGCCTGCAGAAAGACGCGGCAACGATGACCCAGGATCAGCGCGCGCGCGCTGACAAAGAACTGCGTGACGGTGCGCGCGACTTTGCGCGCAAGCAAAGCGAGCTGCAGGATGACTTCAATGCCCGCAAGAACGAGGAGATGTCGCGCCTGCAACGCACCTTGATCGAGGAAGTGCGTACCTATGCAAAGGCGCAGGGATTTGACCTCGTCTTTGCCGACGGCGTCATCTATTCCACTCCCACGCTCGACATCACGCCGGCAATCCTCGCTGCCCTGCAGGCGCATGCGGGGCACTCCTCAGCACCGGCGACGCCGGCTACGTCGACTCCGGCGCCGAGTCCCAAGACTCCGAGTCACTGAGTAGCGTCGGGCGGCGCCTGCGGTCCGGCCCTCGTATGTCCGTTTCGCTGGGGGAGCTTGCGGTACGCTTTGGCTGCGAGCTCCGCGGCGACCCGGATACGCTGATCGATGGCATCGCGGCGCTGGCCGATGCGCATGAACGCGCAATCTCCTTTCTCGCGCACTCGCGCTACCGGCGGCAGCTCGCGCACACGCGCGCGGCCGCCGTCATTCTCGAGGCCGCCATCGCCGCGGAATGTCCGGTCGCAGCGCTCGTGTGCGAAAACCCCTACGCGACCTACGCGCGCATGGCCGCATGGCTGCACCCGTTGCCGCCAATTGTCGCCGGAGTGCATGCCTCGGCCATCATCGGCGCGGGCGCGCGCATCGAGCCGAGCGCCCACGTCGCAGCGTTCGCCGTCATTGGCGCCGGCGCCGCCATCGGCGCGCGCGCCTTCATCGGCCCGCATTGCATCGTCGCGGCAGGCGCAAGCGTCGCCGAGGATGCGCGGCTTGTGGCCCGCGTGACGCTCGGCGAGCGCGTGACACTGGGCGCACGGGCGCTGGTGCACGCCGGTGCCGTACTCGGCAGCGATGGATTTGGCTTTGCGCCCGAGCGCGGCGCCTGGGTCAAAGTCCCGCAGTTGGGCGGCGTGATAGTCGGCGCCGATGTGGAAATCGGCGCCAATACGACGATCGATCGCGGTGCGATCGGCAATACCGTGATCGAGGACGGCGTCAAGCTCGACAATCAGATACAGATCGGCCACAACGTGCGTATCGGCGCGCATTCGGTGCTGGCGGCGTGCGTGGGCGTCTCGGGCAGCGTCACGCTCGGGCGGCACTGCATGGTGGGCGGCGCCGTGGGATTTGCCGGGCACCTGTCGGTGTGCGACGAAGTGACCATCACCGGCTACTCCCTGGTGAGCCATTCCATCACACGCCCCGGCGTATACTCGAGCGGCATTCCGACCGAGGAGGCGGGCGCCTGGCGCCGGATCGTCGCGCGCCTGAAGCGCATCGACACCTGGAGCGCGCGCCTCGCAGCGGTGGAACGCAAGACGAACCCCCGGGGCGCTGCTGCGCGGAGCGAAGAGGATGACTGACTCGATCCAGCTCGACATCATGAAAATTCTCGAGCGCTTGCCGCATCGGTACCCGTTCCTGCTCGTCGATCGAGTGCTCGAATGCCGCGCGGGGCACAGCATCCGCGCGCTGAAGAACGTGACCTACAACGAGCCGTTCTTTCCCGGCCATTTTCCGACGCGGCCGGTGATGCCTGGCGTCATGATCATCGAGGCGCTCGCGCAGACGGCGGGAATACTTGCGTTCGTGACCTCCGGCATCGTGCCGAATGCGACGACGCGCTTCTACTTCGTAGGCATCGACAAGGCGCGTTTCAGAAAGCCCGTCGAGCCGGGCGATCAGCTGCTGCTGAGCGCGCAGCTCGAGCGCAGCTTCAAAGGCATCTGGCGCTTTTCCACCGTGGCGCTCGTGGGCGAGGATGAAGTGGCGCATGCGGAGATGATGGTCGCTCCGGAGGCGGGTAAGTGATTCGGCGCGTGGGTACGCAGGCAACCCTCGACCTCAGCAAAGATGCGCGCATTGATGCGCGCGCGGTCGTCTCGCCGCAGGCGCAGCTTGCGCCCGACGTCACGGTCGGCCCTTTCGCGGTCATCGACGCGGAGGTCGTCATCGGTGCGGGCACGACCATCGGAGCGCACGCGGTGATCAACGGGCCGACGCGCATCGGCGCAAGAAACCGCATCTTCCAGTTCGCATCCATCGGCAGCGACCCGCAGGACAAGAAATACCGCGGCGAGCGCTCCTATCTTGAGATCGGCGATCAGAACGTGTTCCGCGAATTCTGCACCGTCAATCGCGGCACCGCGAATGATCAGAGCGTCACACGCATCGGCAGCCACAATCTGCTGATGGCCTACACGCATGTCGCGCACGACTGCGTGCTCGGCGATCATATCGTCATGGCCAACTGCGCAACGCTGGCAGGGCACGTGCATCTTGGAGACTGGGTGCATATGGGTGGGCTGTCGGCGGCGCACCAGTTCTCCAAGGTCGGCGAGCATGCGTTCATCGCCAACAACACGGCGGTGACGCGCGATGTGCCGCCGTTTGTGATGGCAGTGGGCCAGCCTGCCGAGCCGCACTCGGTCAATGCCGAAGGCATGCGCCGCCGCGGCTTCACGGCCGAGCAGATCCGCAATGTGCGCAACGCCTTTCGCATCCTGTATCAGTCTGACCTGAAGCTTGTGGATGCGGTCGAGCGCCTGCAGGCGCTCGCGGCTTCGCAGCCCGAAGTGCGCGTGTTCGTCGATTTCATCGGGACCTCGACGCGTAGCCTCGTCAGATGAGCGCGCCGGCCGGCGAGCGCGCCGCCGGCGGAGCGCTGCGCATCGGCTTCGTGGCGGGGGAGTCTTCCGGGGATCAGCTGGGAGCGGCATTAATTGATGCTTTGCGCACGCGCGTCCCCGCACTTGAGTGCTTTGGCGTGGCGGGCCCGAGGATGATTGCGGCGGGATGCGAGGCGTGGGCGAGCGCCGAGGAGCTCGCCGTGATGGGTCTTACCGAAGTGCTGCGCCATCTGCCGCGATTGCTACGGCTGCGGCGCATGCTGATAGCGCGCTTTGTCGCCGCGCGTCCGCGGGTGTTCGTGGGCATCGACGCCCCGGAGTTCAATCTCGGGCTCGCCGCGCGCCTGAAGGCGCGCGGCCTTTGCACCGTGCAGTACGTGAGCCCGCAGGTTTGGGCCTGGCGCCAGGGACGCGTGCGCACCATCGGCCGCGCCTGTGATCTTGTCTTGTGCCTGCTGCCCTTCGAAACGCGCTTCTACGCAAGTCACGGCGTGCACGCGGTATTCGTCGGCCATCCGCTCGCGGATCAGGTTGCGCTCGAGATTGATCGCGACGCCGCACGGCGCGCGCTTGGCATCTCAGCGGATGCGAGCGTCATCGCCCTCCTGCCGGGCAGCCGCGTGAGCGAGGTTATGCGCCTGGGAGCAGACTTTGCCGGCGCCGCCGCCTGGATCGCCACACAACGACCGGCGGTGCAGTTCATCGCGCCGATGGCGACGCCTGCGGTGCGCAAGGTATTCGAGCGCCAAGCCGCCGCCGCGCTGCCGCGCATCCGCCTCACCGACGGCGGCGCCCGCGAGGCGCTTGCGGCCTGCAACCTAGCGCTCGTCGCCTCGGGCACCGCAACCCTTGAGACCCTGTTGTCGAAGCGCCCCATGGTGGTCGCGTACCGCCTCGCCGCCGCCACGGTGTTCGTGGCCCGCAGGCTCGCCCTGGTGAAGTCGCCCTACATGGCGCTGCCTAATCTCCTCGCGGGCCGCGCCCTGGTGCCGGAGTTTTTTCAGGACGAGGTCACACCTAGCGCGCTCGGGGGGGCGCTCTTGCGCGAGCTCGACGATCCGGGCCGCGCAGCAGAGCTCGCGGCGCAGTTTCGCCGCATGCACGTGGAGCTGCGCTGCGGCGCGGCCGAGCGCGCCGCCAATGCGATTCTCGAATGTGCGGGTATCCGCACGTGACGCGCGTTGCGCTGACGTTGCGGCGCGCGCGCATCGCCGGAGTCGATGAGGCGGGGCGCGGGCCGCTCGCCGGGCCCGTGGTGGCCGCAGCGGTCATTCTCAACGCGCGGCGGCCGATCGCGGGACTTGCGGACTCAAAGGTATTGCCGCCCGAGGAGCGTAGGCGGCTCGCGCTCCTGATTCGCACTCGGGCGCTCGCCTGGGGCATCGGCTGGTCCGATTCGGAGGAGATCGACAGCCTGAACATCCTGCAGGCGACGTTGCTCGCGATGCGCCGCGCGCTCCTGTGTCTGCCCCTTTGTCCCACCCACGTGCAGGTGGACGGCGATCGCCCGCCGCGCCTGACGGATGTTCTTGCCGGCTGCACGGTTGAGACCGTGGTCGGGGGAGATGCGACGGTCGATGCCATCAGCGCCGCATCGATTCTCGCCAAGGTATTCCGCGACGCCCTGATGGAGCGCATGGACGCGCACTATCCGGGGTTTGATCTTGCCACTCACAAGGGTTACGCGACGCCGGGCCATCTCGCCGCGCTCAAGGTGCGCGCGCCGACGCCGCTGCACCGGCGCTCCTTCGAGCCGGTGCGCGAGGCATTTGCGGCGTTACTATTGGCGCCATGAACAGCGGCTTCGTGCATCTGCGTCTGCACACCGAGTACTCGCTCGTGGACAGCGTGGTGCGTGTCGAGGAGCTGGTGGAGGCCGTGCTTGCGGCCGAGATGCCGGCGGTGGCGCTCACCGACCAGAACAATCTCTTTGGCATGGTCAAGCTGTACCGCGCGGCGCTCGCACGCGGCATCAAGCCCATCGTCGGAGTCGATCTGTTGGTGCGCGAGAGCGGCGAGCGCGCCCAGCCGTCACGATTGACGCTCCTGTGCCAATCCGAGATCGGCTACCGCAACGTCACGCGCCTCTTGAGTCGCGCCTACCTCGAAGGCCAGCAGCGCGGGGTTGCGCTCATCGACCGGCGCTGGTTGAGCGCGGAGTCGCTGCGCGGTCTCATTGCGCTCTCCTGTGCGACCGAAGGCGATGTCGGCCGCGCACTCGTCAACGGCCAGGAAGCCGAGGCCGAGCGGGCCTGTGCGTTCTGGCACGCTCTCTTTGAGGACCGCTTCTATCTCGAGTTGCAGCGGGTGGGCCGGCCGGGGGAGGAGGAGTACATCGCCGGGGCGGTCGCCTTGTCTGCCAGGCACTCGATTGCCGTGGTCGCCACCAACGACGTGCGCTTTCTCAAGCCCGAGGATTTCGAAGCGCACGAAGCGCGCGTGTGCATATACGAGGGTGCGCTCCTCGCCGACAGCGGGCGGGTGCGCCGCTACACGGCGCAGCAGTACCTGCGCACGCCGCGCGAGATGGCGCTGCTGTTCGCGGACGTGCCCGAAGCACTCGCCAATTCCGTCGAAATCGCGCGCCGCGCGAGTCTCATGCTGCGCTTGGGCGAGATGCACATGCCGCACTATCCCGTTCCGGACGGGACCAGCGCCGCCGATTTCCTGCGCAGGGAGTCCGCGCACGGTCTCGCGCGCCGGCTCACCGGCGAGCGCGACGCGGCGCGTATCGAGCAGCGCAAGTTGCGGCTCGAGAGCGAGCTCGACGTCATCTGTCAGATGGGGTTCGCGAGCTATTTTCTCATCGTGGCGGACTTCATCCGCTGGGCACGCGAGAACGCGGTTCCGGTGGGGCCGGGGCGCGGCTCGGGCGCAGGCTCCCTCGTCGCCTACTGCCTGGGGATCACGGATCTGGATCCGCTCGAATACGACCTCCTCTTTGAAAGATTCCTCAACCCGGAACGGGTGTCCATGCCCGACTTCGACGTCGACTTCTGCATGGAGGGGCGCGATCGCGTCATTGAGTACGTCGCCGACAAATACGGCCGCGACCGCGTCTCGCAGATCATCACCTACGGGACGCTCGCGGCGAAGGCGGTGGTGCGCGATGTCGGGCGCGTGCTCGGCATGAGCTACGGCTTCGTCGACCGCATCGCGAAGCTCATCCCCTTCGAGCTCGGCATCACCCTCAACGACGCGCTCGTGAAGGAGCCCGAGCTCGCGCGCCTCTATCAAGCCGAAGACGAGGTGCGCAATCTCATCGATCTCGCGCGCTCCCTCGAGGGGCTCACGCGCAATGCCGGCACGCATGCGGGTGGCGTCGTCATCGCGCCGTCGCCGCTCACTGACTTTGCCCCGCTCTACTGCGAAGAGGGCGCGACCAGCGTCGTCACGCAGTTCGACAAGGATGATGTGGAGGCGGCGGGGCTCGTCAAGTTCGACTTCCTCGGGCTGCGCACGCTCACCATCATCGATCGAGCGGTGCGCACCATCAATCCGGTGCGCGCCGCGCGCGCCGCGGCGCCGCTCGACATCAACGCCTTGCCCATGAACGATGCGCGCACCTACGCGCTCATCAAATCGGGGCGCACCACCGCGGTCTTTCAGCTCGAGTCGCGCGGCATGAAGGACCTCATCCGCCGGCTGCAGCCGGATCGCTTCGAGGACATCGTGGCGCTCGTCGCGCTGTTTCGCCCCGGGCCGCTGCAGTCGGGCATGGTCGATGATTTCATCGAGCGCAAGCACGCCCCGGCGAATACGCCGATTGACTATCTGCATCCGGACTTAAGGAGCGTGCTGGCGCCGACCTACGGCGTCATCCTCTACCAGGAGCAGGTGATGCAGATCGCGCAGGTGCTCGCCGGCTACACGCTCGGCGGCGCGGATCTCCTGCGGCGCGCGATGGGCAAGAAGAACGCCCACGAAATGGCGCAGCAACGCTCGGTGTTCGTGGACGCTGCGGTCGCGCGCGGGGTTGCGCCGGCGCGCGCCGCGCACATCTTTGATCTCATGGAGAAGTTCGCCGGCTACGGCTTCAATAAATCGCATTCCGCTGCCTACGCACTCCTCGCGTATCAGACCGCGTACCTGAAGGCCCACTACACCGCAGCGTTCATGGCGGCGGTGCTCACCGCCGACATGGATCGCACCGAAAAGGTTGTGTATCTGATCCAGGAGTGCAAGGAGCTTGGCATTCGCGTGCAGCCGCCGGATCTGAATACCTCGCTCTACGAGTTTGCGGTCGGCGATGAGGCGAGCATCCGCTACGGCCTGGGCGCGGTGAAGGGCGTGGGCGAGGCGGCGGTGCGCGCGCTCATCGGCGAACGCGAGGCGCACGGGCCGTATGCGAATCTGGAGGATCTGTGCCGGCGTCTTGATCTGCAGAAGGTGAACCGCCGCGTGCTCGAGGCGCTCATCAAATCCGGCAGCCTCGACGGCTTCGGCGTGAATCGCGCAGCGCTCATGCTGCACCTCGGTACTGCGATGCAGCGCGGCGATCAGGGCGCGCGCGCGCACGAGGCGGGGCAGGTGGACCTCTTCGGTCTCGCCGCGGAGGAGCGCGCATCGCAAGCGCCCGCCGCGCCGGCGGCGGCCGCGCCGGACTGGAGCGAGGCCCTAAGGCTCGCCGGCGAGCGCGAGACGCTGGGTCTCTACCTGACCGGCCATCCCATCGCCCGCATCGAGCAGCATCTGCCGCGCTTCGTGTCGCATCGCATCGGCGATCTTCTGGGTGAGCGGCCCTATGCGCTCGCGGGACGCGGCTTCACGCCGGGCCGCGCGGTGACCGTGGCCGGCTTGATTGACGAGATCAGAAAACGCGGCACGCGCATCAGCGTGAGCCTCGATGACCGCACCGGCAGGATCGAGGTGAGCCTCTTCGATGAGGTCTTTCAGCGCCATCGCGAGCTCATCGTCAAGGACGCGCTGGTGCTCGTCGAGGGACTCCTGCGCTTTGATGAGTTCTCCGACGGCTGGCGCCTGGGCGCGCGCCGGATCAGTGATCTTGACCAGGCGCTCGAGAGTCAGGCGCGGCGCATCGTCCTCAAATGGCCGCCCGGGCGCGCGAGCACGGGCTTCGAGGAGCTTGCGCAGATTCTCGCGCGCTTCCGGCCCGGACCGTGCGCGGTCACGATCGAGTATTGCGCCGCAATGGCGAGCGGCGCATTGACGCTCGGCGCGGAGTGGAACGTGCGCCCGACGCGCGAGCTATTGTTTGCGCTCGAGGCGCTCGTCGGCCGCGAGGGGATCGAGGTGCGTTGCGGCGCGCCCACCGTCGTGGCATTCCCCGAGAACCTTGCGGATGCCGGGCCGCGCCCGTAACCTCCCCAGTCCCCACGGGCAGCGGTAAGTTCCAAAAATGGCCGTCGCGTTTCTCGACTTCGAACAGCCGATCGCCGAGCTGGAAGCGAAGATAGAAGAGCTCAAGCACATCGCCTCGGAAGACTCCGAAGTAAACATCCGCGAAGAGATCACGCGCCTGCAGGCGAAGAGCCGGCAGTTGACGACGCACATCTTCGCGAACCTCACGCCCTGGCAGATCACGCAGCTGGCGCGCCATCCGCATCGGCCCTACACCCTCGACTACGTGAACGTCATGTGTCACGAGTTTCAGGAGCTGCACGGCGATCGCATGTTCGGGGATGACCTTGCGATCGTCGGCGGCCTTGCGCGCCTCGGCGATCGTGCGGTGATGGTGCTCGGGCACCAGAAGGGACGCGACACCAAAGAGCGCGTGCGGCGCAACTACGGCATGCCGAAGCCCGAGGGCTATCGCAAGGCGCTGCGCCTGATGCGGCTCGCGGAGCGCTTCGGACTGCCGCTCATCACTTTCATCGACACGCCCGGCGCATACCCCGGCGTCGGCTCCGAGGAGCGCGGGCAGAGCGAGGCCATCGCGCGCAACCTCTTTGAGATGTCGGTGCTGCGCATTCCGATCATCACCGTCGTCATCGGCGAAGGCGGCTCGGGCGGGGCGCTGGCGATCGGCGTGTGCGATCGGCTGCTCATGCTTCAGTACAGCACCTATTCGGTGATCACGCCGGAGGGCTGCGCGTCCATTCTATGGAAGAGCGCCGACAAGAAGGAGGCCGCTGCGGACGCCATGGGCCTCACCGCGCACCGCCTGGCGCAGCTCGGCCTCATCGACGAGGTGCTCGAGGAGCCCCTCGGCGGCGCCCATCGCAATCCGGCGCAGATGTCGGAGCATCTGAAGGCAGCTCTCATGCGCCACCTTGCGACGCTCGATGAGATGACCCGCGAGGAGTTGCGGGCAGCGCGCGGCGCCAAGATTGCTGCATTTGGGGTGTATTCCGAAACGCCCTCGTGAGGGCGCGCGTGAAGGCCGCGCCCTTTGGCCCGCGCGCTCTGCGCGCGCATCTGGCAACACTCCTGCCGGCGTTCCCGCACTGCGCGCTGTGCGTCGCCTACAGCGGTGGTCTTGATTCCACAGCGCTCCTGGCGGCTCTGGCGCTTGGATCGCGCGCACGCCCGCAATTGCGCGCGCTGCACATCAACCACGGCCTGCATGCCGGTGCCGACGCCTGCGCCGCGCACTGTCAATCATTCGCGCAGCGCGTGGGTGTGCCGCTCACGGTCATCGGCGTTGAAGTGCCGCGCACGCGCGGTGCGTCCCTCGAGGCGCAGGCGCGCGCGACGCGCTATGCCGCACTTGCCCGCGCGCTGCACCCGGGCGAAGTCCTCCTCACTGCGCATCAGGCGGACGATCAGGCCGAGACGGTGTTGCTGCAGCTCCTGCGCGGCGCGGGAGTCGCGGGGCTTGCGGCCATGCCGCCGTTGATGCGCTTTGCCGCTGGCTCTCTTGCACGTCCGCTTCTGGAGCGCTCGCGCGCGGAGCTTGCCGCGTGGGTGCAGGAGCGCAGGCTCGCCTGGATCGAGGATGCGACCAATGCCGACGAGCGGCTCGACCGCAACTATCTGCGCCGCCAGGTGCTGCCGCGGATCCGCTCACGCTGGCCGGCCGCGGCGCACGCGCTCGCTCGCAGCGCCCGCCATGCGGCGCAGGCGCAGCGCCTGCTCGAAGAGCTCGGCCGCGCGGATGTCAACAAGTGCGCGGACGGCGCGGACTTGTCGGTGCCGGCGCTGCGCGCGCTCACCCCCGAGCGCCGCGCGAATGCGCTGCGCGTGTGGATCGCGCGAGGCGGCTGGCCGCTGCCGGACGCGCGCCGCCTGGCAGAGCTCGCAGGGCCCGTACTCGCGGCACGCGCAGATGCGAACCCCACGGTCGCCTGGGGGGGAGTCGTTGCGCGGCGCCATGCGGACCGGCTCGGGATTCATGCGCCACGTGCTGCGCTAGCGAATGAAGAGCTGGCTTGGGCGTGGCGGAGCGCAGCGCAGCTTGCGCTGCCTGGGGATCTTGGCACGCTCACGCTCGAAGCCGATGCGCGCGGCCCGATCGATCTTGCGCTCCTGCCGGCCGAGCTTGCCGTGCGCTGGCGTCGCGGGGGCGAGCGCCTGCGGCCGCGCGGCGGCGGCCCGAGCCGCGCGCTCAAGACTCTGCTGCAGGAGGCAGAGGTGCCCCCCGCCGAGCGCGCGCGCTTGCCGCTCATCTTCGCGGGCGCGCGGCTCCTTGCCGTTGCCGACCGCTGGAGCGACGCCTCCATCCATGTGCGCGCGCGCGCGCGCGGCGCGCGGCGCGCCCGCCTGCGCTGGCAACGGCCCTGAAGATCTTTGCCGTGCGCGCGCGATTTTGCTAGTCTGCCTGCCCGTCGTCCATGCAGCCGTGCGGCTGCGGCTTTCCTTCGACGGGTTCCCTTAATGTCGCGATTTGTTTTCGTCACCGGTGGCGTCGTGTCCTCTTTGGGCAAGGGCATTGCCGCAGCCTCGCTCGGCGCAATTCTCGAAGCGCGCGGGCTCAAAATCGCGATGGTGAAGCTCGATCCCTACATCAACGTGGATCCGGGCACGATGAGCCCGTTCCAGCACGGCGAGGTGTTTGTCACGCAGGACGGCACCGAGACGGATCTGGATCTCGGCCACTACGAGCGCTTCGTGCGCACCACGACCGGGCGCCACAGCAATTTCACCACCGGACGCATCTACGAGCGGGTCATCGCCAAGGAGCGCCGCGGCGACTATCTCGGCGCGACCGTGCAGGTCATTCCGCACATCACCGACGAGATCAAACGCAGCGTGCAGCTCGGAGCCGGCGGCGCGGACGTCTGCATGGTGGAGATAGGCGGCACGGTGGGCGATATCGAATCGCTGCCGTTCCTCGAGGCGATCCGCCAGTTAGGCATCGAGCTCGGGCGCAGCAACTGCGTCTACATGCATCTGACGCTAGTGCCCATCGTCGGCGGCTCCGGGGAGATCAAGACCAAGCCCACGCAGCATTCAGTGAAGGAGCTGCGCGGCATCGGCATTCAGCCCGACGTGCTTCTGTGCCGCTGCAAGCAGCCGTTGCCGGAGGAGCAGCGCCGCAAGATCGCGCTCTTCACGAGCGTCGAGGAGCGCGCGGTCATCTCCGCCGTGGATGCGGAAGACATCTATCAGATCCCGATCCTGCTGCACGACCAGGGCCTCGACGACATCGTCATCGAAAAGCTGCGCCTGCAGGTGCCGGCGACGGACCTGCCCGAATGGCGCCACGTCGTGAGCGCCAGGGGCAATCCTGATGGGCGTGTCGACATCGCCATGGTCGGCAAATACGTGCAGATCCGCGATTCCTACATCTCGCTCAACGAGGCGCTGATGCACGGGGGACTTAAGTCGCGCACCCGCGTCAATATCCACTATGTCGAGTCCACTGATCTCGAGCGCGACGGCATTCACGCGCTTGCCGGCATGGATGCGATCCTGGTGCCGGGCGGCTTCGGCGAGCGCGGCGTGGAGGGCAAGATCCAAGCCGTGCGCTACGCGCGCGAGCACGGTGTGCCGTACCTTGGCATCTGCCTGGGTATGCAGATGGCGGTCATCGAGTTCGGCCGCCACGTGCTCGGGCTTACCGATGCCAACAGCACCGAGATGAATCGCGCGACTCCGCATCCGGTGATTGCGCTCATCACCGAGTGGCAGGATAGCGCCCGCGGCGCGCAGCTGCGCGACGAATCAACCGGCAAGGGCGGCAGCATGCGTCTGGGGGCGCAGGAGGTGCTCCTCGGCGCGGGCACCCAGGTGCGCGAGATCTATAACAAGGATGCGATCATGGAGCGCCACCGCCACCGCTACGAATTCAACAATCACTATCTCGAACGCTACAGCCGGGCGGGGATGCGCTTCTCCGGATTCTCGCGCGACGGGCTCGTGGAAATCATCGAACTTGCGAACCACCCGTGGTTCGTCGCAACCCAGTTCCATCCGGAATTCATCTCCACGCCGCGCGACGGACATCCCCTCTTCACGGGCTTCATCCGCGCCGCACGCACGCATCGCGCCGCGCAGCTGCCGCAAGCCGCAGGAGCATGAAGCTCGCCGGGCAGGACGTCGGTGTCGATCGGCCGTTCTTTCTCATCGCCGGGCCCTGCGTCATCGAAAGCCCCACGCTCACCGAGGAGATCGCCGGGCGCCTCGCCGAGATTACGGCGCGCCTGCAGATCCCCTTCGTGTTCAAGGCGTCCTTCGACAAAGCCAACCGCTCCTCCGCGCAGAGCTTTCGCGGCCCGGGGATCGCCGCCGGCCTCAAGGTGCTCGATGACGTGCGGCGCGCCGTGGGCGTGCCGATTCTCACCGACGTGCACGAAGACACGCCGCTCGGCGAGGTCGCCGCGGTGGTCGATGTGCTGCAGACGCCCGCGTTCCTGTGCCGCCAGACGAACTTCATCATCAATGCCGCAAGCCACGGCAAACCGGTGAACATCAAGAAAGGCCAGTTTCTCTCGCCCGGGGAGATGCAGAATGTCGTCACCAAGGCGCGCTCCACCGGCAACGACGCCATCATGGTGTGCGAGCGCGGCTTCTCCTTCGGCTACAACAATCTCGTATCCGACATGCGCTCGCTCGCGATCATGCGCGCGACCGGCTGCCCGGTGGTGTTCGATGCCACGCATTCGGTGCAGCTGCCCGGAGGGCAGGGGTCATCCTCCGGCGGTCAGCGCGAATTCGTGCCGGTGCTCGCGCGCGCTGCGGTTGCGGCGGGCGTCGCCGGGATATTCATGGAGACGCACCCGGATCCGGCGAAGGCGCTCTCCGACGGGCCGAATGCGTGGCCGCTTGCGCGCATGGAGGCGCTCCTCGGCACGCTCAAGGAGCTCGACCGCGCGGTGAAGGCACAGCCATTTGAGGAATCACTGCTATGAGCAGAATCGCCGACATTCGCGGTCGCGAAATCGTCGACTCCCGCGGCAATCCGACCGTCGAGGCCGACGTCGTGCTCGAGTCGGGCAGCCGCGGCCGCGCCGCCGTGCCCTCGGGCGCCTCGACCGGATCGCGCGAAGCGGTGGAACTGCGCGACCGCGATCCCAAGCGTTATCAGGGCAAGGGCGTCCTCAAGGCGGTGGCCAACATCAATACCGTGCTCGCGCCCGCGCTGCTGCGCCACGACGTGCGCGATCAGGCGGGCATCGACCGCAGGATGATTGAGCTCGACGGCACCGAGACCAAAGCCCACCTGGGTGCGAACGCGCTCCTCGCCGTGTCGCTCGCCGCGGCGCACGCGGCCGCGAGCGAGCAGCGCCAGCCCCTCTACGCCTATCTCGCGCAGCACCTCCTCGCCGGCCGTGAGGCGGTGATGCCCGTGCCGCAGATGAACATCGTCAACGGCGGCGCGCACGCCAACAACAGCCTCGACATCCAGGAGTTCATGATCCTTCCCGTGGGTGCGCCGAGCTTCCGCGAAGCGTTGCGCTACGGCGCGGAGATCTTTCACACGCTGAAGAAGCTCCTCGCCGCTCGCGGCCTTTCGACCGCGGTGGGCGATGAGGGCGGATTCGCCCCCGACCTGGGCTCCAACGAGGAAGCGCTCGGCATCATCCTGCAGGCCATCGAGCAGGCGGGATTCCAGGCCGGCGGCGACATCTTTCTCGGGCTCGATGTCGCAAGCTCGGAGCTCTTCAAAGACGGGCGCTACGAGCTCGAGTCGGAAAAGCGGCGCTTCAGCGCCGCCGAGTTCACCGGCTATCTTGCGGATCTGGCCGCCAAGTATCCGATCGTCAGCATTGAGGATGGCATGAGCGAGGCGGACTGGAGCGGCTGGGGCGAGCTCACCCGCGCGCTCGGCAAGCGCGTGCAGCTCGTGGGAGATGATCTTTTCGTCACCAACACGAAAATATTGAAGCGCGGCATCGATGAGCACGTTGCCAACGCCATTCTCATCAAGCCGAACCAGATCGGCACGCTCACCGAAACACTCGCGGCCATCGACATGGCGGAGCGCGCGCACTATGCCTGCGTCATTTCCCACCGCTCCGGGGAGACCGAGGATACGACCATCGCCGACATCGCCGTGGCGAGCGCTGCGACCCAGATCAAGACGGGCTCGCTGTCGCGCTCGGACCGCATGGCGAAGTACAACCAGCTGCTGCGCATCGAGGCTGAACTTGGCAAGGTCCGCTACGCCGGGCGCGACGCGTTTCCCGTCAAGTGCTAGGCTTCGCGCCGTGAAATGGCTTGCCGCAGCTTTGTTGGTCGTCGTGGTTCTGCTGCAGTACCGGCTGTGGCTCTCGGCGAGCGGCGTGCAGGAGCTGACGCGGCTCGAGAGCGCAGTGGCGCAGCAGAGAAGCGAGGATGAGCGTCTGGCCGACCGCAACCGGCAGCTCGCGGCCGAGGTGCGCGACCTGAAGAGCGGCTTCGGTGCGCTCGAAGAGCGCGCCCGCTCGGATCTGGGCATGATCGCCAACAACGAGACCTTCTACCAGGTCGTGCCGGCGCACGCGTCGGTGCAAGGCGCCGCGCCCACCCGCACCGCCGCGCGGTGAGCGGGCACTCCGAGCACCCGGGGGTGCCGTACTGGCTCGTCATGCCGGCGGCGGGCAGTGGACGCAGATTCGGCCATCCCCTGCCCAAGCAATACGCGCCGCTCTGCGGCCGCACGGTGATCGAGTGGGCGCTCGCGCCGTTCCTGGCGGACACGCGCTGCGCGGGCGTGGTCGTCGCGATTGCGGCGGCCGATTCGCACTGGCAGCGGCTTGCGCCGCGACTCGCGCGCGTCGAGGCGGCGCCCGGGGGAGCCGCGCGCAGCGACTCGGTGAGAAGCGCGCTCCTGGCCCTCGCGGGCCGCGCGCGCGCGGCTGACTGGGTGCTGGTGCACGACGCCGCGCGCCCGTGCCTGAGCGCAGCGGACCGGGACCATCTTCTTAAAGAGCTCGGCGCCCATGCAACCGGAGGGCTTCTCGCCACGCGCGCGGCGGATACCTTGAAGCGCGCGGCTGCGGACCAGAGCGTTGCGGCGACGCTGGACCGCACGCACCTGTGGCGCGCGCTCACGCCGCAGATGTTTCGCTACGGGCCATTGTGCGCGGCGCTCGACGCCGCCAAGGCGCTCGGCCGCAGTCCGAGCGATGAAGCGCAGGCCTTCGAGTGGCTGGGGGAGCATCCGGCGCTCATTGAAGGCTCCGCGGCTAATCTTAAGGTGACGAGCCTGAGTGATCTTGCACTCGCCGAGGCGCTGCTCGCGGCGCGGCGCACTGCGCCATGAAAATCGGCAGCGGTTTTGACGTGCACGCCTTCGGGCCGGGGGACTTCATCATGCTCGGCGGCGTGCGCGTGCCGCATTCCCAGGGCCTCATCGCCCACTCCGACGGCGATGTGGTGCTGCACGCGCTGTGCGATGCGCTCCTCGGCGCCGCCGCCCTGGGCGACATCGGCGAGCACTTCGCGAACCACGATCCGCAGTGGCGCGGCGCGGACAGCGCGCTCTTCGTGCAGCGGGTCATGGCGCTCCTTGCAGCGCGTGAGCTGCGCATCGGCAATGTCGACATCTCGGTCCTCGCCGAGACGCCGAAGGTCGCGCCCCATCGTCAAGAGATGCGTCGCCGCATCGCGACCCTCCTGCAAGTCTCTCCCGAGCAGGTGAACGTGAAGGCGACGACCACCGAAGGCTTAGGCTTCCTCGGCCGGGCCGAAGGCATCGCTGCGCAGGCGACGGTGCTGTTGCTCGAGGCAGGCGAGGCGGCGGGGCGTCAGCGCGAGAGCAGCACGTAGAGCGCGCCCGTCCCGCCGTCGACCGGCCGCGCGGAAACGAAGGCGACGACCGTCACGATGCGCCGCAGCACGTTGCTCACGACATTTTTCAGCACCGGCCCACGGTGTCCGGAGCGCAGCCCCTTGCCGTGCACGATGCGTACGCAGCGGATGTCGCGCTCGAGCGCGTTGGCGAGAAATGCCGCCAGTGCCGCCTTCGCCTGCGCGACATTGAGCCCGTGCAGGTCGAATTCCGCTTCCACGCGGTACAGGCCGCGGCGCAGATTGCGTACCACCGCCGGCTGCACCCCGGCGCGGCGGAACACGAGCTCATCGCCGCCGCCGACGGACAAATCGTCGATGGGGCCTTCGAGACTTTCGAGGAGGACGGCCTTGCGGTCGGCGCGCGCGAAACGGGCGCGGGCGGCCACGGGCTTCTTCTGCGGAGCGCGCCGCTCGCGCCCCAATGGCTGCACGTCCCGCACCGCAGATCTGAAGAGCTCCGCGTCCTCGTCGGAAACCCGCTTCACGCTACCTCCGGCTCCATCCTTTTGAGTATATTGACGCGCCCGTCGAGGGCGGTAGTTCTCAAGCATCCGCCGTGAGGATATTAATAAGTAACGACGACGGATACCGCTCCGACGGCATCCGCCGCCTCTCCGCTGCGCTTGCCGCGCTGCCCGGCGTCACTGTGACCGTCATGGCGCCCGAACGCAATCGCAGCGGCGCCAGCAACTCGTTGACGCTCGATGTGCCGCTGCGGGTGACGCAGGTCGAACCCGGCGTCTACTTTGTCGCGGGCACGCCGACGGATTGCGTGCACCTGGCGATCTCCGGATTTTTCGACAAGGAGCACGACATCGTCGTCTCGGGCGTCAATGACGGCGCGAACCTGGGCGATGACGTTCTGTATTCGGGCACGGTGGCCGCGGCCATCGAAGGGCGCTTCCTCGGGCTTCCCGCGATTGCCATATCGCTGTGCACGCAGGCGGGCGGCCGCGCGCAGTTCGACACGGGCGCCGAGGTCGCCGCGCGCCTGGTGCGGCAGCTCATCAAGAGCCCGCTCGATCGCGCCCTCATCTTGAACGTCAACGTGCCCGACCTTGCCTATGCCGAGCTCAAGGGCTTTCGCACCACGCGCCTCGGGTTTCGCCACCGCTCCGAGCCCATTCTGCAGGCGCATGATCCGCGCGGGCGGCCGGTGTACTGGGTGGGGCCCGCCGGGCGCGAGCAGGATGCGGGCCCGGGCACGGACTTTGATGCGGTGGCCGAAGGATTCGTGTCGGTGACGCCGCTGCAGATCGATCTGACGCGCCATGTTGCACTGCCGCTCCTGTCGAAGTGGCTGGTGGGAATCGATGACTGACCTGCGCATTGCCGGCATCGGCATGACCTCGGCGCGCACGCGCGATCGGCTGGTGCAGCGCCTGCGCGATCAGGGCATCGTCAATCCCGCGGTGCTCGAGCGCATCCGCAACGTGCCGCGGCATATCTTCGTCGATGAGGCGCTCGGCAGCCGGGCCTACGAGGACACGGCGCTGCCGATCGGCTTCGGCCAGACGATCTCCCAGCCCTACATCGTCGCGCGCATGACCGAGGCTCTCCTTGATGGCGGCCCGCTGGCGCGCGTGCTCGAGATCGGCACGGGCTGCGGCTATCAGACCGCCGTGCTCTCGCCGCTCGTGACCACGCTCTTCACGATCGAACGCATTGCGCCCCTCATGGAACGCGCCCGCGAGCGCATCAAAGAACTCGGCATGCGCAATGTGCGCTTTCGCCACGGCGATGGCAGCGTCGGCTGGAAAGCGCATGGTCCCTTCGATGGCATTCTCGTGGCGGCGGCGCCGCTCAGTGTGCCCGAGGCGTGGTTGCAGCAGCTCAAGCCCGGCGGCAGGCTCATCGTTCCCGTCGGACCCGAGGGTGAGCAGCAGCTCGTGCGCTTCACGCAGAAGGAAAACCGGCTCGAGAAACAGATGCTGGGCGCCGTGGCGTTCGTGCCGCTCCTGGGCGGCATGGGATGATTTAATCGCAAGACATCACGTTAATAGTCATTGGTAATGTATTGAATTTAATCAACTAATACAATGATGATTTTTGGCCACATACGCTCTTTTACGGGAAAAAGCGGCTATTTTTCGCTGCACACAGCAATATTTGGGCCGTTCCGGCACTCAATTGCGCTGCGGAAAATCCTTGATGAACAAGCCTCTTGCGTTGATATCTATGACGTGAGTAACATGTCGCGGAACACAGACAGGAGTAGTGGCAAAGCGACCTAGAAGAAGACACGGGGCGGAGGGGAGTGATAGAAAAGCAATAATATTTGAAAGAACAAAAACAATGCGGATGCAATTGTTCGAGTCTGTCAGCTTCGAATGATTGTTGGGTTGGTTGAAGCTTTCTCCCCCCGTGTCTTCTTTAGGTCGCTTTTTTTAAGGCCCTACTTTTTCAAAAAGAGCGCCGCCGCCACACGCCGCTCCTCCTGCACCAAAATATTGAAGGTGCGGCACGCGGCCCCCAAGTCCATTACTTCCAAACCGATGCCCTGCGCGGCTAATGCCGCGCGCACGCCGGGCGGCGCGGGGCCCGAACCCACGGGTGCTCCGAGGAGTACGATCTGCGGGGCGAGCGCCAGGAGCGGCGCAAGCTCAGCGACGCCGAGCTCAGCGGGTGCTCGCGGCTGCCAATCTGTGATAAGGGTGTCGGCAGTGACGATGCAGCTTCCGACCACGATCCGCTCCCCGATGCGCAGCTCGCTTGCCGAGTACGCGCGGATGAGGTTGATGCCGGAGCGGGCGTCGAGCGTAAATCTCATGCCGCTAAAATACCCGCTCGCACACGAGCTCGTCATCGTGGTCGCGGATCTCTACCTTCCCGAGGAGGGCCGTGCGGATGCGCTCGCGCTGCCGGGGCTCGAACGCGTGGCACGTTTTGGCACCAAGAGCACCCTTGCCGCGGGCTGGCGGTCCTGGCTTGCACGCCGCATGGGAGATGCGAACCTCGCTGCCGAAGCGCCGGCCTGCATCGCCGCGCGCTGCTGCAGTGCGACGGTCGCGGGCGCCGTGTGGCTTGCGGCCCCCGTGCACTGCGTCGCCGGGCTTGCCAGCGTGCACCTGGAGCATCGCGGCCTCCTCAAACTGCCCATGACCGCCCTCGCTGCGCTCGCTGCCGATTTCCGCGCGGTGTTCCGCGGCTCGCAGTTCGCACTTCAACCGCTCGCAAGCGGCGGCTTTCTCCTCGTCGGTCCGCCGCTCGCCGCTGCCGAGGCGATGGAGCCTGCACGCTGCGTCGGTACGAGCATTGCCGCGGGCCTGCCGCGCTCGCCCGAGCTGCGGCGCCTGGGTGCGGAAATTGAACTGTGGCTGTACGAGCATCCGGTGAATCGTCTGCGCAGCAATGCCGGCGAGCTTCCGGTGACGAGTCTATGGATATGGGGCGGCGGAACTCTCGAGTGCGCGCCGTCAGTTGCCGCGGGGCTCGCGGGCGCTTGCGCGTACGGACGCGATCCGTATCTGGAGGGCTTGTGGTGCGCGCGCGGCGCGCGCGTCGAACCGCTGCCCGAGCGCATCGAGGATCTTGCTGCGGCCCCTGCGAAGGGCAGCGTCATCCTCGTCGAGCTTGGAGAGCTCCTCGCGGCCGACCGTACGGCAGGCGTGGGCGATGCGCTCGCGCGGCTCGATGCGCGCTGGATTGCGCCGGCGGCGGATATGCTCGCGCACGGCGCGTGGCACTCGCTCACCATCATCGCCAATGATCGCTGCCTCATCCTCGGGCGGCATGATGGCTTGAAACGCTGGCGGCGCGCCTGCCGCGGCCTTGCGGCACTCGCATGAGCCTCACGGTCGTGCGCCGCGTGGCGCTTGCAGCGGCGGATCTTGGCGCGCCCCTGCACCCGGTCCTGCAACGCGCCTACGCCGCGCGCGGGGTGCGCTCGGCAACGGATCTGGACACCTCACTTGGCAGGCTCCTGCCGGTCGGGACGCTTGCCGGCGTTACCGAGGCGGTGAGCCTGCTCATCGCGCATCGCGCCGGCGGACGCGTGCTCATCATCGGGGATTTCGACGCTGACGGGGCCACCAGCACCGCCCTCATGGTGCGCGCCATGCGCGCCTGGGGATTCGCAGCGGTCGACTTTCTCGTGCCGAACCGCTTCGAGTTCGGCTATGGCCTCACTCCGGAAATCGTCGCGCTCGCGAAGTCTCGAGCGCCGACTCTCATCGTCACCGTCGACAACGGCATTTCGAGTCTCGCGGGTGTGGCGGCGGCGCGCGCAGCGCGCATCGACGTACTGATCACCGATCACCATCTGCCCGGCGCGGCCCTGCCGGATGCCAACGTGATCGTGAACCCCAATCTCAGCGGCAGCCGCTTCGGCAGTCCCGCGCTCGCAGGCGTCGGCGTCGCCTTCTATGTGATGGCGGGACTCAAGCGCAGGCTCGATGAGGCGCAAGCTCTGGGGGGAGTTGCGCCCGGGGTTGCGGAATTCCTCGACCTCGTGGCGCTTGGTACGGTGGCGGACGTCGTGCCGCTTGATTTCAACAATCGGGTGCTGGTCGCGCAGGGTCTGGAGAGGATCCGCGCGGGCCGCTGCGTCGCCGGCATCCGCGCACTCCTCAAGGTGGCCGGCCGCGGCCAGGCCGATCTCACCTCCACCGATCTTGCCTTCGCCGTCGCGCCGCGCCTGAATGCCGCCGGTCGCATCGATGACATGAAGATCGGTATTGAATGCCTGCTCGCGGACGATGAGGCAAGCGCTCTTGAGCTTGCCGAACGGCTCGATGCGCTCAATCGCGAGCGCCGCTCGATTGAGGCGCGCATGCAGGCCGAGGCGTTGAGCGCCGTCGAGCGCCTGCACGAGCAGAGCCTGCGCCCGCTGCATAGGAGCGGGGTGTGCCTTTACGATGAGAGCTGGCATCAAGGCGTCGTCGGCCTGGTCGCGAGCCGCGTCAAGGAGCGCGTGCGCCGTCCGGTGTTTGCCTTTGCGCGCGCGGACGCTGCGAGCCTGCGCGGCTCGGGTCGCTCCATCCCGGGCGTGCACATCCGCGACGTGCTCGACTGCATCGCCGCGCGCCATCCGGACCTCATCGTCAAATTCGGCGGCCATGCGATGGCGGCGGGTCTGACGCTGGAACTGGCGAAGCTCGAGCGCTTCGCCCGGGCGTTCGATGAGGAAGTCGCGCGGTGCCTCGCCGGGTGCGCGCGCGCGGACTGCATCGAGACCGACGGGGAACTTGGCGTTGCCGAAATTGCGCTCGACACCGCGCACGCGCTCAGAGCCGGCGGCCCCTGGGGCCAGGCCTTTCCGGAGCCGAGCTTTGACGGCGTGTTTCTCATCCGCTCCGCGCGCGTGGTGGGCGAGCGGCATCTGAAGATGTGGGTGGAAGTGCCGCGGAGCGGGCGCTCCTTCGACGCCATCGCCTTCAACTACCCCGGCGCGGCCGCTGCGGCGGCGCTGCCGCAGGGCGCCGCGCAGCTCGTCTACCGCCTGGATGTCAACGAGTATCAGGGCGAGCGACGCCTGCAGCTGCTCGTGGATCACCTGCTGCCGGCCTAAAGGCAGTGGCACGGGGCATGCGCCTTCCGTTAGCATCGCCGCCATGGAACTCAATCTCGTCAAACGACAGCTGCGCGACCTCGCAGAGCGCATCGGCGCATTACGGGGGTTTCTTTGAGTACGATCAAAAGAAGGAACGCCTCGAGGAGGTCGGTCGCGAGCTGGAGGATCCCAAGCTGTGGACCAACCCCGAGCGCGCCCAGGAGCTCGGGCGCGAACGCGCGCGCCTGACCGGACAGGTCGAGGAACTCGACCGGGTCGGCAAGTCCATCGATGATGCAAGCGAGATCCTCGCCATGGCCGAGGGCGAGGCCGACGAGGTGGTGGCGCGCGACGTGGAAGCTGACGCCAAGCTCCTCGAGAACCAGGTGCGCAGTCTCGAACTGCGGCGCATGTTTCGCGGCGAGATGGATGCGCACAGCGCATTTCTCGATGTGCAGGCGGGCGCCGGCGGTACCGAAGCGCAGGACTGGGCGCAGATGCTCTTGCGCATGTACCTGCGCTGGGGCGCGGCACGCGGCTTCACCTGTGAAGTGATCGACTCGACGCCGGGCGAGGTCGCCGGGATCAAGAGCGCAACCGTCGAGGTGCAGGGCGAGTACGCCTACGGCTGGCTGCGCACCGAGACCGGCGTGCATCGCCTGGTGCGCAAGTCGCCGTTCGATTCGGGGAACCGCCGCCACACCTCTTTCGCCTCCGTGTTCGTCTCCCCGGAAATCGACGATGACATCGCGATCGACATCAATCCGGCGGATCTGCGCGTCGATGTGTACCGCTCGAGCGGCGCCGGCGGCCAGCACGTCAACAAGACCGAATCGGCGGTGCGCATCACCCACCTGCCCAGCGGCATCGTCGCGGCCTGCCAGAACGAGAGGAGCCAGCACAAGAACCGTTCCATGGCGATGAAGATGCTGAAGGCGAAGCTCTACGAGCTCGAGGTCAACAAGCGCAACGCCGCCGCGAAGGTTCTCGAGGACTCGAAGTCCGATGTCAGCTGGGGACATCAGATTCGCTCCTACGTGCTCGATCAGTCGCGGATCAAGGACTTGCGCACCGGTGTGGAAGTGGGCAACACCACCGCCGTACTCGATGGGGATCTGGATGGCTTCATGGAAGCCTCGCTCAAGGCGGGACTTTGATGCGCAGTGTAAGCTCCCGGAGTGAAAGACGCAGAGCCTCCCCACGATGAAAACAAGCTGATCGCCGAGCGGCGCGCGAAGCTTGCCGCGCTGCGCCGTGCGGGCAGCGCCTATCCCAATGAATTCCGCCGCGACACTCTGGCGGCGCAGCTGCAGATGAGCTTCGGCGATAAGAGCGCCGAGTGGCTCGAGGCGCATCCGACGCCGGCGCATGTGGGCGGGCGCATGATGCTGAAGCGCGTCATGGGCCGGGCGAGCTTTGCCCAGCTCGCCGACCGCTCCGGCCAGATCCAGATTTTCCTGCAGGCGGATGCCTTGGGCGCGGCCTACGAGCGCTTCAAGAGCTGGGATCTGGGCGACATCGTCGGCGCCGGTGGCCTCCTGTTCCGCACCAAGACGGGTGAGCTCTCGGTGCGCGCAACGCACCTTGAGCTCCTCGCGAAGGCGCTGCGGCCGCTGCCCGACAAGTGGCACGGGCTCACCGACACGGAGCTGCGCTACCGGCAGCGCTACGTCGATCTCATCATGAATGCGGGCAGCCGCGAGGTGTTTCGCACCCGTGCACGCGTGGTGCGCTATCTGCGCGACTTTCTGGATGCGCTCGATTTCCTCGAGGTCGAGACGCCGATGATGCAGCCCGTCCCCGGCGGCGCCGTGGCGCGGCCGTTCAAGACGCACCACAACGCGCTCGATCTTGACATGTATCTGCGCATCGCCCCGGAGCTTTATTTGAAGCGCCTGATCGTCGGCGGCTTCGAGCGCGTCTATGAGATCAACCGCAATTTTCGCAACGAGGGACTCTCCACGCAGCACAACCCCGAGTTCACCATGCTCGAGCTGTATCTGGCCTACGCCGACTATCGCGACCTCATGGAATGGGTGGAGAAGGCGATCCGCGGCCTCGCCGACGCCGTGCACGGGGCGCGCCAGATCGAGTATCAGGGACGCCGCTACGACCTCGGCGCGCCCTTTCACCGCATGACGGTCGAGCAGGCGCTCATCGCGCACAATCCCGGGATCGATCCCATGTCGCTCCGGGATGTGACCTATCTGCGCAAGTTCTGCGCCGAGCGCGGCATCGCCGTCAATGACCACGACGGCGCAGGCAAGCTGCAGATCGAGATCTTCGAGAAGACCGTGGAGCAGAAGCTCCTCGATCCGACCTTCATCTACGCTTACCCGGCCGAAGTCTCGCCGCTGTCGCGCGCCAATGACGCGGATCCCTTCCTCACCGATCGCTTCGAGTTCTTTCTCGCCGGACGCGAGATCGCCAACGGCTTCTCCGAGCTCAATGATCCGGAGGATCAGGCGGCGCGCTTTCGCGCCCAGGTCGCGCGCCAGGAGCGCGGCGATGAGGAAGCCATGTATTTCGACAGCGACTACATCCGCGCGCTCGAGTACGGGATGCCGCCGACGGCGGGACTCGGCGTCGGCATCGACAGGCTCGTGATGTTCCTCACCAACTCCCCGTCCATTCGCGACGTGATCCTGTTTCCGCACATGCGCCCGGAGACGCTTTGAGCGAGGCGCCGATCGGCGTATTCGATTCCGGTGTCGGTGGTCTCACGGTGCTGCGCGCGCTCCTCGACGAGCTGCCGCACGAGTCGTTCGTTTACCTGGGCGATACCGCGCGTCTTCCGTATGGGACGAAGAGCCCCGAGTCGGTGACCCGCTATGCGGCGCAGGCGGCCGCGGCGCTTGCTGACCGCAACCTCAAATGCCTCGTCGTCGCCTGCAATACTGCATCGGCCTCGAGCCTTCCGGCGATGCGCGCCAAGTTACCCGGCGTGCCCGTGGTCGGCGTGGTTGAGCCCGGCGCGCAGGCGGCCTGTGCGGCTTCCGCCTCGGGCCGCATCGCCGTGATCGCAACCGAAGGCACCGTTCGCGGCGGCGCCTATCAGGAGGCCATCCTGCGCCGCCGCGCGGATGCGCGCATTCGAGCGCTCGCGACGCCCTTGTTCGTGGCGCTCGCCGAGGAGGGGCTCGTCTCGGGTCCCATCGCACTTGCCGTGGCGCATCATTATCTGGATGCGCTTGCGGCAACCTCGGGTGATGCGCCCGACACGCTGGTGCTCGGCTGCACGCATTTTCCGATGCTCGCGGGTGTCATCCGAGCGGCGCTCGGCGCGCGCATGCGCATTGTCGATTCGGCGGCGACGACGGCGCAGGAGGTGAGGCAGCGCCTGCAGAGCGCCGGATTGGCGCGCGGCGCGGGAGCATCCACCGTGCGCTTCCTCGCAAGCGACGGGGCGGAGCGCTTTGCGCGCATCGGCGGCCGTTTCCTCGCACGCGCCATCGCGCCGGCCGACGTCGAACTCATCGACCTGTAGGCGTACTACTGCGGCAGCTCGTACGGCAGCGGCAGGGCGGCGGCCTCGATGGGCGCCGCGGCATCCGCGGACGGCGCCTCGTCGCGTGCGCTTAGGGCCGTGACGGCCAGAAACTCACACGCCCCATCGTCGCCCCTGACGGCATCGACAGTTTTGAATGCGCGCCCGTCGCTCAAGCGACCGGCCGTGCCGGGTAGGAGTTCCTGCGTCGCGTGCGTGCGGAAGCGCTGCATGCGCCGTTTGACGCGACCGCGATAGTGTGCGCGCGCGATCACCTCCTGGCCCGTGTAGCAACCCTTGTCGAAGGCGATGGCGCCGAGCGCATCGAGATTCAACATTTGCGCAACGAACTCCTCGGAAGTCGCGGCGTAGATCTGCGGCTGACCGGCCGCGATGTCCATGCGGCGCCACAGCTGCCGATCGCCGCCGACGGGGCCGGCGCTGTGGGCGGCTTCGATCGAGAGCCACCTTGCAGGTTCGGCGCCGATGCGCACTCGCGTTGCCGCCGCGCGTGCCGGCACTGGCGCGTCGGTGCTCGCCAGGAGCCCGTAAATGCGCACATCCGCCGAGACGTCTTTGATTGCAACCTTGGCGCGCAGGATGAATTTTGCGAGCCGCGCGGCGACGCTCGCTGCGAGCTCACGCGGCAGCACGGCGAGAATCTCATCAGGCGCGGCGCGCACGAGCTGCAGGATGGCGATCGTGCGGCCCTGGGGGTTGTGATAGCCCGCGAGCACCGCGCGCCCGCTCGGCAGCTGCGTCACGTCGTTTGAGAGCTGGCCCTGCAGAAAGCGCTCGGCATCGCTGCCCTGGATACGCACGGCTCCGAGATCGGCAAGAGCTATGGCTTCGACTGCATCGGGTACGCGCTTCAGCATTGTTTTTGCAGAGGTTTCCGGTGGTTACGGCAGGGGAATTCTGGCAGACTTGGCGTCTATGCAAAATGCCCCGGACAATCTTGATCTAGACCCATCTTATGCCGAATCGCTGGAAGCGCCGCTGGTGCCGTATCTTAGGCCCGAGGAGACGGGCGGCCCCGCCGGACCTGAGCCGACGCGCTTCGGCGATTGGGAACGCAAAGGTCGCTGCATCGACTTTTGAACGAACGTAAGTCGCGAGCGGCGGCCGAGCTTCGCCCGACCCCGTCCGCGAGAGCACCATGCCCGAACGACCTCTTTCGCCTCATCTGTCGGTGTACAAGTTCAAGTACACCCTTGCGACTTCCATATTGAATCGCTTCGCGGGCCTCATCCTCTCGCTCGGCTTCATCCTCCTCGTCTACTGGCTCGTCGCGCTCGCATCAGGCGCGCGCGCCTATGCGCAGGCGCGCGCGCTGCTGTCGCTTGGCGTGTGCAAAATCCTTTATGCGGTTTTGCTTGCCGCCTTCGTCTACCACCTCGCCGCCGGCGTGCGGCATCTCATTTGGGATACCGGACGCGGGCTCGAGCGCGCCACCGCCCGGCGCAGCGCCTGGATCGTGGCGTTCGTGAGCCTCGTCGTGACAGCGCTCCTCGTCTACTCGTTCCTGCGCCCCGGAGCGTACGCCCGATGAGCCTGCGCGCTGCCCTGGGCGAGGTCTTAGGCCGCGGTTCAGCGAAAGAGGGCGTGCATCACTGGTGGCTGCAGCGCGTGACCTCGGTCGCGCTCGTGCCCTTGTCGATCGGGTTCGTCGTGTCATTGCTCGCGCTGCCGGCGCTCGACTATGCAACGCTCATCGCGTGGATGCGCCAGGGCGGTACCGCTCTCGGACTCGTGCTCTTCGTGCTGGTGGCCGCGCGCCACTCACACTTGGGCGTGCGCGTGGTCATCGAGGATTATGTGCACGCGCCAGGGGCGAAGACTCTCGCCCTCGTGCTTTCCGATTTCGCGCACTTCCTCTTCGCCGCCGCCGCCGTCTTCGCCGTACTGAAGGTGGCCCTGGGAGGGCGCCTGTGAGCGCCGCGGACTACATCGACCACAGCTACGACGTCATCGTGATCGGCGCGGGCGGCTCGGGGTTGCGCGCAACGCTCGGGCTTGCGGAAGCTGGCCTTGCAACGGCGTGCATCACCAAGCTCTTCCCGACGCGCAGCCACACGGTGGCGGCCCAGGGTGGCATCAGCGCGGCGCTCGGGAACATGGGCGAGGATGACTGGCGCTGGCACATGTATGACACGGTCAAGGGCTCCGACTGGCTCGGCGATCAGGATGCGATCGAGTTCATGTGCAAGGAGGCTGCTGCGGCAGTCATCGAGTTGGAACACTACGGCGTGCCGTTTTCGCGCACGCCCGAGGGACGCATCTACCAGCGCCCCTTCGGCGGCATGACCACGCACTTCGGCAAGGGCATCGCGCAGCGCACCTGCGCCGCGGCGGATCGCACCGGGCATGCGATGCTACACACGTTATATCAACAATCGATCCGCGAGCGCGCGACCTTCTTCGTCGAATACTTCGTGATTGACCTCATCATGGAGGAGGGCGCGTGCCGCGGCGTGATCGCGCTCGATCTTGCAGAAGGCAAGCTGCACCGCTTCCGCGCGCACATGTGCATCCTCGCCACCGGCGGCTACGGCCGCACGTACTTCTCCTGCACCTCGGCGCATTCATGCACCGGGGACGGCAACGCCATGGTGCTGCGCGCCGGACTGCCGCTGCAGGACATGGAGTTCGTGCAGTTCCATCCAACCGGCATCTACGGGTCGGGCTGCCTCATCACCGAGGGCGCGCGCGGCGAGGGCGGGTATCTCACGAACTCCCGCGCCGAGCGTTTCATGGAGCGCTACGCGCCCAATGCCAAGGATCTCGCCTCGCGCGATGTGGTGAGCCGCGCGATGACCGTCGAAATCCGCGAGGGCCGCGGCGTCGGTCCCGAACACGATCATCTTTTTCTGCACCTCGAGCATCTCGGGCCGGCGGTCATCCACGAGCGCCTCCCCGGCATCGCCGAGACTGCGCGCATCTTCGCGGGTGTGGATGTGACGAAAGAGCCTATCCCGGTGCTGCCAACCGTTCACTACAATATGGGCGGCATTCCCTGCAATCATCATGGCGAAGTCATCGAGCCCCGTGCGGGCAACCCCGACGCCGTGGTGCCTGGCCTCATGGCGGTCGGCGAGGCAGCCTGCGTCTCGGTGCACGGCGCGAATCGTCTCGGCTCAAATTCACTCCTCGATCTGGTCATATTTGGGCGCGAAGCGGCGCGACGCTGCGCGGAGCTCCTCACTCCCGGCGGCGCGCACCGCGCGCTCGCGCCGGATGCAGGAGCTGCCGCGCGCGCGCATCTTGAGCGCCTGCGCCTCGCGAACGGCTCGCGGCCAACGGCCGCCATCCGCCTGGAAATGCAGAAGATCATGCAGCTCGATGCCGGCGTCTTTCGCTCGGGGGAAACCTTGCAGCAGGGCCTGGAGAAGCTCGCGCAGGTGTGGACGGCATTCGCGGATGTGCGCGTCATGGACCGCTCGCTCATTTGGAACAGCGATCTCATCGAAACTTTGGAGCTGGAGAATCTTCTTCTGCAGGCGAGCGCCACGATTCATTCGGCCGCGCACCGCACGGAAAGCCGCGGCGCGCACGCGCGCGAGGATTTTCCGGACCGCGACGACGTTGGCTGGCTCAAACATACGCTCGTGTGGCTCGATGCGGCCGGCCACGCGCGCTTCGATTATCGGCCCGTGCACCTGCAGCCGCTGACGCGTGAGGTGGAGTCAATTGCGCCGAAGACCCGCACCTACTGAACCCGCGCGGCACCTGAGGCGGCATGCGCAGAGAGTGCCGCGGCACATCTGTGATTAAAGGATAGAGGAGCATCGATGGCGCAGTTCTTTCTGCCGCGCAACTCGCGGATTAACCGCAAGGGGCGGGTGCATGCGGCGCCGGAGGGCGCGCGCGCCCCGCGCAAGTTTCGCATCTACCGCTTCGATCCGAGCGCGCAGGAGGGGCCGCGGCTGGATACCTTTGAGCTCGATCTGGCCGCCTGCGGGCCGATGGTGCTCGATGCGCTGATTCAGATCAAAGGGACGGTGGATTCGACGCTCACCTTCCGCCGTTCCTGCCGCGAAGGCATCTGCGGGTCCTGCGCCATGAACATCAATGGCGTGAATTGCCTGGCGTGCATCACCGCCATGCAGGACTTGAGCGGCGAGATTCGTATCTATCCGCTGCCGCACATGCCAGTGGTGAAGGACCTGGTGGCGGATCTCACAACCTTCTATGCGCAGTATGCGGCGGTGCAACCCTGGCTCAAGAGCGCAACTCCCGCGCCGCCGGATCGCGAGCGGCTGCAGTCCAAAGCCGACCAGGAAAAGATTGACGGGCCGGCGGCCTGCATCCTGTGCGCCTGCTGTTCGACGGCGTGTCCGAGCTACTGGTGGAACAGCGAGCGCTTCTTCGGGCCGGCGGCGCTCCTCGCCGCCTACCGCTGGATCATCGACAGCCGGGATGAAGCCGCCGGCGAGCGCCTCGATGAGCTCGAGGATCCGTTCCGGCTCTACCGCTGCCACACCATCATGAATTGCACGGACGTGTGTCCCAAGGACCTGAATCCCGCGAAGGCCATCGCCGAGATCAAAAAGATGCTTCTCGAGCGCCGCTCATGAGAGCCGCAGAACCCGGCGCCGTCGCCTGGCGGCGCATCCTGTGGCGCTGCCGGCGCGGTATGAAGGAGCTCGACTTCCTCCTCGAGCGCTACACGCATGCCAAGAGCTTGCCGGTGAGCGCCGCCGAGCGCGGCACCTTCGCGCGCCTCCTTGACCTGCCTGACCCCGAGCTCATGGCCTACCTTCTCAACGAGGATGTCCCGGGCGACCCCGAGCTTGCAGGGCTCGTGCGGCGGATCAGCCGTGGCCCCCGGGCAAGCGGAGACCCCGGTTGACGGCCCGCCTGCGCCAACTGTCGACCGGATCACGGGTTTTGGGGGCTTGGGGGCGTCCGGGTGCCCCGGCAAATGGAATCCTGAACTTTCTTAAGGGTTCTGGGTCTACTGACCTCATAAGGCTTAAAGCTTCCGTGGCGAGCGAGCCGTGAGCGCCGACGTAAGCGATCTTAGCCTGGTGCGCCGTGTACAAAGCGGCGACAAAGGGGCGTTCGACGCGCTGGTGTTGAAGTATCAGCACAAGGTGACGAAGCTCGTGATGCGGTATGTCAGAAATCCGGCCGAGGCCGAAGACATTGCCCAGGAGGCTTTCATCAAGGCGTACCGGGCGCTGCCGCAGTTTCGCGGCGACAGCGCCTTTTACACTTGGCTCTACCGCATCGCGATCAATACCGCCAAGAACGCGGTCGTCTCCCGCGACCGCAATCCCGTCGACTATGACCTCGACATGCAAAACACCGACGAGTCCTACGAACTGCAGGGCCGCATGAAAGACGCGGAAACCCCGGAAGGACTCGTGCTCACCGACGAGATCCGCACCACTGTCAACGCTGCCATGGACGCGCTTCCCGAAGACCTGCGCACCGCCATCGTGCTGCGGGAGCTCGAAGGTTTGAGCTACGAAGAAATCGCTGCGAGCATGGACTGCCCGGTCGGAACGGTGCGCTCGCGCATCTTTCGCGCGCGCGAGGCCATCGACAAGCGCCTGCGCGAGGTATTTGAAGGCGGCCTCGGCCGCACTGAGGAGCTCGGATGAACGAAGAACTCGACAGTCAGCTGTCCGCCATGTTCGATGACGAGCTGCCACAGGGCGAATGTGAGCTCTTGGCGCGGCGGCTGTCGCGCGATGCTGCGCTGCAGGCGCGTTGGGGTCGGTACGCGGCCATTGGCGCCGTGGTGCGCGGCGATGTGCGCGTGGGCTCAAGCGTCGCTTACAAGGTGCATGCGGTGATTGCCGCGGAGAGTGCCCCGGCGGCGCAGCGGCCCGTGGCTTTCGCGGGCAGCGGCGGGCGCACGGCATCACTGTGGTTGCGCGGGGTGGCGGGAGCTGCGCTCGCCGCAAGCGTCGCGGCAGTGTCGATACTGTGGCTGCAGGGCGGCCTACCGGGCGGGGCAGGCGTGCTCGTCGCGCGCGCTCCGGTGCCTGCCGCCGCCGCGCCGGAAACCCGCGCCAGCTACGTCGTGCCGCGCGCGGTCGAGTCGCGGATGACGGTACCGGCGACGGAGCTTGCGAATTATGTCGTGGCGCACAGCGAGTTCTCGACGCCGGTCAGCCGGCGCAATCTCCTCTCCGCTCTTATGGCAAGCGAACCGGCAGCGGTGGGGGCGCCTGAGCAGTCACTTGGATCCGTCGACGACCCGAATCCCCATGCAGATGATGCGCGTTAGCGAACGACTCGCCTGGCTCGCATTGGCGCTGGCGGCCGCCTCGAGCGCGCTTGCGCAGGAGCCGCGCCAGTGGCTCGAGCGCATGAATCAGGCGCTCACCTCGCGCAACTACGACGGCGTGTTCTCGCACTGGCAGGATGGGCGCGTGGAGATGCTGCGCATCATCCATCGCAACCAGAACGGCCAGGTCACCGAGAGACTGGCGTCGCTTGATGGATCGGGGCGCGAGTTCATCCGCACCGGCACCGAGCTTACCTGCTACCTCCCCGACAAGCGCACGGTGCTGGTGGAGTCCCAGCCCGGCGGGGCAGGCTCGCTGTTGGCGAGCTTTCCAAGTTTCGATGAGAAATCGGCCGGCTTCTACGATATCCAGGAAGTCATGCGCACGCGCATCAACCGCCGCGATACGCGCGTCATTGCCGTCACCCCGCGCGATGAATTCCGCTACGGCTACCGGCTGTGGATTGACGAGACGACCGCGATGCCGCTCAAGACGCAGCTCTGCGATGCGCACGGGCGCATCATCGAGCAGGTCGTGTTCGCAAGCCTCACCCTTGCGAGCCACATCGCCGATGCGGCATTTCGGCCGGAAGTGGCGACCGACGGCTTTCAGTGGCTGCGCAATGATCCCACTCCCGTCGGCGCCGGCGTGCCGAATACCTCGGCGCTGTGGAGCGCGCTCAAGCTTCCGCCCGGCTTTCGCATGACCGTGCGCTCCGCGCAGGTGCTGCCGGGCGCGCACGATCCGGTGGCGCATCTGGTCTTTACCGACGGGCTTGCGTCGGTGTCGGTGTTCGTCGAGTCGCGCTCTGCCGAGGTGCCCCGGGATCAGCCGGCGCTCTCCGGGGTCGCGAGCGTCGGCTCGGCATCGGCGTTCTCCACCGTCATCGACGGCCACAAGGTGACGGCGGTCGGCGAGGTGCCCCCGGCCACCGTGCGCTTCATCGCCTCGTCGGTGAAAAGATCTGAACTGCCGCTCGCGGCGGGTCCCAGCGGACACTGAGTCATCACGGCGGATCGATCGCAAGAGCTTGCTCGTTTGAGCGTCGTGCAGCGGCGCGACTGCGAGCTGTGTGAAGAGCTCCTCGCCGAGCTTGCGGTGCTCGCGCGCAGCGTCGCGTTGCCGCCCATCGACGTGCTCGATGTGGATGCCGATGCGCAGCTCCTGCGCCGCTACGGCCTGCACGTTCCGGTGCTGCTCCTCGACGGCGAGGTCGTGTGCCGCCACCGCCTCGACGTACCGGAACTGAAGCGCCTGCTGCGGCTATAATGCGCGCGCGGCAAACGGGGGGGCTCATCCTCGCGGCAGACGCGTGCTCGAGGCATTGATGCGGCTCATACGCAACTTCGCAATCATCGCTCATGTTGATCACGGCAAATCCACCCTTGCTGACCGCTTCATCCAGATCTGCGGGGGGCTTGCCGCGCGCGAGATGCAGGATCAGGTGCTCGACTCCATGGAGCTTGAGCGTGAGCGTGGCATCACGATCAAGGCGCAGAGCGTCACCCTCTTCTACAAGGCCGCCGACGGAGAGCGCTACCAGCTCAATATGATCGATACGCCCGGGCACGTGGATTTCTCCTACGAAGTGTCCCGTTCTCTTGCGGCCTGCGATGGCGCGCTCCTGGTTGTCGATGCGACCCAGGGAGTCGAGGCGCAGAGCGTCGCCAACTGCAACACCGCCATCGAGCAGGGCCTGGAGGTGCTGCCCGCCATCAACAAGATCGACCTGCCATCGGCGGAGCCGGAGCGCGTGGCGAAGGAGATCGAGGAGATCATCGGCATCGAGGCGCAGGACGCCATTCGTGTGAGCGCGAAGACCGGCCAGGGCGTGCAGGAACTACTCGAGCGGCTGATCGAGCGCATACCCGCGCCCAAGGGCGACCCGGCGGCGCCTCTGCAGGCGCTCATCATCGACTCATGGTTTGACAACTACATGGGCGTCGTCTCGCTGGTGCGGGTGGTGAACGGCGCGCTCAAGCTCGGCGAGAAGATCCGCGTGATGTCGACCGGACGCTCCCACGGGGTCGATCGCCTTGGCCGCTTCACGCCGAAATCGATTCCCGAGCCCTTCCTTGCCACCGGCGATGTCGGATTTGTGGTCGCCGGCATCAAGGAGATTGACGGCGCGCCCGTCGGCGACACGATCACGCTCGAGAACCGCCCGAGTGCGCTGCCGCTGCCGGGCTTCAAGCAGATCCAGCCGCGCGTGTTCGCCGGAGTGTTTCCCGTCGATGCCGACGACTATGAAAAGTTTCGCGACGCGCTCGCCAAGCTGCGCCTCAATGATTCCGCGCTGCACTATGAGCCGGAAGTCTCCGGCGCCCTCGGCTTCGGCTTTCGCTGCGGCTTTCTCGGGCTTCTGCACATGGACATCGTGCAGGAGCGGCTCGAGCGCGAATACCAGCTCGCCCTCGTGACGAGCGCGCCGACGGTGGTGTACGAGGTGCTGCGCACCAACGGTGCGGTCGAACTCATCGACAATCCGGCGAAACTGCCGCCGGTGAACGAGATCGAAGAGATTCGCGAGCCCATCATCGTGGCCAATATTCTCGTGCCCCCGGATTATGTCGGGGCCATCCTCAAGCTCTGCAATGACAAGCGCGGCTCGCAGAAGAAACTCCTCTACCTTGCGAACCAGGTGTCCCTGCAGTATGAGTTGCCGCTCGCCGAAGTGGTCATGGATTTCTTTGATCGCCTGAAATCAGCCAGTCGCGGCTATGCCTCCTTCGACTACGAATTCAGCCACTTCCGCGCCGCGCCGCTCGTCAAGCTTGATATGCTCATCAACGGCGAGCGGGTGGATGCGCTGTCGCTCATCGTGCACCGCGACAGCGCCTACCAACGCGGCCGCGAGCTCGTCGACAAGATGCACGAACTCATCCCGCGGCAGATGTTCGAGGTCGCCGTGCAGGCGGCGATCGGCAGTGCCATCATTGCGCGCGCCACCGTAAAGGCGCTGCGCAAGAACGTGCTTGCCAAGTGCTACGGCGGGGATATCACGCGCAAGAGGAAACTCCTCGAAAAGCAGAAAGAGGGCAAGAAGCGCATGAAGCAGCTCGGCCGCGTCGAGATCCCGCAGGCAGCGTTCCTCGCCGTGCTGCAGGTGGGTCGCAAATCGTAAGGCGTCAAGGTCTTCCATGTTCATGCTAATCGTCGTTGCGTTGAGTTGGCTGGCGTTGCCGGTCGGGCTCGTGTGCCTGGTCGATGACTGGTTCCTGCGCCCGCGGCGCCAGATTGCGGCGCTGCCGCGGCCAGCGCCGGATCCGCCGCCGATCGCATTCGCCTACCTTGCGCTGCCCGTCCTGGTGGCCGCGGCGGTGTTGCGCCTGCTGGTGGCCGAGCGCCTCGATTTCGCCCTGGTACTGTCGCTCATCACGATTCTGACCGGCATCATCTGGGGACTCGACGCCGCGTGGCTGCGCGCACGCCGCGCCGCGGCGGTGCTCGCCGCCGGGCAGGATCCGGCGCTCTTGCCCGAGCCTGCGACGGTTGACTACGCGCGCAGCTTCTTTCCGGTGGCGCTCGTGGTGCTCTTGCTGCGCTCGTTCATCTTCGAGCCGTTCCGCATCCCGTCCGATTCGATGATGCCGACTCTGCTCGACGGCGACTTCATCATCGTGAACAAGTCGATCTACGGCCTGCGCTGGCCGGTATTCAACCGCAAATTCCTCGACATCAAAGCGCCGCAGCGCGGCGACGTGGTGGTGTTCCGCTACCCGCTCGATCCGTCCATCAATTACATCAAGCGTCTGGTGGGTCTGCCCGGGGATCGCGTGCAGGTGACGCACGACCGCATCACCATCAACGGCAAACCCGTGCCCTTTGAGATCGTCGGCCCCTACGACGACGGCTGCTACCTGAATATGCAGCTCGCCGTGGAGCACATCGGCGCGCACACGCATCAGGCGATGCTCTGCCCGGTGCCGCTCAATATGACTGCAGAGCCGCCGCCCGGGTGCAACCGCAAGACCTCGCGCGGCTACTTCTGCGCGGCGAATGCCTCCGACGCGCAGGTGCTGGATGCCGATGCCCCCGCGCGGGTGCTTGTCGTACCGCCCGGCGAGTACCTCATGATGGGTGACAATCGGGACAACAGCGAGGATGGCCGGGTGTGGGGCTTCGTGCCCGAAGATCATCTGGTCGGCAAAGCGACGCGAATCTGGTTCAATTGGGACTGGGCGCGTTCGGGGGGACCCATCTGGAGTCGGATCGGCGCCCACATCGACTAAAAACGGCCTCAAACGCGGGAGACATCATGCACAGCAAACAACGCGGCGTTACGCTCATCGGCTGGATCTTTTTGCTGATTCCAATCGCGATCCTTGGATATGCCGGCATCCGCCTGGCGCCGGTGTACCTGAACTACATGAAGGTCTCGCGCTCGATGAATCAGCTGGTGTCCGAGATGCATTCGCTGGACACATCGAGCGCCTCGATCATTCGCACTTCGCTCGAGAAGCACCTGGACGTCGAGAGCGTGGACTACCCGGGAATCAAGGACTTTGACATCCGCCGGGACGGCTCGATATGGATCGTGCAGACGACCTATGAGGAAACGGCACCGCTGTTCTCCAATATCTCGCTCGTCGTGGCCTTCGACAAGACCGTCCAGATCCAGTGATGCCGCGCGGCCGGATGCGATGAGGGCAGCAGACTGGCCGTGCTCGTGGGTGCTGGAGAAGCTCTCTTATGCGCCGCGCGAAGCGCGCCTGTTCAGCGCCGCGCTCACGCATCGCAGCGTATCCGGGGCGAATAATGAGCGCCTGGAGTTCCTCGGCGATGCGGTGCTCAACCTCCTCATTGCCGAGCATCTGTACCGCGCCTTTCCCACCGCCTCCGAAGGGGATTTGAGCCGCCTGCGCTCGCGGCTGGTGAGCGGCGAGTCCCTGGCGCAGGTCGCCGCCGCTCTCGGGCTCGGCGAGGCGCTGCACCTGGGCTCGGGGGAGCTTAAGAGCGGAGGCTTTAGGCGCAAGTCGATTCTGGCCGATGCACTCGAGGCGCTGTGCGGGGCGATATTTCTCGACGGTGGCCTGGAGGCTGCGCGCCAGGCGGTCGAGGCGCTCTTTGCCGAGCGCATCGCGGCCCTGCCGGAGCCGGCCGCCCTGAAGGATGCCAAGACGCGCCTGCAGGAGTATCTGCAAGCGCAGGGTCTGCCGCTGCCGGCCTACGTCGTGGAGCGCGTGGAAGGCGAGCCGCACGCGCATACCTTCTGGGTGCGTTGCGAAGTGGCCGCGCTCGAGCGGCGCGCGCAGGGCAGCGGCTCGACCCGGCGCAGCGCCGAGCAGGAGGCCGCCGAGCGCGTGCTCGGCGAGGTCGAATCTGCGCCCGGCGTGGCGCAAGGGTGAGCGGCGCGGCCCCAGCGGGCGAATTTAGGAGTGGCTTTGCCGCGCTCGTCGGCCGGCCCAATGTCGGCAAATCCACGCTCCTGAACGCGCTCGTCGGCGAAAAGCTCAGCATCGTGACGCCGCGGCCGCAAACCACGCGCCATCGCATCGTCGGCATCTGTCATCTGCCGCAGGCGCAGATTGCCTTCGTCGATACGCCGGGCCTGCACCATGGCGCGGCGCGCGCGCTCAATCGCGCCATGAACCGCACCGCCGGGGCGGCGCTGGCGGAGGCGGACCTGTGCATCCTGGTGGTCGCCGCGCTCGAATGGACCCGCGGGGATGCAATGGTGCTCGAGCGCATCGCAAGCTCGGGGCTACCCGCCATCGCCGCCGTCAATAAAGTCGACCGCGCAGCGCCGCGCGCGCGGCTCCTGCCGTACATCGCGGAGCTCGCAAAACGCTTTGAGTTTCGGGAGATCGTGCCGGTGAGCGCGCTCAAGCTCGAGCAGGTCGACATCCTGCGCGAGGCCATCGCGCAGTACCTGCCGGTGGCGCCGGCGCGCTTTGCACCAGGAACGCTGACCGATCGGGATCTGCCGTTTCGCATCGCCGAGCTCATCCGCGAGCGCTTGACCCTCGAGCTCAACCAGGAGGTGCCCTACGGCATCGCGGTCGAGGTGGAAAGGTCGGCCGAAGTGGAGGGGCAGCTCGTCGTGGATGCCGCGATCTGGGTGGACCGGGCGGGGCAGAAGCCGATCGTCATCGGCGCCGGCGGCGAGCGCCTGAAGCGCGTCGGGCGCGCGGCGCGGCTCGAGTTGAACCGGCTTCTCGGCCGCCGCGTGCACCTGGAGCTGTGGGTGAAGGTGCGCGAGGACTGGGCGGATGATGCGCGCGCGCTGCAGCACCTGGGGCTTGAATGATGCGCAACTCACGGCGCGTCGCGCTCGAGAGCGCCTATATCCTGCACCACCGGCCGTTTCGCGAGACGGGACGCATATTCGAGGTGCTAACACGCGAGGCGGGCCGCTTCTCCTTGTTTGCCCGCGGTGTGCGCGGCCCCAAGGCACGCCTGGCCGCGGTGCTGCAGCCCTTTCGCCTGCTGCTTCTGTCCTGGAGCGGGCGCGGTGAAGCGCCGAGCCTCACCGGCGCGGAATTCGCGCCAGAGTCCGCGGCGCTGCCGGCGCCGTGCCTCCTTTCCGGGTTCTACATGAATGAGCTCGTGCTGCAGCTGACGACGCGCCACGATCCGCAGCCGGTGCTCTTCGACGCCTATCACCTGGCGCTTGGGCAGCTCAAAGAGGGCGCGCCGCTTGCGCCGACGCTGCGCATCTTTGAAAAGCGCCTGCTGCAGATGCTCGGCTATGGGCTTGATCTGGACGCCGAAGCCATGAGCGGACGACCCATCGAGCCTGAAGGGTATTATTATTTCCGCCCCGGGGAGGGCTTGTTTCCGGCGGACGCGGCGCGCTCCGATGCGCTCGCGGGCCGTTCGCTCGCAAGTCTCAGGAACGAGCAGCTCGCCGAGGCGCGCGAGTTGCAGGATGCGCGCTCCTTGCTGCAGGCGGCGCTCGCGCACTGTCTGGAGGGGCGCGAGCTTGCCACGCGCTCGGTTGCCCGCTCGATGGCACGCAGGGGGTGTTAGCAGATGGCTCATTCGTTCATAGCCTTGGGATTCAACATTGATCATGTGGCGACGCTGCGCCAGGCGCGCCGCGCGCGCTCTCCCGATCCGGTGCATGCCGCGCTCGCGGCGGAGCTTGCGGGCGCCGACAGCATCACGCTGCATCTGCGCGAGGACCGGCGCCACATCCAGGTGCAGGACGTGCGTGCGCTGCGCGAGCTTTCGAAGACGCGCATGAATCTGGAGATGGCGGTCACGGACGAGATGCTCGACATCGCGCGCGCCGTGCGCCCGGCGGATTGCTGTCTCGTGCCCGAGCGGCGTCAGGAAGTGACGACGGAAGGCGGCCTCGATGCCGCAGGCCAGGTGCAGCGTTTGAAGGAGGCGACTGCCATCCTCGTGGCGCAGAGCATCCGCGTGGCCCTCTTCGTCGATCCGGACGCGCGGCAGCTTGAAGCGGCGGTGCAGATCGGCGTGCCCGTCGTCGAGCTGCATACCGGCGCTTACGCCGAGTCCGCGGGCGCCCGGCAGGCGGCGGAGCTGGCGCGCCTGCAGGTCGCGGCGCGGCTGGGCGCAAGCTTAGGATTGGAAGTGCACGCCGGACATGGCTTGAACTACCACAACGTGCAGCCGGTGGCTGCGATCGCCGAAGTCGTCGAGCTCAATATCGGGCATGCCATCGTTGCGCGCGCCTTATTTGACGGCCTGCCGACTGCGCTGCGCGAGATGCGCGCACTCATGGTGTCCGCGCGTGGCCGATGAACTGCCTCATCTTCGATATCGAGACCATCCCGGACGTTGAGCTCGGGCGGCGCATCTTCGCTCTGGAGGGGCTTGCCGACGCCGCGGTCGCCAAGGCGATGTTCGCGCACTGCCGCCAGGAGTCGGGGCGCGACTTTCTGCCCCTCGAGCAGCACCGCGTGGTCGCCATCGCCTGCGCATTGCGCCACCGCGAGGAGCTGCGCGTGTGGAGCCTGGGCGCAGCGGCAGCGGATGAGAAGGAGCTCATCGAGCGCTTCTTCGACGGCATCGAGAAGTACTCGCCGGATCTTGTGTCCTGGAACGGCGCGGGCTTTGATCTGCCCGTACTGCACTATCGCGCGCTCGCGCACGGTGTGCAGGCCGCGCGTTACTGGGAAACGGGCGGCGCCGATGCCGCATTTCGCTTCAACAATTATTTGAGCCGCTATCATTGGCGGCACCTTGACCTCATGGACGTGCTGTCGGGTTTTCAGCCGCGCGCGCGCGCTTCCCTCACCGACATGGCCTTGCTCCTCGGATTTCCGGGCAAGCTCGGATTTTCCGGCGCGCAGGTGTGGGAAGAGTATCTGGCGGGCAACGCCGTCGGCATACGCCGCTACTGCGAGACCGACGTGTTGAACACCTACCTGGTGTACCTGCGCTTTGAGCTCATGCGCGGACAGTTGACGCGCGCGCGCCATGCCGAGGAACTCGAACGCCTGAAGGCTCTGCTGCGCGGCTCTGCCGAGCCGCATTGGGCCGAGTTCCTGCATGCCTGGGAAGCGCGGCCTTGATGCTCGCGGGGCAGGCGGGCGAGATCGAAACGGGCGCAGTTGTCGCACTGACACATGAGGGGGACGGCATCGTCCGCGCGGGCAAGGCGGCGTTCGTGCCCGGTGCCCTGCCGGGAGAGCTGATCCGCTTTCGGCGCCGCGCGCGGCATCGCCAATACGATGAAGGGGTGCTCCTCGAGGTGCTCGAGCGCTCAGCGGCGCGCGTGACTCCGGCCTGTGCGCATTTTGGGATTTGCGGCGGCTGCGCCCTGCAGCATCTGGCGCCCGCGGCGCAGCTCGCGGCGAAGGAACTGGAGCTGCGCAACAATCTTGAGCGCATGGCGCGCGTGACGCCGCGCGAGTGGCTGGCGCCGCTCGCAGGTCCCGCATGGGGTTACCGGCGCCGCGCACGCTTGAGCGCGAAGTTCGTCGCCAAGAAGGGTCGGGTGCTGGTCGGATTTCGCGAGCGCTTCAAGCCGTACGTGAGCGCGATCGCCAGCTGCGAAGTGCTTGCGCCCGCCGCCGCCGCACTCATTCAGCCGCTGTCCGCCGCATTGACGGGTTTGAGCATCCGCGAGCAGGTGCCGCAGATTGAAGTCTCGATTGCGGACAATGCGCTGGCACTTGTGCTGCGGGTGCTGAGCGAGCCGGCAAGCGCAGACCTTGCGGCGCTTCGCGCCTTTGAAGCGCAGCACGGCGTGCGCCTGTACCTGCAGACGGGCGGCCTTGACTCCGTGCGGCGCCTGAATGCGGTGCCCCTCGAGGAGCCGCTGCGCTACGCGCTGCCGGCATTCGCACTCGAGCTCGAATTCGCGCCGACCGATTTCATCCAGGTGAATCGCGAAGTCAATGAGGCACTCGTGGCACGGGCGGTCGAACTCCTGGGCGTCGAGGCCGACTCCCGGGTGCTCGATTTGTACTGCGGCATCGGCAATTTCACCCTGGCGCTGGCGCGGCGCGCGGGCAGCGTCGTTGGGGTAGAGGCGGATGAGCGCCTGGTGGCGCGCGCTCGTCATAATGCGCAGCGCCATGGCCTCGGCAACGCGCGCTTTGAGTCCCTCGACCTTGCAGGGGAGGCCGCTGCGCAGGCGGCGTGCATGCGCGAGGCCTATTCGCACGTGTTAATTGACCCTCCCAGGGCCGGCGCGCGTGCGATGTTGCCGACTGTCGCACGCCTTAGCCCGCAGCGGCTCCTGTATATTTCCTGCCATCCGGGCAGCCTTGCCAGGGATGTTGGAATGTTGGTTCACGACTACGGCTTCATATTGCAGGCGGCGGGCGTACTCGACATGTTTCCTCATACGATGCACGTCGAGTCGCTCGCGCTCCTCGAGCGTCCCGCGGCGCGGGGCCGAGCCTCATGACCCTGGGGCCCCTGATGATCGATGTGGGGGGCCCCGAACTCTCGGGCGAGGACCTCGCGCTCTTGCGCCATCCCCTGGTGGGAGGCGTGATTCTCTTCGCACGCAATTATGTTGATTCGGAGCAGCTGGCCGCGTTGACGCGCGCCATTCATGCCGCCCGCACCCCCGCGCTCATCATCGCGGTGGATCAGGAGGGCGGGCGCGTGCAGCGCTTCAAGAGCGGCTTCTCGTTGCTCCCGCCGCTACGCCGCGTGGGGCACGAGTTCCACATTGACGCGGCCGCAGGGCTGGAACTTGCGCGGCGACTCGGGTGGCTCATGGCTGCCGAACTGCGCGCCCATGGCGTCGATCTGTCGTTTGCCCCCTGCGTCGATCTGGACTACGGCGCGAGCGAGGTGATCGGCGATCGTGCGCTTGATGCGCGCTCCGCCGCAGTCGCGCAGCTCGCGGTCGCCTACGCCCACGGCATGCGCGATGCCGGTATGGCGGCCACCGCCAAACATTTCCCGGGACACGGCGCGGTCGTCGCGGACTCGCACCTGGCGCTGCCTGTCGACCGGCGCGAGCTTGCGGATCTGCAGGATGATATCGCCCCCTACAGGCTCTTGATCGCCAATGGACTTGCAGGAGTCATGGCGGCGCACGTGGTATTCCCGGCCGTCGATGCTCTGCCGGCGAGCCTCTCGCAGGCGTGGATCACGCACATCCTGCGCGGCGAGCTCGGCTTCCAGGGCGCGGTGTTCACCGACGACCTTTCCATGGGCGGCGCGGCGAGCGCGGGAGATCTTTTGACGCGCGCGCGCCTGGCGCTCGCCGCGGGCTGCGACATGCTGCCCGTATGCAACGATCGGCCCGGTGTGCGCATGCTCATCGAGAAGCTCGAGGCCGAAGCTGCGCCGGCATCGCAGATGCGACTGGTGAGGATGCGCGGCCGCGATGGCATGTCCATCCGCGAGCTGCAGGCCGCGCCCGCCTGGCAGCAGGCGCGCGAGCTTCTGGCGCGTGTCATGGCGCCGCCGGCACTGCAGCTGCACTCGGGCAGCGCATGAATAACTGGTCGGTCGACATGTGGCGGCGCATGGTTGACGCGGCGCCCGAGGGCATCGTGATCTGCGATGCCAAGGTTCCCGGGCTTCCGGCCGTGTACGTCAATGCGGCGTTCACGCAGCTGTGCGGTTATCCCGCCTCCGCGCTCCTCGGCTCCAATCTGCGCATTCTGCAGGGCACCGATCGCGAGCAGGAGGGACGGCAGCGCGTGCGCGAGTCGATCCAAAGCGCGGCCGCCTGCCGCATCCTGCTGCGCAACTACCGCCCGGACGGCTCACTTTTCTGGAACGAATCGCTCATCCAGCCCCTGCAGGACACCTCCGGAGTGATCACGCACTGGGTCGGCTATCACCGCGATGCCGGCGGGCGCTTGAAGAACGGCGAGCGTACGGCCACGGGCCTGCCGCCCTGGTTGCGCGAGGACCGCCTGACGAGCCTGAATTCGCGCGCCTATTTCGAGGAGTTCCTGCAGCGCGACTGGCTCGTGGCGCAGCGCGACTCGCACGAGATCGGGCTCGTCATGTTTGATATTGATGATCTCGGCGCCTACAACGAGACCTTTGACAAGGGGGCAGGCGATGCGTGCATACGGCGCGTGGGGCGCGTCATTGCCGCCTCCTATCGCCGCGGCGCGGATCTGATCGGACGCTGGCAAGGCGGCACCTTCGCCGTCCTCATCCAGGGCGATGCGCCCGAGAAGGCGACGCAGTATGCGCGCGTGGTCACACAGCGCGTGCGCGACCTCCTCATTCATCATCCGCGCGGCGTCGCGGAGCGCTACGTCACGCTGAGCGCGGGCGTTGCGAGCCTCGTGCCGCCGCGGGAGCTTGCGCTCGAAGCGCTCGGCAATGCATCTCGCGCCGCGCTCGCGCGCGCGAAGGCGGCGGGCAAGAACAGCGTCGTTACCGCAGAAGCGACCGACTTCAAATAGTTGCGGTGCGCGCCGTTCAGCGTTTCGCGGGGCGCGTGCCCGCCACCGGCGTCACGAGCGCAATCACGCCAAAGGCCGGATGATCGAAGTAGGTGCGCTCATTGAAGCGCACGCGCCGCCCTTCGTTCAGCGTGAAAGTCGTGCCCGGGGCTGCGCCCAGGCCGGCAGGCGGATTGGCGGGCGCGTAGGCGAGCGTCATCCCCAGGTGCAGATATTGACCGCGCTCGAGCACGATCGTGCCCGTCATGCCCGCGACGTCGATGCCGAGGCGCGGCAGGGCGAAGCCCGCGCGCGTTCCCCAGGCGCTCGCAGTCTGCAACCAGGCCACATGCGCAAGCGGCGCGTAGCCCGCGCTCGCGCGCAGCTTCGCTTCAATATCGTTCAGCTGGAATTGCGATGCGGGCAGCGCCTGCAGGAAGTGGCCGACCTGGGTCGCATCGGCGGGAGCGGAGTCGCCGGAGTTGCTGTCGCTGCTGAAGTTGCGCGCGCCCGCCTCGGCCGCCCAGTTTTCCGCACCACCCAGGGCACTCGTCGCACGAAAGATGATGAGCTCGATGTTGTACGCCGGCACGATGGGCGCGGCCGGCTGCTGCGAAGCGGCGGGCAGCCAGGGAACGAGCGCAACGAGAACAGTAAGGCCAAGGACGGCTGACTTCATCGCGCGATACTCGCAGAAGAGCCTTCGCCGTGGCAAACGACGGCGCGCCTAGGGCGCGCCTGCCCTGCCGAGCCTCTTCAATAGATCGCCTGCGAACTTGAAGCGCGCCTCGTCCGCGGCAATGGCGTGCAGCACGCGCAGTTTGAGCGCGCCTTCCAGGCGATACTCGCGCGGATTTTTCTGCAACATGCGCACGACGGCTGTGGGCTCGACGCGATTTTCCTGCTCGAAGAGCACGTAGCCCCCCTGCGGGCCGAGGTCCAGACGGCGAATGCCGAGCGCGCGCGCGAGCAGCTTCAGGCGCGCGATGCGCAGCAGATGCTGCGCGCTTGCCGGCAGCGCGCCGAAGCGATCGATGATCTCGGCGGTGAGCTCATCGAGAGCGGCTTCGTCGGCCGCGGCGGCGATGCGTTTGTAGAGCGACAGGCGCACGTGCACGTCGGCGATGTAGGTGTCGGGTATGAAGGCGGGCAGGCGCAATTCGACTTCCGCATCGGCGGCGAGCGGCCGGTCCAGGACCGGTTCGCGGCCGTCTTTGAGCGCTTTTACGGCCTGCTCGAGCATGTCGAGGTAGAGCGCAAGTCCCACCTCGGTCATCTGGCCGCTTTGCTGCTCGCCCAGGAGCTCGCCGGCGCCGCGGATCTCAAGGTCGTGGGTCGCCAGCACGAAGCCCGCGCCGAGCTCTTCCATGGATTCGATCGCCTCCAGGCGCTTGCGCGCATCGGCGTTGAGCGCCGCGCGCGGCGGCGCGATGAGATAGGCATAGGCGCGGTGGTGGGAGCGGCCGACGCGACCGCGCAGCTGATGCAGCTGCGCAAGCCCCATGCGGTCGGCGCGATTGATCATGATGGTGTTCGCCGTGGGCACGTCGATGCCGCTTTCAATGATCGTCGTGCACACGAGCAGATTGAAGCGCCGATGATAGAAATCCACCATCAGCTGCTCCAGATCGCGCTCGCGCATCTGCCCATGGCCGAAGCGCACGTTCGCTTCGGGCACGAGTGCCTGCACCTCGGCGGCGATCCTCTCGATGCTGCGCACCTCGTTGTGCACAAAGTAGATCTGGCCGCCGCGCCGCAATTCGCGCAGCGCCGCCTCGCGCAGCGTCGCCGCGTGCCATTCGATGACGAAGGTCTTGATGGCGAGGCGTTCGGCAGGCGCCGTGGTAATGAGCGACAGATCGCGCAGGCCACCGAGCGCCATGTTGAGCGTGCGCGGTATCGGCGTCGCCGTCAGCGTAAGCACGTGCACCTCGGCGCGCAGCGCCTGCAGGCGCTCCTTGTCGCGCACGCCGAAGCGATGTTCCTCGTCGATGACGAGGAGGCCGAGATCCTTGAAGCGCGCGTGCGCGTGCAGGAGCCTGTGGGTCGCGATCACGATGTCGACCTTGCCCGCCTCGATGGCCTCCAGCGTTGCCTGGGTCTCGCGTTGGTTGCCAAAGCGCGACAAGGACTCGATGCGCACCGGCCAGTCGGCGAAGCGATCCTTGAAATTGGTGAGATGCTGCTGCGCGAGGAGGGTGGTCGGAACGAGGACTGCGACCTGCCTGCCCGAGTGCACGGTGACGAATGCCGCACGCATGGCAACTTCAGTCTTGCCGAAGCCGACGTCACCGCAAATGATCCGGTCCATCGGGCGCGCGCTTTCCAGATCGGCAAGCACCTGGCGGATCGCCTCGGCCTGATCGGCGGTCTCCTCGAAGGGGAAGGCGTTCGCGAAATTCTGGTACTCAAGCTCCGGCACCGGAATGCTCAGACCGCGGCGCGCGCGGCGCCGCGCGTACAGGTCGAGAAGTTCGGCGGCGACGTCGCGGATCTGCTCGGCGGCGCGCTTGCGTGCCCGCGCCCATTGGTCGGTGCCGAGTTTATGCAGCGGCGCGCTCTCGGGTGCGGCGCCGGTGTAGCGCGTGATGAGGTGCAGCGACTGCACGGGGACGTAGACGCGATCGCCGTCGAGATACTCGAGCACCAGGAACTCGCCTCTCTGGCCGGCGACGTCCATGGCCTGCAGGCCGACATAGCGGCCCACGCCGTATTCCTCGTGGACCACCGGTGCGCCGGGATTCAGGTCCTGCAGATCCCGCAGGATGGCTTCCGGATCGGTGGCCGCGCGCTTGCGGCGGCGTTCCTGGCGCGCGCGCGCGCCGAAGAGCTGTGCTTCGGAGACGACGGCGATGGGCGGCGCCGTGAGCGTGAGTCCTTCAAGATCGGGGGCGACGGTGAGGGCGAGCGCCGCAGCGCCGGTCGCAAACTCCTCCCAACCCTCGACGGGCGTTACGCGGTAGTCATGCGCGCGCAGCATTTCATGCAGCACTTCGCGCCGCCCGGCCGAGTCGGCCGCGATCAGGATGCGCCCGCCGAATTGACTGCGGAAACTCTCGAGCGCCGCGAACGGCTGCTCGGCATGCGCATCGATGCGCAGCTCGCGCGGTGCTGCGGTCGGAAAATTGTGCACCCCTTCGCTTGCTGGCGCGCTCTCGAGGTCCGCCTTGAAACTGTTGAGTTCGATCGCGGCAAAGTCCGCAAGCCGCGCTGCGGTTGCGGCCGGATCGAGGAAAATCTCGTGCGGGGCGAGCACCGGCCGCTCGATATCGTGGCGCCGCGCCTCGTAGCGCGCCTGAATGTCCTGCCAGTTATGCTCGAGCGCGCCCGCGAGCGCCGCGTCGTGCACCAGAATCGCATTCTTCGGCAGGTAGTCGAAGAGCGTCGCGGTGGTCTCAAAGAAGAGCGGCAGGTAGAACTCGATTCCGGCCGGCGCCAGGCCTTCGCTCACGCCGCGATAGATGCCCGCCTGAGTGGGCTCGCCCTCGAAGCGCGCGCGGAAGCGGCCGCGGAACAGGCGCACGCCATCGGCGTCGAGCGGCATCTCGCGCGCCGGCAGCATGCGTACGCGCTCGAGCGAATCGAGCGAGCGCTGTGTATCGGGATCAAAGCGCCGGATGGCTTCGATCACATCGTCGAAGAGATCGATGCGCAGCGGCGCCGCGGCCCCCATCGGGAACACGTCGAGGAGCGAGCCGCGCACCGCAAACTCGCCCGGGCTCGTGACCTGGCCGACGCTTGCGTAGCCTGCCTCGATGAGACGGTTGCGAAACGTCGGCAGCGCGAAGCGGTCGCCCTTGGCGAGCTCAAATGCACGCCCCTGCACGTACGCGGGCGGCGGCAGACGCTGGATGAGCGTGTCGGCGGCGACGATGAGGCAGCCGCTGCGTTCCTGCGGCAGCGCGAAGAGCGTACGTAGCCGCTCGGAGGTGATATCCGGATGCGGCGAGAAGAGGTCGTAGGGCAGGACCTCCCAATCCGGCAGCGTGAAGAGCGCGATGCGGCCGCCGGTGAAGAAGCGCAGCTCCGCGCGGCGTCGCTCCAGTTCGCGTGCATCGGCGGCAATGACGACGTACAGGCGCTCATCGGCGCGCGCCGCCTCGGCGAGCGCCAGCGCCGCGGCGCTGCCGTAGAGTTGCCGCCACTCGATGCGCCGCTGGGTGCGCGTGGGGACGGGTGGTTTAAGGAGTGACACGATCGCATCCCCATGCGACCGGGCGGGCCGCAGGAACGCGGCAGCTTACCGGGACGGGAAACGATCGCAAGGCGCGCGCGGGCGCGCCTTGCTCGCGCGGGTGTCAGCCGCTCGTGACGACCGCGTCGATGACGCGGTCACGCTCGAAGAAAACCGAGAAGCCGGCGTAGTCCCAGCGCGTGATCGGCGGGGCGCCGACGGTGGGGTGGCGCGTCACGGGCGCCCCGAACTTCTTCTCGACGGTGGTCATCGTCGAGCCGCGCGCGGGCCGCGCGACAGAGGAATCGCGCACTACGACGTGATCATCGACGACGATGGTCTCCGCGCATGCGGCTCCTGCGGCAGTCAATCCAACGAGCGCGGCGACGAGATAGCGGATTTTCATGTTCGACCTCCTGCACCAATACGAATGACTAACGCATCGGGACCATTCTGTCAAAGGCGCGGAGGCTGCGTCCGGGTCGATCTGTGACACAGGTCTGATTCCTGGCGGCCGCCGGGCACAACTGTGGTTAAATTACCTCAATCGCCTTGCTGCATAGGACGCGCCTGCCGCGCGAGGATGTTCCACCCGCTGTCAATCTTCGTGGGCCTGCGCTACGTGCGCGCTCGCACCCACAAGTTCTTCGTCTCGTTCATCACCTGGGCTTCACTCGTCGGCGTCTGCGTGGGCGTTGCGGCGCTGATCGTGATTCTGTCGGTCATGAATGGCTTCGAGGATGAACTGCGCGATCGGCTGCTCTCGCTCGGCGCGCATGCGCGCGTGGTTGCGAGCCCGGGCAGCGCAAGTGCGCCGAGCGCGCAGGACTGGCAGCGGGTGCGCCGCTTGGTGAGCGCGGTTCCGGAGGTCGCTGGCGTCGCCCCCTACATCGAGCTGCAGGCCCTCGCGGTGCGCACCCCGGAGATGCTGCCGGTGGTGCTGCGCGGCATCGATCCCGAAGCCGAGCGCAGCGTCGATGACATCGGCCGCGCGGTCACCGAGGGGCATCTGGCGGATCTCGTGCCGGGGAGCAATCGCGTCATCATCGGCGCGGTGATCGCGCAGCGCCTCGGCCTCATCCTCGGCGATCCGGTGACCATGCTGATTCCGATCGTGGACGCAGCCGGTGCGCCGACGCCGGCGCTGCGCGAACTGACGGTGGCGGGAACCTTCGAGGTCGGCTTCCAGGATCACGACGCCACGCTCATGTTCGCGCACATCGATGATGTGCGGGCGCTCGCGCCTGCCGTGCAGGCGTCGCAGGGCTTGCGCATCCGCTGCAGCGATGTGTGGGCGGCGCCGCGCGTCGCCGCACGCGTGCGCGCGCTCTTGCCGGCGGGCTTCGAAGTCATCGACTGGACAGTCGACCACGCGACCTATTTTCGTGCCGTGCGCATCGAGAAGACGATGATGGCGCTCATTCTGCTGCTCATCGTCGCCGTGGCGGCGTTCAACATCGTGGCGATGCTCGTCATGGTGGTGACCGACAAGCGCACCGATATCGCGATCCTGCGCACCTTTGGCGCGTCCCCGCGCCGAGTGATGGGCGTTTTTATCACCCAGGGGCTCGTCATCGGCTGGCTCGGTGTGCTTCTGGGAGTCGCGCTTGGCGTCCTCCTCGCCCTCAATGTCGAGGCCATCGTGCCGGTGCTGGAACATACCTTCCGCTTCCAGATCATGGATGCGGATGTCTACTACACGACCAGCATTCCCTCGGATCTCAACTGGTCGAATGTGGTGTGGATCGGGGTTGCGGCGCTGCTCCTCACGGGCTCTGCAACCCTCTATCCCGCCCTCAGGGCCGCGCGTACGGCGCCCGCTGAAGCGCTGCGCTACGAATAACGGCTATGGCAGGCGCATACGAATGGGTGATCGGCACGCGCTATCTGCGCTCGGCGCACCGCCGCGGCTTCGTGTCCTTCGTCGCGCTCATATCGGTGTCGGGCCTCACCCTCGGGGTTGCAACGCTGATCGTCGTGTTGTCGGTGATGAACGGCTTCGAACGCGAGCTGCGCACGCGCATCCTCAGCGTCACGGCGCACGCGACGCTTTCGGGGCTCGATGGCGCGCTCCCCGACTGGCATGCGGCGGTGGCCGCGGCCATGCATGAGCCGGGGGTTCTGGCCGCCGTGCCCTACATTGACGAACAGGCGATGCTGTCGCACGGTCAGCGCATCGCAGGGGCGGGCATCCGCGGCGTG
>Ga0302184_10000068_pt1 | contig 63630 bp, 60 predicted proteins | sample I_Palsa_N3_3_FD_200233 | JGI IMG/M metagenome (GOLD analysis project Ga0302184, IMG submission 200233) | Peat permafrost microbial communities from Stordalen Mire near Abisko, Sweden - I_Palsa_N3_3 | ecosystem: Environmental > Terrestrial > Soil > Palsa > Peat permafrost | place: Sweden...
CAGGCTGGTCAGATGTCCAGGAGGACATCTTCGGAGAGGAGTTCCTCCTGCCCCGGCCGCTGATGACCGCGATCGCGTCAGAGCTTCCGGTCGTGCTGTTGATCGACGAGATCGACAAGACCGACCAGGAGTTCGAGGCGATGCTGCTCGAGCTGCTGTCGGAGTTCCAGATCTCGATCCCCGAGCTGGGCCGAATCGACGCGCGCACCCAGCCGGTGGTGATCTTGACCTCCAACAACACCCGCGAGTTGACCGAGGCGCTCAAGCGGCGCTGCCTGTACCTCTGGCTCGACTACCCCGAGCTCGAGCACGAGCTCGAGATCGTTCGGCTGCACTCGCCCGGCCTGCAGGAGTCGGTCGCGCGTAAGCTGGTCGAGATCGTCGGCCAGATCCGCGAGCTCGACCTCAAGAAGCCGCCGAGCATCGCCGAATCGATCGACTGGGCGCGGGCGCTGCTGCTGCTCGGCGCGAACGAGATCGACGCCGAGATGTTCCGCCAGACGATGAGCGTGATCGTCAAGCACCGGACCGACCTCGACACCGTCGCTGCCCGCATCGGAGTCAAGCTGGAGGCGGCCGCCGATGCCCGCCCCGCCGCCTGACGACCGCCGGGTGACGCCGCCGGGCGCCCGACTCTACGCCCAGATTCCCGACCGTATTCCCGGCGGGTTCGACGGCCAGCTGATCAGCTTTGCCGAGGAGCTGCGCTCCGAGCATGTCGCGATCGGCACCTCGGAGCTGCTCGACGCGTTCAGCGCGCTCACCCACATCAGCTGGACCAGCCAGCCGGACTTCAAAGAGGCGCTGGCGGCGACGCTGGCCAAGTCGCCCGAGGATCGGCGCGTGTTCGAGCTCGTGTTCGAGCGCTTCTTCTTCCGCGCCGCCGAGGCCGAGGCTGCCCGCCAGCAGATCAAGGAGGGTCCGGCCACCTCCCACGCAGCCCAGGGCGACCTCGATCTTGAGGAGCTGCGCCGGCAGATCGCGGCGGCGCTGAGCGACGGTGACGAGGCGACCTTGCGGGATCTGGCACGGCTCGCGATCGCAGCCTTCGGCCGCGGCGAGGGGTCGGGCGTGCTCGGCGTCGACGTGCAGCGGATCCGCCGCGCGCTCGGCCTGCGAACCGAGCCGCAGCCGGCGCTGCCCGACGACGACCCCCGCCGCGACGGCGTCCCCCGTGAGCAGCTGCGGCGGTTCGAGCAGCATCTCCGTCGTGAGCTCGAGCGCGACATGATCGAGCGGACGCAGAGCCTGCCGCCCAAACGGGCGCTGTCCGAGCTTGACCGGTCGCTGCCGTCGGGGCCGATCCAGGACCTGGCGGCTGTGCACCGGGTCGTCGCCCAGCTCAAGCGGCGACTGGCGACCCAGGGGACCGAGCTGCGCGGCCGCAAGCGCCACGCCCACGTCGACGTGCGACGGACGATGCGCGCGTCGCTGCAGTCCGGCGGGGTGCCGATCGAGCTCAAGTACCGCCCGCAGCGACCGCGCCGCCCGGAGATCTTCGTGCTCTGCGACGTCTCGACGAGCGTCACCAGCGCGTCGACGTTCTTCCTCAGCGTGCTGCACGCGCTGCACGACTCGTTCCGCAAGCTGCGTTCGTTCGTGTTCATCGAGCGGATCTCCGAGGTGACCGATGTATTCGAGCGCGAGCGAGACTTCAAGGCCGCATCGGAGGCGGTGTCCAGGGACGCGGGTGTCGCCGACATCTCGGGCTACACCGACTACGGGCGCGTCTGGACCGAATTCCTGTCGACGATCGAAGACGAGCTGCACCCGCGCGCGACCGTGATCGTGCTCGGCGACGCCCGCACCAATGGCCGCCCCCCGCGCGACGACGTGTTCGCCCAGATCACGGCGCGCGCCGGGCGGACCTTCTGGCTGAACCCGGAGCCACGCCTGTACTGGAACTACGGCGATTCAGTGATCGCGGCGTATGCCGAGCACTGCCAGGCGTTCGAATGCTGGCGGACCGATCAGCTGGAGGACTTCGTCAAGGCGTTGGCACAGCCGATCGTCGCCCGTTGAGCTGACGCTTCGGCGCAACTCGGCTGCAAATGTGGTGTTCTCCTTGTCGTGGGTACCCGCCTACCGCAGCTTGTCGTCGCCCTGATGGCGGCGGCGACGCTGTTCATCACGCTGCCGTCCGCAGCGATCGCGCACGCCCGCACGCCCCACGTGACCGTCCCCGCGTCCGCCTCGCCCGGCCTCTCGGTCCAAGGCAACCAGCTGTATGCCAACGGCTCGCCGTTCGTCGCCCGCGGCGTGCAGATCGTCGGCCTCGTCGCCCCGACGTCCTATCTGTGGGGCAAATACGTCGCGGCCGGGCAGCAGTTCGGCCTGCCTGAACTGCGAGTCGCGGCGGCCGACCACGCCAACCTGATCCGCTTCCAGGTCTCCGAGTACGGTCTGGACCCGTCCAACCCCGAGTACTCGCCCGGCTATCTCACGTCGCTCGAGAACGGGATCGAGATGGCCCGTTCGCTCGGCTTCTACGTGATCGTCTCGCTGCAGTCCGAATCGGCTGCCGGGCTGGCGGCATCGGCCAACCGCTGTCCGCTGCCCGATGCCGGCGCGCTGGCCGCCTGGAACGAGCTCGCCTCGATGTTCGGCCACGACACGGGGATCATGTTCGAGCTCTACAACGAGCCCGCCGTGGGCGCGACCGCGGCCGGGTGGTCTGAGTGGCTCAACGGCGGCAACGTCGTCTACGGCAGCCAGATCGGCGATTCGTGCACAGCGATCGGGATGCAGCAGCTGATCGACCAGATCCGCGCCGACGGCGCCGGCAACGTGATCGTCGTCCCCGCCCTCGGCGGCGAGACCAACCTGGCGGGTATCCCGGCGCTCTCAGACCCGGCCAACCCGTCGGATCCGCAGCTGGCCTACGGCATCCACTATCCGAACCTGACGACCGGCATCAGCGCGTGGGACAAGGCGTTTGGCAACTTCTCGGCCAGGGCGCCGGTGATCCTGACCGAGTGGGACGCCGCCGCGATCACGGGGGGCTGCACCTCCGACACGCCGGCGCAGAGCGCCGAGCTGCTGGCGTACCTGGCCAGCAAGCGGATCGGACTGGTCGGCTTCGCGTTCGATCTGCCGGGCACGATCGTCCAGGACGCCACCTTCGCGCCGACGACCTACGCCGACTTCCAGTGTGGCGTCCCGGGCGGCGGCCCGGGCCAGATCCTGTTCGACGACTACGCCGCCGAGGCTCGGGGAGCGGCCGCGGCGCCGGTCGACGGCCTCGACGCGCCGGCGTCGTGGATGGTCTCCGGGAGCGGCGCCGAGGGCTTTCTGTCGGCCTCGCCGGGCGCCGCGCAGCTGCTGTTCAACACCCCGTACACGTACGTGACCGGTACCGGCGCCGCCGACACCTCGCAGCTGGGTCTCCAGAACGCTGTGCCGACCGCCACCTTCACCAACGAGGCGTCGCTGGCGGCGGCGATCACCACCGGCCAACTGCGTCCGGGGACGGTCGCGGTGCAGTACGCGCCCAGCTGGCCGATCACGCCGCGCAACCAGCTGACCGATCCGAGCAACGCCTTCATGCAGGCCGCGCTCGTCGCCCACGCGCACGGGCTGTTGTTGATCGGTGATCCGTCGCTGAACGTCGTCCGCGTCACCGCGCCGCACCTGACGGCGATCAAGCGCACCAGCAAGTTCCTGCAACGCCAGATCGCCGCCGCCGCCGCGCGCTACAGCGACGTGTACGTGATCCAGGCGCAGACGCTGGAGCGAACGCCGTCACGGTTCTCGGCGTTCGTTCGCCAGGCGGCGGCGCAGGCGGTCAACGCGCATGGGTCGGTCGAGATCCTGACCGAGATCCGTTCCGGCGCCGGGGCCCGGGCGCCGACCACGCCGATGCTCGAACAGGATCTGAGCGGCGTCGGCTCGGCGGTCTCGGGTTACGATCTGGTCGACCCGGCCTCGGCGGATCTGACGCAGCCGACATCGGGCGATGCGGCGGTCGGGCTGATCGACTCGTTCGCGGGACAAGGCTGACCCGAGTGGTTCGAGGCCAGCGCTGACCCGATAGGATTCGAACACCGCAAGTTGACACCAGGGGCTGGCGGGCAGGCCGGCTGAGATGGCGCCAACTCAGACAATCGCGAGGCCCCGGCGCAGACCCTTCGAACCTGTGGGGTAATTCCGACGTTGGGAGCGACGCGATGATCGAGACCCCGGTGCAGGCGTCTCGCGGACCCGGAGTGGCCCGGGCGGTGGATTGCGAACATGCGGCTGCGGCGGTCGACGTCGACCGGGTCAGCCGCACCTTCACGCGCGGCCGACAGACGGCAGTGCAGGCGCTTGCGGACGTTTCGCTGCACGCCGGCGACGGCGAGATCGTGGCGGTCGTCGGTCCGAGCGGATGCGGCAAGAGCACGCTGCTGGAGCTGATCTGCGGTCTGCAGCGCCCAGATGCCGGGACCGTGCGCTGCGCGCCGGCGGCGCTGATGCCCCAACGCGATCTGCTGCTGCCGTGGGCCTCGGCGCTGGACAACGCCGCGCTGGCGCTACGTGCCGGCGGCATCGGCCGCGAGCCGGCGCGGGAGCTGGCGCGGCCGTGGCTTGCGCGGTTCGGGCTGGGCGAGTTCGAGCGAACCCGACCCGCGCAGCTGTCGGGCGGCATGCGCCAGCGAGTCTCGTTCCTGCGCTCGCTGCTGGCGGGCAAGCCGGTGCTGGCGCTGGACGAGCCGTTCGCCGCGCTCGACGCGATCACCCGCGCCGAGATGCAGGGCTGGCTGGACCAGGCGTTGACCGCCGAGCCGCGGACCGTCGTGCTGGTCACCCACGATGTCGAGGAGGCGGTCCTGCTCGGCGACCGCGTGATCGTCCTATCCGAACGCCCCGGCCGGGTCGTCGCCTCGGTCGAGGTGGGGCTGGCGCGACCCCGGCGACGTGCGGATCCGGCCGTCGTGGCGCTGCGCGAGCGGGTGCTGGCGGCGCTCGGGGTCAGCGGATGAGCGCCGGCGCGAAACAAGCGCTGGCGGCGCCGCTGCGCCAGTGGCGGGCGGCGATCCTGCTGGCCGTGCTGATCGGCGCCTGGGAGCTGTACGTCGACCTCGGCGGTGCCGATCCACTGATCCTGCCCGCCCCGCACGCGGTCGCGTCGGCGATGTATGACGACCGCGGGCTGCTGTGGTCCAACTTCCTGGTGACCGCCGAGGAGGTGCTGCTGGGAATCCTCGTCGCCGCCGCCGCGGCGGCGGTGCTGGCGACCGCGATGCACTTCTTCGTGAACGTGCGCGGCGCCGTCTACCCGCTGCTGATCGCCTCGCAGACGATCCCGATCCCGATGCTCGCCCCGATCCTGGTGTTGTGGCTGGGCTTCGGGATCCTGCCGAAGCTGATCGTGATCGCGCTCGTCTCGTTCTTCTCGATCGTGATCACGACGCTCGCCGGCTTTGCCTCGGTCGACCCCGAATTACTCAAGCTGGTCCGCACGTTCGACATGTCCCGGCGTCGCGTGTTCTTCTCGGTGGAGCTGCCGACGGCGGTGCCCGGATTCTTCACCGGCGCCAAGATCGCGGTGATCTTCGCCGTCATCGGGGCCGTGTTCGCCGAGCAGGCCGGCGCGAACTCCGGCCTTGGCTACGTGTTCACCCAAGCGTTGCCGCAGCTGCTGACCGCGCGGGCGTTCGCGGCCGTCGTGATCCTGTCGTTGTTCGCGATCGCGCTGTTCGGTGCGTTGACGCTGGCCGAGCGGCTGACGGTGCCGTGGGCCCATGCCGCCGGCTCTCAGGTTGGAGAGATCGACAGATGAGACGGACGATCGTCCTGGTGGTCGGCGCCGTCGTGGCCGCGTCGCTCCTGACCGCGTGCGGCGAGAAGCGCGACCAGATCCAGCCGATCGCCGCCAGGGCCCAGAAGCTCACGCTGATGCTCGACGCGTCCCCCAACGCCGATCACGTCGGGATCTACGAGGCGATGGCGAAGGGCTACCTCGAGGACGCCGGCGTCAACCTACAGCTCGAGACGCCGCCGAGCCCGAACGCGCCGCTGTCGCTGCTGGAGGACGGCAAGGTCGACGTTGCGATCTCGTCCGAACCCCAGCTGATCATCGCCCGCGACCAGAAGCAGACGGTCCTGTCGTTCGCGGCGCTTGTGCAGCGGCCGCTGACCTCGGTCATCTCGATCGGCTCGCGGCACATCACGAAGATCTCCCAGCTCCGCGGCAAGACCGTCGGTACCACCGGGATCCCCTTCCAGACCGCGTTCCTGGACACGATGCTCGATCACTCAGACGTTCCGCGCAGCTCGGTCAAGCAGGTCGACGTCGGCACAAACCTCGTGCCCTCGATGCTCAGCGGCCAGGTCGACGCGACGCTCGGCGGCTACTGGAACTACCAGGCGATCGAGCTGCGCCAAGCCCGCAAGAAGCCGAACGTGATCCCGGTGTCGGCCGGCGGCGTCCCGTCCTACGAGGAACTCGTGCTGGTCACGACCGAGAAGTACTTCGAGAACCACGTGACCCTGCTGCGGGGGCTCGTGCAGGCGCTCGGGCGCGGCTACGCCGCGGTGCGCGCCGACCCGCAGCAGGGGATCGATGCGCTCGACGCCGCAAATCCATCGCTCGATCCGACGCTGCAGGCAGCGGCGGTCCGCGCGACGCTGCCGGCGTTCTTCCCCGGCGACGACAAGTCGTGGGGCTGGCAGTTCTCCAACCAGTGGAACGCCTACGGCAAGTGGATGTACGACCACCACCTGATCGCGCACCTGGCCGCACGCGACTACGCGTCGACCAACCAGCTGCTGGCCGGCCAGGGGCCGTAGGCTCGCACCGTTTTTCGGTTTGGCCAAATAGTGGCGCTATACCGTACATAATTGGCCAAACCGAAATCCGGTCTGAGCGTTTCGAGGCCGCGGGCCGCGCGGCCGCGGGCCGCGACCGCGGACCGCAGGGCTGCGGGGCGCCGGCGCGGCTCAGGCGGCCAACTGCTGCGCGGCGGCGCCGCCCAGGCCGGCGCCGTGCGCGGCCAGCGCGTGCAGCCCGGCCAGGCCGGCCCACGGCCCGTACGGGTCGAACAGCGCGACGACCTCTGATTCGGTCGCGCGCCGGGCCGGCGCACCGGGCGGGCCGTGGTGCAGCAGCCGCCCGACGAGCTTGAGATAGGAGAGGTCACCGGCCGGCAGCTGGTCGAGGCGAGCCTGGCCGCGGAACGCCAGCATCTGTACCGTCCACGAGCCGATCCCCGGGATCGAGCGCAGCCGCCTCCAGCCACGTTCCTGCTCGGCGGGATCGTCCGCATCGAGGTCGACACGCCCCGACGCGACCTCCCGGGCCACCCGGCGCAACGCCACCGCTCGGCCCTCTGTGAGGTCGAACGAGGCCAGCAGCGCCGGCGCCTGCGCGGCGATCGTCGCGGCCGCCGGGCCGTCGCGCAGGCCGCTGACCGGATCACGCCGTCCCAGCCGCGCGATCAAGCGCCGCTGGATCGTCGCCGCGCGCTCGTATTCGATCAGCTGCTCGCAGACCGCGAACGACAGCGCCTCAAACGGATCCGGCCGCCCGGATGGACGCAGCCGCAGGTTGGTCCGGACCGACGGGCCGATCAGTGGATCGAACCGGAACCGCTCGTGAAACGCGCGCAGATCGAGATCGATCCCGAGCGTCCGGCGGATCCTCGCGATGCCCCACCGCGCCAGCTCCTCGGAGCTCGCCTGGGCGCCGAACAGAACCCGGTCGGCCGACAGCTGCACGACCCGGATCACGACCGGCTCGCCCGCGAGGTGGATCAGCCGGTGCAGGACCTGGCCGCGCATCCGCGCCAGCCGGTCCATGCCGAGCCGGCGCGGCATCGCAAACGGCCACGGCGGTCTGACCTCGATGCGGACCTCGACCCGGCCGCCGTTGGCCGCGGCCGTCACCTGCCGGGCTTGTCCAACAGGTGAATGTCGACCAGGAATCGTCGCGAGGCGACGATCTCCAGCGCCTCGCCGCCGCGGCGAGCCGGGCGGCTGGCGGCTCGCTTGAGCTGCTTGCGCGCGCCATGGCGGCGCACGAGCGCCAGCGTCGCGGCACCGGCGGCGAAGCTCGTGGCGGCGACGACGACCGCCTGCGCGGTGCCGATCACGCTCGTCGTCGCGGCCGTGACCGTGCGCACGTCGGCCAGGACCGGGACCCCGTCGACCTCCTCGAACTCGGCGAGCTCGTCACCCGGCGTGTGCTGCTCAACGCTCATCGAGTCAGACATCTTGGCACCGAGCGCGGTCGGCTGACAAGCGCCGCCTCCGAGCTCCGCCCCCCGATCGGGGGAACTCGGGCGCCGCCACCCCCGACCGGCTCTACATTCAGACGATGTCCACGATCACCGACGTCTTTGCCAAGGCGCGCGACCACGAGCGCGTGCAGCAGTTCCGGGCTGCCCGGGAGATCGACATGGTGCCGTACTTCCGCGTGCTGGAGGGTCCGACGCTGCCGATGGTGGTGATGGAGGGGAAGCCGCGGGTGATGCTTGGCTCCAACAACTACCTGGGCCTGACCGGCGATGAGCGGGTGCGCCAGGCGGCGATCGACGCGGTCAACCGGTACGGGACGGGGATCACCGGCTCCCGCTTTCTGAACGGCACGCTCGACCTGCACCTGGAGCTCGAGTCCGAGCTCGCGCAGTGGCTCGGCACCGACGATGCGCTGGTGTTCACGACCGGCCATCAGGCCAACGTCGGCGCACTCGGGACGATTCTGACGCCCAGCGACACGGTGATCGTGGACTCCGGCGACCACGCCTCGATCCTGGACGGCTGCCTGCTGTCGGGTGCGAAGGTACGTGGCTTCAGGCACAACCGCCTCGACCTGCTGGAGAAGCGGTTGCGCTCCGCCGAGTCCGATGGCGGCGGCGTGCTGGTCGTCGTCGACGGCGTGTTCTCGACCGAGGGCGACGTCGCGCCGCTGCCTGAGATCGCCGAGCTGTGCGCCCGCTTCGGCGCCCGCCTGATGGTCGACGAGGCGCACGCGCTGGGGGTGCTTGGCGCACGTGGTGCCGGCGCGACCGAGCTGCTCGGCGTCGAGGACCGGGTCGATCTCCGGATGGCGACGTTCTCGAAGTCACTGGCATCGTGCGGCGGCGTGATCGCGGGGCCGGCGGACGTGATCCAGTTCCTGCGGATCCAGGCGCGGTCGTTCATCTTCACCGCATCCGGTGTCCCGGCTGCGGTCGGAGCGGCGCTGGCGGCGGTCAAGATCTGCCGCTCGCCCGAGGGCCCGCCACTGTTCGCGGCCGTGCTCGACAACGCCCGCTACCTGCACGACGGGCTCGCCCGACTGGGCTTTGCGGTGGTCGAGCCGACGACGCTGGCGGACGGCACCGAGATCGTCACGCCGGTCGTGCCGGTGCTGGTCGGCGACGATTGGAAGGCGGGTTTGCTGTGGAAGGCGTTGTATGACGCCGGGGTGTACGTCAACGTGATGATCCCGCCCGCCGTGCCGCTCGGCGGCGCGCTGCTGCGCTGCAGCGTGATGGCGACCCACGACCGTCCGACGCTCGACCGCGCGCTCGCCGTGTTCGCCGACGCCAAACGGATGTTCGAAGCCGAGCACGGCCCGCTGCCGGCGGGCGACGGCTGATCACCGGGGGGCCGCCGTCGAGGATCGCTCGTCCATCTGTCTAGAGCGCCCCACGTCCGCTACTGACGGCGGTCGCCATTGCCGACATTGCTCCGCACAATCGGATCAACCGTCAGGAGCTGATGCAACTGTGCAAAAGCTCCGCTCACACACAAAAAAAAGGCGCTCTAAGCGCATGTGTTCGCAATGTGACATTGCTGTGACCGACGCGGTGTTCTAGGTTGCTCGAAGTCGCACCATGGCGGTCAGTCGGAATGGAGTCGAGGCGCCGTCCGATAGGGAGCAACGCCCCAGGGACCGATCTAACAAGGACGCCGAGCGCTGCTCGGATGACTGAAATACGGGCCGGGACCGTGGGCTGCCACGGGTCGGTGAAACGGCAACGTCCGCTTGCGCGGGCGCGACGAAACCAGGGAAGTGAGAGCGCCTAAATGATCGATACCGCCTCGAGAACCGCCGAGCCACAGCGGCTGCGCGCACTGGAGCGAGCCAACGAGATCAGGCTCGAGCGCGCCGCGCTGAAGCGGCGGATCGCTGCCGGCGAGGTCTCAGCCGCGGAAGTCATCCTGAAACCGCCCCAATCCGCGGAGACGTGGTCAGTGGGCGACCTGCTGAAGAGTCAGCGCCGCTGGGGCACGACGAGGTGCCGAAGGTTCCTGGCTCGCAACAACATCATCGAGACCAAGCACGTTGGGACGCTGACCGACCGGCAGAAGAACCTGCTGGCCAACTCGCTGGCGCCCGCCCTCGACGAGGCTGCTGAGCCGGGGACGTCACGTGATCTGGAGATGGCGGTCGCCTGACCGCCAGTCGAGCACCGCGGCCGTGGCGTGCCGAGCGACGATGTGCGGCACGTCCCGGCGGCAGATTCGATCACGGGCGGGGAGCCCGCTCAGATCTGGATGCCGATCGGTGCGGGCGCGGCGCCGGCAAACAGGAAGAACCAGATCGTGAACGCCGTCAGCGAGATCCCGGCGCTGACGACGAGGACGCCCTCCAGCACCACGTGCCCGGGATCGCCGCGCCCGCAGGCGACGCGGTTGGCACGGTACAGGTCGCTGAGCCGTGTCAGCAGCGACGCGAGCACGAGGATCGTGGCGATCACGCCGACGAAGGCGACTGCCAGCGCCGCGCCGATCGACTGCGTCGCGCCCTGGATCTGCGAGCCGATCCACAGCCACGCCAGCGGCGTCCCGGCCCACAGCACGATCGATCCGATCACCATGATCGCCAGCACCAACACGGCTCCAACGCCGGTCATCAGGATCTGGCGCATCGATCCTGTCGCAAGGCTCTGATCAGGACCGCGTCGGCAGCCTGCGCCGACGACGGCCCCGGGCTAATGGACAGCCGGAAGAGAGCTTGACCTGCCACCACCCCATCAGCATGCCAACCAGCCCGAGCCGTGGACGAACCTGCCATACCCCGCAGCCGGGCTCGCCGAGCTCGCGGCACGAGACCCGGGTGAAGCGGTGGTGGCCGGGCTCGAGCTGCATGCGCGCCAGCAGCTCGCGCTTGCGCGCCTGCGCGTCGGCGCCGGCAACGACCTGAGCCCGCGCGTCGTGGAGCCGGCCGGCGAGCTCGTCACGGACGTGCTCGAGCTCGCCGAGGTTCAGCAGCCGGGGAACGCCGGGCGCTTGCGCAGTCGCCGGCGGTGCGCCGATGCGCATCTCGAAGGCGGTCACGAACGCCTCCGCCAGCTCCGATTCGAGCAGCGCAATCTGGCGGCGCAGCGTCCGCCTGGCGGCGGCCTCCGCGGCCCGGCTGGGAACGGCGCTCACCACCTCCGGATCGGTGAACGCGGCCATCAGCACGTCATCTCCCATCCTGCGCCGACCCTATCACCGCTCCTACCGCAGCAGATCGGCGGCCAGCCATAGCGCCTCGTCGATGTGGATCTGCGGCACACCCGCGACCCCCAGCGCGTACAGCACCACCCGCGCTGCCGACGGTCCCGCCTCGTGGCCGGGCAGCGGCATCCCGAACAGCGGTGCGTGCACGCTGCGGCGGTCGCACACGACAAGCGAACCGGGCGGCGCCCCGGCGGACCCGTCGGTCTCGTCCACCAGCCCGATCCCGAGCGCAGGCGGACCGAGATCGACGACAGCCGCGTCCAGCGCCGAGACGGGCACGCCCGTCTCGATCAGGGCGACCAGGCAGGCGTCGGAGATCAGATCGGTCCGGCGGAAGCCGCCGTGCAGCAGTCGCTCGGCCGCCGCGCGCTCGGACGGGATCCGCTCGACATCGGGGTCGAGCCCGATCTGCCGGTAGAAGGTCCGGTACGCGCGCGGGATCGGGTGCGTGCGCATCGCGATCACGGTCATGCCGCGGTAGCGGTCAGACAGCGCGCGCAGTCGCTCGGCCGGCGACGAGCGCAGGTGCGCCGAGCTCGATCCCGTGGCAACCGGTACCGCGAGCCAGTCGAGCCTGAGCCCCGGCAGCTCCGCCGCCACCGCCGGATCGACCGCGCCGCGTCGGGGGACGGAGTTGTGCGATTTGTCAATCAATGTTTGACCCTTCTCCCACTCCCGCGGCGACTCGCCCGGTCGCTCATCGCGCAGCGCCGGACAGCAGCGCTCGCACCCGTGGCGCAAGCGCGGCGGCGCTGTCCCACCGGTTGCCGATCAGGCGATCGGCGACGATCCCGCCGCGCCGGGCCAGCTCGACCATCGGACAGGCGACGACGCTGTACTGCTCCCCGACGCGGCCATCCTCGTCATAGGCGACCGGGATCGTCCAGTGATTGGCGCGGACAGCCTTGGCGGTGGCACCGTGGCTGGCGTTCAGCGCGACCGCCAGGAACTGCACCGACGAACCGGCGAATCGACGCGAGAGCGTCTGCAGCGCGTCGACCTGACGCTCGCACCCGAGGACGAACAGCGACAGCACGATCGGCCCGCGGCCCGCATCGATGCACAAGTTCAGCGCGCGCGGATCATGGGCGGCGAGCGTGCACGGCGGGTGTAGGTTGGCGGCACCACGCAGGTCGGTGGTCGCCAGCGGCGCCGCGAACCAGCGCAGCTGGTGCCCCGCAGCCACGCCGGTCGTGCTGCTGCTGCCGTGGTTGACGAACAGATAGACCGAGAACGCGACCACCAACACGAGGCCGATCAGCCCGATCATCCGCTGGTAGCGCCGGGTATCGATCACCGGCGCCGGCGGGTGCGCCGCGACCCGCCGCTCCGGATCGCCGTCGCCCGCCCCGGACGGCTCGGATTGGAGGCGCGAGGGCGCGTCGCGGCCGGGGCCGCGCGCCGCATCCGGATCCAGCCGCGAGAGCTCATCGCGCTCCGGCGCACTCGCTGCATCCGGATCCAGCGGCGACAGCTCGTCGCCTTCCGGGCTCGCGGGCTCGACGGGGTCGCCTCGCGACGGCTCGTCGCCGGAGCCGCTCACGCCGCCGGCACGCGCCGTCGCGGCGGCCGGGCGGGGGCAGCCCGCGGCGCCGCCTCGGGGTAGGGGCGCCGGCGGTCGGCGAGCGCCAGTACGGCCGGCAGCACGACGAGCACCCCGGCCAGCGACACCGTCAGGTCGACGAGCGTGACCACGCCGAACTGGCGCAGCATCTCGATCCGCGACACGATCAGCACCGCGAACCCCGCGATCGCGGTGACGCCCGACGTCAGCACCGCCGCGCCGGTCAGCTGATAGGTCCGCTGCAGCGCCGCGTCGCGCTCTGACCCGGCCGCGCGCTCCTGCGCGAACCGCTCGGACAACAGCACGCTGAACTCGGTCGAGATCGCGATCACCAGCGCCCCGAGCGTCGCCGACATCGGGTTCAGCGGGATCCGGATCGCGAACACGATCAGTGCCGACCAGCCCGTCGCCAGCACGATCGGCACGATCGGCGCCAGCGCGCGTCGGGGGCTGCGCAGCACCAGCGCCAGCACCAGCGCGATCGCCAGCAGTCCGGCGAGCAGCATCTCGTAGCGCCGGCCGACCGACGACAGCGAGCGGTCAGCCTGGGCGGCGAGCACCGGCAGCCCGGTCAGCGTCGCCGACACGCCGGGCGGCGGGTGCAGATGCGAGCGGATGTAGTCGATCACGCGTTGCTGGCGTCCGAGCGGCATCAACCGGATCCCAAAGGCAAGCGTCGCGGCGCGACGGTCGCGCGTCAGCACCGTCTGCGAGAAGTAGGCGGGAACGGTCTTCAGCAGCGCGTCGATCTCGGACTGCGTCACCCCCCGCGCGGCGCCGGCGCCGGGCAGGCTGGAGAACAGCTCGGTCAGCGACAACGCCGGGCACAGCGTCGCGTTCGCGCAGCCGTGGGCGGCGGTGTACCCGAAGTGCGACAGCAGCCGCTGCTGATACGAGCTCATCCACTCGAGGATCGCCGGCGTCGCCACGTCGTGGCTGCGGACCAGCACGTCGATCTCGCCCGAAACGCCGGTGACGTGCTCCAGCGTCCGCAGGTCGCGCAGCGCCCGGCTGTTCTGCGGCACGAGCTTGGTGACGTCGGACTGAACCGGGGTCTGACCGGAGACCGCCCACCCCGCGACCGCCAGCACCAGCGCCGCCGCCAGCACCGGCACCGGCCGGCGGGCCGAGCCCGCCACCGCGCGCCACGGCAGCCCCCGCGCGCGACTCACTCCGAGGGCGCCGCCGGCGTCACCGAGGAGCTGCCCGGCGCCGCGGGCCGATGGGCCCAACAGCGCGGTAAGCCGGCGCACCGGCGCGACGGCGAGCTCCGCGGCACCGCGCAGCGACGCCGCGACGGCCGCGGCCCAACCGGCCGCCGGCGCCTCCCGCGTCTCCCCGATCGCGATCGCCAGGACCGCCGCGCCCGCCGTCAGCGCACACGCGAGTGCGACCGCCACTCCGACCACCAGCAGCACTCCGAACCCCTGGACCATCGGCACCGGTGACAGCTCCAGTGCCAAGAACGCGACCGCCGTCGCCAGCGCGGCGGTCGCGAGCGTCGGCGCACCGCGAGCGGCAGCGATCGTCACCGCAGCCCGCCCTGCACCGGGCGACGACGGCTCCGCCTCCGCGACCCGGGCCTGGAACTGGACCGCGTAGTCGACCGCGAGCCCGACCAGGATCGGTAGCACCGCGACTGCCGCGATCGTCAGCCGCGCGCCGACGACGGCCAGCAGCCCGAACGTGATCCCGACGGTGACGAGCGCGACCGCCAGCGGCAGCAGCCGTAGCCAGACCGACCCGGCCGCCCCGCGGCGGCGGCCGAACACGAGCAGCAGCACGATCGCCATCGCGACCAGCGCCACGACCAGCAGCGCGCCGATCGCGCCCGTGATCTGCCCGGCCAGCTCATCGGTCACGACCGTCTCGCCGGTCACCGTGTAGTGGCCGCCGCGCCCGAGCGCGAACCGCGGCATCGCGACCGCGCGGCGGATCGCCGAGATCGCCCGCGCCTGCTGGGCGTCAGACAGCGATTGGCGCAGCCGGACCTGGATCAGCGCCGCGCGCGCGGTCGGGAACAGGTACTGGAAGCGGGGTGCGGGAACGCCAGCGCCGCGCGCTGAGTCGAACACGAGCCGCTCCAGGAACGCTGGGTCACGGATCGACGGCGCGCTACTCAGACCGGCCTGGCCGGCGAGCTTCTCCAGCTGGCTCAGCTGTCGCTGCGCCTCGGCGGCCGAGGCCGAACGCGCCGCCTGCTGCGCCGCAGCGCGGCTCAGTCCCTGGGCGAGCGCGAGCTTCTGTGCCTTCGCGGCCGTGGCCTGGTCGGCCCGTCGCGCGGCCGTCAGCTCGGCCTGCAGATCGGTGTTGAACGCGGCGACGGCACGGTTGAGGAACGTGCCGGGCCCGTAGACGACCTTGACGGGCCGATCGCGCATCAGCTCACTGCACGGGCTGAGGGGACCGCCGTACGCGGGGTGAGCGCCGGACGCCACGGGTCGGTAGGCGGCCAGCTTGGCGTCAAACGTGTCGTACTGGCCGCCGAGGCACGCCTCCAGTTGGGTCACGCGCGCAAGCGCCGACGGCGACAGCAGCGTCGTCAGCGGTTCGGACACCAGGATCTGGACGCCGTTTGCTCCGAACAGCCGTTGCTGGGCGACCGTCGCGCGGTAGCTGCCGGACGTGCCCGAGACGAACGTGTCGATCCCGGCAGACGGCCGCAGCCCGAGCGCCAGGATGCCGCCGGCGATCGCCAGCGCCAACACGACCCCAATCGTCGCCGCTGGCCGTGACGCCGCGCCACCCGCGACGCGCTGCAGCAGCCTCCTCATCACGTGGCGGGCGGGGCCACTCGCTAGTCCATCGTCAGTGGGCCCTGCGACTCCCCGGACAGGAACTGGCGGATGAACGGGTTCTCAGAGTTGAGCATGTCCTCGGCCGGGCCCGCCTCGACGACGCGTCCTCTCCACAGGACGTTGATGTAGTCAGCGACTCGGCGGGCGCTCATGATGTCGTGGGTGATCACGCAGAAGGTCGGAAGATGCTCCTTCTGCTTGGCCTTGGCCTCGTCCATCATGTCGCGGTGGATCTCGAGGATCAACTCGCCCAGCAGCGCCGTGCGGACCGGGTCCAGGCCCGAGTCGGGCTCGTCGAACAGGAGGATGTCGGGCTCGAGCACGAGCGCGCGGGCGAACCCGGCGCGCTTGCGCATCCCCCCTGACAGCTCGTTGGGCATCTTCAGCCGCGCATCGCCGAGGCCGACCTCGTTGAGCCGGCGCATGACCGTGTCCTCGATCTCGCTCTCGCTCTTCTCGGTGTGCTGGCGCAGCGGGAAAGCGACGTTGTCGAACAGGTTCATCGATCCGAACAGCGCGCCGTCCTGGAACAGCAGGCCGAACTTCTTGCGCATCTCGAACAGGTCGTCGTCGCGCATGTTCGGCACCGACTCGCCGTGGACGAGGATGTCACCGCGATCGGGGTACAGCAGCCCGACCATGTGCTTGATGCAGACCGACTTGCCGGTGCCGGAGGGCCCGAGGATCATCGACACCATGCCTTCCGGCAGGCCCATGTTCAGGCCCCGGAGGATCGGCGTGCGGCCGAACGACTTGTAGGTGTCGACGAATTCGACCGCGTCCGGCTGGCCGGACGGGTACACCTTGTACGTGTGCCACTTGTAGTCGTCGGGCCGCGCGCCATCGGGCGGCGCCGGCCGCGGCGGCGCCTCGTCGACGACCGACACACGTGACCCGCCCACCGCACCCGCCCGTACCACGCTGCGGCTGCCGTCGGCCGGCTTGGGCGTCAGCGGCAGTGGCGCAGGCTCGCCGCCGTCCTTGGTCTGCTCGTCCTCGTCGCTCATACGCCTCCCTTTCCAGCTGAATCTAGTGGTTCTGCCCGTGAGTCGTGCCAGCACCGAGAGTGCTCACTGGTGGATGCTGCGCAAAGACCGGCACCGACGACGAAGTCGTTGGTGAGCGAAGGTGTGGCTCTGCCACATCGAGCCTCCGAGGACGCCGCGCAGCGCCGCCAGGGAGTGCTCGAATGCGGCAGGACTTGCGGGGGGAGCCACGAGTGTGTCAGCCGTGACCTCGCACTACCCGCCGATCGGCGCACGCGGGTTGGCACCCCAGAACAGCTGCGTGCCGAGCATCCCGATCAGGTGGACCGAGACGAGGTTGACGACCATCGACTTGGCCGTGGCTGTGCCCACGCCGACCGGGCCGCCACTGGCGTTATAGCCGTAGTAGCAGCCCACGATGACGATGACGAACGCCATCGCCATCGCCTTTATCAAGCTGAATAAGACATCGGTCGGGTTCTGAAATTGCCAGAAGATCAATAAGAAACCACCGGATGAGACGTATCCGAGCTCTTGGACGACGGCCAGGTAGGAGGCGAAGAAGCCCGCGCCGATCGAGGCCAGGTAGATGAACGGCAGCACCATCATCGCCGCCAGCAGCCGCGTCGCGCAGAGGAAGCGCATGCCGCTGATCCCCATCACCTCGAGCGCGTCGATCTCATCGGAGATCCGCATCGAGCCGAGCTCGGCGACGATCCCGGTCCCGACCTTGGCGGCCATCATGTAGCCGAACACGAGTGGCACCAGCTCACGCAGGTCACACCACGCCGCGAACACGCCTGAATACGCCGGCGCCCCCTCCCCATAGGTGAAGTAGCCGCCCTCGATCCCGCATTCGGATCCGATGATGAACACCAGACCGAAGATCACGAGCGTCGAGGAGACGATCAGGATCCCGGCCTGACGGAGCGCCTCGCCGAAGAACTTGAAGACGCGCAGCGTGACGATGTCGGCGACCATCCGGCCGCCGAACTTCGTCATCTCGCCGAACGACTCCAGCCAGCCCCGGGGTGTTGCGATCAGCTCATTCACGGGCGCACGCTATTTGACGATCGTGGTGATCTGTGGGTGGGTGGCCAACAGCGTCTGCGTGAACGCGTAGTTGAAGGCGAACACGCCGAGGAACGCGATCACCACCGCCTGATTGACCGCGCGCCCGACGCCCTCGGCGCCGCCGGACGCGGTCATGCCCTTGTAGCAGCAGACGATCGCGATGATCGCCCCGAACAGCGTCGTCTTGACGATCGAGCCCCACAGGTCGGTGGTCTCGGCGTTGTTGAAGAAGGTCGCGAAGAACGGACCCAGCGGCGCGTGGTTGACGAGCGTCGCCGCGATCCCGCCGATCACGCCGAAGATCAGCGCGTAGACGTCGAACAGGCCGGTCAGCAGCATCAGTGCCAGAAACCGGGGGACGACGAGGTTCTTGATCGGATCGACCCCGAGCACCTCCAGCGCCTCGAGCTCCTCGCGGACCTTACGGGCGCCGAGATCTGCCGTGATCGCGGTGCCGGCGACGCCGGCCAGGACGATCGCGTCGACGAACGGCGCGAACTCACGCACCGAGGAGAGCACGAAGAATCCGCCGAGCCGATCGATCGCCCCGAACAGCACCAGGAAGTTCGCGCCCTGCAGGCCCGGCGCCTCGTAGCCAAACGCGATCGTCGAGATCAGCAGCGGGAACCAGCAGAGCCGCATCGCGAACAGGAACTGGCCGACGAACTCCGGGCCGTACGGGTACGGGGGCCGAACCGCCGAGACGAGCGTCTTGCCCGTCAGGATGATCATGTCGCCGACCTCTTGCAGGAAGGATCGGGTCGGCGAGAAGGTTCGGTCGGCGACAGCTCTGAGCAAAGTTGCTGATTCCTCCCTGGAAGGCACCCCGAATCGCCGCAGCGGCTCAGGGGTCGCACAGCCTACGTCACCGGCCCGTCGAACACCACCGCCAACCGGACAAGCTGCGATCGGCGGGGCGATGCAGACTGTTAGTGTTGGCCCGCGTTGAGCGGGCGGAGAGCCAGGATCTGCGTGGCGATCGCCGGGGCGGCGCTGACCGCGGCCGGCTGCGGCAGCGCGTCGAGTCACGAGAGCCCCGCAGCCGCCACCACGACCGCCGGCGGCCCGAGCTTCACGGTCGCCGTACCGACCGCGTCGTTCGCCGCCAAGCAGTCGCTGGCGGCGACCGAGCGATTCGTGATCGCTGTTCGCAACGCCGGCCACCGGACACTGCCGAACATCGCGGTGACGATCTGCAACACCACCTGCTCCTATCGGGCGCGCCGCGGCCAGGGAACGACCGTGCAGGCGTTCTCCTACGCGATCGCGAACGCAGCCAACCTCGCCAACGCCTCACGTCCGATCTGGATCATCCAGCAGGCGCCCGGCCCGTGCGGCTACAGCTGCCGCAACCTCGGCCCTGGCGCAGCCGTCACCGCGTACTCCAACACCTGGGCGCTCGGCCGCCTCGCGCCCGGCCACACCGCGCGGTTCGTCTGGACGGTGACCCCGGTCAAGGCCGGGCACTTCGTCGTCGCCTGGGAGGTGGCGGCGGCGCTGTCGGGCCACAACCGGACAGTCCTCGCGTCCGGCCGTCCGGCCCGCGGGAAGCTGACCGTGAACGTCTCGACCAAGCCGCCTCAATACGTCGTGCAGCCCAACGGCAAGGTCACCACGAAGCGGTGATCAGCCCTGGCTTGACGTCGCCCAGATGTTGATCTCGCCGTCGACCGCGTAGCGATCGATCTCGGCCAGCTCATCGTCTGAGAAGTCCGGGCGCGCCAGCGCCGCGACGCTGTTCTCAAGCTGCGCAACGCTCGAGGCGCCGATCAGCGCGGATGTCACACGCCGGTCGCGCAGCACCCAGGCGATCGCCAGCTGCGCCAGCGACTGCCCCCGGCCTGACGCGATCTCGTTCAGCGCACGCGCCCGCTCGACGTTGGCATCGGTCAGCAGCGAGTCCGAGAACGCCTGGCCGCGACGCACGCGCGAGTCGGCCGGGATCCCGTCCAGGTACTTGTCGGTCAGCAGCCCCTGCGCGAGCGGCGAGAACGCGATGCAGCCGATTCCCTCACGCTGCAGCACGTCGAGCAGCTCGGGCTCGACCCAGCGGTTGAACATCGAGTACGACGGCTGATGGATCAGCAGCGGCGTGCCCAGCCGGCGCAGGATCGCGGCCGCCTCCAGCGTCCGCTCGGGGCTGTAGCTCGAGATCCCGACGTACCGAGCCTTGCCCGATCGGACCGCGGTGTCCAGCGCGCCCATCGTCTCCTCGAGCGGCGTGTCGGGGTCGAACCGGTGCGAGTAGAAGATGTCAACGTGGTCGACGCGCATCCGCTGAAGCGACTGGTCGAGGCTGTCGAGCAGGTACTTGCGTGAGCCGTGGTCCCCATACGGGCCGGGCCACATGTCGTATCCGGCCTTGGTCGAGATCACCAGCTCGTGGCGCAGCGCCGCGAAGTCCTCGGCGAAGATCCGCCCGAAGTTGAGCTCGGCGGAGCCGTACGGCGGGCCGTAGTTGTTGGCGAGGTCGAAGTGGGTGATGCCGAGGTCGAACGCCCGGCGCAGGATCGCGCGGCTGGTCGCGAGCGGCCGGTCGTCGCCGAAGTTCTGCCACAGGCCGAGCGAGATCGGCGGCAGCTGCAGACCGCTGCGTCCGCATCGGCGGTAGGCGACGTCGTCGTACCGACCAGGCGCCGGCGCATAGATCGTCCGCGGCCCGGTGATGTCTGGCTCCGAGGTTCCTGAGGTCATACGATCCCGTGTTAGCAGGTACGGGCGCTGGGCGGTGTGGCCGTCGCCGAGTTCGCCGTCCGGCCGACCGCGCCCTCAGCGGTTTGGCCATCCGGATAGTGACCTGTTGACCAAACCTCGCTTAGCCTCTGCGCGCAGGTCTCCACGAGCACGGCCATCACCCCTGCGCCACCGCCGCCGGCGCCGAGAACGGGAAAGGAATCACTGACACACAATGCCCATCCGCCAGCAGAACGTCCTCGCAGCGAAGTGGAGCCCCAACGGACAGACCTTGGGCGCCCCGGACCTCACGATGTCGGACAACCAGGTGTTCGGCGAGAACGTGTTCAGCCCGGCGATCCAGCGCCAGCGGCTGCCCAAAGACGTCTACCGCAAGCTCTCCAAGACGCTTGCCGTCGGCGAGGCGCTCGACACGTCGCTCGCCGACGCAGTCGCGCTCGCGATGAAGGAGTGGGCGTTGGAGAAGGGCGCGACCCACTACGCGCACGTGTTCCAGCCGCTGACCGGCCTGACCGCCGAGAAGCACGACAGCTTCTACGGGCCGACCGGCGAGGGGACGGCGCTGGCCGAGTTCTCCGGTAAGGAGCTGATCCAGGCCGAGCCCGACGCGTCGTCGTTTCCCTCCGGGGGTCTGCGCTCCACCTTCGAGGCCCGCGGCTACACCGCCTGGGACCCGACCAGCCCAGCATTCATCCTGGAGAATCCCAACGGCGCGCTGCTGTGCATTCCGACCGCGTTCGTCTCCTGGACCGGTGAGGCGCTGGACAACAAGATCCCGCTGCTGCGCTCGATGGACGCGCTGTCGAAGTCGGCGATCCGGGCGCTGCGGCTGTTCGGCAACAGCTCGGCCGAGCGGATCTTCACGACGGTCGGCCCCGAGCAGGAGTACTTCCTGATCGATGAGCAGTACTACTTCGAGCGCCCGGACCTGATCACGACGGGCCGCACGCTGTTCGGCGCCAAGCCGCCCAAGGGCCAGGAGCTCGACGACCACTACTTCGGCTCGATCCCCGAACGCGTACTCGCGTACATGCTCGACTGCGAGCAGGAGCTGGCGAAGCTCGGCGTGCCGATCAAGACGCGGCACAACGAGGTCGCGCCCTCGCAGTACGAGCTCGCCCCGATCTATGAGAACTCCAATGTCGGCTCCGATCATCAGCAGCTGACGATGCAGATCCTGCAGAACGTCGCCCGGCGCTACGGGCTGGTGTGCCTGCTGCACGAGAAGCCGTTCGCCGGCATCAACGGCTCGGGCAAGCACAACAACTGGTCGATGGGCTCAGACGACGGCGAGAATCTGATGGAGCCCGGCGACACCCCGCACGAGAACCTCCAGTTCCTGTTCTTCTGCGCGGCGGTGATCCAGGCCGTCAACAAACACCAGGGGTTGCTGCGCGCTTCGGTGGCGTCGGCCGGTCAGGACCACCGCCTCGGCGCCAACGAGGCACCCCCGGCGATCATCTCGATCTTCCTCGGCTCCGAGCTTGAGAAGGTCTTCTCAGCGATCGAGCGCGGCGAGGTCGGCGAGTCGACGCCCGAGTCGTTCCTGGGGCTCGGCACGCCCGTGCTGCCGCCGATGCCAATGCACGGTGGCGACCGCAACCGCACGAGCCCGTTCGCGTTCACCGGCAACAAGTTCGAGTTCCGCGCGCTGGGGTCGAGCATGTCGCTGTCGTTGCCCAACACGGTGCTGAACACGATCGTCGCCGAGGCGATCGACTACCTGGCCGAGGAGCTCGAAGACGCGCTCGAGGCCGGCACCGAGCTGGAGGCGGCGTTGCGGCCGATCCTGCAGCGAAGTTACGCGGCCAACAATCAGATCGTGTTCGGGGGCGACAACTACTCCGCCGACTGGCACGCCGAGGCCGCGTCACGCGGGCTGTTGAATCTTCCGGCGACGCCGGACGCGCTGCCGTACCTGCTGACCGACGACACCGTCACCCTGTTCTCGAACTACGCCGTGCTCTCCAAGCGTGAGCTCGAGTCCCGCTACGAGGTGTCGCTCGAGCAGTACGTGACGAAGATCAACATCGAGGCCGAGACCGCGGCCGCGATCGCCAAGACGATGCTGGTCCCGGCGTCCGCCCGCCATCTGGCGCTGCTGCTCAGCGCCCAGTTGGGCGAGCTGGCGTCCGCGACCGAGGCGCTGATCTCGACGCTGGTCGACGAGATCAAGGTGCTGGAGCAGGCGAATCTCGCCGAGAACCAGCCCGACGATGGCCTCGACCAGGCGAAGTACATACTGAACACCACGATCCCCGCGATGGACGGGGTCCGGCAGGCCGCCGACGCGCTCGAAAAGGTCGTGACCGACGACCTGTGGCCGCTGCCGAAGTACGCCGAGATCCTGTTCGTGAAGTAGCCGCGCCGCCCCCGCCCCCTCCCGCCCAGCGCCTGGCGGGCCGGCGACCGTCGGTCCGCTCGGCACCGCAACTTGCGTGCTGCGACCGGGTTCTTCGGTACGGTGAACGCCCGTATGATGCTTGACCGCGACCGCGGCAGCCGTCGTACGCGGGGACTCGATCGCAGACACGGGACCGCGCGAACGTCCCGGCTGCCCACACTGGTCGCCACGCTGACGATCGCTGCGATGCTCGCGGTCGCCGGCACGGCGGTCGCCTCCAACGGCGGCGCGCCGCTGGGCGGGCCTACCTCCGCCAAGCACCACCATCGGCGGAGCCGCTCCAAGCGGCAGCCTCCCCGGCGATCGAGGCACGACGCCGCCGGGTCGAATCCGCTCAAGGGCCGCGCGATGTGGATCTGGGAGCTCGGCTCCACCGACGATGGCGACCTTTCGGCGATCATCGCAGGCGCGAAGCTGTACGGCGTCTCGACCGTGTTCATCAAGTCCTCGGACGGGTCCCACTTCTGGTCTGACCAGTTCACGCGCGCGATCGTGCGCACGCTGCACGCGGGCGGCCTGAAGGTCTGCGCCTGGCAGTACGTGTACGGGGCATCGCCGCTCAAGGAGGCCGATGTCGGCGCCGAGGCCGTCGACGACGGTGCCGACTGCCTGGTGGTCGACGCCGAGGGCCAGTATCAGGGCCGCTACATCGCGGCGCAAACATACATCGAGCGGCTGCGGAGCCTGATCGGAGCGAGCTACCCGGTCGCGCTCGCCGGGTTCCCGTATGTCGACTTTCATCCGTCGTTCCCCTACTCGGTGTTCCTGGGGCCAGGCGGGGCCCAGTACAACGTGCCGCAGATGTACTGGAAGGACATCGGCACCAGCGTGTCGGCCGTGTACGCGCACACGTACTCGTTCAACCGGATCTACCAGCGTCCGATCTTTCCCCTCGGCCAGCTGTACTCCAACCCGCCACCCCGACAGATCGTGCGGTTTCGGGAGCTGGACCTTGCCTACGGCGCCGGTGGCATCTCATGGTGGGATTGGCAGTCGGCGAGCGCCAAGGCCTGGAACGCGATGTCGCTGCCGATCGACGACCTCCTAGGCTTCACTCCCGACAAAGCGATGGCGGTCGTCGGCCGCGGCGCTTCGGGGGACCTCGTCGTCTGGGCCCAGGAGCATCTGGTGGCGGCCGGTTTCCCAGTCGAGATCAGCGGCCAGTTCAAGTACCGCACCTACAACCAGGTCGTCGCCTTCCAGGCCAGCCACGACCTGGAGACCGATGGTGAGATCGGGCCCGAGACGTGGGCAGCGCTGCTGCGCTACCGGCCGGTCCACGTCGATTGGACGGCGGACCCGCAGATCGACGCTGACGCGCAACTGCGAGCCGCGGCCGCCTCGACCCGCGCGGGCGGCACGCCGACCCTGACGCTGCCGGTGCCGCTGTCGGCGTCCGATCCCGCGCGCCGCGACGAGATCCCCGGCGCGCTCGGCGCCGGGCGCTGAGACGGCGCGTCAACCGCCGTCGAGCGTGGTGCCAGCGTCGAGCGTCGTCGGATGGTCGACCGACACCGACACCGCGCCGAGGACGATCATGTCGGCACCGAACGTGACGTCGCCGGAGACGACCAACCGCTCGGCCAGCTTGAGCGACGGCGGCCCGTCGGGGAACCGCTGCTCGAAGTCGTCGATCAGCTTGTAGAACTCCGGATCGAGCTCCACATATGGGAGGTTCGCGGCACGTGCCGGCAGCGGTGCGACGACCATCTCGTCGGAGATCGTGTACACGTCGGAGCGCAGCACCAGCAGGTCGTCGGTCGTCTTCACCGGCGCGAACCGGCTCCGCGGAACCAGCAGCAGCGCTGCGCCCGCAAAGCTCTCGATCGCGGCGCCCATCGCCGACTCCAGCTGGATCACCGGAGTCGACCGCTTGTCACGCGGGTCGACCGTCTTGCGGTTGATGATCAGCGGCAGCGACAGCACGCCGCCGGTGCGCTCCAGACGCTCGGACAAGACTCCGAGGTCGACCCAGAGCGTGTTCGTGTTGTAGTAGCGCCAGCGCCGGTAATCCCGGAACGACGCTTGGTCTGCGTCAGGCGTCTGCGCGGTCTCGCGCAGCACGAGCTGACCGTCGGCGCGCCGGCGCGCGACGTGCCCGCCCTTGCGGTCGGCCTCGGTGCCTTGGACGACCTCCATCAGGAACGGGATCTCGTGCGCGACCATGTGGGCGACGATCCGCGGGTCGAGCTGTGCGCCGAGGTTGTCGGCGTTGGAGATCATCGCGTAGCGGATTCCCCGCTCGCGCAGCGCCTGAAGCATCCCCGAGCGCCGCAGCGCTCCGTAGACGTCTCCGTGGCCCGGCGGGCACCACTCGAGCACCGGCGCGTCCGGCCAGCGCGCCGGTGCCAGTGTGTCCGCGTCGAGCTTGGGGATCATGCTCTGCAGGAAGTCCGGCTCGAGACCGTCGTTGTCGACGCCGCCCATCTTCTGAAGCGCCGCCAACGTCGCGTCCCGCGTGGCGTCGGAGTCCATCAGGATCAAGGGCAACTTGACGCCGTGGCGCTCGCGCAGCGCCTGCGCTTGCCCGACGATCACGTCGAGGAACGTGTGCGCGTCGTGGACCTCGATCAGCGACTTGGGCTCCTGCAGCCCCATCGACGTCGCCAGCCCGCCGTTGAGCTTGATCAGGGCCGTCTGCGCCAGCGCCCGCTCGACGTCGGCCGCGGGCAGGTCTTCGAACTTCGGCACGTCGCCGGCCGGCTCCAGGTCGGCGGTCGCCAGCAGCGACTCGCCGCCTGACACAAGCCGTGTGTAGGCGTCCTCGAACGAGCGGATCGCCTCCTCGTGCGCGCCGGCGGCGCGCATCTTCTCCGCCGCCTGCTGCAGGCCGGTGCCCGCGAGCTCGTCGTTCACGACCGACATTGTCGCCGACGATCGCGGGCGCGCGTCCGCTCGGGACGCGCGCCCGCCCAATCTCAGCGCGGCGTCGACGAGCGGCGTCGCACGAGTGCGTCGACCATGACGGCGAGGATCAGCACGATCGCGGTCGCGATGTCCTGCACGGCGGCGCCGACCCCCATCAGGCTCAGCCCGTTGACCACGCTGCCAATCACGATGCCACCGAGCAGCGCGTGGATCGGCTTGCCGCGCCCGCCAAACAGGCTGGTGCCGCCGATCACCGCCGCCGCCACGGCATACAGCACCTGGTTGCCGCCCGGGATGTCGACGGACACGCTGCCCAGCGTCGACAGATAGACGACGCCTGCCAGCGCGGCGGTCATGCCGCCGAGCGTGAACCCGATCGTCCGGATCGCCGGCACGTTGATCCCGGCGCGACGCGCCGCCTCGGGGTTGTTGCCGATCGCATACAGATAGCGACCCAGCTTCGTCCGTCCCATCAGCACCGTGTACAGCATGATCACGATCAGGACGAACGGCACGATCCACGGCACGCCCCGGATCGGGATCAACAGCCCGCGGTTGGAGTTGCAGATCAGCACGAGCACGACGCCGCACACCGCCACCGCGCCGATCGTCAGCAGCGACACGCTCATCGGCGGCGCCGTCAGGCCCTTGGAGCGGCGGCTCTGGACGCTGCGCAGCGTCGCCGCCGCGAACACCGCGATCACCACGACGAGCACGATCCAGCTGACCGTCGCGCTCATCTGCGAGGAGGTGAGCTTGGCGATCGGACCGCTGTCACTGATCGAGATGACACCGCCGGTCGCGGACTTGTCGATCGAGGCCAGCTCGAGCATCACGCCCTCGAACCCGAGCAGGCCACCGAGGGTGACGATGAACGACGGCAACCCGAAGCGGGTGATCAACGTGCCCTGCAGTGCCCCGCAGCCGGCCCCGACGACGAGGCCGCCGATCACCGCCAGCCACCAGGGAAAGTTGACCGGAGCCGCCATCAGCTCGGCGATCGTGAACGCGCACACGCCCGCCAGGTAGCCGATCGACAGGTCGATCTCCGACATGATCAGCGCGAAGAACTCGGCCGCTCCGAACATGACGTACAGCGCCGACTGGACGAACAGGTTGACGAGGTTGCCGGCGCTGAGGAACTTCGACTGCTCGAGCTGGAAGAAGATCACGATCGCGACCAGACCGAGGAGGATCGGCACGACCCCGGACTCGCCGTTGCGAATCCGCCGTCCCCAGGCAAGGAAGTACTCGTTGAGGTTGGTCGCGACGATCTCGGGCGATGCGGTCAGCGCGATTTCGTCGGCCCTGGCGGTGGCGGTGTCGTCACTCGCGACGCCGCCGTCCGCCGGATCCTGGGTCGGAGTCGGGGGGTCTTCAGTAGCGCTCATCGCTCTATGCCTCCTGTGGCGGCGCAGCGCCGGACGGCGCTTGGTACGCACGCGTCGCTTCGCCGGTCGTCATGTACTCGACGAGGTTCTGGCGATCGAAGCCGGCCGCCTCGCCCTCGACGACCAGCCGGCCGAGGTACAGGACGGCGATCCGGTCGGCGACCTCGAACACATCGTTGAGGTTATGGGAGATCAACAGTACTGCCGTCCCACGCGCCGACAGGGTCTTGATCAGCCCCAGCACCATCGTCGTCTGGGCGACGCCCAGTGCCGCGGTCGGCTCGTCCATGATCACCAGCTGCGCGCGCGACATCACGGCCTTCGCGACCGCGACCGATTGACGCTGACCGCCTGACAGCGAGGCGACCTGCTGACGGATCGAGCGAACCGTGGTGACGTTCAGCTCTTTGAGCGTCTCCCGGGCGCCGCGCTCCATCGTCGCCTCGTCGAGCAGGCCGCGGCTGACGGGCTCATGCCCGAGGAACATGTTCTGGACGATGTCCAGGTTGTCGCACAACGCGAGGTCCTGGTAGATCGTCGTGATCCCCAGCGCCTCGGCGGCCTTGGGACCGTGCAGGTGGACCTCCCGTCCCTCCCACAGGATCTCGCCGCCGTCCGGCGACCACAGCCCGGAGACGGTCTTGATCAGCGATGACTTGCCGGCGCCGTTGTCGCCGACGAGCGCCGTCACCTGGGCGGGGGCGATCTCGAGATCGACGTCGGACAGCGCTCGCACCGGTCCGAACGTCTTGGTCACGCCGCGTAACTCGAGCAGCGCCCCGCCGCTGCCCTGGCCGCTCGCCGGTGGCTCGGCGACGGCCTGATCGCTTGTGCTCATAGCCCTTCCTCCAATCGTGTCGTGCCCGCCCACAGTAGTGCGGGCGGGCACGAACCGTTGCTAGGGATTGTTCAACGCCTCGTCGTCAGGAAGCGCTGATCCCCGCCTTCTTACATTCCGCGGCGTAGGACCCCGCGCACAGCTGCTTCGCCGGCACGAAGTTGTCGTGGATGATCGTCGCGTTCATGTTCGTGGGGGTGACCCACTCGGGATGGAGCAGCACCGACGGGACCGGCTTGTTGTGCTCGTCGATGTCCGCCGTCGTGCCGTTCAGCAGCGACGAGGGCGGGGTCTTGCCGGCCCGGAGGTAGACGGCCAGTGCGGCTGCCGCCGACGCCTCCTGATAGATCGGCTTGTACACCGTTCCGCACTGATAACCGCTCAGGATGTTCTGCAGGCCCGTGAGGGTCGCGTCCTGTCCGGTGGTCGGGAACGTCTTGGGCTTGACCCCCTTGGACTTCAGGTAGGTGATGATCGGAGCGCCGTTCTCGTCGTTCGGGATCAGCGCTGCGTTGGCGTTCGAGTGAGCCGTGAAGGCCTGCTCGAACTCGCTCTGTGCCGTCGTCGGCGTCCACGTCCCGGCGGGCGTCGCGACGAGCGTCCACTTCTTCGACGCGAACAGCGGGTTCAGCACCTCGGCTGAGCCCTGATGGAACAGGGTCGCGTTGTTGTCGGTTGGATCGCCGCGCATGAAGATCACGTTCGGGTGCGAGACGCCCCAGCTCTTCACGCAGGTTTCCAGACCCTGGGCCATCAGTTTGCCGACCGTGACGTTGTTGAACGACACGTAGTACGGACGACTACCGCCGAGCGTCAGCCGGTCGTAGTCGATCACCTTGACGCCGTGGGCCTTGGCGTAGCTCTCGACCTTGGCGCCGGTGCCCGAGTCCTCCGGGTCAGACAGGATCACGGACGCGCCGTTGGTGATATCGCTCTGGGCGTCGGTGTAGAACGTGGAGTCGGACCCTCCGGCATTCTGGATGATGATGTCCGAGCTCGGCACGCCCGCGGCCAGCAGCGCCTTCTTCAGGTCAGGCTGGTCGAACTCGACATAGCGGGTTGAGCTCGTCGTGTCCGGAAGGATCGCGGCGACCTTGCCCTTGCCACTCTTGCCGAGCGCCTGCAGCACGTTGAGCGCCGTGAACGTGTTGTTGAACGAACTCACCGAGACAGTCGGCGTCCCGCTCGACGAGCTTGATGAGCTCGTGGCCGAGCTCGTGGCCGAGCTCGTGGCCGCGCTCGTGCTGGTCGCACTGCCGCTGCCGGCCGCAGCCGTTGTCGAGCTGCTCGACTTGCTCGAGCTGCCGCACGCGGCGACCGCCCAGCAGGCGCAGACTGCAGCCACGACGAGGAAAAGCTTGCTTTTCAGCAAGTTGGGTACCTCCTCCTGAGTTTCTCTCCTTAGGAACCGCGCTGATCGCGATCCTCAAACCTCAACGGACGGTAAAGGTACCTGCGTGAACGCGACGTTAAAATCCGTCCCGGCGACATAAACAACCGATAAACAACGCGCTGCTAACAATCACTCCGCGACGAACCGGTAGCCGGCTCGTGGAGCAGTGACGATCAACGGCGCCTCGTCGTCGGTCTCCAGCTTGGCCCGCAGCCGCCGTACGTACACACGGACGTACTCGGTTTCGGTCTGGTACCCCTGCCCCCACACGCGACGCAGCAGGTGCGCGTGGCTGAGCAGCTTGCCGCGGTTGGTAACGAGCTCGCGGAGCAGCGAGAACTCGGTCGGCGTCAGATGGACCGGCACGCCGGCGCGGGTCACCTGCTGGTTGGCGAGGTCGATCACGAGCGCCCCGGCGGTGATCACCGGCGGCCCCGGCTCGGCCGCCCCCGCGGCGCGCGTGCGCCGCAGGGTGGCGGTGATCCGTGCCATCAGCTCCTCCACCGAGAACGGCTTGGTCATGTAATCGTCGGCGCCCATGTTGAGCGCGGTCACCTTGTCGCGCTCGCCGCCGCGGGCCGAGACGACGATCACGGCAACCGACGACGACTCTCGGATCTGGCGGCAGAGCTCGAAGCCGTCAGCCTCGGGCAGCATCAGGTCGAGTAGCACGATGTCCGGCTCCTCGGTCTCCAGCAGCCGCAGCGCACGACCGCCGTCGGCGTCGACGACCGTGTCATACCCACGGACGGCGAGGTTGGAGCGAATCAAGTCGACGATGTTCGGATCGTCCTCGACCACGAGCACGCGCGTGTGGCCGGCGGCCTCGGTCACCGCGCGTCTCCGGCGACCGCCGAGCCGCCGGCCAGTGCATGGACGATCGCGTCGGCCGTCGCGGCCGCGCCCGCGGGCGCCGTCACGGCTCCGCCGGCGGGCGTGTCCGCAGGCTCGCTCGCCGGCGCCGCCACGGCTCCATCGGCGGGCGTCTCCCGAGCCTCGCTGACGGGCGCCTCGACCGGCAGCACGATCCGGAACGCGGTGCCGGACTCGACCGATGCGAACTCGATCGCGCCCTCGTGCGCGAGCACGATCCCGTTCGCGATCGACAGCCCCAGGCCGGCGCCGGAATTGCGCGAGCGATGCCGTCGCGAGGCGTCGAACGGCGATGTCAGAAGCGCGGCGGGGAAACCCGTCCCGTCATCGGCGACGACGATCTCGACCTCGGTCACCGGAACGCCTGAGCGGTGCAACGCGCTGGCCGTGACCGATGCGTTCGTCCCCGGAGGGTTATGTCTGAACGCGTTGGAGAGCAGGTTGACGAACACCTGCTCGAGCCGGTCGTGATCACCCCAGATCGACGGTAGGTCTGAGCTGCAGGTGACCGTCACCCGCGCGGACTCGGGCGCCGGCAGGCAGTCGACGGCGGCCTCGGCCACCAGCCGCAGATCGCACCAGTCGCGCTGCAATCGCATCACGCCGGACTCGATCGCCGAGAAGTCCAGCAGGTCGTCGACGAGCCGGCCGACGCGCGCTGACTCTGTGGCGATCCGCGCCAGGAACCGCCGCTGGGAATCGTGGTCCCAGGTCACGTCGGGCGCCATCAGGCTCGAGGCATAGCCCCGGATCGCGGTCAACGGCGTGCGCAGCTCATGGCTCAAACGCGACAGGAAGCCGCGCTGCAGCTGACGTGAGCGCCGCAGCGCCGCCGCCTCCTGATTGGCGATCCCGGCCGCCTCGCGCTCGAGCGCCAGCCGCAGCGAATGCGCCGCGTTCTCCACCAGCGCGGTCTCCTGTTCGGCGACCACCTGCGACTCCCAGCGAGCCAGCAACGCGGTCGGCCCAGCCGGGCCGTCGAACGGGACGATCAGAATCCGTTGCGCGGCACCGCGGCCAGCCGCCCGGGCGGTGCCGTCGCGCCGCTCGGCGAACGCGCGCCCAGCGGCGTCGGCCAACTCCGCCGACGCCTGGAGCGGATCGTTCTCGCCGGGACCGGCGTACGCGCGCCAGACCGCCTCGCCCGACTCGCCGCGGGTCACGAGCGCCACCTCGTCGCATTCCAGACCGCGGCACAGGGAGTGCAGCGCGATCAGCAGCCCGTCGGCGACGGTGACGGGCCCCGCCAGCGTCTCGAGCATCTCGCGGGTGGTCTCGAGCACGCGGTTGCGAGCGGTGACCTGGCGAAGCAGCCGCTCACGCTCGACCGCGCCGGCGGCGTATCCCGCGTACAGCGACAGCAGGTCGAGCTGATCACGCCCGGGGCCGCCCCGAGCCGAGCTGAACGCGGTGATCACCGCGCTGACGCCGCTGGGCCCGACGACGGGCGTCGACCACGCGGAGGCGATCGACGGGCGCGAGGCCCCACGCAGTCCCGGCCAGTCGCGATCGCCCGGGTGATCGCAGACGACGAGTTCCCCGCGCTCGGCCGCGCGGCCGGCGAGTCCGCCGGCCTCGCCAACCGCCAGCCGTGACCAGGCCGAGATCTCTGACTCCGTGAATCCGAGCGCCGCCTCGCACTCCAGCGCCCCAGCGTCCGCGACGTGGATGCACAGGCGCTGAACGCTCAGCGCGGACCCGAGCGCCGACAGGATCAGCGACAGGCTCGAGGCCGGGTCGGCCGAGACGAGCCGATCGGCGAGGCCGTGCAGCCGCGTCAGCTGGCGGCGGGCCGAGGAGTCGACCCGCTGGCCCGACTGCAGCGCGGCGACGTCGTCCGGATGGCTCGAATGGGGGTCGAGCTCGCCCACCACCTCGCCGTGGCGCAGCACGACGATCCGGTCGGCGATCCGGAACATCTGCTCGGGGTCACGGCTGACCAGCAGTACGGTCATTCCGCGCTCACGCAACCCCGTGATCAATCGCTCCAGGTCCGAGGTCTCCGCTGTGCCCATCGCCGCCGTCGGCTCGTCGAGCACCAGCAGCCGCGGCCGGCTCGTCAGCGCGCGGGCGACGGCGATCAGACGGCGCTGACCGTCGGGCAGGTCGCCGACCAGCCGGGTCGTGTCCTGGATCGAAATCCGCAGGCCGCTGAGCACCTCGGCGGCCGCCATGTGGAAGCGCAGGTCCGACAACATCAGCCGCCGGGTCTCAGAGCCAAGCAGCACGTTGCCGGCAATGTCGAGGTTGTCGCACAACGCCAGGTCCTGCCAGACGACGGCGACTCCGCTCCGGCGGGCGGCGCCCTGATCGGCTTGGAGCGTGCGACCGGCGACGATCACCTCGCCGGATGTCGGTCCAAGATCACCCGCGAGGCAGCGCACGAGCGTCGTCTTGCCGGCGCCGGGCTCGCCGGCAAGCGCCACCAGCTCGCCACTGCGGAGCGTCAGCTCGACGTCGCTCAGCACCCTGTGGCCGCCGAGCTCGACGGTCAGCCCCGACGTGTGCAGAATCACGGCATCGCGGGCAACAGCAGCGCCGCCGGCGTCCTGTCTGCGGCCGCGGTCGCGCCGGGATTCCGGTGCGATGCGGCGTTCTCTCCGGCGCGTTAGCACGGCCCGACGATACCCGGTCCGTTCCGCGGGCCTCGATGGAGGCCGATCGAGGTCGGGCGATTCGGACCGAACTGAGTCGCGCGATCGGACCGAACTGAGTCGCGCGATCGGACCGAACCCGTTCACAACCGCGCGTCACCAACGCTTGACCAGGCGGTACGATTGCGCTCGTGATCGCCCACGACATCCTGCAGCCGACGCACCTGCTGCTGATCCTGCTTGCGGCCCTGATCGTGCTCGGCCCAAAGCGGCTGCCCGACGCGAGCCGCGCCATCGGCCGTTCGATCCGCGAGTTCCGATCGGCGACGTCGCTCGATGCACCGGCAAAGACCGTTGCCGACTCGTCAGAGCCGGCCGACCGCGGCACCTGAGCCCAACGGCGACTCGTCAGAGCCGGCCACCGCGGCACCTGAGCCCGAGGCCGACTCGTCAGAGCCGGCCGACCGCGGCACCCGGGCGCAGGCCCGGGAGGCTGAAGCGCATCCGCACATCGGTGCCCCCATCCGACCGCGGGGCCAGCGTCATCTGATCGGAGACCTCGCAGATCAGCGCGAGCCCGAACCCGAGCCCACTGTCGTCGGCACGATCGCGATGGACGCCGCCGCCGTCGTCTGAGACGACGACCTCAAGCACACCATCCCCGACCTGTCCGCGCACCCGGATCTCGCCGGGGTCAAGCGGATACGCATGCCGGACCACGTTGGTGACCGCTAGCCCCGTCCGACCCCGGCCGTCAGCAAGATACGCTGTCCGACCTGAGCCGTCGCACCGACGGCCCGCCACAACCTTGCCATGACTGTGTCAAGGTTTGCTAGGGTCGCGAGCATGCGTGACTTCCTGGCGGCGACGCGTGAGCGAACGATCGTGTTCGACGGCGGAATGGGCGCGACGCTCGAGCAGTTCGACCTCAGCCTCGAGCGTGACTACCGCCTCCCGGGCCGCTGCCATGAGGCGCTGGTGCTCAACCGACCGGATGTGATCGAGGGCGTGCACGCGTCGATGATCGAGGCCGGTGCCGAGGTGCTGGAGACCGACACGTTCCAGGCGTCGCGCCTCAAGCTCGGCGAGTGGGGCCTGGAGGATCACACGCGGGAGATCAACGTGCGTGCCGCGCAGATCGCGCGGAGCGCGGCGGGTGAGCGGGCGTTCGTCGCCGGCTCGATCGGCCCGACCGGCTTCCTGCCGGCCTCTGATGACCCGACGCTCGGCCAGATTGGCTTTCGGGAGCTGCGGGCGGTGTTCGCCGAGCAGGCCGCGGGACTCCTGGAGGGCGGCGTCGACCTGATGATCATCGAGACGACGCAGGACATGCTCGAGCTGAAAGCGGCCGTGTTCGGGATCCGCGAGGCATGCGCGGCCGCCGACCGGCCGGTCCCGATCCAGTGCAGCGTGTCGCTGCTGCCACAGGGCGGCAAGATGCTGCTCGGCACCGACATCAGTTCGGCGCTGGCCACGCTCGAGGCGCTGAAGGTCGACGTCATCGGCCTCAACTGCTCGACAGGCCCAGAGGACATGCGAGACGCGATCCGCTTCCTGGGCGAGTTCAGCTCGGTCCCGGTCCACTGCATCCCGAACGCGGGGCTGCCACTGCAGGGCCCCAATGGCGAGACGATCTTCCCCGAGCGGCCGGCGCCGCTGGCGGACGTGCTCGGCGAGTTCGTCGACCGCTATGGCGTCTCGATCGTCGGCGGCTGCTGCGGGACCACGCCGGAGCACATCTCCGCGATCGCCGAGCGCGTCCGCGGACACGAGATCTTGCCGCGGCCTGCCCGGCGAGCGGCGCATCTCAGCTCGATGATCGCCGCCACACCGCTCGTGCAGGCGCCGCGACCGACGCTGATCGGCGAGCGCGTCAACTCGCAGGGCTCGCGCAAGGCCAAGGAGATGCTGCTCGCCGACGACTACGACGGACTGATGACGGTCGCCGAGGATCAGGTGACGGGCGGCGCGCACGTGCTCGACATCTGCGTCGCGCTGACCGAGCGTCAGGACGAGGCCGAGCAGATGCGCCGGGTCGTCAAGGGCGTGTCGCTGACCCAGCCGGCGCCGATCCAGATCGACTCGACCGAGCCCGACGTGATCGAGACGGCGCTTGAGCAGATTCCGGGACGGGCGATCGTCAACAGCGTCAACCTCGAGGCCGGCCGCGACAAGCTCGACCGGGTCGTGCCGCTCGTCAAGGCCCATGGGGCGGCGCTGATCGCGCTGACGATCGACGAGGTCGGGATGGCCAAGACAGCGGAGCGCAAGCTCGAGGTGGCGCGGCGGATCACGGAGCTGTGCTGCGACGAGCACGGACTCGACCCGGATGCGCTGATCTTCGACTGCCTGACGTTCACGCTGACGACCGGCGACCCCGAATGGCGGCCGTCGGCGGTCGCGACGATCGAGGGGATCCGCGCGATCAAGGCTTCGCTGCCGGGGGTGCAGACGTCGCTGGGCGTCTCGAACGTCTCGTTCGGCGTCGGCGTGCCCGCTCGCAGCGTGTTGAACAGCGTGTTCCTGCACCACTGCGTGGACGCGGGGCTCGACCTGGCGATGGTCAACCCCAACCACATCACCCCGTATTCGGAGATTCCCGATCTGGAGCGTGAGCTCGCCGACGATCTCGTGTTCGATCGCCGCGACGACGCGCTCGAGCGGTTCATCGCGCACTTCGAGTCCAAAGGCGCGTCGGACTCCGATGCCAGCGACTCGAAGGTGGACCCGACGGAGGGGATGGAGCCCGAGGAGGCGCTGCACTTCCACATCCTGCGGCGCAAGAAGGAGGGCGTCGAGGACTGGATCGACCGATCCGTCGACAAGATCGGGGCGGTGCCGACGCTGAACACGGTGCTGCTGCCGGCGATGAAGGAGGTCGGCGACAAGTTCGGCGCCGGCGAGCTGATCCTGCCGTTCGTGCTGCAGAGCGCCGAGGTGATGAAGAAGGCCGTCGCCCGCCTGGAGAACTACCTGGACAAGCTCGAGGGCTACACGAAGGGCACCGTCGTGCTCGCCACCGTGTTCGGCGATGTCCATGACATCGGCAAGTCGCTCGTCAACACGATCCTGACCAACAACGGCTACACCGTGATCGACCTCGGTAAGCAGGTCCCGATCTCGACGATCCTCGAGGCCGCCGTCGAGCACGACGCCACCGCGATCGGACTCTCGGCACTGCTGGTCTCGACCTCCAAGCAGATGCCGGCCGCCATCCAGGAGCTGCACGCGCGCCGACTGGAGTTCCCGGTCCTGATCGGCGGCGCCGCGATCAACCGCAACTTCGGCCTGCGGATCCTGTACCCCGACAGCGCTGAATCCGACGATGTCTACGAGCCCGGCGTCTTCTACTGCAAGGACGCATTCGAGGGTCTGGCGAAGATGGACCAGCTGATCGAGCCGGATGGCCGCTCAGCGTTGGTGGCCGACGTTCAGGCTGCGGCCAAGCGGCTGCGTGACCAGCCGGCCGCACCCGCCGACGACGCCCCGCCGGTGACCGACGACTCGGTCCGGAGCGCCGCCTCGACCGAGGTCGAGGTCCCGTCGCCGCCGTTCTGGGGCGTGCGGGAGCTCGACGTGCCGATGGACGAGATCTACCACCACCTCGACACGCACGTCCTGTTCAAGCTGCACTGGGGCGGGCGAGGCGTCAAGGGCGACGCCTGGACCGAGCTCGTCCGTGACAACTTCAAGCCGCGCCTGGAACGGATGTGGCGCGACCAGACGTACCTGCATCCGCGCGCTCTGCTCGGGTACTTCCCGTGCAACGCTGACGGCAACGAGCTGATCGTCTGGGACCCCGACGCCCCGGGTGAAGTTGAGCTCAAGCGGCTCGTGTTCCCGCGTCAGCCACGCCACGACCGCATCTGCCTGGCCGACTTCTACGGACCGTTGGGCTCCGGCGTCTGTGACGTGGTCGCGCTGCAGGCGGTCACCGCGGGCGCCGAGGTGACCGATCTGATGGCGACGCTGGAGGCGGACGGCGAGTTCGCCGAGCAGCTGTTCGTCCACGGCCTCGGTGTGCAGACCGCCGAGGGCATGGCCGAGTGGGTCCACGGCCGCGTCCGGAGCGGGCTGGCGATTCCGTCATCGCAGGGCCGCCGCTACTCGTGGGGGTATCCGAGTTGCCCCGAGCAGTCCGAGCTCGAGAAGGTCTTCCGCCTACTCGACGCGCCCTCGATCGGCCTCTCGCTGAGCGACGGCTTCGCCGTCGAGCCCGAGCAGTCGACACTGGCGATCGTCGCCCACCACCCGCAGGCGATCTACTTCGGTATGCGCTCGGGCCGTCTCTCACCGATCGAGCGCACCGCCGGCGACGAGCTGATCGCCGGCACCGAGCGTGACCCGACGCGGCTCTCCGACCTCCCGGATTCGGACCCGGCGCTGGCGGCCGCCGCGGCCGACGAGGGCGAACGCACCGGCTCAACCCCGGTACCGGCCCAGGCTTAGATTCAAGGTCAGGTTCACGTACCGCGCCGGAAACGTCCGCCGACGCCCGGGTTGGTCACGGCCATCGGCGCCGCATGTCCGGCGGCAAGCGCCGCGCCAGCAGCTCCCAGACGACGACAACAACGCCGCCGGGCTCGTCGTTGAGCTGATCGTCGCCGACGCGCAGCACCTCCCAGTCGGCGTGCTTGAGCCGCTGATCGCGCCGGTAGTCGCGCCGGCGCCGACGGTCGCCGGCGTGGTACTGGCGCCCGTCGATTTCCAGATCAAATCTCGCCTCGGGCCAGGCGAAGTCGGCGCGGATCAGCAGCCCGCCATCGCCCGGGTCGATGTGGAATCTCGTCTGTGGGCGCGGCGACCCGGTCGGCCACCAGATCGAGATGAACAGCTCCTCGAGTTCTGAATCGGTCAGGCCCGCCCGGTCTGGGCCCAGTGCCGCGCCCAACCTGGCCGCTCCGGGATGTTTCGGATTGCGCTCGAGCTGATCGTTGATCGCCCACAGGTCGAACACGCCGCGAACCTCGGCTTCGCCGATCACGCGCTCGGTCGCACGCTGAGCGACCACGGCCGCCAGGTCCAGCGTCGTCCGCGCCAGCGTCGTGACCGGGACCGCGTCGACCACCGTCACGTCTCGATCGATCAGCGTCAGCGAGTGGTGCACCTCGACGCCGGGAGCCGTCCGCCCCGACATGCCCGGGATGACCACGTCGACCCGTTCGCGACTGGTCGGTCGCAACCCGTGCAGACACGCCGCGGAGCGGTGTGACAACGCCGCGTGAGGACCGCACGCCAACACGGCGGCCATCCACCGACCCTCGCGACTCAGCGCCGAACCCGGCACCAGCCCGTACACGCCCCGATAGATTCGGTACAGCCGCCCGGCCTGAACGCGTTTCTGCAGCGCACGAGCCGGGACACCGAGCGGCACCAGCTGCCACAGCGCGGCCACGCAGTGCTGACGAAGAGCAACCTCGGCGACCTTTGCGTCTAAGCGTCCAAATGAGTCGCTTTCTCGCTTCGCAACCGACACGCACCCCACGATGGCGGAGATCCCGTGACCGGTGGGTGACGAACGTCGCGGTTGTGGTCCAAGTTGGTCACGGCGCCCGCCTTCGCGACGGCCCTGGCGGCCCCGGACGCCCCGCGCGGGCCCAAAACGGCCAAAACCGCGACCAGAGGGCCGCGGCTGCGTCCGCTCAGACCTTGGCTTCGGCCCCGGAGCGGCGCGGCGGCCGCGACGCGCGCTGTGGCCGCGCGGGCAGCTTGACCGGCGTGGCGTTCATCGCGCGCAGGCGGACCTCACGCCAGGACATGCCCTCTTTGAGCAGCGCCGGCGCGCCCATCAGGATCGCGGTCGAGACCTCGACCGCCTGAAGGATCACGCCGTAGGCGACCCCGGTGCCGAGCCCGACGTGCCAACCGGCGTGCAGCACGGTCGCGCAGGCGGCCTGGAAGACGCCGAGGTTCGCCGGGGTCGCCGGCAGCACCGCGGTGATATTGACCGCGAACAGGACCGCCGCGGCGGCGGCCAGGCCGGCCTGGTGCGAGAGACCCAGCGCGACCAGGAGCACATAGCAGGAGAGCCACTGCAGCGCCCACGCGCTGAGTTGCGCCAGGGTGGCGATCGTGCCGAGCTTCGGGTCGCGGAACACGACCAGGCCGGCGCGGACGCGGACCATCGCGGCGCGGGCGGACTGCAGCGCCACCTGCACCCGATGTGAACGGGAGCCGACGGCTCCGTGGCGGAGCACCAGCGGCGCGATCAGCACGAGCGCCAGCAGCGTGGCGGGCGCGATCGCGGCAATCAAGAGCGTGTTCTCGTGGCCGGAGAACAGGTTGACCGAGGAGAACATGACGGTGCCCAGAATGATCAGCGCGACGATGTTCAGCAGCGTCTGGGAGACGACTGTGCCGAGCACGATCGGCACGTTCTCCCGCGCGCGGCCGGTGCGCCGGGCCAGGACGATGGCCCGGGACGGCTCGCCGAGCCGGGCCGGGAGCGTTGAATTCATCAGGACGCCGATGAACGTGCCCTGCATCGCATCGGACACGCGCACCGTGGCCTTCGGCAGCGCGGCGCGCAGGATCGCGAGCCAGGAGAAGCCGCGCATCACCATCGCGGCGCACATGATTCCCAAGCCGAGGATCACGAACGACGGGCTCGAGGTCGCCAGCGCGGAGACGATGTTCCCGATGCCGATCGTCGAGAGCGCCTTCCAGACCAGCAGCGCGAGGCCGAGCATCACCACGGTGAACGCGATCCGCCGTGCCGCGGTCACCAGCGGCCGGCGCTTGCCGACCGGCTTGGGCTCGAGGCTCGGCAGCCGGCGCGCGGGCGCGTGCGGGCGCATATCGGCCGACTTGACGCCGACGGCGACCGCGACACGCGCAGCGGAGCCGACCGGCTTCGGGGTCTCGATCGCGTCCTCGTAGGCGCGCATCACGTTGGCCGCGACGTGCGGCCAGGCGAACCGGCGGACGTCGGCGGCCGCGGCGCGGGACATCTCGACGCGTCGTTCGGGCTCGTCCCACAGATCGCGCAGCGATTCGGCCAGCGCCTGCGGGTCCGCGGGCGGCACCAGGATGCCGTCGACGCCGTTGCGGACGACGTCGCGGTAGCCGGCGATATCGGAGGCGATCACCGGGGTGCCGGCCGCGAACGCCTCGGTCAGCACCATCCCGAAGCTCTCGCCCCGCAGCGACGGCGCGCATAGCACGTCGGCGGCGCGAAGCTCCTCGCGCTTGCGTTCGTCATCGACGTGCTCCAGCAGACGCACGCCGGAGTCATCGAGCATCAGCGGCTCAAGCTGCTCACGGGTGGGGCCGATCACCGTCAGCTCGGTCGGGATGTGCTCGTGCAACGCCTCGAACGCACGGAGCAGCAGCGGCAGCCCCTTGCGCTCGACGGCCTGGCCGACGAACACGATCCGCAGCTTGTCGCCGATCGGACGTCCGGCCGCGGTCAGCGCCGCCTGGTCGACGTGAACGCCGTTCGGGATCACGCGATAGTGGCCGCCGAAGAAGCGTCGCCCGGTCCAGGCGGCGGCCTGCGACACCGCGACCCGGACCTGCAGATGGTTGAGCACCAGGCGCGCGCCGAGCATGTTCGCGACGCCGTTGGAGAAACGGTTCTCCGAGAAGGAGTGGAATGTCCCGATCAGCGGCAGCGGCGTGAGATCCGCGGCGAACCAGCTGGTCAGCGGCGCCACCGGCTCGTGGATGTGGACGATGTCGTAGCCACCGGTCCGCAGCTCACGTTGGACCTTGAGGACGCCCTGCGGTGTGATCGACAGGTTTGACACCGCGCCGTTCGCCTTGATCCCGACGGTGCGGCCGACTCCGATCACGTAGTCGGGCAGCGGCGCGTCGATCGGCTTGGCGCCTCGGTGCAGCGCTTTCGAGTTAAAATCAGGCGGGTCGTACGGCGCGAGCACGCGTACTTCATGGCCGTCAGCCATGAACTGCTGCGCCAGCGCGTCGATGTGCCTCGTGACGCCCCCCGGATAGCTCCAGGAATACGGTGACACGAGGGCGACCTTCATCTTCGACATGTTACCCCTCTACCCCGTGGGGGAATCGGCGTTTCGGGTCGCTTATCATCGGTTGGCGATGCGGACCAGGCACTTCGTCAAATACACCTTCCTGAAGGTGGATCCTGCTTGGCGGCGCCTGCACTCCGAGCAGCGTGCCGAACACAAGCGTGAGTTCACCGCCGCCTGTGAGGATTTCGCCGACGGTCACCTGCTCCGCGCGTTCTCGCTGGTGGGCACGCGCGGAGACGCTGATCTGATGCTGCTCAGCCAGGCCCAGAATCTCGACCGGATCCACGAGTTCCACGTCGTCCTCCAGCAGAGCGGGCTGATGAAATGGTGTTCGACGCCGTATTCGTTCCTGGCGATGACCAAGGAATCGGAGTACTCGGACGAGTCGCGGCTCGAGGTCCGACCCGCGCACGGCAAGTACCTGTTCGTCTACCCCTTCGTCAAGACACGCGACTGGTATCTGCTGGACGCCAAGGAGCGCTGGCGGATCATGCAGGAGCACATCAAGGTCGGACGCGAGTTCCCGTCGATCGATCTGAACACGAGCTACTCGTTCGGGCTCGACGATCAGGAGTTCGTGGTCGCGTTCGAGTCCGATGACCCAGGCGCGTTCCTCGACCTCGTGCAGAAGCTCCGCACGACCGAATCGAGCGCGTTCACGAAGCGCGACACCCCGACCTTCACCTGCATCTCGTGCTCGCTGGAGCGCGCCCTCGGCTCGCTTGACGGTGAGACGATGGCGCTCACCGCCTAGCCGCCGACAGCGGCACCGGCAGACCCGCACCGACGACCGTCGATGGCTGCGCGGCGGCCCGACGCACCTGATTGTCGCCACCCGTCCGGACCTTTCCGGAGGCTGGCTCCGGGTACGCTATGTTGAGGTCACAACGGGTTTTACCGCCGTCTCTCGCCAGGGTCCGCGACCGGCAGGCCCGCCCCGGATCAGATGTCGGGAACACCGAACGACGAACCACTCACCGCGACTGGATCATGCCCATGCCCCTCCTGATCTGCGCCAGCCCGCGCACCGACTCGAAAGGCTGTGACTGATGCGCCAGGGACCGCTCGCCGGCCGCTATCCCGCCGTCGCCTCGATGGTCGTGTTCGCGCTCGTGCCGTACCTGGCACTATCCGGGGCGCTCGGGGCGATCACGCCGTCGATTGCCGGCGGCCTCCATACGAGCCTGCAGACGATGAGCATCGGCTTCGGGCTCGCGAACGCCGCCTACGCCGTCGGCACCGTGCTGGCGGTGCAGCTCGCCCAGCTGCTGCCGCAGCGCCGGATGATGGTCATCTACGCCTCGTTCCTGGTGATCGCATCGGTCGTGACGGCGGCCGCGCAGGACCCGGCGATGTTCATCGCCGGCCGCGTCGTGCAGGGCCTGTGCACGAGCCTGCTGCTGATCTCGGCGGCGCCGCCGCTGTTCCTCGGCTTCCCGCAGTCGCGGTTGCGCTCGACCGCAGTGATCATGAACATGTGCATCTTCGGCGCCGTCGCGCTCGGCCCGCTGATCGGCGGCGCTCAGGCGAACGCGGGCGGCTGGCGGCCGCTGTTCTGGATCGTGGCCGGCATCTCGCTGACGGCGCTGGTGCTGTCGGTGCTGACGTTCGAGGACGCGCCGGCCGCCGACCCCACCGCTCCGAAGGATCCGCTCGCGATCGGCCTGGCAGCGGTCGGGGCCGCGGCGGCGTTCTTCGGCGCCTCGGAGCTGCTGACCCACCGGTTCCTCGCTCCCGAGTGCATCGTGCCGCTGCTCGGCGGGTTGGCCGTGATCGTTGTCCTGATCGTCAACCAGAGCGTCAAGCGTCACCCGCTGCTGACGATCCGCAGCATGCTGACGAGCACGATCCCGATCGCCGGGATCGTGGTCGCGCTGTTCGCCGCGGCCGCCTCGGTCTCAGCGACCGAACTGACGGTGAGCGAACTGGCGCCCCACTACGGGCCGCTGCATCTGGGGCTGCTGTATCTGCCCGAGTTCGCCGGCGCCGTGATCACGGCGATCGTGCTGGGGGCCGTGCTGACCCATAAAGGGATTCAGTACCTGCCGCTCGTGGGGATGGGCTTCCTCGCCGCCGGCATCCTCGTCTTCCGTATCGAGACGCCGCCCAGCCAGGCGCTGACGCTGATCGGCTCCGGTCTGACCGGCATCGGCGTCGGCGCGACCGTCGCCCCGGCCCTGTTCGTCGCCGGCTTCTCGCTGCCGTCGGCCAATCTGCAGCGCGTGTTCGCGATCGTCGAACTGCTGCGCGCGGTCGCCGCGTTCATGATCGCCCCCGTGTTCGCCCATTTCGCCGCCACCGTCGCCGGCGGCGGCAACGCCGGCATCGGTGTCGCGCTGTGGATCGGCGCCGGCCTCGCCGTCGCGGGGGGTACGATCGCGGTCGCGCTGTACGCCCTCGGGGGCGCGCGGCCGGCGACGCCTGACCTCGATCGGTTCCTGGCCGGCGAGGCGCCCGCGTGGTACTCGCCGCCGCTGCTGGCGGGCGTTCGCCACCGGGCCCCGAGCGGTCCGGCGATGGTCGAGGACGGCGCCAGACCATGACCGACGACGTGTCCAGGCAGGTGCGCGCCGCCGGGCCGGTCCTGTTCGCCTACGACGGGTCCGAGCTGGCAGCGCTCGCGATCGCCGAGGCCGGCGAGCTCCTGCGGACCGAGCGCGACGCACTCGTCGTCTGCGTCTGGCAGCCATACGACGTCGGCTTCATGCCTGTCGAGGGCGAGCGGTTCGACGCCAAGCAGACAACGGAGGTCAAGCGGGCGGCGCAGCGTGCCGCCGCGCACGGCGCCGAACTGGCCGAGGCCGCCGGGTTCAGGGCCAGCACCCTCGAGATCGAGTCGGCGCCGACCTGGAAAGGGATCGTCGACGTCGCCGACGAGCATGACGCCAGCGTGATCGTCCTCGGCTCCCACGGCCGCAGCGGAATCGTCGGTAGGTTCGTCGGAAGCGTCGCCGCCGCCGTCTCGGCCCATTCGAGCCGGACCGTGTTGATCACGCACCGGCGCGCCTGACGCACCGGCGCGCCTGACACACATCAACGCGCGGATCAACGCGCGCCGGCGAACCCTGCGGCTCAGACCGCTGAAACGTGCGCGACGACCCTGCGGGTCAGACTGCTGAAACCTGCTCTTCTTCCGCGACGCGGAAGGAAGAGCCACAGCCACAGGCAGCGATCACGTTCGGGTTCTCGACCTTGAAGCCGGCCCCCTGGAGCCCGTCGACGAAGTCGATCACCGAGCCGCGCACATATGGCAGGCTCGGAGTGTCGACCAACAGACGGATCCCCTTGTCCTCGAACACGGTGTCGCCGTCATGCTGCTCGTCGAACGCCAGGGCGTACTGGAAGCCTGAGCAGCCTCCACCCCGCACTCCGACCCGCAGGCCGGCGGTTGACTCGACGGTGTTCTGGGTGGAGAGGAACTCGCGAACCTTCTCGGCGCCCTTGTCGGTGAGAGTGATCATTGCTTCACGAAGTATAGCGGTGGGTCCTCGCTACGCTTAGGTGGTGTCCGCAACCCCGCAGGAGCTCAAGGAACGGATCGAGGCGGGCATCCCCAAGTCGGTGGCTGAGGTTACCGGCGATGGTCACCACTTCAACGCGGTGGTGAGCGCACCCGCGTTCGCAGGCCTGAACCGAATCGCCCAGCACCGTCTCGTCTATGACGTGTTCGGCGCCGAGGTCGGCGACCGCATCCATGCGCTCTCGATCCAGACCCTTATCCCTTCGCCAACTCCAGAGGAGGCTCGATGAGCGACCAACCCTCGAATCCGATGCGCGACGCGATCCAGGAAGCGATCGACGAGAACCCGGTGATCCTGTTCATGAAGGGCAACCCGGACGCGCCCGCGTGCGGCTTCTCTGCCCGCACGGTCGCGATCCTGCAGTCGATCGGCGCGCGGTTCGCCGCCGTCGACATTCTGCCCGACCCGCGGATCCGCCAAGAGCTGTCTGCGATCTCCAACTGGCCGACGATCCCACAGCTGTTCGTCGGCGGCGAGTTGATCGGCGGCTGCGACATCATCAGCGAGATGTACGAGTCCGGCGAGCTGTTCGAGACGCTTGGCCTCAAGCCGGCCGACGCGGAGCCTGAGCAGGTCGTCGCCACAGCGGGCCGCCCAGCCGCGCCGCTGTCGATCGAGAACCGGCTCTAGCCGCTCGAAGCCCGTAGGCCGTGGCGCAGCCGCTGCAGGCACTGCGCCACGACGGCGGCGCCCTCTGGGCGCTCGATCAAACGCTGCTTCCGTGGCATGAGCGCTGGCTCGAGCTCCGTGACGCGCGGGACGTTGCGGACGCGCTGAAGCGGCTGAGCATCCGCGGGGCGCCACTGATCGGTGTCGCGGCGGGATACGGGATCGCACTCGAGCTCGCGCTCGATCAGAGCCCGGACGCGCTCCAGCGAGCCTTCGACCTGCTGGTCTCCGCCCGCCCGACCGCGGTCAACCTGGCCTACGCCGTGCGCCGCGTCGCGGATGCCGCGGCGGCCCACGAGCCCGGCCCTGGGCGGGCCGCGGCCGCGCTCCGGGAGGCACGGGCGATCGAGCGTCAGGAGATCGCCTCCAGCGCCGCGCTCGCCACCCACGGCGCGGACCTGCTCGCCGGTCTGCACGTCCGGCGGGTTCTGACCCACTGCAACGCCGGCGCGTTGGCGGCGCCCGGCCGCGGCACGGCGCTGGCTCCGATCGCCGAGCTGCACGCGCGCGGCGAGCTCGAGCTGGTCCTCGCCGCCGAGACGCGGCCGCTGCTGCAGGGCGCGCGGCTGACCGCCTACGAGCTCGGCCGCCTGGGGATCGAGTACGCGGTGATCGTCGACGGCGCCGCCGCCGGACTGATCGCACGCGGCGCCGTCGATGCCGTCGTCGTCGGCTGCGACCGGGTCGCGGCCAACGGCGACGTCGCCAACAAGGTTGGCACCTACGGCCATGCGCTGGCGGCGCGAGCCGGGCAGATCCCGTTCGTCGTCGTCGGCCCGTGCTCGACGATCGATCCGCGGACCGCGTCCGGCGCGGAGATCGTGATCGAGCAGCGAGATCCATGGGAGGTGGCGACGGTGCCATCGGAGCCGTCCGGCGCGAGGTTCTCGATCACGCCCGACGCGAGCCGCTGCCTCAACCCGGCGTTCGACGTCACCCCCGCCGAGCTCGTCACCGCGCTCGTGACCGAGCGGGGCGTCGCGGCGCCGGTCGACCGCGACGGTGTCACGCGACTGCTCGCCGACGCGGACAGCCGCTTGACCGCGACGGGCTGACGAGACCGGTCGCGGAGCCGGGCGGCGTGCGCTACCGTCACCGCATCGGCGACGACGGAGAGCAGTAGCGGGTCAGCCGAAGCGCAGAGAGCCGCCGGCAGCTGCGAAGGCGGACTTCGGCCCCCGTGAACGACACTCCCGAGCTGCGGGGAACAACGGCTCCGTGCCCATCAAGCCCCGCCGGTCGGCCCCCGTCACAGGGCCCACGAGGCCTCTCAGCTCTGGGGCGAAGTGCGGTGGCACCACGGGCAACCCACCCGTCCGCACGTTCAGGGCGACGATGGAGGTATGAACGATGCACAGGGTGTTGTTGTCGGATCTGGCCGGCCACGCCGGTCGGCGGATCACGGTCGCGGGCTGGCTGCACCGGCGCCGCGAGCTGAGCAGCGTCACGTTCCTGGTGCTGCGCGACCGCTCAGCGATCGGCCAGGCGGTGATCACCGACCCTGACCGGATCGCCGAGGCGGCGCAACTGACGCCGGAGTCGGTCGTCACCGTGACCGGCGAGGTCGTCGCCACGCCCCAGGCCCCGGGCGGCGCCGAGCTGCATGACGTGCAGATCGACGTGCTGGCCGCGACCGAGCTGCCGCCGCCAGTCGAGCTCTGGCGCCCGGAGCTATCGCTGCAGCTGCCGGTGCTGCTCGACCTGGCGCCGCTGACGCTGCGCCACCCGCGCCGCCGGGCGGTGTTCGAGCTGGCGGCGGCGTCGATCGCCGGATTCCGGGCGGCGCTGGACGCGCTGCAGTTCACCGAGATCCAGACGCCGAAGCTCGTCGCGTCGGCGACCGAGGGCGGCGCCAACGTGTTCGAGCTCGACTACTTCGGCCGTCCCGCGTACCTCGCCCAGAGCCCGCAGTTCTACAAGCAGACGATGGTGGGCGTGTTCGAGCGCGTGTACGAGACCGGCCCGGTGTTCCGCGCCGAGCCGCACGACACGCCGCGGCACCTCAGCGAGTACGTGTCGCTCGACGCGGAGCTGGGATTCATCGCCGACCACGGCGACGTGATGGCGATCCTGCGCGACGCGATCGCGGCGATGGTGGGGGCGATCGCCGATCGCGCACCCGACGCGCTGCGGCTGACGGGCGCGCAGCTGCCGGACGTCCCCGTCGAGATCCCGTCGATCGGCTTCAGGGATGCGCAACAGCTGATCGCCACGGCGACGGGGCAGCCGCTCGAGTCAGAGCCTGACCTCGCGCCCGCGCACGAGCGCTGGCTGTGCGACTGGGCCGCCCGCGAGCACGGCTCCGAGTTCGTATTCGTGACCGGCTACCCGATGGTCAAACGACCGTTCTACACCCACCCCGATCCGGTCGATCCGGAGCACTCCAACAGCTTCGACCTGTTGTTCCGCGGGCTCGAGCTGACGACGGGCGGCCAGCGCCTGCACCGCTACCAGGACTACCTGGCGGCGCTCGGAGCCCGTGGGCTCGATCCGGAGCCGTTCGCCGGCTACCTGCAGACGTTTCGCTACGGGATGCCGCCGCACGGCGGGTTCGCGATCGGGCTCGAGCGATGGGTCGCGCGGCTGACCGGCGCGGCCAACGTCCGTGAGACGACGCTGTTTCCGCGTGACCTGCATCGCCTGAGCCCGTGACCGCGGCTCAGCCCGCGGCGAACTCGCCGACGTGCGCCCGGACCCACTGCTCGAAGCTCGCCGGCGGGCGTTCGAGCAGCTCCTGCACGGTGGGATGGACGGTCGTCTCATCGATCGTCCCGTCGACGAAGAACGAGAAGAACGCGTCGACGTACTCGGCCGGCATGTCAGCGGTCATCTCGGCGCGCGCCTGCTCGTCGGACAGCGGCTCAAAGCGCAGCGGACGTCGCAAGACTCGGGCGAGGATCTCGAGGCGGTCGCCCGGACGCAGGGCCTGCGGTCCGCTGAGCCGGTAGCTGCGGCCGGCGTGCCCGTCCGTCGTCAGCGCTTGCACCGACACGGCGGCGATATCGGCCGGGTCGATCGTCGCCACCGCGACACCGCCGAACGCGGCCCGGACGGTGTCGCCGGCGGCGAGCTGATCGCGCCAGTCGAGCGTGTTGGTCATGAACGTGTTGGGTTGCAGAAACGTCCATTCCAGGCCGGACGCGCGAACCGCCCGCTCGGCGAGGATGTGGTAGCGCGCGACCGCGTTGTCGAGGTCGCCGCTCGGAGCGGAGCTTGACGACTGCAGCACGATCCGGCGCACCCCGGTCTCGCGTGCCGCCGACAGTAGCGCGTCAAGGCCGGCATAGCCGGCCAGGAGATGGATCGCGGTCACGTCTGAGAGCGCGGCGACGAACGTCTCCGGCTGGCCGAGATCGCCGATCACCGGCTCGACGCCTGCCGGCAGGCGGTCGGCGCTGTGCTGGTTGCGGACCAAGCCCTTGACCGGACGGCCCGCGCCCGCGAGCTGTCTGACGACCTCGCGACCGACGTTGCCGGTCGCTCCCGTGACGAGCAACACGACACGAACGTAGCCGACCGAGCCGGCGGCCGTCCGCTCAGCCCCCGGCGGCCCGCTCGCGGCGGAACCGCAGGTGCTCGACGATCCGCCGCGAGTCGCAGATCACGGCGCCGTCGATCACCAGCAGCGGAACCCGGCGCTGGCCAGACAGTGCCTCGACCTCCGGCCGCTGGGAGCGGCGCTGGGGCACCCTGACCGTGTCGACGGCGATGCGCTCGCGGCGCAGCGCCCGCGCGACGCGCCCGCACGGACACAACCAGTCGGTCGGCGTCGTGCAGCGATATAGGGTCGCCATCGGTGATCGAGCTGACGATCGGTGGGCCGCGTCCGGCCGGAGCGGCGAGCGCTCAGCGCCGGCGCCTGCGCCGGGTGAGGATGCCGGTGATCCCCGCGATCCCGCCGGCGAGCACGAACCCGGTCGCGGCGGCGCCGATCAGCACCTCGCGCTGGTGGACCCGCAGCTGGCCGCGCCAGTCCGTCAGCCGGACGACCTCGGTCCGCAGCTGCGCGACGGCGGTCCCGAGCTCGCCGCGGTGGGCCTCGATCGACTGGCGGATCTCCTCCGGGCTCCGGGTGTCCGGCATCAGCGCTCGCCGCCGGACGAGATCGTCGTGCGGATCTTCTTGCCCTCTTCGATCGCCATCTTGGGCGTCGGGGCCCCGACCTTGAGCTTGCGCAGCGCGAACAGCAGCGCGCCGCCGGTCAGTGCCAGCAGCAGCACCATCACGATCGCGAAGCCCAGCCAGATCGAGCTCAGCAGCGAGTTCAGACCCCAGGCGAGCGTCAGCAGGACGAAGATCAGCGCGAAGAAGCCGAATACGGCCCCGATGATCGCGGCCACCGCGCCACGCGCGAGGCTCGTGAGCTTGGTCGTGACCTCCGCCTTGGCGAGCTCGATCTCCTCCCGGATGAGGACCGAGACCTTCTCGGAGACCTGCTGGACGGCGACGCCCAGCTCGGACGTCTTCTGTTCGTCAGCGGCCAAGGCGCTTGAGGATCAGGGCCAATACGATTCCGCCGGCGAATGCGCCGCCGACGCCGATTTCGGGGCGCTCGGCGACCAGCGCGGTGACCTTGTCGACCGCCGACGGGCCGGTCGGCGGCTCGGTCTCGATCGCCGGCGGCACCGGCGGCGGGAGCGGCGGGCGCGTATCCGCGGGCGGCGTCGTCACGATCGCCGGTTCGGAGATCTGCGTCGGCAGCGTGACCGTCTCGCTCGGCGTGGTCTGATGCTCTGCGGTCGGCTGTTCGCCGGTCGCGGCCGGACGCTCCTCGGTCACCGGCTCATCCGCGGCCGGTGACTGACTTTGCGGCTCGTCAGTCACTCAGGGGGCTCTTCGCCGAAGATGCGCATCCAGATCACGGCCGCGAGCCGCGTCGAGGCCAGGCTGGCCAGCGCGCCGAGGCCGGCAACCATGCCGGACCAGACCAGTCGCTTCATGAGCGGGCTCTCCATCATCGCGTCCGCATTCAATCAGACTCGCTGACGGGCGGCTCGTCGCGCGGCTCGAGCCCGCCGCAGATCATGTCGACGATCATCGCCTTCGCCTGCTCGAACTCCGGTTCGCCGGTGGCGCGCGATTCGAAGATCCAGCCGGTCAACAGCTGCTCCATCGCGCCGTAGAAGGTCTGGGCGGCGAACGCCGGGGTGATCTCGGAACGGAAGCTGCCGTCCGCCTGGGCGGCCGCCACGATCGCGGCGATGCCCGCGTACGCTTCGCGGATCTTGGCCAGATGCGTCAGCCCGAACGTGTTGGCGGCGCGCGTGACCTCGACGATGATCACCTTCATCACGTCGGGGTCGTATCGGTAGGAGTCGACGATGAACGCAGCGATCGACCCGAGCTTCTCACGCGGGGAGCTGACGGAGGCGTCAGCCGCGGCGATCGCCTCGAGCATCACGTCCCAGCGCTCCAAAAACAGGGTGTCGAGGATCTCCTCCTTCGAGGAGAAGTAGTGGTAGACGAGCCCGTAGGCGACGCCCGCCTCGTCGGCGATGTCCGACACCCGGCAGGTGTGAAACCCCTGCCGTGCGAACACGCGCACGGCGGCGTCGAGGATCTGCCGCCGGCGCTCCGTCGCCGCGGCGGTCACCGCGACGCTCCCGCCCCCGCACTCCAGTCGTACACGGCCGGCACGCGGCGCGGCAGCGTCGGCAACCGCGCGCGAATCGAGCGCAGCGCCTCGAAGTCGAGCTCGGCGGTGATCACGCCCTCGTCGTCGGCAGCCCCCGCCAGCACGACCCCCCAGGGGTCGATGATCAGCGAACGCCCGCCGGACCGTAGGCCGGCGGGGTGATCGCCGATCTGGTTGGGCGCGACGACGAAGCATTGGTTCTCGATCGCGCGGGCCCGCAGCAGCGTCTCCCAGTGGTCACGGGTGGTGCGCAGCGTGAACGCGCTCGGGACCGTCAGCAGCTGCGCCCCCCGCAGCGCCAGGATCCGATACAGCTCCGGGTAGCGCAGGTCGAAGCAGATGCTCAGGCCGGCCGGCGTCCCCGATGCAAGCGTCGTCGTGACGATCTCCGTGCCGGACGCGTAGGTGCTCGCCTCGCTGTACACGCCCCCATCGATCTCGACGTCGAACAGGTGGATCTTGCGGTAGACCGCGGTGATCTCGCCCCGCGGATCGAGGTGCACGCTGGTGTTGGAGAGCAGCGGCGCGCCGTCGCGGCGCTCGGCGAACGACCCCGCGATCAGATCGATGCCGAGCTCCGCGGCGATCGCCCGCGCCCACGTGATCGCGGGACCGTCGAGCGCCTGCGCGCCCGCGATCATCTGCTCGCGCGCGCCCATCACCGTCCACGTCTCGGGCAGCACGACCAGGTCGGCGCCGAGCCCTGCCGCCCGGCGCACCAGCCGGTCGGCCGTCTGCAGGTTGCGGTCGACGTCGTCTGTGGCGTTCAGTTGAATCGCGGCGGCTCGCACTCGCGCTCCTCTCCAGGGTGGGCCGATTGACGAGTCAGTCAACGATAGCGCCGCAGCCGCCCCTGCGGGATCGGCCTGCGCTCCCGACCGGTCGCGGCCGCGGGCGGCGTGACGGTGTGCTACCCCTCGGCCGGATGAGCCGCCGCCGATACGCTACCGCCCTGGCGACGCTGCCCCACCGCGGCCGCTTCGGTGAGGCCCGGCCCGTCGCGCTGAACGGGCTGGCGCTACCGCCGGCGGCGATGCCGGGCCGGTTCGGCAGCCGGCCGCTGAAGGCGTGGCGCTATGTCGGCGTGTTCGGGCCAGAGCTGATGCTGTGCGTCGCGACCGTCCGGATCGGCCGCGGGCGCCAGTCGTTCTGGGCCGTCTGGGATCGTCGCGACGCCCGGCTCCATGAGCGGACCGCGCCCGGCCGCGCCGGCGTCGTCCTGCGCCCCGGGAGCGTGTCGGTGCGCGCCCGCGACGTGCGGATCGAGTTGACGCTGGACGAGCAGCCCGGGGTTGAGAGCGTGTGCGTCAGCGGCGACGGCTACGGCTGGACGCGCAAGCAGGGCGGCGTCGCGGCCCGCGGCACGGTCACGCTGCCCGGCGCGGCGCCGGTCGCGTCGGATGCGCTCGCCGTGATCGACGACACCGCCGCCTACTACGCGCGCCACACCCGCTGGCGCTGGTGCGCCGGCGTCGGCCATGCGCTCGACGGGCGGGCGCTGGCGTGGAACCTCGTCGAGGGCGTCAACGACCCCGCCAGCGGCTCCGAGCGCACGGTCTGGGTCGACGGTGAGGCGCACGAACCGCCGCCGGTCACGTTCGACGACGACCTGTCAGGCGTCGGCGGACTGCGCTTCCATGCCGAGGCGACGCGCGAGCGCCGTGAGAACCTGCTGCTGATCCGCAGCCGCTACCGCCAGCCGTTCGGCACGTTCAGCGGCTCGCTGGGGCGGGCGGGCGGCTCTGAGCCGATCGAGCTCGCACGGGGGTTCGGCGTGATGGAGGACCACGAGGTCTGGTGGTGACGCGCCTCCCGGGCCACGTACACCGCCCACTAGCGCGCCATCGCCTCGAGCCCGCCGATCAGCACCTCGAGCCCGAACTCGAACCGCTCCTCGCCCTCGGAGCCGGCGGTCAGCGCCGTCGCGAACGCGACCACGTTCGGGAACCGCTGCGAGGGCAGCGACTCGAAGTAGGACCGCATCTCGGCGACGTACTCGGCGATCTGGTCAGGCGAAATTCGCTCGCCGGCGTACACCGACTCCTCGTAGGCGATCGCGGTGACGTACAGCGGCAGCAGGTCGCAGGCGTAGGCGATCACCTGTGTCGGTAGCTCCCCGCGGCGCAGCGTCGCGATCATCCACTCGCTCGCCCGGAGCGCGTTCTCGCCGAGCGGGATGTGTGCGAACGACGCCCGCGCCAGGTCACGGTGGCGCGCCAGCAGCGCCCGCAGCTCCCGCAGTCCGTCCTTGAGCTGCTCCTGCCAGGGGCCGTCGTCAGCGGTGGGCGGCTGAAGCTCGCCGAGCGCCCGGTCGACCACCAGCTCCGTCAAGCGCTCCTTGTTGTCGACATAGGCGTACAGCGAGGCGGCGCCGGTGCCGAGCTCCCCGGCCACCCGGCGCATCGTCATCGCGTCCAGTCCCTCCTGATCGACGACCCGCAGTGCCGCGGCGGCGATCGCGTCGAGCGTCAGCGCCCGCACTCGCGGTACGCGCCGTGACCGCGTGCCTGCGCGCGCGGGGAGGCGGGGGGCCGCTGGCAACTCGTCGGCGCTCATCTGCGCCAAATCCTAACTTGACGGCCCGGTCGTGGTTCTGGAACACTGTTCGAATCTTTGCGAACAATGTTTGCGATCAATGTTCTGAAACCGTGTCTCGATGACGTGGACCCGATCCAGGAGGCGATAGCCAGATGTCGACAAAGAGCCCCGACGCGGCGCGACGCGCCGTCCCCGCGCCCGCCCCCGGCGATTCGCGCCGGTCCGACCCCGAGCCCAGCGGCCACCCGGTCCGCGTTCCCCACCCGAGGCGCTGGTTGATCCTGTTGGTGATCCTCGCCGCCGAGTGCATGGACCTGCTCGACGGGACCGTCGTCAACGTCGCCGCGCCGGCGATCCACCGCGATCTGCACACCTCCGCGACGGCGCTTGAGTGGATCGTGGGCGGATATCCGCTGGCACTGGCGGTCGGGCTGCTGACCGGTGGACGGCTGGGCGATCTGTTCGGCCGACGGCGTTTGTTCCTGGTGGGAGCGGCCGGGTTCACGTCGGCCTCGATGCTGTGTGGGGTGGCGCCGAGCACCGGGGTGCTGGTCGCGGCCCGGATCGCGCAAGGCCTGGCCGGCGCGCTGATGATCCCGCAGGGCCTCGGCGTGCTGCGCGAGGTGTTTCCCGGCGAGGAGTTCGCCAAGGCGTTCGGGCTGTTCGGCCCGGTGATGGGCTGCGCGGCGATGATCGGGCCAATCCTCGGCGGCGCGATCGTCACGCTTGACCTGTGGCACACGCAGTGGCGGGGCGTGTTCCTGATCAACGTGCCGCTCGGGTTGCTGGCGCTGGCCGGCGCAGCGCGGCTGCTGCCGCGCAGCACGGTGCGGCATGCGCGTGAGCTCGATCTGACCGGCGTCGCGATCGCGGCGGTCGCGGCGATGGCGATCGTGTACCCGCTGATCCAGGGGCGGGTGCTCGGGTGGCCAGCCTGGTGTTACGGCTCGATCGTCGCCGGCGTCGCGCTGCTGGGTGTGTTCGGCCTGCACCTGCGACGGCGAGTGGCGGCTGGGCGTGATCCGCTCGTGCAGCCGGCGATCTTCGCCCACCGCGGATACTCGGCCGGCGCACTGGTGATGATGCTGTATTTCGGCGGAATGGTCGGTTCGATGCTCGCGATCACGCTGTTCGCCCAGCTCGGCGAGGGCTTCTCGGCGATCCATGCCGGACTGACGTTGGCGCCGTTCCCGCTCGGCACCGCGGTGACCGCGCCATTGGCCGGCACCGTGCTGGCGCGTGCTCCCGGCCGGACCCTGATCCAGGCCGGAACGGCCCTCTCGATCCTCGGCTACGCCGCCGTCGCCGTGCTGGCGGCGCACGTCTCGCCGCTGACCACGTGGGAGCTGGCAGGACCGCTGCTGCTCGTCGGCATGGGCATGGGCCTGTTCGTGGTGCCCGCGTTCGGCACGATCATTGGCGCCGTCTCAGACGCCGAGGCCGGGTCGGCGTCGGGCACGCTGAACGCCCTGCAGCAGCTCGGCTCCGGGGTCGGAGTGGCGGTGCTGGGGACGATCTTCTTCAACGTGCTGCGACACCACGGCTTCGCGGACGCGCTGCGCCACGCGCTCTGGTGGCAGGTGGCGGGGCTGGCCGCGCTACTCGTGATCTCGCCGCTGCTGCCCGCCACGACCCAGCCGCAGCCGCCTGCAGCTCAGCCCTCTTCGCGCTGACGGCGCAGCTCGGCCGACAGCAGCTTGGAGTGCATCGCGCCGACCAGCTCGCGCATCGGCTCGGCTCCCGAGGCGACGATCCCGGCGGCCCGCTCGACGTCGATCTCACCCGACAGCCGAGCCAGCAGCACCGAGACCTCGTCACGGACCAGCGGCTCGAGCGCATCGCGGTAGCGCAGCACGTCGTACACGGTGAAGCCGAGCGCCTGCTCGTAGCCGCCGGCGCGGAAGCGGGAGATCGCCTCGATGATCGCGACGTCGTCGGCGTCGTAGCCGCGGCGCGTGGGGCTGAGCACGCCGAGCTGCTGCAGGCGCGCCAGCACGTTGGCGGGCAGGCCGTAGGCATCACGCACGACCGCCCGCGAGACGCGACCACGCTCGCGCAGCTCGGCGGCGCGCTTGGCGATCCGGTCCTCGAGCGCGACCAGCCGGGCGGCCCGCTCGGGGTCTGAGGCGATCAGCTCACGGATCACGCGCAGCGGCATGAAGCGCTGCTCCTGCAGCCGCTTGACGAGCTTGATCCGCTCGACGAACGACTCCGGATACCAGGCCATGTTCCGGCTCGTGCGCACGACCTCCTGGTCCGGACCGAGTACCCCCTCGCGCAGGTAGTGCTTGATCGTGCCGGCGCTCACGCCCGAGCGCTGCGCCAGCTCGGACATCTTCAGCATCCCGGGTTCCGGCACGGTCAGCCCGACATGAAGCTGCCGCCCGGCCCCGGCTCGGTCCCGGCGACCGCCCCCTGCTGATGCAGCTCGGCGATCTCGGTGGCGTCGAAGCCGGCGGCGGCCAGCAGCTCGTCGGTGTGCTCGCCGAGCGCCGGCCCAGGCGCGCGCGTCGGGTCGGCCGGCGTACGGCCGAGCTTGATCGGCACCCCGAGCAGCCGCACGGGCCGGGTCGCGCCCGGCTGCGCCAGCGTGACGACCATCTCCCGCGTCTTGACCAGCTCCGACTCGAGCGCCTCGTCGAGCTCGAGCACGGGCTCCAGACAGCAGTCGTGGACCTCCGAGAACCGCGTCCACTGCTCGCGCGTGCGTGACCGGAAGATCTCGGCGACGGCATCATGCGACGCCGAGCCTGGCGAGTCGAACGCGTTGCCGAGCAGGTCGGCGCGGCCGACACCGTCGCACCACGCCTTCCAGAACTTCGGCTCCAGCGCCCCCAGCGCCACCCATCCGTCGGCGCACGCGTACGGGCGGTAGCAGTTGAAGCGACCCGCCAGCGGCAGCTCGCCACGCGCCGGCGTCCGCCCGGTCGCTAACAGGTCGGCCGCCACCAGGCCCAGCCACGACAGCGCCCCGTCGAACATCGAGCAGTCGACGAACTGGCCCGCGCCCGAGCGGTCGCGCTCGCGCAGCGCGACCAGGATCCCGACCGCTCCCGTCAAGGCGCCACCGCCGACGTCGGCGATCTGGCCGGCCGCCTGGATCGGCGGGCCGTCGCGCTCGCCCGTGAGGCCGAGCAGACCACCGAGCGCGAGGTAGTTGATGTCGTGGCCGGCGCGGTCTCGATAGGGGCCGTCCTGGCCGTAGCCGGTGATCGAGCAGTACACGATCCGCGGGTTCGCCTGCCGCAGGCGCTCGTAGCCGACCCCCAGCCGGTCCATCACGCCGGGGCGAAACGACTCCAGCAGCACGTCGGCATCACGGACGAGCGCCAGCAGCACCTCGACCCCCCGCTCCGACTTCAGATCGATCCGGATCGAGCGCTTGCCGCGATTCAGCGCCAGGAACGACGCGCCCCCGGCGCTGTCGGCCGCGCCCTCGTAGCGCGGCGCCGCCCAGCGGACGTAGTCGCCGGCGCCGGTGTCCTCGACCTTGATCACGTCCGCGCCGAAGTCCGACAGCAGGCACGAGCAGAACCCGCCGGGCAGCAGCCGGGTGAGGTCCAGCACGGTGATGCCGGCGAGCGGCAGGGTCACGCGGCGACCGGGCTGGGGATCCCGAGCAACGCGCGGGCCTCAGCGACCGTCGCCGGCCGCCGCCCGCAATCCTCGGTCAGACGCCGCGCTCGCGCGACCAGGTCGCCGTTGGAGCGCGCCATCGTGCCGTCGGGCAGATAGAAGTTGTCCTCCAGGCCGACCCGGACCGAGCCGCCGAGCGTCAGCGCCGCGGCGACCATCCGCCACTGGACGCGACCGATCCCGATCACGCCCCAGTGGTGCTTGTGATCCTGCCAGGCCTCGGCCAGCGTGTCGGCCATCCGTGCGAGGTCACGGGTCGTGGCGGGCACCCCGCCGAGCACACCCATCACGAAGTCGGCGTGCAGCGGGGCGTCGAGCAGACCCATCTCGACCAGCGGTGCCAGCGACGCGACGTGGCCGACGTCGAAGCACTCGTGCTCGGGTTTGATCGACAGCACACGCATCGCCTCGAGCAGCTCGACGATCTCGTCGAACGGGTTGGCGAACACGAACTGGAAGACGAAGTCCTTGCGCGATCGCGAGTACTTGGCGTAGTTCAGCGAACCCATGTTGAGCGCGGCCACGGCGGGCCGGCACGCGCGCAGGTAGTCGACCCGCCTGGCGACCGGGACGCCGATCGTGCCGGTCGAGAAGTTGATGATCGCGGCGTCGCCGACCTCGTCGACGATCGCGTCGCGGATCGCCATGAAATCGGTGACCTCGTAGCTCGGCGCGCCATCGGGCGAGCGGGCGTGGATGTGGATGTGGACGCCCCCCTCGTCGACGATCCGGCGCGCCTCGGCGGCGTACTCGGCGGGCGTGTACGGGATCGCCGGGCACTGCCGGCGGTCGGCGAGCGCGCCGGAGATCGCGCAGGTGATGATCGCCGGGTCGTCGAGGCTCATACGGGAACGACTCCCGATCGTTTGAACGGGCGCTCGACCCGCTTGCCCGCGGCCATCTCGAGCGCCCGGCAGATCGTCGCGCGCGTCTCCCGGGGGTCGATCACGTCGTCGATCATGTCGTTGCCGGCCGCGACATAGACGTCGATGATCTTGCGGAACTCGGCGATCAGCTCGGCTCGCTTGGCCTCGGGATCGTCGGCCTCCGCGACCTGCTTGCGGAAGATGATCTCGACCGCGCCCTCAGCGCCCATCACGCTGATCTCCGCACTCGGCCAGGCGACGATCAGGTCGGGCTCGAACGCGCGGCCGCACATCACGTAGTAGCCGGCACCGTAAGCCTTGCGCAGCACGACCGTGATCTTCGGGACGGTCGCGTTGGCGGTCGCGTACAGCATCTTGGCGCCATGCCGGATGATCCCGGCCTCCTCGACCTTGGTGCCGACCATGAAACCGGGCACGTCCATCAGGTACACGAGCGGGATCCCGTAGGCGTTGCAGAGGTTGATGAACCGGGCCGCCTTGTCGGCCGAGTCGTTGTCGAGGATCCCGCCCAGGTGCCTGGGCTGGTTGGCGACGATCCCCGCCGGCCGCCCCCCGAACCGCGCCAGGCAGGTGATGATCGTCTTGGCGAACTGGGGCTTGAGATCGAAGTGATCGCCGTCGTCGACGATCCGGCGGATCACTGCGTACATGTCGTACGGCTTGCGATTGGACTCTGGCAGCACGTCGAGCAGCTCCTCGTCGGCGCGATCGACGGGGTCGCCGACCTCCACGATCGGCGGCGGCTCGTCGCAGCTGGACGGGAAGAAGCTCAGGTACCGCTTGATCTGGGCGATGCAGTCGGGGTCGTCGGCCACCTCGAGGTCGCCGACCCCCGACGTGCGGCAGTGCACGCGCGAGCCGCCGAGCTGCTCCTGGGTGACCTCCTCGCCGACCGCGGCGCGCACCAGATGCGGGCCGGCCAGCGCCATCGAGCCGCGGCCGCGCACCATCGGCACGAAGTCTGCCAGGCCGGGGATGTACGCGGTGCCCGCCGCGCACGGCCCCATCAGCGCCGCAACCTGGGGGATCACGCCGGAGTTGATCACCTCTTCGCGGAACAGGTGGCCGGTGCCGGCGAACAACGAGCCGACCGCCTCCTGGATCCGCGCCCCGGCCGAGTCCAGCAGCCAGATCAGCGGGATCCGTTTGGTCAGCGCCAGCTCGCGCAGGCGCGTGACCTTCAGCTCGCCGGTCATGCCCATCGACCCAGCCATCACCGTGAAGTCGTAGGCGACGACCGCGGCCAGGCGGCCGTCGATCCTGCCGTAGCCGGTGATCACGCCGTCGGCCGGGGCCTCGCGGCCATCCATCGCGCGCTGCGAGAAGTGCGGCCGGCCATGGATCCCCAGCTCGGTGAACGTCCCGCCGTCGATCAGCAGCGCGATCCGCTCACGAGCGGTCAGCTTGTCGGCCGCGTGCTGCGCATCGATCTTCGCCTGTCCTCCGCCGAACTGCAGCTGCGCGCGCCGCGCCGCGAGGTCGTCGGCCAGCGGCCGCAGCAGGGATGTCGAGGAAGCGTCGGTGGCCACGGCTGATGGGAAGTAGCACGTCCCACTCCTCACTCTGGCACGCCGGCGAGCGTGGCGTCAAGTCGACCGCGGCGGGCGTCACCGCACCGCCAGGCTACGGGCGTGTAGGGTTGAGGTTGGCCCGGTTCCGACAACTCCGTTAGCGTGCTGGGGAGACGGCGCTGATACAGCGACGCGCCGTAACCTGAGCCACGGGCTCCAAACCGTACCGGTGTACGCCGGCGTTGATTGCAGCGTCCGGCGCAGAGAGGCGCAAAACGAAGCTCGTGATCGCAGCGCAGACAACAGAAAACGCGGCGGGCCCGACCTCGCTGAGCGATGTGCTCGGACCCGGACGCCTGGAGCCGCATTTCCAGGCTGTGGTCGACTGCGAGACCGACACGCTGCGCGCAGTCGAGGCGCTGGCGCGCTGGCGCACCGACGGCGGCGACGTGCTCGACGTCGAGCCGATGCTGAGGCGCGTCGAGCAATTCGACGCGTGGTCGCTGTTGGACGCCACGATCCTCACGCTGGCGGTGACGCAGGTGGCGAGCTGGCGGCGGCTGCCGGGACTGAGTGGCCTTGAGCTGCACGCCAACGTGTCGCCGGAGAGCCTGCGCGATCCGGGGCTGGCGACGCGAGTCGCTGAGACGTGCCGCGATGGCGGCCTTGATCCGCTGGCGCTCTGGCTGGAGGTGACCGAGCGCTCGGTGATCGAGGATCTACATGGCGCCGCGGTCACCTTGGACGAGATGCGCAAGCTCGGGATCCGGATCTGGGTCGACGACTTCGGCAAGGGCTGTGCGTCCTTTTCCTACGTCAAGCGGCTGCCGATCGACGGGGTCAAGATCGATCGCAGCTTCATCTCCGACATCAGGACGAGCGACGCCGGTCGCGCGATCGTCGACGCGGTCGTGTCGATCGCCTCGCAGCTGACGCTGCGAGTCATCGCTGAGGGCGTCGAGAGCGAAGGGCAGGCCGACGCCGTCCGGCGACTCGGCGTCGATGCGATCCAAGGCTTCTACTACGGACGCCCGGAGCCGGCGTCGAGCGGGATCGCCGGATTCCTCAGCTCGCCGTCCCGACGATGACCGGCGGCGGAGCGATGCGAATCAGCTCGAGTGCCCTGGCGGCGGTTGCGGCGGCGCTCATGATCACGCTCGCCGGGTGCGGCTCGAGTGGGGGCTCATCGAAGACGGACGCCGGCTCCGCGATCGTCCGGGCGGCCAACGTCACCGGCTCGAGCAGCGGTTACCGGTTCCAGGCGACGATGAGCATCACCGGCTCCACTTCGCTCAAAGCCTCGATGTCCGGGACGATCCTCGACTCCGCCAACCGGGGTGAGATCGCGTTGCACGAGAGCGTGCTGGGTCGATCGGTCAACATCTCCGAACGCTTTTCCGGCAAGACATATTGGATCTCGGCCTCGGGCATCCCGGGTGTCTCGACGCTCACCAGCAAACCCTGGCTGACGTACAACCTCACGTCGACGCTCAACCAACTCGGCATCGGCGGACTGCCCAGCGGCGGCTCGAGCCCGACGCAGTTCCTCACCTATCTGAAGGCCGTCGGGGCCGACGCGCAGAAGCTCGGGACGCAGACGATCCGTGGCGTCGCCACCACGCACTACGCCGTGGCCGTCAATCTGAACCGCTACACCCGGCTCGTCCCGGCCGCCGACCGCGCAGCGGCACGCAAGGCGATCCAGCGGCTGATCTCGACGATCGGCTCAAGCACGCTGCACATGCAGGTCTGGGTCGACCACCACAATCTCGCCCGGCGCCTGTACCTGTCGTTCCCGGAATGCGTCGCGCAGCAGCATCTGCGCCTGGGGGTGACGATGAATCTGTTCGATTTCGGCACCAAAGCGACGGTCGCACTGCCGACCGCAGCCGAGAGCTACGACATCACGTCGCTGATCGACCGGGAGGTGGCCAACGAGAAGCTCGGTGGCTGCGCGTCATAGCGGCCGGCTCGGGCCGGGCGGCTCGTGGACAGGTCAGCGCCCCGTCCACTCCGGAGCGCGCTTCTCGAAGAACGCGCGCACGCCTTCCTGGATGTCCTCGGTACTGAACGCGATCGTCAGCTGCGAGCGGAGGAACGCGATCGCATCGTCGAGCGCCATGTCCTGCTGGCGGTACATCGCGTCCTTGCCGAGCTTCATCAGCACCGGCGACTTGGCGGCGAGCTTGCCCGCCCACGCGCCGACGGCAGCGTCGAGCTCGTCGGCGGCGACAACGCGGTTGACGATCCCGATCCGCTCGGCCTCGACGGCCGAGATCTGCTCGCCCAGCAGCATCAGCTCGGCGGTCTTCTTGGCGCCGACGTTGCGATAGATCAGCGCCATGATCATGAACGGGAACAGGCCGACGTTGATCTCCGGCGTGCCGAAGCGGGCGGCATCGGAGGCGACGACCAGATCGCAGGCCAGCGCCAGCCCCAGTGCGCCCGCCAGCACATGTCCATTGGCGGCGCAGATCGAGGGCTTGCCGAGCTCACCGAGTGCGCGGAACACGGCCGGGAACCGTTCGTTGGCGACGTGCTTGGCGACCAGCGGCACGTCGGCCGAGAACCCGGTCAGGTTGCCGCCGCTGGAGAACACCCGATCGTGGGTCGAGGTCAGCACCAGGCAGCGCGCCCGCGGATCGTCGCGGACCGTGCGCAGCGCGTCCAGCAGCTCGCCGAGCAGCTCGTCGGACAAGGCGTTGCGGGTCTGTGGTTGATCGAGCGCGATCGTCGCCACGCCGGTGGCGGCCAGCCTGTAGTTGATCGTGTGATAACGCATCGACCGACAGCCTACGCGCCGCCTGAAGTGAACAGTGGAAAGCTCTACTGTTCACTTTGAGAGCACTCGCCCCGCCGTTCGAGCCCAGGAGAGATCCCGATGGCCACCTCCGACGTGATCAAGCCTGACCACGCTTCCGCCCGTAGGCACTTCATCTTCACCGACGAGCACGAGCAGCTGCGCGAATCGATCCACCGGTTCGTCGTCGCCGAGCTCCAGCCCCATGCCGAGGAGTGGGAGCAGACGACGTTCCCGGACTCGGTGTTCGCGCGGATGGGCGAGCTCGGCTTCCTCGGCCTCGACAAGCCCGAGCAGTACGGCGGTCAGGGCGGCGACTACTACACCAGCCTGGTGCTGGCCGAGGAGCTGGCGCACGCCCACTCGGGCGGCCTCGTGATGGGAGTCGCGGTTCACACCGACATGGCGATGCCGCCGATCCTCGCGTTCGGCACCGAGGAGCAGAAGCAGCAATGGGTGGTGCCGGCGATCCAGGGCCGCAAGATCCTCTGCCTCGGGATCACCGAGCCCGACGCGGGCTCCGACGTGGCGGGGATCAAGACCCGCGCCGTGCACGATCCCGGCGCCGGCGAATATGTGATCAACGGATCGAAGACCTACATCACCAACGGTCACCGCGCCGACGCGATCGTGCTCGTCACCAAGACCAACGTCGACGCCGGGTACGACGGGTTCACGCTGTTCCTGGTGCCGATGGACGCGCCCGGTGTGATCCGTGAGAAGCGGCTCAAGAAGCTCGGGATGCACTCCTCCGACACGGCACTGCTCGCCTTCCAGGACGTCCGCGTGCCCGAGTCGGCGGTGCTCGGCCAGATCGGCAAGGGCTTCTACCACATCATGTGGGAGCTGCAGGGTGAGCGTCTGATCGGTGCCGCCGGCGCGGTCGCGGGCGCGCAGAACGTGTTCGACCGCACCCTGCTGTACGCCACCGAGCGCCGGGCGTTCGGCCGTCAGATCGGCCACTTCCAGGTGATCCGCCACAAGTTCGCCGAGATGGCCACCAAGATCGAGACCGCCCGCCAGCTCGTGTACACGACCGCGTGGCGCTTCCAGAACGGCGAGTACCCGGTCCGCGAGATCTCGATGGCCAAGCTGCACGCGTCGCGGATCGCCGTCGAGGTCGCCGACGAGTGCATCCAGATCCACGGCGGCGCCGGCTATATGCAGGAGTACGGGATCGAGCGCGTCTGGCGCGACATGCGCCTGAACCGGATCGGCGCGGGCACCGACGAGATCATGCTCGACGTGATCGGGCGCTCGTACGGGCTCTGAGCTGGACGAGTGGACTGGGCGGTAGCGTCTGCGCAGGCAACAAACGCAAGGGAGCGTGAGCGATGTCCGAGGTACAGGTGACGGTGACCGAGAACGGCCCGTACAAGGTCGTCGGCGCGATCGAGCTGATCGACGCCGACGGCAACCCCGTAGAGACCAAGGGTGCGGCGGTGTTCCTGTGCCGCTGCGGCGGCTCCACCACGAAGCCGTTCTGCGACGGGACCCATTCCAAGATCGGTTTCCAGGGCGCCGTCGCGGCGGTCCAGGAGGCCGACGGATAA
>Ga0302184_10000069_pt1 | contig 62987 bp, 61 predicted proteins | sample I_Palsa_N3_3_FD_200233 | JGI IMG/M metagenome (GOLD analysis project Ga0302184, IMG submission 200233) | Peat permafrost microbial communities from Stordalen Mire near Abisko, Sweden - I_Palsa_N3_3 | ecosystem: Environmental > Terrestrial > Soil > Palsa > Peat permafrost | place: Sweden...
CCGCTCTCCCGACAGCTGGCCGAGGAACGTGTAGGGACCGACGATGTAGATCAGCAGGATCCCGCTGATCAGGGGTGGGACGGCGAGGGGGAGCTGGACGATCACGCCGACCGCTGAGCTCAGCCACCCCCGCCGGCGGGCCAGCACGTAGGCCAGCGGGATGCCGGCGAGCACGCCGATCAGCAACGAGATCGTCGCTCCCTCGATCGAGACCCGCAGGGCCGACCATAGCCCTGGCACGTTCCAGCCTTCGTTTCCTACGCCCGCGACGCGGACGACGAACGCCCCGACCGGGTACGCCAGGTATAGGACCAGCAGGGCGCCGAGCCAGCGAAGCGAGCGCGGCGACCTGCCGGTCATGCCCTGAGTTTTACTTCAACAAAGTGGTCAGGCCGCTTGGGACGCCTGAGCCGGTCACCTGCGCCGGGGAGACGATGCCGAAGTGGTCAGCCTTCATCTCGGCCTGCCCGGTGGAGCCGAGCAGGAACTTGATCAAGGCCTCGGCCGCGGCCAGATGCGGGGCGCCCTTGACGATCGTGATCGTGTAGTCGCCGGCGAGGTTGACGCCGGTGAGCTTCACGAACGGGCTGTCCTGGGAATTGGCATCGGCCTCGTACATGAAGGACGCGTCAAGTTGCCCGTTTTGGATGCCGGCCTCCTCCGTGTCCTCCGAGTACTCGTCCGACGTCTCCGTCGCGAGCTTCTTCAGCGCCGGGAGGTGCTGTGCTGCTGCGGTCTCTTCGAGCGCCTTGGCGGCCAGCACGCCTCCCGGATCCTGGCTCGGGTTGGTCCGCCCGAGGCGGAACCCGGGCATCGTGATGACCTTGTACCAGGGCATCGTCTTGAGGTCCTTGGCGAACTTGCTCTTGGGGTCGTAGCCGAGAACCTCTGGCGAGTTGGCGAACGCCGCATACCACGACACCCAATCACCGTTGCTCTTACCCTCGAGCGTGGTGTCGACCGCCGGGCTGGCGCTGACGAAGACGTCGGCCACGTAGACCTTGTTCTTGATCTCGGTCGCGTCCGCGGACGACCCGCCCGAGGTGTCGACCAGCGTGTAGCCGGTCGCCGCGTGGAACGCCGGCGCGACCGTCTTGGTTATCAGCGTGTCGAGCGACCCGGCGGAGATCACATCGACATCACCCGAGGCTTTGGCCGTGGTCGCCTGTGACGATGCCGCGGATGCGGCCACGACGGCGACGGTGACCCCAACGAGTGCCAAACCGAACAGGTATCGCAAGCTGAAAATGCGGCCATGTGTGCGTGTCAAGAGCCGACCTTTCCTCTCCTCCGACAGAATCCGAGCACGATACTAGAATGCTGTCAATGCCCGAGTCGCAACTGCGTCGGCGCCGCGTCGAATGTGGTCTGACGCAGGCCGAGCTCGCTGCTCGCGCCGGCGTCAGTCGCCAGCTTGTGGCGGCGGTCGAAGCCGCCCGCAACGTGCCGGCTGTCGACGCCGCGCTGGCGCTCGCGCGAGCCCTCTCGACGAGCGTCGAGGAGCTCTTCGCGGAGCCCGCGACGTCTGTCGTGTCCGCGCTCGGCACGCGCCTGGCCGACGGTGTCGCGCTGCGCGTCGGCCGCGTTGGCGACCAGCTTGTCGCGGCAGAGCTCGCCGATCACGGTGTCGCCGGGGCGAATTGGGCCAAGCCGGACGCGGTGCTCGATGCTGGCCGGCTGCGCCTCTTTCCCGGCGCGAGCCCGGCGGGCGTCGTGGTTGCCGGCTGCGACCCCGCGCTTGGCGTCGCCGAGGCGATGCTCGAAGGGCTCGGTCAGCGCAGTCTGCTCGCGCTCTCCGCCCCGACCGGTCGGGCGTTGCGCGCGCTTGCCCAGGGCCGCGTTCACGCGGCGGTCGTCCACGGCCCCTCGCACGCGCTGCCCGAGCCGCCGATCCCCGTCGTTCGCTGGCACCTCGCGCGCTGGCAGGTGGGGCTCGCCGTGCCGCCGCGGCTGCGCCGCCAGCCGCTCGACGCAGTCCTGCGCTCCGACCTGCCGCTCGCGCAGCGTGACGGCGCGGCGACGAGCCAGCAGGCCTTTGAGCGGGCAGCCCGCGGCGCCGGCATTGCTTCGCTGCCGCCGGGCCCACGCGCGAGCGGGCACCTCGACGCGGCACGCATCGCGGCGACGCTCGGCGGCGCCGCCGTGACCAACGAGTCGGCAGCGGGCGCCTTCGGTCTCGGCTTTCTGGCGCTCGAGACGCACGTCGTCGAGGTCTGGGTCGCCGAGCGCTGGCTCGATCACCCGGGCATCGACGCCCTCGGCGAGGTGCTCGCGACGGCTGCCTTCACCGAGCGCGTCGCGCAGTTCGGTGGCTATGACCTCGCCGGCAGCGGCGAGCGCGTGATCAGCGCTCGCTGAGGCGCGAAGACGCCCCGTCCAACCAGGCGATCGCCGGCGCGCTGCGCTTTACTGGGTTGACCCCGATCCGAGGAGCAGCAATGAAATTGAGCGCCCGCAACCAGCTCGCCGGCACCGTCGTCTCGATCAACAAGGGCGCGGCGATCGCCAATGTCGAGCTCGACGTCGCCGGGCAACGCCTCGTGTCCTCGATCACCGTGGAGGCGGTCGAAGAGCTCGGGCTCGAGCCGGGTTCGGCGATCGTCGCGGTGATCAAGGCATCGGACGTCCTGCTCGCGATCAACTGAGGCGGCGTCGCCCGAGCGCTATGCGCTGACCACGTCCGGACAGGCTCTGATCCGCCGGCCGGCAGCGGCGGGCCCGGAGTAGGCTGTTTGTGATGATCGTCCGGATCCGCCTGTTCGGTCAGCTGCGGGAGTGGGCCGGCGCTGACGTGCTCGAGACCGCGCTCCCGGACGGCGCGACGGTCGCCGATGCGCTCCGCGAGCTGGGACAGGCTCCGCCGCTCGGGGACCTGCTCCCGCGCCTGCCGGTGCGGATGGCCGTCAACCGCGAGATCGCAAGTGCCACCACCGCGCTGCGCCCCGATGACGAGCTCGCGCTGCTGCCCCCACTCAGCGGCGGCGGTATCGGTCTGCCACATGCGCACGTGACCGATCAGCCGATCGTCGCCAGTGCGGTCACCGACTCCGTGCGGCGGCCGGGCGCCGGCGCCGTGGTGACCTTCGAGGGCACCGTTCGTGATGTCGAGTTCCTCGATTACGAGGCCTACCGCGAGATGGCCGAGGAGCAGATCGCGAAGATCCTCAGCGAGGCGATCGAGCGACACGGTCTCGAGGCTGCTGCCGCCGAGCATCGCGTCGGCCAGGTTGCGCTGGGCGAGCCTGGGGTTGTGGTCGCGGTTGCTGCTGCCCACCGCGCCGAGGCCTTCGCCGCCGCACGCGAGGTGATCGACGAGATCAAGGCGCGAGCGCCGATCTGGAAGCGCGAGCTCGATCGCGGCCAGGCGCACTGGGTGCCCGGCCAGGAGATTGGCGAGGGGGCGCGCTCGTGAGCGATGCCTCGCTCACCCACCTGGACGCCAACGGCAGCGCGCGGATGGTCGACATCAGCGCCAAGCCGGTCAGCACGCGTCGCGCGCGGGCGCGCGCTCGTGTGCGGATGTCGAGTGAGACGGCGGCCGCCGTCGCGGCTGGCAACGCGCCGAAGGGCGAGGTGCTGGGGACCGCCCGCCTCGCCGGAATCCTCGCCGCCAAGCAGACCCCGAGCCTGATCCCGCTCGCCCATCCGATCGCCCTCAGCGTCGTCAACATCGACGCGTCGGTCGATGTCGCGGCCGGTCTCGTCGAGCTCGTCGCCGAGGTTGTCGTTGCTGCCCAGACCGGGGTGGAGATGGAGGCGATGGTGGCCGCCAGCGTCGCCGCGCTCACCGTCTACGACATGGTCAAGGGGCTCGAGCGCGGCGTCACGATCGAGCAGGTCACGCTGCTCGAGAAGAGCGGCGGGCGCAACGACTGGCGGCTCGCCGAGGGCAGCTGATGCGCGTCGCGATCCTGACGATCAGCACGTCGCGAGCCGCTCAGGGTGGCGACGACGCGAGTGGCGAGGCGCTCCAGGACTTCGCGCAGCAGCTCGGCGGCGAGATCGCCGCGCGCGAGATCGTCTCCGATGAGCGCGAGGAGATCGAGCAGCGGCTCCGCGAGTGGAGCGACGTTGACCGCTACGAGTTGATCCTGACCACCGGCGGTACCGGCGTGGCGCCGCGCGATGTCACTCCAGAGGCAACACGCGCGGTGATCGAGCGCGAGGTCCCCGGGATCGCCGAGGCGATGCGCCAGGCGTCCAGCGTCCACACGGCGCACTGGCTGCTCTCGCGCGGCGTTGCCGGGATCCGCGGGGCGACGCTGATCATCAACTTCCCCGGAAACCCGCGCAGCATCGGCGAGACGACGTCCGCGCTCGAGGCCTCGCTGCCCCACGCGCTTGCCCTGATCGCCGGCACTCCCACCGCCCACCGATGAACCGAGCGGCGTCGTGAGCGTCGTTGCCGAGCAGCTCTCGATCGGTCGTCGCTGGCTGGCCGACGATCGACGGATCGTGCTGGCGTCGCTGATCGAGGCGATGGGCTCCTCGCCGTTCGAGCCTGGTGCCTTCATGCTGATCGACGCAGATGGGGCGATCGAGGGGTCGATCACCGGCGGCTGCGTTGAGAGCGACGTCGTCGACAATGCCCTCCAGATCCTCGGCAGCGACGGCCCACCGCGCCTGCTGCACTACGGCGTCTCCGACGAGCTTGCCCAGACCGTCGGTCTGATGTGCGGCGGCGAGGTCGACGTCCTCGTCCACGAGCTGCGCGGAACCTCGCGCGACGTCTGCCGGGAGGCGTTTGACGCCGCAGCGCACGGCGAGACGGTGGGCATCGCCACGATCGTCGACGGCGAGCTTGCCGGTTCGAAGCTCGGCGTCGTCGGTGATCGGGTGGTCGGCAGCTTCGCCGGGCCGGAGTTGCTCGACCGCACCGTGAGCCGCGACCTGCTCGCGCTCAGTGACCGCGGCACCAACGCGCTGCGCCACTACGGGAGCTCCGGCGAGGCGCTCGGCCGTGAGCTCGCCGTTCACCTTCAGGCCTTTCGCGCCCCGCCGAAGCTCGTGCTCGTCGGTGCGATCGACTACTCCGCGGCCGTTGCCGCGCTGGCGGCGCAGTCCGGCTACGAGGTCACGATCGTCGACGCCCGCGAGGCCTTCGCTCGCGCGGATCGGTTTTCGCGCGTTGCCACCGTCCGTGTCGGCTGGCCCGGAGAGGCGATCGACGAGCGCGAGCTCGGTCCCCGCGACGCGGTGATCGTCTTCAGCCACGACTCGAAGTTCGACGAGCCGGCGATCCTCGCGGCGCTGCGCAGCGACGCCGGCTACATCGGGGCGCTCGGCAGCCGGCGCACCGCCGACGACCGCAACGCGAGACTCCTCGCCGCCGGTGCCGACGAGGCGGAGCTCGTGCGTGTGCACTCGCCCTGCGGGCTCGACATCGGTGCGGCGACCCCCGAGGAGGTCGCGATCTCGATCATGGCGGAGGTGATCGCGACCCGCTCGGGGCGCGCCGGATCCCGCTTGATCGCAGCCGAAGGTCCGATCCGGCCGCGCTGAGCGCCAGCCGCGATTGCCAGACTGCGCCGATGAGCATGCGTGCCGCGAGCCATGAGCCGCAGCGCCCGCTGGCGGCAGTGCTCGCGGGCGGCGCCGGGAGCCGGATCGGTGGCACCAAGCCGGCCACGCCGCTCGGCGGTCGGGCGCTGATCGCCTATCCACTGGCTGAAGCCGCCGCGGCCGGCCTCGAGGTGGTGGTGCTCGCCAAGCGCGACTCGCCGTTGCCTCCGCTTGACTGCGAGATCGTCCTCGAGCCCGACCTGCCGCGCCATCCGCTGTGCGGGATCCTCAGCGCGCTCGAGCACGCTGACGGACGGGCGATCCTCGCGCTGGCCTGCGACATGCCATTCCTGACCGCGCCGCTGCTCGCCTGGCTCGCCGACCAACCGGGCGCCGCGGTCGTCGAGCTCGACGACCGCCTCCAGCCGCTGCTCGCTCGCTACGTGCCAGCCAACCGCCCGGTCCTCGAGCAGGCGCTCGCGGACGAGCGGTCGGTCACCTCAGCCGTCCAGCAGATCGCGCCGATGCGGATCGACGCCTCCGAGCTCGCTCGCTTCGGTAACCCCGCCCGGCTCTGCTTCAACGTCAACGACGCGGCCGATCTCGCCGCGGCCGAGCGCTGGCTCAGCAGCTAGCCCGCCGCGACGCGCTCGGCTGCTGCCTGCAGCTCCTCGATCGAGTGACCCGAGCGGCCGCCGAGCCAGCACGACAGCGGCGCGGCAGTGCGTTCCGACGCGTGTGCGGCGATCGCTGCGAGCTCGAGCAGCGCGTCGATCTCCTCGCTCGATGGCGCCGGGATCCCGAGCTCGGCGGCGAACGCCGCGATCCATTCGTCTCTCGTCATGGTCTCGCCTTCCTTCAGTGTCGGGGTCGTGAAACAGGGAGGTAAGCTGGTGTGAGCATGACGGCACCAGTCGACCGCCTGTCACGGCCGCTGCGCGACCTGCGGATCTCGGTCACCGACCGCTGCAACCTGCGCTGCCCCTACTGCATGCCGCGCGAGATGTTCGGCGCCGATCATGCGTTCGTTGCACGCGATGACCTGCTGCGCTTCGAGGAGATCACGCGGCTCGTTCGCCAGTTCGCCACGCTCGGCGTCGAGAAGGTCCGCCTGACCGGCGGCGAGCCGCTGCTGCGCCGCGACATCGAGCGCCTCGTCGCGATGATCGCCGAGGTCGACGGCATCGAGGACATCGCGCTGACGACCAACGGCACGCTGCTCGCCGCAAAGGCGCAGGCGCTGAGCGACGCCGGCCTGCGGCGCGTCACGGTCAGCCTCGACGCGCTCGATGAGGAGGTCTTCCGCTCGATGAGCGACACGCGCCTGCCGCTCGCCCGCGTGCTCAAGGGGGTCGACGCCGCGGTCGCGGCAGGTCTTTCCCCGGTCAAGATCAACATGGTGGTCCGCCGCGGCGTCAACGACCACTGCGTCCTCGCGATGGCCGAGCACTTCCGCGGCCGGCCCGAGACGCTGCGCTTCATCGAGTACATGGACGTCGGCACGACCAACGGCTGGCGCCTCGCCGAGGTCGTCCCGGCAGCCGAGCTGCGCGACGCGATCGATGCCCGCTGGCCGCTCGAGCCGATCGTGCCCGACCGCCTGGGGGAGGTCGCGACGCGCTACCGCTACCGCGACGGCGGTGGTGAAGTCGGCTTCATCCACTCGGTCAGCGCGCCGTTCTGCGCCAGCTGCACGCGCGCCCGGCTGTCGGCCGAGGGCAGCCTGCACACCTGCTTGTTCGCAACTCACGGCCACGATCTGCGCGGACTGCTGCGCGCCGGTGCCAGCGACGCTGAGCTGGGCAGCGAGATCGCGCTGATCTGGACTGCGCGCGGCGACCGCTATTCCGCGGATCGCGCGGAGAGCAGCGCAGCACCCCGCTCCGCGAAAAAGGTCGAGATGTCCTACATCGGCGGCTGACCGGATACGCGCTCGGCGCCGCTGTAGATGTTCACGCGGCCGCCGCCGCGAGCAAAGCCGGCGAGCGTGATCCCGCGATCGGCGGCCAGCGCGATCGCGAGCGAGGTCGGGGCGCCGACGCCGACGAGGATCGGCGCTCCCGCGACCGCCGCTTTCTGCACCAGCTCGAATGCGAGCCGGCCGCTGACACAGAGGATCGAGTCGCGCAGCGGCACGCGCCCGTCCAGCAGCGCGCGGCCGATCACCTTGTCCATCGCGTTGTGGCGTCCGACGTCCTCGCGCACCAGCTCGAGCGTCCCCGCCGCGTCGAACAGGCCGGTCGCGTGCAGGCCGCCGGTCCGCTCGAAGCCGGGCTGGCGCAGCAGGTCGGGCAGGCCCGCGAGCAGCCCGCGCGCGACGCTCGGGCCGCCCTCGATCACGGGCGAGTGGACCGCGATCTCCTCGAGCGCGCCCTTGCCGCAGACGCCGCACGACGAGGTCGTATAGAAGCGCCGCGCGCCCAGCTCGCGGGTCAGCGGGCCCGCCACCTCGATCGTGTTCGCCGCGAGGTCGGCCGTCAGCCCCGCCTCGCGCGGCCCGTCGATCAGCCCCTCGCCGTAGAGGAAGCCGAGCGCGAGCTCCTCGTCGTGGCCGGGGGTGCGCATCGTCACGGCGACCGCCGCGCCGTCGACACGAATCTCGAGCGGCTCCTCGACCGCGACCTCGTCGCGAACGCCGTCGCGAACGACGGAGGCGATCATCGGCCCGGACATCTAGTGTCAGTGTGCGGCGAGCGCCGGCGTGCGAGCTGCCTGCTCGCTGATCGGCCGCACGTCGACCGCCACGACCTTGTACTCGGGGCAGCCGGTGTTGACGTCGACCGAGGAGCCGACCAGCAGGTTGGTGCGGACCTCGGGGAAGTGGAACGCGGTGAAGACGTGCCCCGGCTCGATCCGGTCGGTGATCCGCGCGACCGTCTCGATCCGCCCGACGCGGCTTCTGATTGAGATTTGATCGCCAGTCTCGATCCAGAGCCGGGCCGCGTCATCGGGATTGATCTCGAGCCAGTCCCCGTCCTGGAGCTCGATGTTCTTGGTGCGCCTGGTCATCGTGCCGGCGTTGTAGTGCTGCAGGCGCCGGCCCGTGATCAGGATCAGCGGGAACTCGTCATCGGCGGCGTCGCCCGGCGGCTTGTAGGGCAGCGCGGCAAACCGTCCGCGACCGCCGGGCAGCGAGAACTCGTGCTCGTAGAGGATCGGTGAGTCGGTGCCGTCCGCCGCGACCGGCCACTGCAGCCCGTGGCGGCCGACGCGCTCGTGGCTGACCCCGGCGTAGTCCGGCGTCAGCGAGGCGATCTCGTCCATCGCCTCGGCCGGGGTTGCCCAGCCCATCTCGTGACCAAGCGCGCGCGAGAGCGTCGTGATGATCTCGAAGTCGGTCTTCGCCTCGCCGGGCGGGTCGATCGCCGGCGCGACGAGCTGGAAGCGCCGCTCGGCGTTGGTGAACGTCCCGGCTTTCTCGAGGAACGCGGAGGCCGGCAGGATCACGTCGGCGAAGGCGGTCGTCGTGTTCTCGAAGATCTCCTGGCAGACGAGGAACTCGAGCGACTCGAGCGCGTGGGTGACGTGGGCAACGTTCGGGTCGGTCTGGGCGACGTCCTCGCCGAAGATCCACATCGCCTTCAGCTTGCCCGCGACCGCGGCGTCGAACATCTCGTTGATCTTGAGGCCCTTCTGGCGCGAGAGCGGGACGCCCCAGGCCTGCTCGAAGAGCTCTGCGACCTGTTCGTTGTCGACCGGTCGGTAGGCGCTGTAGGTGTCGGGCAGCGCGCCCATGTCCGAGGAGCCCTGGACGTTGTTCTGGCCGCGCAGCGGCAGCAGCGCCGACCCGCGGCGACCGACCTTGCCGGTCAGCATCGCGAGGTTGCAGATCAGCTGCACGACCTCGGAGCCGTAGCGGTGCTCGGTGACGCCGAGGCCCCAGAAGAGGCAGGCGTTCTCGGCCTCGCCGTAGATGTGCGCCGCCTGCTCGATCTGCTCGCCCGGGATCCCCGTGATCTCCTCGACGGAGCCCGGGTCGTAGGCGCCGAGCAGCTCCTCGAGCGCGTCGAAGCCCTCGGTACGCGCGGCGATGAACTCGGGGTCGGTCAGCCCGTCGCGCAGGACGACGTGGCAGAGGCCGAGCATCACGGCGGCATTGGTCCCGGGCCGTGGCGCGAGGTGCGCCACGCTGTAGTCGGCGAGCTCGGTGCGGCGCGGGTCGATCGTCACGAGCCGCATGCCGCGCAGCGTCGCCTGCTTGATCCGCGCGCCGACGACGGGGTGGGCCTCGGTCGGGTTCGCCCCGATCAGGATCGCCGCGTCGGTGTGGTCGACGTCCGAGAACGAGCCGGTCGCGCCGGACAGCCCGAACGCGCGGCGCATCGCGAACGAGGTCGGCGAGTGGCAGACGCGCGAGCAGTTGTCGATGTTGTTGGTGCCGATCGCCGCGCGGATCAGGCGCTGCATCGCGTAGCAGTCCTCGTTTGTCGCGCGCGAAGAGGCGAGGCCGGCGATCGCGTCGGGGCCGTGCATCGCCTTGATCTCGCCGAGGCGGCTCACGATCAGCGCCGTCGCCTCCTCCCAGCTCGCCTTGCGGAAGCCCTCGCCGCCTGCCCCCCGTAATGGGGGGTCGCGGATCAGCGGCGTGCTCAGGCGCTGGCGCGAGCGCGTGAACTGGTGCGCGAAACGGCCCTTGAGGCAGGTGTGGCCCTCGTTTGCCGGACCGTCATGGGCGGGGCTGATCGAGACGACCCGCCCGTCGCGCGTGTGCGCTTCGAGCCGGCAACCGACACCGCAGTAGCCGCAGGTCGTGCTGACGGTTGAATCGAAGCGCTCGTCGCTCATAGCTGGAGCAGTGTGTTCTCGGTGATCGCGTCGGTGGGACACGTATCGGCGCAGGCGCCGCAGGACACGCAACTGGATTCGAGGAATCCGCTGTCCAGTCCTGCAGCGATGTTAGCGCCAAAGCCGCGCCCCGTTGCGCTCAGCGCAAACGCCCCCTGGACCTCGTCGCAGGCCCGAACGCAGCGGCCGCAGGAGATGCAGAGCTCGTGCTGGAAGGCCAGGTAGGGGTGGCGCTCGTCGTGCTCCACCGGGTGCGTGGGGCCCGGCCAGCGCGGGGTGCCGACGTTCAACTTGGCGGCGACCGCGGCCAGCTCGGTGTGGGGAGCGGGCGCGCTTGGCAGCTCCGACAGCACGAGCTCGACGATCGCCGTCGCGACGCGGCGCGAGGTCTCGTCCTGCGTGTCGATCGCCATCCCGTCGCGGCACGGCGTCGTGCAGGCGGGCAGCGGTCCTGGCGCGCCCTCGACTCCCACCAAACACACCCGACAAGCCCCGAACGGGGCTTGCCGCTCGTCGTAGCAGAGCGTGGGTACGTCGGTGCCCGCCGCGCGGATCGCCTCGAGCATCGTCGCACCGGCCCCGACCTCGAGCTCCGTGCCGTCGACCGTGACGCGCATCAGCCGAGCCCCAGCTCATCGGGGAAGTGGCTGAGCAGGCTGCGGATCGGTGCCGGCATGCCGCCGCCGTGCGCACAGAGCGAGCCGACCTCGAGCGCCTCGAGCAGCTCCTCGAGCCGCTGGCGTGGCACCGCGCGGCCGCCCTCGAACATGTCACGCGCCCGCTGCAGGCCGATCCGGCAGGGGAAGCACTTGCCGCAGCTCTCGGCCGCACCGAACGCCAGCAGGTGGTGGGCGAGCGCGCGCATGTCGGTGCGCTCGTCGAAGCCGACGATGCCGCCGTGTCCGACCATGCAGCCGACCGCCGCCAGCGCGTCGAAGTCGAACGCGGTGTCGAGCAGCGAGGCGGGCAGGATCCCGCCGAGCGGCCCGCCGATCTGCAGCGCCTTCAACGTATGGCCGTCCACCAGTCCGCCGGCGGTCTCCTCGCACAGCTCGCGCAGCGGCGTGCCGAACGAAACCTCGTAGACGCCCGGGCGCGCGAAGCGGTCGTTGAAGCAGACGAGCTTGCTGCCCGTGCTCGCGCCCGGGCTCAGCGCCGCGTAGGCGCCGGCGCCATGGAGCGAGATGAACGGGATGTTGGCGAGCGTCTCGATGTTATTGACGACCGTCGGCATGCCGTAGAGGCCGCTCACGGCCGGAAACGGTGGCCGCGCCGAAACGGTCCCGCGCAGTCCCTCGATGCAGGCCAGCAGCGCCGTCTCCTCACCGACCACGTAGGAGCCCGCACCCTCGAGGATCGTCACGTCGAAGCAGAAGCCGCTGCCGGCGATGTCCTCGCCGAGCAGGCCCTGCTCGCGCGCCGCGGCCGCCGCGAGCTCGAGCGCCGGCTTCGAGCGCGGGTACTCCGAGCGCGTCAGCACGAAGCCGTGAGCGGCGCCGACCGCGTAGCCGGCGAGCGCCATCCCCTCGAGCACCAGCGCGGCGTTGCGCTCCATCAGCTGCTTGTCGATGTAGGAGCCCGGGTCGCCCTCGTCGCCGTTGGCGACGATGAACTTCTGCTCGCCCGCAGCGCCGCGCGCGAACGCCCACTTGTCGCCGGCCGGAAAGCCCGCGCCGCCACGTCCGCGGACCTTGGCGGCCTTGACCTCGTCGAGCAGGCTCTCCGGCGTGTGCGCTGAGAGCGCGTGGGCGAGGCCCGACCAGTCACCGGCACGCGTGAGCACGCCGTGCTCACCGGGCCGCGACTGGGGCAGGACGCTCCGCCATTCGGGCTCGCTCGCCATCCGTGCCTCGCCGGCCAGCACGCGCGCGACGACGTCCGGACCCGCATCGATCGTCTCGCCGTCGCGAACGGCCGGTGAGGAGTGGCAGAAGCCGAGACAGACGGTCTCCGCCAGCGACAGCGAGCGATCCTCGCGCCGCTCACCGAGCTCGAGGTCGAAGCCCTCGCGCAGCTGGCGCAGGTGGGCGTCGCCGGTCGCGGCGAAGCACGCCGTTCCCGTGCAGACGCTCACGTGGCGTGCCCCCCGCGGATGCGTCAGATCGTCGTAGAAGGTCGAGACGCCGTACACCGCCGCCTCCGGCAGCCCGGACAGCCGGGCCGCGTCGCGGCGATCCTCGTCGGTGATCTCGCCGTGATCCTCCACCGCCGCCTTCAGCACGTCGAGCGCCGTCGGCGCGCTCTCGGCGTGTGTCCGGCGGACCAGCTCGACGAGGTTCCTCGACACTGCACGCCCAGTATCGCAGCGGTGAACCCTAGAGTTGTGCCTATGGTCACGAGCCTGACACCGCTCGAGGATGCCAGGGCGATCGTGCTCGCGCACGCGAGGCCGCTCGCGCCCGAGCCCGTGGCGCTCACCGATGCGCTCGACCGCGTCCTCGCCGAGGAGATTCGCGCCGGCGCCGACGTGCCCGGCTATGACAACTCAGCGATGGACGGCTACGCGCTCCACGCCGCCGACAGCGCGCCCGGGGCGCGCCTGCGCCTGCGCGGCGAGTCGCGCGCCGGCGCTCCCGCGCTCGAGCCACTGGCGGCCGGCGAGGCCTGCGCGATCTCGACCGGTGCGGCGATTCCACCGGGCGCCGACGCCGTCATCCGCGTCGAGGACACGCGCCGCGAGGGCGAGCAGGTGGCGCTGTCGGTGGCCGTGCCCGCCGGCAACAACGTGCGCTACGCCGGTGAGGACATTCGCGCCGGTGAGCTCGTCCTCTCGCCCGGTGTGCGACTCGGTCCGGCGGAGCTCGGCGTCCTGGCTGAGATCGGTCGCACGAGGATCAGCGCCGGTCCGCGGCCGCGCGTGGCGGTGCTGACAACCGGCGATGAGCTCGTGCCCGTCGGTCAGCCGCTGCCCTTTGGCGGCGTGCACAACTCCGGTGGCGTGGTGATCCCGGCGCTCGTCGCGCAGGCCGGCGGCGAGGTCGTCTCGCTGGCGCACGCCCGCGATGACCCGGTCGAGGTGCGCGAGCGCCTGGGCGCGGCGCTCGCGGCGGATGTCGTCGTGATCTGCGGCGGCATGTCGGTTGGCGCCCACGATCACGTCGGCGCGATGCTCGACAGCCTCGGCGTCGAGCGCCACTTCGCCGGTGTCGCGCTCAAGCCGGGCCGGCCGACCGTCTTTGCCTCCGATGGAGCGACGCTGGTCTTCGGCCTGCCCGGCAACCCCGTCTCCTCGCTCGTCACCTTCCTGTTGTTTGCCCGCCCGGCGCTGCTCGCTCTCGCCGGCGAGCGCGCTGATGCACGACGCGCGGTCGCCTCGCTCGCCGAGGACGTCGCGCAGGAACCCGGCCGGACGCACGCGGTTCGCGCCCGACTCGAGCTGCGCGACGACGGCTGGTGGGCATGGACGACAGGCCCGCAGAGCTCGCACATCCTCACCTCGATGCTCGCCGCCGACGCCTTCGCGCTGCTCCCGGCGGGCGACGGCGTCCTGCCACGTGGCACCCAGGTCGCAATCGAGCTGCTTTGACGTCCGCCTTTGCTTGACAGCGCGCCGCGCAGTGGTAAAACGAATGGGACAGAAACGCGGAAAGGAGCTCCAATGCACCGGACTTGCGAAGCCTGAGACAGCCGGCTCCTTGGCACCCGCGATGGCGAGGTGTTCTGGACGTAGGGGCGGAACCCGGCCGCGTGGAAGCGCGCATTGGGTGCCTTGCCGGCAGGACCGATTCTTTTTGCGGACGCGCGTCTGTCGCCGGAGTGGTTGAGCCGGCGGGGCGCGCGTTCCGTGCGCGGAGGGGCTTTCGCTCCACGCCACGCTGATTGCACGCATCCCTAGAATCCTCGCGGCGGGGACTTTGCAGTCGCGTGGAGGTGCCGTGCGTCGCCGATCGGAAGGCATTCAACTGTCGCTGCGGCGAGGCGTCCTCGCGGCGGCCGGCGTCGTCTGCGGCGTGCTTGCCCTCGCGGCCGCGCCGACCTGGGCTGCGAGCCCGAGGGTCGTGATCTCGCCGCTCTCCGGGACGCCCGACGCCAACCCCGCGACCCAGGTGAGCTTCCTCGGCGTGCCGGCGCGGGACCTCCGCGACGTCGAGGTTCACGGCTCGGCGAGCGGCGCGCACAGCGGACGGCTCGAGGCCTACTCGACCGGCACCGGCGCCAGCTTCCTCCCGGACGAGCCGTTTGACCCCGGCGAGCAGGTCAGCGCGACCGCCACCGTGCTCACCGCCGCCGGCGTCGAGCACGTCGCGACGCACTTCACGGTCGCGACACCGGTGACGCTGACAACCCCGGGGCCCAACCCGGTTCGTGCCGATCCCCCGGACGCGGTCACGTTCCACTCAGTGCCGGGCCTCAAGCCGTCGGCCGTGGCCGTCACCACTGCCGACAGCGATCCGAGCGCCGGTGACATCTTCGTCGCGCCGAACCTGCCGATCGGCCAAGCCGGTCCGATGATCCTAGCGCCAAGCGGCCAGCTCGTCTACTTCAAGCGCCTGCCAAGTGCGCTGACCGCCCGCGACACGAACGTCCAGTCGTTCAATGGCCAGCCGGTGCTGACCTGGTGGCAGGGCCAGATCGTCGACGGCCACGGCCAGGGCGTCGACGAGATCTACGACACCAGCTACCGGCACGTGGCGACCGTTCGCGCCGGCAACGGCCTGCTCGCCGACCTCCACGACTTCGAGATCACGCCGCAGGGGACGGCGTGGATCACCGCCTTCGCACCCGTCAGCTGGAACCTCAGCCCCTACGGCGGCGCCAGCGACGGCGTGATCGATGACGGCGTCATCCAGGAGATCGACATCAAGACGGGGCTCGTGATGTTCCAGTGGGATGCGATCGGCCACGTTGCGATCGCCGACACCTACATGCCGACACCGACCCTCAGCTACGTCCCGTTCGACTTCTTTCACGTCAACTCGATCGATCCGCAGCCTGACGGCGACGTCCTGATCTCTTCGCGCAACACGTGGGGCGTCTACCTGATCAGCGGCGCAACCGGCGCCATCATCTGGCGCCTGGGCGGCAAGCACAGCACGTTCACGCTCGGCGCCGGCGTCCACTTCGCCTGGCAGCACGACGCACGCCTCGAGCCGAACGGGACGATCACGATCTTCGACAACGAGAACACGCCGCGTGAGGCAGCTGCCTCACGCGCGATCGACGTCTCACTCGACACGCAGACGCACTCGGCGACGCTCGTCTGGGCCCTGACCCACCCGCTCTGGCGTGTCCTCGCGGCGAGCCAGGGCAGCGTGCAGCTGCTGGGGGACGGCGACACGTTCGTCGGCTGGGGTCAGAACGGCCCGTTCTCCGAGTTCTCGCCGAGCGGCCAACTGCTGTTCGACATGCACTTCCTTGACACCGACACCTATCGCGCCTACCGCTATCAGTGGAGCGCCCAGCCACTCACCCGCCCGTCGCTCGTGGCAAGCAACACCGCCGCCGGCACCACGCAGCTCTATGTGAGCTGGAACGGCGCGACCGATGTCGCCAGCTGGAGCGTCTTCGCCGGCGCGTCGCCGACGTCGCAGCCGCCCGTCGGCAACTACCCCGCGACCGGCTTCGAGACGGCGATCACGCTACCGGCAAGCGAACCGTACGTCGCGGTCCAGGCGCTGTCGGCCACCGGCGCGGTGCTCAAGTCCTCGAACGTGGTCAGGCCGTGAATTCTTTCCGGACAGGGCCGATCCGCTGCTAGCGTGTGCCCGGCGTCCGGGTGGGACCGGGCGTGTCCCACCTCACGACGACGCAGGGGGAAACGGATGTCCGATCGCGCACGCAGCTCACAGCCCGGTGCTCATTCGCAGCGAGCACGACGCTCGCGCCAGGCGCTGGCGGGCGGCCTGCTCAGCGCGGTCGCGCTGCTCGCGCTGACGAGCACGACCCTCGCCGGAGGCGTCAAGGGCTCGGGCGGCGTGATCGGGAAGTTCACCTTCGGTGGCCAGCTGACGGGCTCGCTGACGACGGACAAGAGCTGGAACGACGACGGGGTGACGACGGCGGGCTGCCAGATCACGACCGACCCGTCGGAGTCGAACGTCTACTTCTTCAACGCGAACGTCAAGCTCTCCGGCCACGCGGTCGCTCTGCTCGGCGCCGTTCCAGGGACCGGCGCCGACCTCGACATCGAGGCCAGCAAGGTCGGCGCGACCGACACGCTCGCCGCACCGAACTACACCGGCTCGGTCAACTTCGGCACCTACATCAAGGGCAAGGACTACCAGTGGCTGACCAATGCCGACGGCGCAGCGCTGAAGTCAGCAGGGACGTTGACGCTCAACGCCAAAGGCACGGGCGGGTCGCTCAACGCGACGCTCGTGCCCGTGACGGGAACCGGCGCCACCTCGACGCTGACGATCAAGGGCTCCTGGTCCTACTGCCGGCCGCTCCCGCATTGAGCCCCGGGTGGCGCGGCGTTCGCGCGCAGCTAGCGGATCAGCGACCCGTGATTCCTGAATACACGAATTTGTACCCCCCGCCAAGCGCGCTATCCTTGCGGCGCTCGGTGAAGTAGGGGGGCTAGCTGCTCTCCGGGTATGACCCTCGAGGGCGTCAGAGTTTTCGGTCGCTCACCTCGGCGGCACATGTAAGCGCAGCCGACTCGACGCACCACTGGTGTGACGCATTGACTGCCAAACCAGGAGCGGCGCGACGATGCAGCTAGACGAAGCAACTGCCGGCCAGTCAGACGAAGCTCAGCTTGAGGGCGGGGTGGCAGAGGGCTCACGCTCGCGACCGTTCTGGAATGAGCCGCTGGCGCCCTACGCTCGCCCGAGCATGCGGCTCAGCATTCTCGACATTGTCACGTCGATCGTGCCCTATCTCGGCCTCTCGGTCGCGATGTACTACTCGCTGCGCGTCTCCTACCTGCTGACACTCGGGATCGGCGTATTCGCGTCCGGCTTCCTGCTGCGGACCTACATCGTCTTCCACGACTGCTCACACGGGTCGTTCCTTCCGTCCAAGCGAGCCAACCGCTACCTCGGGATGTTCACCGGCGTCCTCGTGCTGACACCGTTCCTGCAATGGCGGCACAACCACGCCGTGCATCATGCGACGGCCGGCGACCTCGACCGGCGTGGCGGCGGCGACGTGCCGACGCTCACCGTCGCGGAGTTCTACGCGCGCGACCGGCGCGGCCGCCTCGGCTACCGCCTGTTTCGCAACCCGCTTGTCATGTTCGGTCTCGGGCCGGTGTTCGCGATGATCATCAGCCCGCGTCTGGTCGGGCGAGGGGCACGCCCGACCCTGCGCCGCAGCGTTTACGCCACGAATCTGGCGCTGGCCGTGCTGGTCGCCGGGCTCTGCCTGCTGATCGGCTGGCGCGATTACCTCCTGATCCAGGGTCCGACGGCGATGTTGGCCGGCTCGGCCGGGATCTGGCTGTTCTATGTCCAGCACCAGTTCGAGGACACCTACTGGGAGCGCGGCGGTGACTGGAGCTATCCGGACGCGGCGCTGCGCGGCAGCTCCTACCTCCGTCTGCCGCAGCCGTTGCAGTGGTTTTCGGGCAACATCGGCCTGCACCACGTCCACCATCTCAACTCGCGCATCCCCAACTACAACCTCCAGCGTGCGCACGACGAGAACGCGATCTTCGAGGGCGTTCCGGTCGTCACGATCTGGGACGGGCTGCGCGCGGTCCGTTTGAAGCTCTGGGATGAGGATCGCGGTCGCCTGGTGACCTTCCCTGAGGCTCGCTCCGGCCGCGCCGGTACTGTCGGCGCTCCGGCGGCGACGACGGCTCGCTGAGCGCTCGCGGCGCCGCGGGCGCGGGCTCGCGCCCGCCACCCGCTGTCGTCTGATGGCTGCACGGGGTTTCCAGTCGCAGCTAGCCAGATCTGCCTGACGGTCAGTTTCGCCGCCCAGGGCGCTGGGCGGCGGGCGGCGTCTCCTGGCTGGGTTTGTTCTTGTTATCTTCGTTCCGCGTGCAGGGCGCTCCCGGTCCGCGGAGAGGGCTCGTAGCCCACCTGTCAGTTGTGGCTGCTTCCGGTGACGGACGTGCTTCCCGGCCCCGGCGTGCGGACCCCCGGTCAGCCGAGAAGAGTTGACATGTCCGGTATCCGTTCGCTTCCTGCCCGTCCTGATCTGCGTCGCCTGCGCGACGAGGCGAAGGCCCGTCGACGCTCGGGCGAGTTTCCGACGCTTGCACTCGCGCAGCTTGCGATCGCGCGCGAGCACGGGTTCCTTTCGTGGCCGCGATTGAAGCTTCACGTTGAGGCGCTGACGCTGGACGTCGAGGCACGCGCTGAAGCGCTGGTGCGTTCCGCGTGCTCCTCGGATGTGCGCCGCGCGCGCGCGTTGCTTGCCGCCGACCCCGCACTGGCGCGTCATGACACTGCGTGCGCCTGCGTCACGGGCGAGGTCGACGAGCTGGCGCGGCTGCTCGAGCGCTCGCCGGAGCTGGTGCGGAGGCCTGCCGGGCCGCTCGGCCACGAGCCGATTCTCTACGCCTGCTTTTCGCGGCTGCTCCGGACCGACCCCGGGCGCGCGCCGGGAATTCGCGCGGTCGTCCGGCTGCTGCTCGATGCCGGCGCCGATCCGAACGCCTCGTTTGACCACCATCGCTGGCTCCAGGTCCCGCTGTACGGGGCCGCCGGAATCGCCAATGATCTTGAGCTGACCCGCATGCTGTTGGCTGCCGGCGCCGACCCCGACGACGCGGGCACACGCAAGCTGGGCGAGGCGCTCTACCACGCCGTCGAGTTCCCCGACCCCGGCTGCGCGCGGCTGCTTGTCGAGGCGGGCACCAGTCGCGAGGTCGTCAACCACTGCCTCGGACGCGCCCTCAACTTCGCCAACCCGGCGATGGTCGAGATGCTCTGCGCCCACGGAGCAAGGGCCTCGGCTGGCAACCTCCACCAGGCGGTCTTCAAGCGACGCTCGCCCGCAACCGTTCGTGCGCTGCTCGACGCCGGAGCCCCGGTCGACGAGCCCGACGAGACCGGCCTCACGCCGCTCCAGGTCGCAACGCGCTGGGGCGAGCGCGAAGTGGCGGCGCTGCTCGTCGACCACGGCGCTGACTCCGGACTCGTGCGCGCCGAGGACCAGGCGCTGGGCGCGTTCCTTTCCGGGGCCGGCCAGCCCGCCGGCGGCGCCGACGGACTCGACGCGATGCTCGACATGGCCGCGCACGCCGGCGACGTCGAAGCGGTACGGCGCCTGCTCGACGCCGGCGCGCAGGTCGATGGCGACCCCAAGGATGAGTATCTGCCACTGGGTCAAGCGGCGTGGCGCGGGCAGGTCGAAGTCGTGCGCGAGCTCGTCAACCGCGGCGCGCGGCTCACGTGGGCCGACGGCAGCGCGATTGGCGCAGCGCTTCACGGCTCGCGTCACTGCCACGACTCGCAGGGCGGACCGACGATGCGGACAACCGACGAGATCCCCCATGAGCGCTACGCGGCGGTCGTGCAGATCCTGCTCGACGCCGGCGCCGCCGTTCCCGAATCCTTCTCCGAGGAGGGCGTCAGGGCAGTCACGCGGATCGCCGAGCTCGGTCTCGATCCGCCTGCTTCGCGGTAGACGGCTCGTGCGTGTCTGCTGCGTTGCGCGGCCGCTGGAAAAGTGATATCTATTAGATAGCATTTTCTCGAGGCAGCTTTCGCTGGGAGGAACCATGAATTCGATCGAACCGTCCAACCGCCCGCTTGAAGCGACCCCCGTCGGGCACGCGGGTACCCGCGTCGAGATCCACGAGCGCCCCGCATGGGCGATCAGTGGCTGGGCCGGCGTCCTTGTCGTCATCGCCTGCATCGCCGCAACCATCCTGCTCGCGCGAAGCTCGGTCGCGGCGCTCGCCGCCGTGCCGGCTCTGGCCGCTTTTCTGATCGGGACCTCGCTGGTGATCGTGCAGCCCGGCCACACGAAGGTCGTCCGCTTCTTCGGTAGCTACGTCGGCACCGTACGTCGCACCGGGCTGACCTGGATCCTGCCGCTGGCGGACCGCAAGAACCTCAGCATTCGCGTGAGGAACTTCGAAACCAATCATCTGAAGGTCAACGACGCGGACGGCAACCCCGTCGAGATCGCCGCGATTGTCGTCTGGCAGGTGGCCGATACCTCCAGGGCCTCCTACGCCGTCGATGACTACGTCAACTTCGTCCAGGTCCAGGCCGAGTCGGCGTTGCGCCACGTCGCCACGACCCATCCCTACGACGACCCGGGCGAGCAGGGCACATCGCTGCGCGGCTCGACCGACGTCGTCGCCGACGAGCTCGCCCACGAGGTCGCCCAGCGCGTTTCGATCGCCGGGATCGAGATCGTCGAGGTGCGCATCAGCCACCTGGCATACGCGTCGGAGATCGCCCAGGCGATGTTGCGCCGCCAGCAGGCCAGTGCGGTCGTCGCGGCGCGCTCGCGGATCGTCGAGGGCGCGGTCGGGATGGTCGAGCTGGCCCTGGACCGGCTCAATGAGCGCAACATCGTCGAGCTCGACGAGGAGCGCAAGGCGGCGATGGTGAGCAACCTGATGGTCGTGCTCTGCGGTGACCAACCGGCCTCCCCGGTCGTCAACACCGGCTCCATCTATACGTGAATCATGAGCGCAAACAGGTACTGCTGCGGATCGACCCGGCGGTCCACGACGCGCTCGCGCGCTGGGCTGCAGACGAGTTCCGCAGCCTCAACGCCCACGTCGAGATGCTGCTGCGCAACGCTCTGATCGACGCCGGGCGGATGCCCGACAAAGCTGGGCCCCTGGCCAGGCGCGGCCGGCCCCCCACGCGCAGCAGCTGATCGCAGGCCGCGGCGTAAGCTTGCCCGATGGTTCTCTACGTCTGTCCGGGGGGTGGGGCGGCGCCGCTGGTGCATCCCTGCGGGCGCGCGGCGAAGGCGCTCGACGATGCCGGGCACGACTATCAGTGCAAGCAGGTCAAGGGCGGGCGGATGATGTTCTGGACGTGGCGGGCGCGAGCACGCGAGCGGAGCGAGATCAAGCGGCTCAGCGGCCAGCGCGCCGTACCGATTCTCGTGCTCGACGACGGCGAGGTCATTGTCGGCTCGGGGACGATCGCGCGCTGGGCTTGGGCGAACCGGCTCCAGCCATCGCCGGCCTGAGTCCGGCGCGGCGAGTCCCCCTCCGGGTGGCGCCCGGAGCGCTCTTCCGAGCTCCGCCCGGCGCGCCGGCCTCGCGCGGGGCGAGGCCGGCTACGCCGTCCCGCGTCGCGTTGCCGCAATCTGAGACGGTCCAGCGGAGAGGGCGGGATTCGAACCCGCGATGGAGATTTCGCCCCATACTCGCTTAGCAGGCGAGTGCCTTCAGCCACTCGGCCACCTCTCCGGGAGGCCGGCTCAGTGTAAAGCGCCGTCGCCGCCAGGACGCTGCGGGCCGGTCGTGCGATCATCTTTTGCCCTCTCGGAGGGGTGGCAGAGCGGTTGAATGCGGCGGTCTTGAAAACCGTTGTGCGGGTGACCCCCGTACCCAGGGTTCGAATCCCTGCCCCTCCGCTCCGCTTTGGGCTGAGCGCGGCGCCGACTCGTTCACGGCCCTCGCATGCGGTGCCCGGTCGAGCATCGATCCCTACGCTGAAACAGGTGTACGGTCCCGGCGGATGGGGGTAGCAGCGAAGCGATGAGCGTCAAGCAGCGGGCGGGTTCAGGCGCGCTCAGCGAATACGCGCGCAAGCGCAGTTTTGCGGCGACGCCCGAGCCCGCTCCCGGTCCTGAGGCGGCGGCCTCGGCTGACGATCCGCGCTTTGTCGTGCACGAGCATCACGCGCGACGGCTGCATTGGGATCTGCGCCTGGAGCACGAGGGGGCGCTGGCTTCGTGGGCGGTTCCGAATGGCATCCCCGAGGACCCGCGCCACAACCGCAAGGCGGTTCACGTCGAGGATCATCCGCTCAGCTACATCGACTTCCATGGCACGATTCCCGCTGGCAACTACGGTGCCGGCGACGTGGCGGTGTGGGACCACGGGACCTATGTCTGCGAGAAGTGGGAGCCCGGCAAGGTCGTCGTCGTCTTCCATGGCGAGCGACTGACTGGGCGCTACGCCCTGTTTCGCGCGGGCCGCGAGGAGAAGGATTGGATGATTCACCGTATGGACGGCGCCGTCGATCCGAGCGCGCAGGAGATGCCCGACTTCATCGCGCCGATGCTCGCGAAACTGTCAACGCTGCCCGCCGAGGATTCCAGCTGGGCGTTCGAGGTCAAGTGGGACGGGATCAGGGCGATCACGCACTCTCAGCCTGGGCGGATCCGCTTCCTCAGCCGCAACGCCAACGACGTGACGCCCGCCTATCCGGAGCTCCGCCCGCTGAACCGCGCCCTCGGCTCTCATGAAGCGATCCTCGACGGAGAGATCGTCGCGTTCGAGGAAGACGGTCGTCCGAGCTTCCAGGCGCTGCAGCCCCGCATGCATCTCCGCGGCGAGGCGGCGGTCAAGCGCCTGGCCGCGGCCGCGCCCGTCACCTACGTGATCTTCGATCTGTTATGGCTCGACGGCCACAGCCTCATCGGCCTGCCCTACACCGAGCGGCGAGCGCGGCTGGACGGACTGGAGCTTGACGGCGAGCGCTGGCGCGTGCCCGAGTTTCGTCGCGGCCATGGCGCGGCGCTGCTCGCAGCCACCCGCGAGCAGGGTCTCGAAGGGGTCGTCGGCAAAAGGCTCGACTCGCGCTACACGCCGGGTGGGCGATCCGGCGGCTGGGTGAAGGTCAAGAACTCCAGGCGTCAGGAGCTCGTGGTCGGCGGCTGGACCACCGGCAAGGGCTCACGCTCGAGCAGTATCGGTGCGCTCCACCTCGGAGTTCATGACGAGGATGGACAGCTGCGCTACGCCGGACGGGTCGGCACGGGCTTTGATGCCGATGAGCTGGCGCAACTCGCCGCGCTGCTCGAGCCGCTCGCGCAGAAGGAGACCCCGTTCAGCGGGCGCCAGCCCCCGCGCGGGGCGCACTTTGTCGAGCCGAACCTGGTCTGCGAGGTCGAGTTCACCGAATGGACGAACGCCGGCACGCTGCGCCACCCCTCCTATAAGGGGCTTCGGGAGGACAAGCCCGCCGCCGAAGTCGTCCGCGAGCGCATCAGTGCACCGCAGGAGATATCGACGCCTGAAGCGGGCCACGCGGCAGACGTGAACGCGTGGATCGAGCAGGGCAGCAGCGTTCGCGGCGGCGTCGAAGTGCAGGTCGAGGGACGCACGCTGAAGCTGACCAACCTGGACAAGGTCCTCTACCCGGAGACCGGCTTCACGAAGGCGGACCTGATCGGCTACTACGCTGCGATCGCGCCGGTCCTGCTGCCCCACCTTCAGGGTCGACCGCTCACGCTCAAGCGCTATCCCAACGGGGTCCAGGGAAAGTACTTTTATGAAAAGCAGTCGCCGTCGCACCGACCCGACTGGGTGCAGACGGCGACCGTCTGGAGTAGGCACAGCAAGCGGGATATCCACTACACGCTCTGCGAGGACCTGCCGACGCTGGTCTGGCTGGCGAACCTCGCCGACATCGAGCTGCACCCGTCGCTATCGCTCGCCCGCGACATCGAATGCCCGACGGCACTCGCATTTGATCTGGATCCTGGCCCGCCGGCGAGCATCGTCGAGTGCTGCGAGGTGGCGCTGGCGCTCCGCGAGATGTTCGACCAGCTCGGGCTGTCCTCGTTCGCGAAGACCTCCGGCTCAAAGGGACTGCAGGTCTACGTGCCGCTGAACGATCCGCAGGTCACCTACGAGCAGACGAAGCCGTTCGCGCACGCTGTCGCCGCTATGTTCGAGCAGCGCCTCCCAGAGCTCGTCGTCTCGGCGATGACCAAGGCTCAACGCCCCGGCAAGGTGCTGATCGACTGGAGCCAGAACGACGAGCACAAGACGACCGTCAACGTCTACTCGCTGCGCGCCAAGGGGCACCCAACCGTCTCGACGCCGCTCGACTGGGCCGAGGTCACGGCCTGCCGCGACCGGAAGGATCCGGATCGGTTGGTGTTCGAGGCGCCGCAGGTGCTCGCTCGGGTCGCCGAGCGCGGCGACCTGTTCGCCGAGGTGCGCTCGCTGCAGCAGGGCCTACCGGCGTTGAGCGGCTGACCGCTGGCATAGCCGCCGTCGATGCTGCTCGTCAGCTGGAACATCGCCGGGCGGGTCAAGCGCCTACCGGAGCAAGCCGAGCGAGTGCTCGCGCTCGACGCGGACGTCGTCTGCCTGCAGGAGCTGACCCCCAACACCCTGTCGGTCTGGCAGGCGTTGCTCGCTGAGGCCGGATATCACGGGATCGCTCACGCTGATCTTCCAGCGGCCGGACGTTCCAGGCCGCTTGTGGTCCTAACCGCCTCCCGCAACACGCTTCACGCGGTGCTGGTCGACGGCGTGCCCTGGCCTGAGCGGGTGCTGGCGGTGCACCTGAGTGATGGAACGGAAATCGTCAACGTGCACTCGCCGATCAGCCCCAAGCCCGATCTCGCGAAGGTGCGAACGCACGAGGCCGTCCACCGGCACCTGGCCGACCAGCCCGCCGGGCACGCGCGGATCCTCTGCGGTGATCTGAACACCCCACGCGCGGAGCACGCGGACGGCTCGGTCTGGACATTCGCCCGGGATCGCTACGGCCATCTGCGTCCCGACCGCGGCGAGCGCTGGGACCAGGCCGAGCTCGCGCTGATCCGTGGCCTGGAGCCCTACGGCTACCGCGACGCGTTCCGGCTACTGCACCCCGATGCGTTCGACGAGATCAGTTGGGGCTGGGCGCGCTGGGACGGCGGCTATCGCCTGGACCATCTCATCTGCTCAGGCCTCGCCGTCGAAACATGCCACTACGAGCACAGCTGGCGCGAGGACGGCTTCTCCGACCACTCGGCGCTGGTGGCCAGCTGGTCCTGAGCGGCGGCCGGCGCTTCAGGCTGCCGACCCGGCAGCGATCCGCCGAAGTGCTGCCGGATGACGGTCGAGGAGCCGCGCTCCGCGCCCCTCGAACAGCTTCTCGCGCAGCGTGCCCTGGGCATATTCGCGCTGCATCAGACCGCGGTCCTGGAGCACGGGAACCGCGTGCTCGACGAAATCCTCGAGCGTCCCCGGGGTGATGACCGAGCAGACGTTGAAGCCATCGACGCCCGCGTCGGCCCAGCGCTCCAACTCGTCGGCGATCTGCTCGGGTGTCCCGACGACGCGCGTCGAGCCCTGCAACTTGACGAGCTCGCCGAACGTCAGCGAGCGGTCCGACGCGTTCTCGGCGAGCGCACGCACCACGCCCTGGACGCCCTCGATCTGCTCCGCGTCGGAGATCGGACGGTCGAGGTCGATCTCGCTGAGGTCGACGCCGATTATTCCGCTCACGTGGGCTGCCATGCCCTCGTCGCTGAGCCACTCGTTCAGCTCGCGGTCACGGCGGCTGGCCTCTTCCTCGGTGCTGCCGAGGACAAAGGTGATCGCCTGGATGAACAGCAGGTCGTCCGCGCGGCGGCCGGCGTCCAGCGCCAGCTGGCGAACCTCCTCGATGTTGCGCGTCGCGCCGCCTGGGTCGAAGGCGTGGATGAACACCGCCTCCGCATGGCGGGCCGCGAAGGCACGACCGATGCGGGAGGAGCCGGCCTGGAACAGCACCGGCGTGCGCTGTGGCGAAGGCTCGGCGAGGTGCGGGCCGGCGATCCGGTAGCGCTCGCCGACGTGATCGATCGCATGGATCAGCGCCGGATCGGCATAGACGCCGCGGTCGCGGTCGCGCAGCACTGCGTCGTCGTCCCAGCTGCCTTCCCACAGCTTGTAGACGACGTCGAGATATTCCTCTGCCCAGGCGTAGCGCTCCTCGTGCGATGGCAGGCCGCCAAGCCCGTAGTTGCGCGCCGTGCCGTGCAGCGCCGACGTGACGATGTTCCAGCCAACGCGCCCGTTCGTCAGGTGGTCAAGCGTCGAGAGGCGCCGCGCGAACGTGAACGGGTGGTCGGACATGATCGAGCTCGTGAACGCGAAGCCGAGGTGCTCCGTCGCGTAGGCCAGCGCGGAGACGAGCACGGAGGGATCGCCGTTGGGCACCTGCAGTGCGTGACGGACGGCGATGTCGTGGTTGCCACCGTAGGCATCGTGCGTCCCGAGCACGTCAGCGAAGAAGATCGCGTCGAACCGCGCACGCTCGAGCAGCCGCGCCAGCTCGACCCACGGCTCGAGCTTCGAGTAGTCGAGTTGGTTTGACTGCGGGTGCGCCCAGAGCCCCTGGAAGACGTGTGCAACCGCGTTCATCGTGAACGCGTTGAAGATCAGTCGTCGCCGGGCCACTACTCGCAACCTAGCAAAGGCGACCCAAAAGGTGCTCAATATCCGGTGGACAGCTGCGTGTCGAACGTCCCTTTGGTGGTTTACGTTTCCTTCACCGATCGTTTACATCTCACCGGCGCCGCTGATCGATTCTTTGTCCGGCCCGATCGAGCCTAGGAGGCCCGTTGCCAAGTCTTTCCCAGATCCTCGCGCCGAACGAACGCGAGTACTTCGACCTGTTCCAGCGCGCTGGTGCGAACACCGTGCGCGCGGCGGAGCTGCTCGATGAGATGCTCGGCAGCTATCCGGATCGCCGCGATCTCGCGGCCGCGATTCGTGATTGCGAGCACGCGGGTGATCGGATCGCCCACGACGTGATCCAGCGTCTGAACGTCACCTTCGTCACGCCGTTTGATCGCGAGGACATCCACGAGCTGGTCTCGGTGCTCGACGACATCGTCGACTTCACCGACGAGGTCGCGGACTATCTCGGCGTCTACAAGATCGAGGCGCCGATGGAGCAGTCGCAGCAGCTCGCGGGCATTCTCACCCAGGCGACCCGTCAAATCGCCGAGGCGCTGACGCACTTCCGCGGCTTCAAGGACATCACCCGCTACACGGTGGAAGTCCATCGCCTCGAGAACGAAGCTGACCGGATCGTGCGCGACGCGATCGGCGCGCTGTTCGTCGACGGCATCGACCCGATGGTCGTGATCCGCTGGAAGGACATCTACGAGCGGCTCGAGAACGCGATCGACTCGACTGAGCGCGCCGCCTACATCATCGAAGGCATAGTCATCAAGAACGCCTAGTGCACAGCAACCTGCTGATCATCCTGGTCGTCGGGACGGCGCTGGCATTCGACTTCACCAACGGCTTTCACGACACGGCGAACGTCGTCGCGACCTCGATCTCGACCCGGGCGCTGTCGCCGCGCGTCGCGATCGCCCTCGCCTCGACGCTGAACTTCGCCGGCGCGTTCATCTCGCTGAAGGTCGCGGCGACCGTCGCTACCGGCATCGTTGACGCGGGCTCAATCACCGAGCCGATCGTCTTCGCCGGCCTGATCGGTGCGATCGTCTGGAACCTCGCCACGTGGTACTTCGGTCTGCCGTCGAGCTCGTCGCATGCGCTGATCGGCGGCGTGGTCGGCGCGATGATCGCGGCCAAGGGCACCCATGCCGTCCAGTTCGGCGGACTCGTGGGGAAGGTCGTGATCCCCGGCCTGATCTCGCCGCTGCTCGCATTCGCTGTCGCCGGCCTGGCGATCGTGCTGACCTACCGCCTGGTGGCCGGAATGCGACCGGGACCCGCAGGCCGCGGTTTTCGCTACGGGCAGATCTTCTCCGGCGGGATGCTCGCGCTCGCCCACGGCACCAACGACGCACAGAAGACGATGGGCGTGATGACGTTGGCGCTGATCGCCAACGGCAACATCTCGGCGAATCACTTCGCCGTGCCCGACTGGGTCGTCCTGTCGGCCGCGTCGGCGATCGCCCTCGGCACCTATGCCGGCGGCTGGCGGATCATCCGCACCCTCGGCACGCGGATTATCAAGATGGATCCCGCCCAGGGCTTCACGGCGCAGAGCGCCGGTGCCGCGGTCGTCCTCGCTGCCTCCCACGTCGGCTTTCCGCTCTCGACAACGCACGTGATGGCCGGCGGAGTCATGGGCGCTGGAGCAGGCAAGCGCGTGTCTGCCGTCCGCTGGGGGGTTGCGAGCAACATGGCGATCGCCTGGGTGTTGACGCTCCCGGCCGCCGCCGCGGTGGGGGCGGTGACCTACGCCGTCACCACGATCTTCGGCAGCGGCGTGCTCGGTCCGGCGATCATCGCCGTCGCCGCGATCGCGGCGGTGACGCTGATCCTGACCCGGCGCGCGCGAACGCTCGAGCACCGCCCCGTGGGAGCCCAGGCGTGAGCGTCGCGACGGCGGTGGTCGACGTCCACGCGCTGCTGCAACTTATCTACGTCTCGCTGATCGTCGGTGTCGGGATCTGCGCGGTGTACGCGACCGCCGTACTCGCAGTCGCGCGGGCACAGGAGCGCCGCAGGGCGGGTCAGTCCGCGTCAGCCACGCTGTATGCGGCGCTGGCCGCCGTGACGCTCGCGGCCTGCGGCTTGGCAGTGGTCGCCGGGATCGCCGCGATGACAACGAAGTAGCCGCTCCGCCGGGCCGACGCACACGCCTGCCTTGGACCGGGCTCACAGCGTGCGCATCGCCGGGGCGAGACGCTCGAGCTGAGCGACCACGCCGCCGAGGTCATCGGCCAGCGGTTGCAACAGGACATGGTCGGCGCCGGCGGCTCGGAGCTCGCTGACGCGCGCGACGATCGCCTCCTCGTCGCCCCACGCGACGACCCCATCGACGAGCCGGTCGCTGCCGCCGTCGGCGAAGTCCTTCTCCTCATAGCCGAGGTGGCGCAGGCTGTTGAGGTAGTTCGGCAGCGTCAGGTAGAAGGTCGTGTGTGCGCGCGCGACAGCGCGTGCGGCCACCGGGTCGCTGCTGAGCACGATCGCCTGCTCGGGAATCAGCAGTCGGTCAGGGCCGAGGATCTCGCGAGCCATCGGCGTGTGCTCCGGCGGAACGAAATACGGGTGTGCGCCGTGGGTGCGCTCGCGCGCGAGCTCGAGCATGCGCGGGCCGAGTGCCGCCAGAACCCTCGGCAGCCCCTCCGCCGTCACCGGCGCGCTGTCGGCCGCGGCATCCATCTCGTCGAGATAGCGCGTCATGTGAGCGAGCGGCGGAGCGTAGGTCTGGCCGCTGCGCTCGACCATCGGCGCGTGGCTCGCGCCGACGCCGAGCACGAACCGACTCGGCCAGGCCGCAGCTAGCGTCGCCCCGCCGCCCTGCATCGTCGCCGGATGGCGGGCCCAGACGTTGGCGATCCCCGTCCCGACCACGATCGACGAGGAGGACGCGAGCGCCATCGCCGCATGCGCGAATGCCTCTTTGCCGCCGATCCCCTCGCCTGTCCAGATCGATCCGTAGCCGAGCTCCTCGATCCGCCGGATCGCCGCCGGCTCCTCAGCGAGCGCCGCTGAACGGAGCATGCTCGACCACACGCCGACCGCTCCGAGTCGGGCTCGTGTTTGCGCGACCAGCTGTTCGATGCTTGCCGGCATGTCGTTGCCCCTGGGGAGTTGAACCTACCCGTAGCCTACGCACCGGCGATCACACGCTCCGGCGGCGCCGTCCTGACCGGTCGGGTCAGGCGGCGGTGCCGACCGCCGCGCGTGCCCGTCGCAGTTCGCGGCGCTCGACAACGGTCGCGATCAGCACGCTCAGCTCGAACAGCAGGTAGAGCGGGACGATCTCGAGCAGCATCGTGACCAAATCTCCTGGCAGGAAGGCGGCGACCGCTCCGCATGCGACCAGCGCATAGCGTCGATTGCGGCGCAGCTGGCGCGGGGTGATGACCGCCGCGCGCGTCGCCGCCAGAACACCGACCGGGATTTGGAAGATCAAACCCATCGCGATCAGCGTGACCGCGGCGAAGTGGTAGTACTGGCTGGCCTGCACCAGCACGTCGAATTCACCGCTGTTGAAGTTCTCGAAGAAGCGAATCGCCGAAGGCAGCACGACGAAGTAGCCAAAGAACACGCCGACCACGAACAGGAACGGAATCGCGAGCATCAACGGCGTGGTCGCGCGACGCTGCTCCTTGCTCAGCGCCGGCAGCAGGAAGCCGTAGATCTCATAGAGCACCACCGGCAGTGCGAGAATCAACGCGAATAGCAACGCCACCCCGAGCGTCGAGGTGAACGGCTCACCGATCCCGAGCGTCACCGGCTTGTTGCCCTGTGCGGGCGCCGACAGGGCGGTGATCGCGGGCTTCAATGCCGGCTCGACACCTCGCAGCGCGCTACGTGTCGCAGTCGCTACGCCACTGCCCGGGCGCTCGATCGTCGCGACGACATCTCGCAACTGCGTCGCCACGTCGAGCGCGCTGCGCTGCACCGTGTAGGTCGCTCCGAGAGGGCCGTTGCCGGCCTTGACCTGCTTCTGGGTCTGCGCGTCGAGCGGCCGGTTGATGAGCTGCAACAGCGCGTGGTTCTGCCACATGCAGAAGCCGAACGCGATCGCGACCGCAACGAGCGAGACGATCAGCCGCGTCCTCAGCTCGTCGAGATGCTCGACGAGGCTGAGGCGGTCGTGCTGACCGATGCTGCGGACGGCTGTGCTCACGCGTCATGCCTCACGGCCGGGTCAGTCGTCGTCGCCTGGGCGGCCGTGACCGACTCGTGTTGCGGGGCGCTCGTGATCTCGCTGTGGCCGCTCTCACCGGAGAGCGCGTCCTTGAATCCGCGAATGCCATGGCCGAGCGATTGACCGACTTCAGGCAGGCGCTTGGCTCCGAACACGAGCAGCGCGATCGCCAGCAGCAGGATGATGTGAATTGGGTTTTCTAGACCCATAGGTGCACGCTCCCGGTCTGCGGTTTCCCCTCTCGCTCTGAGAGGGCGTTCTCGGTTATACGGGCGGGACCGCGTGGCGGATCAACGCATTGACGAAACGCTGCCGCGCCTGGCTCAGACCGTTGACTGGCAGCGCGGCCGCGCGCCGGCTCCGAAGGAACGCAAGTGATCCGCAAAGAGGGGCTCTCCGTAATTGGAGGTTGGGGAGGCAACAAACCAATCAAGGAGTGCCCATGACTCACCAACTGAATCTGGACACCGTCGATGTCGACGGCGCCGTTCGTGAAGCAAGAGACGCGGTTGCCGGGGACACCCGTCTGTCGTTCCTCCGTAAGGCCGGCGTTGCTGGTGCCGGTGTGATGGGCGGTGGGGCGCTCCTCGGTGCGCTGGCACCGGGAGCACTCGCGGCGGCGCAGAGCGGCCGCCCGCCAGCATCGCTCGGCTCAGGTGACGTCGGCATCTTCAACTACGCGCTGACGCTCGAATATCTCGAGGCGACGTTCTATGCGCAGGCCGTGGCGAAGATCTCGTTCACGGACCCGCATCTGGCGGCGCTCGCAAAGGTCATCGCCGGGCACGAGGCGGCGCACGTCGCCTACCTCCAGAAGGCGCTCGGCAAGAAGGCGATCAAGAGCCCGACGTTCGACTTCGGGGCGGCCGTCACGGATCAGGCGACGTTCACCGCAACGTCGCAGGTGCTCGAGAACACCGGCGTCGGCGCGTATTTCGGCCAGGCGTTCAACATCGTCAAGCCAGCCGACCTCAAGGCGGCTGTCTCGGTGATGACGGTCGAGGCACGCCACGCGGGTGCGATCGGCTACTACAACGACGCGACCGCCGCGGCGATCTCGCCGAGCGGCGCGTTTGACAAGCCGCTGACAGCAGCGACGGTGCTTGCAGCGGTCAAGAAGACCGGCTTCATCACCTCCTAACAGCCATGCCGTCTTCTCGGGTTGGCGGAGCCGTCAGCGCTCCGCCAACCCGCGACGGCGTGCACAACCCGGCCCGACCAACATAATTCGCGCGTGGCAGAGCACGTGGCCCTCCTGCGTGGCATCAACATCGGTCCGTACCGGCGCATCGCGATGGGCGACCTGCGCGAGTTGCTCACCGCCCAGGGTTACGCCAACGTTCGCACCCACCTCCAGAGCGGCAACGTCCTACTCCGCAGCGACGCCGACCCGCAGCAGCTCGCGCTCGCGCTGGAAGCCCAGCTAGCGACCCATTTCGGCTTCGCCGTCCCAATCGTCGTGCGCTCGCGCGAAGAGCTGGCCGACGTCATCGCCCGCAACCCGCTCGGGCCCACGGCCGCCGACCCCAAGCGCCACCAGGTCAGCTTCCTCACAGGCGAGCCCCCAGCCGAGCTCGCAGCCGCAATCAGGGCCGCAGCCCTCGCGCCCGAAGCGGTCGCGATCAGCGGCCGCGAGATCTTCGCCTGGCACCCGGAAGGCATCATCCGCTCACCCCTCGCAAAGCTCCTCTCATCGCCAAAGCTAGGGGCCACAGCCCGCAACTGGAACACGGTGACGGCACTCCTAGACCTGGCGAACGACTAGCGCAACACGCACAAATCCCAAGCCTCCAGCACGCGCCCTCACGCCCCACCAAGCGTGCCAGCACCAGGCGAGGAGGCCGGCAAAGCCGGCCCCGGAGCCCCCGGCCCCGCAGCCCGCGCCGACGTCGTCCACCCAACCACCGCAATCACACAGCTGAGGCCGCCAGCAAGCCACCAGCCGGCGTGGCTGGCATCGACGAACGCGACATCGAGCAGCCCCCGCGTCTGGCTGCTCGCCGCGCCGGCGTGCAGCAGCGCGCCGTGCGTGGCGGCAACGAGCAGCTGGTGGCGCGTCTGCAGCGGTAGGTACGCGGCGTGTCCGAGTGTCGTCAGTCGCGAGACGAGCAGGCTTGTCAGGATCGAGCCGATGACGGCGACGCCGAGCACGTTGCCGAACTGGCGCGAGCTGCTGGCGATCGCCGAAGCCACGCCGGCCTGGGCGGCCGGCATGCCCGACACCGCGGCATGGGTGATCGGCGGGTTGACGAACGCCATCCCGAGCCCGATGAGCACGTAGGCGGCGGCGAGCACCAGGTAGGGCGAGTGCGGCTGCTCGAGTGCCAGCACGACCGTTCCCGCCGCGAGCAGGACGCCGCTCGCGCTCAGCAGCCCCCGGCTGCCGCGGCGAGCAACGACGTGGCCGACGATCGGCGCGCAGAACGTCATGACGACCATCGCGGGCAGCGTCTCGATCCCCGCGCTCAGCGGGCTCGCTCCGCGCACCTCCTGCAGGTAGAGCGTGTTCAGCAGCAGGAAGCCCGAGAACACGGCGAATGCGAGCGTCCCGATGCTCGCCGCGCCGCTGAACGGCGGGTTCGCGAAGAAGCGAAGCTGGATCAGCGGCTCGACGGCACGCCGCTCGGCGAGGATGAAGGCGGTCAGCGCGACGAGCGCGAGCGCGAACAGGCCGAGAATCGGCGCCGAGGTCCAGCCTTGGGTCGGCGCCTCGATGAAGCCGGCGGTTGCCGTCGCCATGAACAGCAGGATCAGCAGCTGGCCGGGCACGTCGATCTTCCTCGCGCGCGGCGCCTTGGTCTCCGGCGCGTAGCGCGAGATCAGCACCAGCGTGATCGCGACGATCGGTAGGTTCGCGTAGAAGATCGCCCGCCATCCCGGGCCCTGCACGAGCAGGCCGCCGAAGATCGGCCCGCACGCGGCGGCGATCCCGAAGACCGCAGACCAGACGCCGATCGCGCGCGCTCGATCACCGGGGTCGGTGATCACGTTCGTCAGCGTCGAGAGTGCGTTCGGCACGAGCGCCGCCGCGCCGATGCCCTGCAGCACGCGAAAGGCGACGAGCCACTCGACGGTCGGCGCCAACGAGCAGGCCAGCGAGGCGATCGCGAACAGGACGAGCCCCGCTCGTAGGACCGCGCGGCGGCCGATCCGATCGCCGAGCGAGCCGGAGAGCACGAGCAGCGAGGCGAGTACGAGCATGTAGCCGTCGAGCACCCATTGCAGGCCGGTGAGGCTCGTGTGCAGGCTGCGGCTCAGGGTCGGCAGCGCGACGTTGACGATCGTCACGTCGAGGCTCGTGATGCCGAGCGAGAGGCAGCAGCCGAATACAAGCAGCCGGCGCTGGCGCGTGCCGATCAGTGGGCGATCCTCAGTGGCCGGCTTGTTGGGCAAGCTCGGCCGAGCAACCATCTTTACGGTACGAGGCGTCCGCCGTTGACCCAGATGTCCTGGCCCGTGACGAAGCTCGAGCCTTCGCCGGCGAGGAACAGCATCGTGCCGACCAGATCCTCCGGCACCATTTCGCGCGCAAAGCTCCTCTGTGCCGCGAGGTGCGGGGCCATCTCCGGCTGGCGCTCGAACATCGGACCGTCGTGCTCGACGTAGTCGGGCGAGATCGTGTTGACGGCGATGTTGTCCTTGCCCAGTTCGCGCGCGAGCGCCCCCGTGAGGCCGACGATCGCGGCCTTGGTCGAGACATAGTGGGCGAAGCCGGGGACGACGCCGCCGTGCAGCGTCATCGAGGAGGTGTTGATGATCCGCCCGCCGCCCTGGGCGCGCATCGTCGGGGCGACCGCGCGGGTGCACAGCCAGGCGCCACGGACGTTGACGGCGAAGGCGAGGTCCCACTCGTCGTCGCTGATCTCCTCGAACGGCTGTTTGACGATCGTCGAGAAGTAGGCGGCGTTGTTGATCAGGACATCGATCCGGCCGAACTCCTCCAGCGCCGCCGCCGCCATTGCCTCGCACGCGGTGCGCGAGCTCACATCGCACTCGAGCGCCAGCGCCTGCCCGCCGCTGTCGACGAGCTCCTTGACGAGCTCGTCGGCTGCCCGGGTGTCGACCGCGACCACCGCGTAACCGGCTCCAACGAGGGCGCGGGAGTAGGCGCTGCCGAACGCGCCGGCGGCGCCGGTCACGATCGCTACGCGGCCCGCCCCCCCGGCTGGCTCACTCGTGCTCACCGGCGGGAAGCATAGCCCCCGGATAAACTGCTGGTTGTGTCGGCAACTAGCGCTTCTTCGGCAGCGTGAGCGCAACGGCGGGCGCGGCGAGGAAGGACACGGACGGCGGGCGGCGGTTCGATCGCGATCGCTACCGCTGGATCGCGCTTTCGAACACGACGCTCGCGACCCTGATCGCGATGATCGACGCGTCGATCGTGCTGATCGCGCTGCCTGACATCTTCCGCGGCATCCACATCGATCCGCTGCATCCCGGCAACACGATCTACCTGCTCGGGATCGTCATGGGCTTCTTGATCGTCACCTCGGTGCTGGTCGTGAGCCTCGGGCGGCTGGGGGACATCTACGGCCGCGTGCGGATCTACAACCTCGGCTTCCTCGTCTTCACGGTCTTCTCGGTTCCGCTTTGCGTCACCTGGATGTACGGTCCGGCCGCAGCCATCTGGCTGATCGTCTTCCGGATCTTCCAGGCGCTCGGTGCGGCGATGCTGATCGCCAACTCGGCGGCGATCCTCACCGATGCGTTTCCCGCCAACCAGCGCGGCCTCGCACTCGGCATCAACAACATCGCCGGCATCGTTGGCACGACGATCGGCCTCGTCGTCGGCGGGATCCTGGCGCCGATCTCCTGGCGGCTCGTCTTCCTCGTCTCCGTGCCGATCGGGCTGTTCGGCACGGTCTGGGCCTACCGGAGCCTGCACGAGCTGGCCGAGCGCCGTGCCGCCAAGATCGACTGGTGGGGCAACCTGGCGTTCGCGGCCGGCCTCGTCGCGGTCCTGGTCGGCATCGCGACCGGCATCCAGCCCTACGGCCATCACGACATGGGCTGGTCGAGCCCGAAGGTGATCATCGAGCTCGCCGCGGGCATCCTGCTGCTCGCGGTCTTCGCACTGATCGAGCTTCGCACCGAGGATCCGATGTTCGACCTGCGCCTGTTTCGGATCCGCGCGTTCCTCGCCGGCAACATCGCGAGCCTGCTCGGCTCGATCGGGCGCGGCGGCCTCCAGTTCATGCTCGTGATCTGGTTGCAGGGCGTCTGGCTGCCGCTGCACGGCTACAGCCTCGTCGCGACGCCGATGTGGGCCGGCATCGCGATGCTGCCGCTGATCGGCGGCTTCCTTGTCGCCGGTCCGATTTCCGGCATTCTCTCCGACCGTTACGGGCCGCGCCGCTTCGCGGTCACGGGACCGCTCGTCTGCGCGGTGTCGATGGCGCTGATGTCGATGCTGCCGGTCAACTTCTCCTATCCGCAGTTCGCGGTGCTGCTCGCGATCTTCGGCATCGGCAACGGAATGTTCGCCTCACCGAACCGTGCAAACGTGATGAACAGCCTCCCGCCCTGGCGGCGCGGCGTCGGCTCGGGGATGGCGGCGACCTTCCAGAACTCGGGCCAGGTCCTCTCGATCGGGATCTACTTCTCGCTGATGGTGATCGGGCTCGCGACGAAGCTGCCCCAGGCGGTGCAGAGCGGGCTGGTTGCCCATGGGGTTCCGGCGGCCGCGGCTTTCAGCGTCGCCCACATCTCGCCGGTCTCGACGCTGTTCGCCGCGCTGTTGGGGGCTAACGTCGTCACCGCACATCTCACGCCCCACCTCCTGCACTCGCTCAGCCCGGCAACACTGCGAGCGATCTCCTCGCGCAGCTTCTTCCCGCGCCTGATCACGCCGGCCTTCGCCGGAGCGCTCACAGACGCATTGCGCTTCTCGGTCGTTGCGTTCCTGATCACCGCGGGTGCGTCGTGGCTGCGCGGCAGCTCGCAGAGCTGGGAGGAGGCGGTGCCGGCTTCCCTGGCGAGTCCCGCCGGCGACCTGCGCTCGGCCGGCGGCGCGCTCGTCAGTCGTTGACGCCGAGCGTCTGCTGCTGCGTCTCGACCGCGGCCAGCTCCTCGCGCGCGGGGACCGGCGTCCGGCGCGCTTCGCCGAGCGGCAGTGGCTCGTTGCGCTCCTCGCGGACGATGTAGAGCGGGCGCCGCTTGACCTCGTCGTAGATCCGGCCGACGTACTCGCCGATCACGCCGATTGCGATCAGCTGAATCCCGCCGAGCATCAGGATCGCGATCGTGATCGTGCCGAATCCGGGCAGGTAGGAGTGCAGGATCTTGAGGACGATCACGACCGGGATCGCGAGGAACGCGACGCCCGAGAAGAGGAAGCCGAGATAGGTCGCAAGCTGCAGCGGCGTGTGCGAGAACGAGAGGATCGCGTCGAGCGAGAAGCGCAGCATCTTGCGCAGCGGGTACTTCGTCTCGCCGGCGTAGCGCGCGTCGCGGTCATAGCCGATTGCGCTCTGCGTGAAGCCGACCCAGACGGTCATGCCGCGCAGGAACCGCGAACGCTCGCCCATCGAGAGCAGCGCGTCGAGCGCGCGACGATCGAGCAGTCGGAAGTCGCCCGAGTTCGGCTCGAGGTCAACCTGCGCCAGTGCCCGGAACAGCTTGTAGAACCAGCGCGCGGTCGTCAGCTTGAAGAACGATTCGCCGTCACGCGCCTGACGCACCATGTAGACGATGTCCGAGCCGTCTCGCCACCGCTCGACCATCTCCGCGATCAGCTCGGGCGGATCCTGGAGGTCGGCGTCGAGCATCGCCACCGCATCGCCCCGCGCATGGACGAGCCCGGCGGTCAGCGCCGCCTGGTGGCCGAAGTTGCGCGAGAGGTGCACCACTCGCAGCCGCGGATCCTCGGCGGCCAGGCGGTCGAGGATCTCCGGCGTACTGTCGCGCGATCCGTCGTTGACGATGATCAGCTCGTAATCGAACTGGGCGAGTGCAGCGGTCGCGCGCGCGTAGAACTCCTCGACGAGCTCCTCCTCGTTGTAGACGGGAGCGCAGACGCTGAGCAGATCCAGCACGCGTTTTGAGTTTGAGGACGTCATGGCTGTACTCGGACCGGCACGCGGGCCTGACACCCCGAAAGGGTACCCGCGCAAGCGTGTTTTGCAGGCGCTCTTAGCTGAACCTAACAAGCCAGGGTGAAGCGCAGCTGAACCGCGGCTTGGATGGTGCCGAGCCTTTCACGCTCCGATTCGGTCATCCTGTAGCCCGATGAACGGGCCCACGCCTCGCCGGCGCGTCGACGTTGCGCTGGTCCAGCAGTTCATCAAGTACGGCCTGGTGGGTGTCAGCAACACCGCGATCACCTACGCCGTTTACGCCGTTGCGGTGCTGGGGCTCGGTCTTGCCTACGAGCTTTCGGTTGTCATTGGCTGGCTGGTCGGCGGCCTCAACAGCTACCTGCTCAACCGGCATTGGACGTTCCGCGCCGGCGACCTCGCCCATTCACGGCTGGGGAAGCGCTTTGCGGTCGTGCAGGCCGGCGCGATCGCGGCCAACGTCGGCCTGCTCTACGTCCTCGTGCATAGCGGGCACATGGACAAGCTCGTCGGCCAGGCGATCGTCCAGGTGCCGATCGTGCTGATCACCTTCTTCATCAACCGCAGCTGGACATTCCACCGCCCGATCAGCGAGCCGCTGGCGAGCCCCTCCGCCCCGCGATGACTTCGCGAGGCGCCCCGGCCGGCGGCCGGCGCGATCGTCGCGCTCTGCTCGCCGTCGCCGCGGTCACGCTGCTCGCCGCGGTGCTGCGGCTCGTTCGGCTGCGCTACGTGCCCGAGGACCAGTTCTATGACGCGGCGGTGCACTCGATGTCGCTCTCGCTGCACAACTTCCTCTATGGCGCCTTCGAGCCCGGCGGCAGCGCCGCGATCGACAAGCCGCCACTGGACCTCTGGTTGCAGGTGCTGTCCGTCAAGTTGTTCGGCTTCGGTCCGACGACGCTGAAGCTGCCCGAGGCGCTCGGCGGGGTCGTGGCGGTGCCGCTGCTCTACGACCTCGTCCGCCGCCTCGCGGGTCGCTGGGCCGGACTCGCGAGCGCCTTCGTGCTCGCGATCATCCCGCTGAGCGTCGTCACCTCGCGCAGCGACACGATGGACTCGGTGATGATGGCGCTGATCGTCGCGACGGCGTGGCTGCTGCTCGCCGCCGTGCAGCGACGCCGGGTTGGCTGGCTGCTGGGCGCCGCCGTCGTGCTCGGACTCGACTTCAACGTCAAGCTGTTCGAGGCGCTCGTGCCGCTACCGGCGTTCGTGCTCTTCCTCTGGCTGTGCTGGCGCACCGAGCCGGTGCGCGTCCGCCTCGCGCGGCTCGCCACGGCGGGCGCCGTCTTCGCGGCGGTCGCCTGCAGCTGGCTCGTCTTCGTTTCGCTGACGCCGGCGCACGACCGGCCCTGGCCGATCGGCTCGACGAACGGCAGCGTCTGGAACTCGGTGTTCGTCTACAACGGTCTCGACCGTCTGACCGGCACGCCGGCGGCGACGCTCACACCGGCCCCGGTCGCGAGCGTCGCCACCGCGCGGCCGGGGCCCGCTAGCCCACCGGCCGCGGTGATTTCGCCGCCCGGGCCGCTGCGCCTCTTCGCCCACAACGAGATCGACTACGGCGGGCTCGTCGGGACCGCCCTGTTCGCAGCGATCGTGCTCGGCGCGCTCGCGCTCGCACCGGCGCTGAAACGCTGGCGCGCCCGCGAATCTCGTCCCCGCGAGCCGTCGGCCGAGCGCGGCGAGACGATCGAGCGCGCGGCGATCGTCGCGGTGGCGAGTTGGCTGGTGCTCGGCTACGTGCTGTTCAGCTTCTCGAGTCGCGCCCACCCGCGTTACCTCGAGGCGTTCACGCCGGCGATCGCGATCGCGCTCGGCACCTCACTGGTCGTCCTCGGGCGCCGCGCTCGCGAGCGCGCCTGGACCTACGCGCTACCGGCGACCCTGCTGCTGTGCGTCGTTGAGTCCGCGGCCGGAACCGGCAAGCTCTCACGCGCTGGCCTCTACGCGGTCGTGCTGGTCGCGGTGGCGATCGCGGTCGCCGCGGTGGCGCTTCTGCGCCGCAGCTCACGCCGCGCGCTGCTGCCGGCGTGGTGCTCACCGACCGCAGCCGCCGCGGCGCTGCTCGCCGCCGTGCTCGTGCTCGTGATGCTCGACGACGACGTCCGCGTGATCCGCGACGACAGCGGCGTCCAGGCGAGCGAGGTGTCGTTCGCGCCCGCGCTCACCGACGCGCTGTCGCGCTTCCTGCGCAGTCACCAGGACGGCGCCCGCTACGAGGCCGCATTCAGCGCGCCGACGCTCGCGGCGCCCCTGATCATCAAGGACGGCCGGCCGATCCTCCTGCTGACCTCGCTCAACGCCGAGCCACTGGTCACACTGAAAGACCTGCGCCGCGACGCCGCCGAGGGCGAGGTCCGCTACGTCTTCACCGAAGGCATCTGTCCCGGCCCGCAGTACAAGACCCTCCCGGCATGCTCCACCGCCGATAAGTGGGTCCGAGCCCATGCCACCGATGTCACAGCACAACTCCACTACCAGCCAACCAACACCGGACTCCTTTACCGATTGCCAGCGCCGACCAAACGCGCATGAGCCAGAGGAGGACCTGCGGCGAAAGCCGCAGGGTCCGACGACCACGATTAACACTCCCTAATGCGACCTTCCTCCCAGTGAGTATCCGATCGCGTAGCGTTTCCTCTGCCGAGTTACGGCGCGGAATTCAATGACCGACGCTCGCTCAAACGACCGGGCGCCTGAGCCCACGCACTACGACCGCCGCAGCTTCCTGCGTCGCGGTGCCCGCGCGGGCGGCGCGTTGGCCGGCGCCGGCCTTGGGCTCGACCTGCTCGCGAGCTCGCCGGCGGCGGCGAGCACTGCCGGGCGCGTCCCGCCTCCGCTGCCGCGCTCCGCGCAGCCGAACATCCTCGTGATCGTGGTCGATCAGATGCGCTTCCCGCGCTGGTTCGGCGCCGGCGGGCCGACGATCGGCTTCACCCCGAACCTCCAGCGCCTGCGCAACGGCGGCGTGAGCTTTGCCCGCCATTACACGGCCTCCAACGACTGCAGCCCGGCGCGCTCGACGCTCATCACGGGCCTGCACACCCACCAGACCGGCTGCATGCTGACCGGTGTCAGCACCCTCTCGCCGGAGTTCTCGACCTGGGGCAGTTACCTGCGCGAGCTCGGCTATGCGTCCTACTGGTACGGGAAGTGGCATCTGACGCGCGGCGACCGCCGTTGGAATGAGGTCAACGGCCCGCCGGCGCTCGAGCGCTACGGCTTCGACGGCGGCACCTACCCGTCGCCCAACGGGGCGCCGGCGCAGGGTTGGCGCGCCGACCCGAAGATCGCCGGCCAGTTCGTCGACTGGTACCGCGAGGCCGCCGGCGACGCGCCCTGGTGCACGGCGGTCTCTTTCGTCAACCCCCACGACATCGCCTGGTGGTACCGCTGGAGCGACGTCAACCCGAACGAGGCGACCGCGCCGTCGGTGATCCACAGCTTGCCGCCGAACTTCGAGACGCCGGCGCAGCTCGCCGCGCGGCACAAGCCGCTGCTGCAGCGCTCGCTCCAGAACACCAGCGACCTGTCGTTCGGCGACGTCCCCTACGGGGGCAGCGAGCTGCTGCCGTCGTGGATGCCGTTTCTCGATCTCTACGTGAAGCTCCAGCTGGCGGTCGATCGCCAGATCGGCATCGTCCTCGACACGCTTGCCAGCCGCCCCGAGGTGGCGGCGAACACGGTCGTGATCTTCACCTCCGACCACGGCGAGTACGGCGCCTCGCACGGCCTGCGCGGCAAGGGCGCCGGGCTCTACGAGGAGGGCATCAACGTCCCCTTCATCGTCAACGACCTGCGCGGCCAGCTCAACGTCGAGCCCGAGCTCACTCGCACCCAGATCAGCTCGAGCGTCGATGTCGTCCCGCTGATGCTGACCCTGGCCTACGGCTCCGACGAATGGCGCAACGCGCGGGCCTACTCGCACCTTGCCAATCGGCTCGACCTCGCGGCGATCCTTGCCGACCCACAGGCGCCCGGGCGTCAGTACGCCGTCCACGCCACCGACGAGGTGGTCACCGAGTTTGCCCTCGAGCCCTACAGCGCCGTGGCGCCGATCCACGTGGTCGGATTGATGACCGAAGACGCGAAGTACGGCGTCTACTCGCACTGGCAGGCGGACACGATGACCGTCGACGCAGCCGGTCAGGACCTCGAGCTCTACGACTACAACGCCCGTGCGGGGAAGCTCGAGATTGACAACCAGGCCGGCCACAGTCCGCTCGAGGCCGGTCTGCGCGAGACGCTTGCGACCGCGATCGCCGACGAGCTCGAGGCGCCGCTACCGAAGGCCCTACAACACGCGCAGCGCGCCGGGTTCAAGGACTACTTCAACAGCGAGCGTGCCGCCTCGCAGCTCTCTGCGCGTCGCCGCCGCAGTGAGATCGACCAGATCATCGGCGAGGACCTCGGCGGTGCGCTGACGCCCGGCGGCGGCCACCACCGCCATCACCACGGCTCCACGAAGCGCGACTGACGCCGCCGCGAGCCGACCGCAGAGATCAGCTGGTTGCCTTGACCGCGGCCGAGGTTGCGAGCGTCTGGCCGGCACCCCCGAGCGCGACGACCTGCACGTAAGGTCCGTTCGTGCCGGCGCTCATCGTCGTCTGGAAGCCGGTCGCGCTGGTCGTGCCAATCGTCTGCAGGCTGCTCGCCGAGCTGCCCGCGAGCAGACGCCATGAGCTCACATCGGTCGCGCCGTTCCAGCTCGCCTCGACCGTGACCGCGCCGTCGCTGCCGGCCTGTGCGGCCACGGACGGCAGCGTCTTCGGTTGCGCGCTCCACGGCGCGAAGTAGGTGCGGAAATCCTGGACGTCGAGGCCGAGCGTGCCGTCGAGCAGCACGTCGCCGGCCGTGTTGTACTCGGTGAAGTTCGGCAGGCCGCCGTATCCCATCAACCAGTTGCCGTCGCCGAGATTCAGCACGTCGCCCTGACTCGAGGCGAGCAGCGTCTTCGTCGGGTTGGTGTAGGCCTTGACGAGGGTGACGGTGTGCGTCGATAGGTCCGGTGAGAGCAACAGGCCGCGCGATTGCTTCTCCTCCGGCGGCGAGGAGCCGTTGTCAAAGACGGAGATCAGGCCGCCCGGCTCCCACATCGCGTCGTGCTGCCAGAAGAACTTGACGCCCGCGCCGAGCTGGAAGCTGCTCTGCTTGCCGCCGAGGCGCCACTCGATCGCGCCGCTGTGCAGGTCGACGTCGTACAGCGTCCAGGTGTTGCGCGAGGACAACAGCAGGTCGTTCGAGCTGCCCGGGTCGATCGAGTTGATGTGCACGTAGTCCCAGTTGTTCGACGTCGGCACCTTGCTGTAGGAATCGGCCAGCGGGATGTGGCCGAACGCGTGCCACTCCCACATCACGAGGCCGGTCTTGATGTCGACCTCCTCCACGATCGAGTCGTTGACGTAGGCGTCAGCCAGCCCGCCGATCTTCGTCAGGTTCAGCCGCACCGGATCGAACGCGTCGAGCCAGGCCGTGCCCTGCGGTGTGATCAGGAACTCGTGCAGGTCGGCGTGGTAGCCGTTGCCCGCCGCGACCTGGCCGATCTTCTGGTAGGAGGTGTTGTAGATCTCATCGACGCCCTGGCCGAAGCCGAGCTGGAGGATCCGGCCCTGCCACCAGGTCAGCACCGTCTGCCCGTCGTAGGTCTGCGGGCGGAAGTTGGTCGAAGAGTCACCGGCCGGCAGCGGCTGGAACCAAATCAGGTTGCCGGCCTGGTTCGTGATCATCGGCCCCGGGCTCCCCTTGCCCTGATAGGGGGCGAGAAACAGGTCGCCGGCGCTCGCACCGGGCTGCGCCGCCGTCGTGATCGTCACCGTCGAGGGCGTCAGCGTCGGCGCCGATTGGTAGTGCTGGACGGCCTTGGCATTGCCCGCCTTGAGTGGGAACTCGACCTGCGACACGGGCGCCTGAAAGGCGACGCGGAATGTCGTCTGGACCGTCTGGCCGCTCGCCGACCCGCCGTTGACCAGCGCGCTGACCTTGACCGTCTCGCCGGAGGTGAACGGATGGCTCGGTAGGAAGCTCTCACCGGTTCCGGTCGAGTAGGCCTCGAGCTTGCCACCGTGCGTTCCGCTGCTCGAGCCGACAACCTTCACGTTCGTCACCGTCGTGCCGGCACCGCCGAGGAAGCTGATCTGTGTCGTCGGCGACGCGTCGCTCGTGCCCGGCAGCGGCGACACGGCGATCGCGTTCGCGGCTGCCGCGGCGGTGTCGGCGGCCGGCACCGAGCTCGGCAGCTTCGCGGCCGCCGCGTCGCCGCCGCACGCGCCGAGGCTGATCGCCACCGCTAGGCACACGAGCGCGGGCGCGCCACGCGCCGTCACGCGACGGTCGGTTGGCCGTGGGCGATCGTCTTGAGAGACATGCATCGTCAGCGCAGGAGGGTCGAGCGACACTTCGCGACCCGGGCAGCGAACGCGCAGCCTAGCGTAGGCGTGCGCCTGGCGGGCTCACTTCGCGCTGCCCGCCGCCTCTGCGCTCTGCTCCTCGGCTTCTCGCTCTGCCGCGTGGCGGTGGCGGTCGCGCTGCAGGCGGATGAAGGCCACGGTGCCCCACGTCAGCGGGATCCACAGCGTTATCGCGTGATAGACGACTGACACTGCGGCGACCGGCGTCGCCTTCGCGCCGTAGAGCACGAACATCCCGACGAAGCTGCCCTCGAGCACGCCGACGCTGCCCGGGACCGGCAGGACGTTCGCGAGCCAGCCGATCTGGTAGGCAAGCACGATCACCATCAGCGGCGGCGTGTATCCGGTGGCGCGGAAGCAGGCCCACATCACGGCGATGTTGAACCAGAGGTAGCCGAGCGCGCCGAGCAGTCGCCAGTTGAGTTGCAGCAGGATCTCGCGCGTGTCGCGGATCGACCGCGCCGTGCCGCGCGCGAGCGCTGCGCGCTTGCCCGTGCCGCGCGCCATCGCGAAGCGGTCGCTGAGGCGTGGCAGCGCGAGCAGGCCGGCGACGCCCACGACCACGAGGGCTGCCGGCAGCAGCGTCAGCAGCGGATCGGTCGGGCCGGGCAGGATGCCAAACCCGAGGGCGAGCCCCGCGATGACGAGCGTGATCGCGTTGATCGCGCTCGTCAGCAGGAACAGGACCGCGGAGCGTTCCGCGATCTCGCCCAGGGTGAGCTCGCCGCGCCCGCGCAGCAGCCAGGCGCCGACCGCGAGGCTGCCGACGCCCCCGAGCGAGACGGCGGAACCGAAAGCCAGCTCTGTCAGCGCGACGCGGGCGCCGAACAGCGCCGGCGTGCCTTTGAACACGAGCAGGAAGGTCAGTATGTAGCCGACGCACGAGAGGATCTGAAAGACGATCGCCGCCGCAAGCCAGCCGGGCGTCATCTGCGTGACGACGTGCCCAACGCCGTGCAGCCCCGGCACCGCGAACAGCAGCGCAATAAAGAGCACGGCCAGGACCACGATCGTGATGATCCCGTTGCGCAGCTGCCGCGCCTGGGGCTCCGGCGGTTCTGCGACGGCGTTCGGTTCGCTCGTGTTCACCGCCGGCCTCGGTCGGTGCGAGCAGCCCCGTGGGGAGGCCCCGGCTGGGTGCGCGACGCTTTCGTCACAGTCGGATCGGTCATTGTCGTCCGGCGCGAGGCTGCCGCGCGCGATCCCCGGAGCCTACGCGTTCGCTCCGCTGGGTCTCCGGCTGGGCCGCTCAGCCGCCCACGGCGACCGACGCGCGGCGCGGCGCGGTCCGCCCGCTTACGCGCACCCGCGTCCCGTGCCGCGGTGCCAGCGTCAGGTGGCGCCGTGCGATGCGTTCGGGCCGCCGGCTCGCCGCTTCGAGCTCGACCCGCTGCAGAACGGTCGCAAGCACGATCCGCAGTTCCAGCTCGGCGAACGCCGCGCCCAGGCAGCGCCGCACGCCGCCGCCGAAGGGGATCCACGCGTACGGGCTCGGCGCCCCGCCGAGGAAGCGCTCCGGGCGGAACTCGTACGGCTCCGGGTAGACATCAGGGCGCGTGTGCGTCAGCCAGATCGCCGGCGTCACGTCGGTCCCCGCCGGCAGCTCGAGCCCGCCGGCCACGAGGTCGCTCCCGAGCCGCCGTCCGGCGATCGGCACGACTGGGCGCAACCGCAGCGACTCCGCGACCACCGCGCGCACGTAGGCGTCGTCCTCGCCCGCCAGCTCAGCCCGCAGACGCGCCGCCACCGCGGGATTTCGTCCCAGCAGCTCGAACGTCCAGGCCAGCGCGGTCGCGGTCGTCTCATGCCCCGCCAGCAGTAGCGTCACCAGGTGGTCGCGCAGCTCCCGGTCGCTCATCGCGCTGCCGTCCTCGAACCGCGCCGCGATCAGCAGCGACAGCACGTCATCGCCCGCCCGCTCGCCGTCGCGGTGCCGCTCGGCGATCTCCGCGAGCAGCAGCCGGTCGATCCCGTCGTGCAGCGTCGCGAGGCCCTCCAACGGGTTCGGCCGACCGAGCCGCTGCGCCGCCAGCACGCGCGCGCTGAGTGCCACCGACGAGGTCTCCGCCATCAGCCGCGGCACCAGCTCGCGCAACTGCGCCCGCCGTCCCTCGTCGGTGACGCCGAACACCACCCGCAGGATCGCCTCGAGCGTGACCGCCCGCATCGGCTCGTGGATCGCAAACTCCTCGCCAACCCGCCAGCCCGCGACCTCTGCTTCGGCGATCTCGCGGATCGCCCCCTCATAGGCCCGCAGCCGCTCGCCATGGAAGGGCGGCAGCAGCAACCGCCGCCGCTCGATGTGCTCCGCCCCTTCGAGCAGCAGCAACGAGCTCGCGCCCATCACCGGCAGCAGCGACACCGTCCGTCCCGGCGGCAGCGTGTGTTCCTTCGCGCTGTAGAGCTCGCGAATCACCTCCGGGTCCGACAGCAGCACCATCGGCGATCCGAACCCCACGAACTTCAGGCTGAACGCGTCACCAAACCGCCGCCGGCACGACTCCATCAGCCCGATCGGCCGCGTCAGCCAGCGCGCCGTCTGCACGAGCGGCGGCGCCGCAGGTCCAGCAGGCAACCGATCGAGTCCCACCACCAAAGGTTCCCACGTTCATCGGGGGTGTCACCACGGCGCGCAACCTCCGTTCTTCACGGCGAGGCCGCTCAAGTGACGTGAAAGTGCGTCCCGAACAGGACGAGCGGCCACAGCACGACCCCGAGCGCGGCGGTGATCACCTGATCAAGGCTGCCGAGGTGCTGGAAGTAGTTGTGGCCCTGCGCGACAAACGCGCCGACGACCAAGTAGACGATCGCCGGCAGGCCGAGACGAACGCCGATCAGCGGAATCGTCACGCTCCCACCGCCGTCTCGCCAGCGAAGACGTTGTAGCTCTCCACGCGGCGCAGTCTCGCAGACGTCAGGCGCTCGGATCGTCCTCGCGCGTCGCCGCCCCGACCTGGGGGTCGAACGTCACATGAATCTGTTCGCGGTCGCTGCGCTCCTCCATCTCGGCGAGCGCCTGGCGCGCGGCGTCATCGGCCGGAGTCGCTGGATCGAGCAGGCTGCGGGGCCAGTAACGGCGGGCGAGCACGACGTTGAGCTCGGCGGCGTAGACGACGAGGCGGGCGCCGAGGAAGAGCCAGGCGAGCAGCCCGATCACCGTCGCGAAGTCGCCGTAGGTTGCCGCTGCGCCCTTGAGTACGTGCTTGACGTAGAGCCCTCCAACCGTCTGCAGGATCTCCCAGCCGATCGTTGCTGCTGCGATCCCCGGCCACAGCTCGCGCGTCGTGATGCTGCGGCTCGTCAGCAGCCGGAATGACGTGAAGAACAGCAGCAGGTTGAAGAGGAGCGACAGCGCGTAGCCGGCGATCACCAGCCCGACGCCAACGAAGCCGGTCGAGACGAGGCCCGTGACCACAGTCGAGACGATCTGCAGAACGCCGAGCGTGGCCAGCAGCGCGAGGCCGCGCAGTCGTGCCGTGAGGAAGTTCGGACGGCTCTTGTGCGGCACGCCGTGGACCTGGTTGAACGTCGTCTGCACGGCGACGGTCACGCCGAGGCCCGCGAGCAGCGAGCCGACCAGACCGATTCCCAGGGCTGCACTGCTGCCTTTGAGCGCCACGCTCTTGTCGAGCGACTGTCCGATGATCGGGATCTGGTTCAGGCCGGAGTGAAGGATGCTCGCCCGCGCGCTCGGATCGCCCTGGAGGATGAAGCCCAGTACGGCGACCGCCACCAGCAGTAGCGGGAACAGCGAGACGAAGCCGTAGTAGGCGATCAGCGCCGCCAGGTTTCCGGCGCCGTCGTCGGAGAACTTCTTCTGCACCGCGAGCACGATCGCGAGCGTGCGGTGCCGCTGCTGAAAGCGATCGAACGAGCGCACGGGCGCCAGCGCGTCCATCGCGTTCATTCTGACCTGACCGCCGGCTCGCATTGCACGCCGACGGCCAAAATCGCAGTGCTACGCTCGTTGTCGGCCGGTCGCATCCCGCCGGCCAGCTACCCACAAACCCAACTTAAGGAACGCACCATGAACGTGGAGATCTGGTCCGACGTGGTCTGTCCCTGGTGCTACATCGGCAAGCGCCGCTTCGAGGCCGCGCTCGCCCAGTTCCCCCAGCGCGACGAGGTCACGATCACCTGGCGCAGCTTCGAGCTCGACCCCGACGCGCCGCGCGAGCGCGAGGTCGACAACGCGACCCACCTCGCCCAGAAGTACGGCATGAGTCGCGAGGAGGCACTCGCCCGCGGCCAGCAGGTGGCCGATCTCGCCGCCGCCGAAGGCCTCGCCTTCCGCCACGACATCGCCCGCTCCGGCAACACCTTCGACGCCCACCGGCTGCTCCACCTCGCCGCCGAGCACGGCCAGCAGGACGCCCTCAAGGAACGCCTGATGCTCGCCTACCACTCCGAAGGCGAGCCGATCGGCGACCCCAAGACCCTCGAGCGTCTCGCAGTCGAGGTCGGCCTGCCAGAGGACGAGGTCCGCGACACACTCGCCACCGATCGCTTCGCAGCCGAAGTCCGCGAGGACGAGGCAACCGCCTCGTCCTTCCGCATCACCGGCGTCCCATTCTTCGTCGTCGACCGCCGCTTCGCCGCCTCCGGCGCCCAACCGCCCGAAGCCCTGCTCCAGCTCCTCACCCAGGCTCAAGAAGCAAGCACCACCGCCACAAACTGAATCTCGACGGTGGCCGCGACCAAGCCATCGCCCGCGCACTCCCGCGGCGCCGTCGCCCACTGACAGCACCGGTGGCGGCCGCCGACGGAGTCGGCGAGCCGACCACCTACAGCGAGCGCTGGTAGCGCCCAAAAGCGCGCGTCGCGAACAGGGCGCACAGCACCGTCAGGCCGATCAGCAGACCGAGGCGACCGGCGACGAGGCCCCAGTTCGTGTGCTCCATCGCCGCCGAGCGAGCCGCCTCGACTGCCCAGTTGACCGGGTTGAACATAGCGACGGTCTGGATCCAGCCCGGGATGAGGCTCTTCTGCATCAACGCCGAGGAGAGAAACGTGAGTGGCAGCTGCACGAGGCTGACGGCGCCGATCAGCGTCTCCCGCGAGCCCGCGAGGATGCCGACGCCGTTTGACAGCGACGCGAACGCGGCGCCGAGCAGGGACGCGACGACGAGCATCACGAGCACGCCGCCGCCACCGCCCCTGTAGTTCGCGCCCAGTGCCAGCGCGAGCAGCCCGATGATCGCGGTCTGCAGCACGATGACGAGCGCACCGTAAGCGACGCGCCAGACCGGCGAGACGAGCATCCGGTCCATCACGCCGCCCTGAATGTCCTCGAGCAGCCCCATGCCCGTCCAGCCGGCCGAGAAGACCGCCAGCATCACGACGACGCCGGGCGTCAGGAAGTCGATGTAGGAGCCACTGGCGAAGCCCGGGATCTTGGCGATCGACTTGAACAGCGCTCCGAACGGCAGCAGCCAAACGATCGGCTGGAACAGCGTGAACCCGAGGTAGGCGGGCTGGCGCATCAGCACGCGGAGCGAGCGCAGGAACACCTGCCAGGTTTGCCTGAGCGAGGTCATGCCGCCACCTCCGGGAGTGGGCGCTCGGCCTGGTCGAAGGTTCGCCCGGCGTAGCGCAGGTAGACGTCGTCCAGCGAGGGCCTGGCGATCGTTGCCGAGAGCACCTTTGCGCCGTGAGCTTCGAGCGCTGCGAGCACCGCTGGAATCGCGGCACCGCCGTCGCGCGAAGCCGAAACCCGCAACCAAGCCTGATTGGCTCCTGACTCAGACTGCTGGCCCAGGGCCCAAGACGCAACCAGCACAAGGCGTCATCACCAGCCCACCTTCGGTGGTATCCTCGCTCTATGGGACTCGATAACCCAGTTCACATCCTGCTGCTGCTGGTCGTGCTGCTGCTGGTGTTCGGAGCGAAGCGTCTGCCCGAGATCGGCCGCTCACTTGGTGAGGGGATGCGCGGCTTCAAGGACTCCTTGAGCGGCACCAGCCATACCGATTCGATCACGCAGTCGACAGTCACCCCGCAGGCTCCGCCGGCACCGGCCCCCGTGCCGAGTGAGCCTGTCGGCGCCGACAAGCCCTAGTTTCGGCGCGGGGACCACGCAGCGCCCTCGGCGGTTCGCCGAGACGTGCTGACCTTGCCGTAGGGCGGCCAGGCCTGGCCTAGAATCCGCCGATCGACGGTGAACGACGACAGGCCCAGCTGGTGCGGCTCGACGCGCTCGTGCAGCGAGTTGCGCAGACGAACGAGTTTCAGCGAGCCCGCGTCGACGGGCGGCGTGTCCGCTCGATCGAGGAGCTCCAGGCGCTCCCGTTTACAACCAAGGACGAGTTGCTCGCCGACCAGGCGCAGACGCCCCCCTTCGGAACGAACCTGAGCTTCCCGCTCGCGCGCTATACCCATCTGCACCTCACGAGCGGCACCGTCGGCGAGCAGCTCCGCGTGCCGCAGACCGCCGAGGATTGGGGCGCGACGCGTGCCTGCTTCTCGCTCGTGCTACGCGAGGCCGGGATCACGGCTGCTGATCGCGTGGCACTGCCGTTCAACTTCGGTTCCTACCTCCAGTTCTGGGCGGCGACGGCGGGCGTCGAGGAGATCGGGGCGCTGGCGCTGCCACTTGGTGGGATGGAGGGGCGAGAGCGGCTGCGGGCGATGGCCGAGTTCGGCGCCAGCGCGATCATCTGCACGCCCACCTACGCGCTGACCCTGATTGACGTCGCCGGTAAATGGGGTCTCGAGACCGCGTTCGACGCAGTCCACACCGTGCTCTGCCAGGGCGAGCCGGGTGCGTCAATCGCCGCAGCGCGCGAGCGGATCGAGCAGGCGTGGGGCGCTCGCGTGCTCGACCATGCCGGCTCGACCGAGGTCGGCGTCTTCTCCTATCCATGCGCCACTGGCGGCGGCCTTCACATCAACGAGCGTGAGTTCCTCTGCGAGATTCTCGACCCGCACACAGGTGCCGACGTCCATCAGGGAGGTCAGGGCGAGATGGTCCTGACCTCGCTCTCGCGGGTCGGCTTCCCGGCGATCCGCTTCCGCGGCGGCGATGTGGTCGACGTCGGCGGCGCCTGCCCGGGCGGTCACGACGACGTCTGGTTGCCGAACGGCATCGTCGGGCGCACCGACGACATGGTTGTGATCCGCGGGATGAACGTGTTCCCTTCGGCGATCGAGCAGACGCTGCGCGAAGCCGGAGCGCTGGGCGAGTACCGGATCCGCTTCTACACCGAGGCTGCCGACCGCGACGAGGTTCGCGTCCTCGTCGAGACGACCGACCCGGCGCTGGTGCAGACGATCGCGGAAGGCGTCTTCCGCCGCCTGGGGCTGCGCGTCCGCGTCGTGCCCGTGATGCCCGGCACCCTCTCGGCACAGCGCCTCAAAGCTCGACGGATCGAGGACGTTCGCCACCGGGCGAGCGGCGTCGGCGAGCCGGTCGGATAGGCCTTTAGACCCCGAGCGGCGTCACCGTCTCGAGCAGGTCGCTCAGGTAGCGCAGGTGGTCGCGCATCGCGCGCTCGGCGACCGCCGAATTGCGCTGCTCGATCGCGTTCGCGATCGAGCGGTGCTGCTCGCGTGCCACCGCCTCGACAATCGCCGGCGTGATCAGCGACCTCAGTGCCGGCTGTAGCACCACGTGCGACCAGGCGATGAGGGCGCAGGCGACCTGGTTGCCGCTCGCCTCGGCGATCGTCCAGTGGAAGCAGTTGTCGGTCTCGCGCTGGGCGAGCTCGTCGTCGGCGTAGCGGGTCGCGTCGTCGATCGACCGATGGAGCTGAGCAATCGTCGCTGACTCGGCACGCTCCGCTGCGAGGCCGGCCATGGGCACCTCGAGCAGGACACGGACCTCGGTCAGCTCGGCAACCGATGTCAGTCCCGTTTCGAGCATGCCCGCGATCGCGTCGCTGACTGTCTGGGCCAGGCCGCGGTCCGGAGTCTGCGCGACGAAGACGCCACCGCCGGGGCCGCGTACCGCGCGCACCAGGTTGACGCGCACGAGCAGTCGCACGGCCTCGCGCACAGCCGGCCTGCTGACGCCGAGTTCGCGCGCGAGGTCCTCCTCGGTGCCCAGCCGGTCGCCCGGTCCGAGCGAGCGCGCGGCAATTTGCTGCTGGATCAGCCGGAACGCCTCATCGCTTGACGGGGCAACGCTCACGTCCGCGAGTGTAAAGAGCGATCTTTTGGCGCGCGGTCCGGTGGTCCAGATCTGAGCCGCCAGGATAAAGTCCCAATCCGGTTAGTTTCGGGGACTAACCCCGTAATAGCGCGCGCTTTTCTCGTCGCTTGACTTATTCGAAACGCGTGACTAGCATCGCGCGCTCTGCCCAGCGGGGAGCGGGCAGCTGTAGGCGAGTGAGGGGCGCCGGGTGCGCCCGATCAAAGGAGAGGAGAGTTGATGTCCGACGAGACGAAGGATGCCGGCGGTCTAAGCCGTGGTGACTTTCTCAAGCGAAGTGGTGCTGCCGTTGGCGGTGCGGTCCTCGGCGGCGCGGCTGCAGCGGAGCCATCGTGGGCGCGTGCGATCCACCACGGCGCCCGCGACGCATCGGTCGAGACGATCACGATCGGCTACGTCAGCCCGCTGACCGGCGCTGACGCCGGCTTCGGCGAGCCCGACCCCTACGTCATCAGCCTCGCGAAGAAGGCGTTCGCGAAGCGCTTCAAGGTTGCCGGGAAGACCTACAACGTGAACATCGTCAACAAGGACGCCCAGTCGACGCCATCGGTCTCGGCCCAGGTCACGCAGGAGCTGATCAACAGTGATCAGATCGACCTGCTTCTGGTTACCTCGACGCCTGAGGTCGTGCTGCCCTCAGTGGGCGCTGCGGAGGCGGCCGGCATGCCCGCCGTGTCGACGACGGTGCCGTGGCAGGCGTGGTGGCTCGGCAGCGGTAACAGCCTGACGTCGCCCAAGCCGTTCCAGTGGATCTTCCACTTCAGCTTCGGCGTCGGGAACTTCTTTGACACCTACACGGACCTCTGGCCGCAGGTGCCGACGAACAAGACAATCGGCGTGATGTACCCGAACGACTCTGACGGGAACGCAATCCGCGAGTCGTTGGCGCCGCTGCTCGAGAAGGCTGGCTACACGGTGGTCGACCCGGGCGCCTACGAGGACGGCACGACCGACTTCACCTCGCAGATCACCCTGTTCAAGCAGAAGAACTGTCAGATCTTCAACACGTTCCCGATCCCGCCCGACTTCACGACGTTCTGGCGCCAGGCGGCCCAGCAGGGTTACACGAGCATGGTGAAGATCGCCCAGATCGCGAAGACCGGGCTTTTTGTCTCGCAGATCGAGGCGGTCGGCCTCAAGCTCGGCAACAAGCTCGCAACCGGCGCCTACTGGGGTCCGACCTGGCCGGGCGGCTCCTCGCTGACGGGCATCTCGAACAAGGAGTTGGGGGCCGGCTACGAGGCGCACAGCGGCAAGTACTGGAACCAACAGATGGGTGCGTCGATGGCACTCTTCGACGTCGCGGCGGCGGCGCTCAGGGCCAGCGGCAACCCGAAGGACAAGACCGCAGTTGCAAACGCGCTGAAGAGTCTGAACGTGAAGACCCCGCTCGGCGATCTTCACTGGGGTACGAACAGCCCGACCACCAACCCAGTCCCGAACGTCGTCGCTACACCGATCCCTGGCGGTCAGTGGCTGACGACGAAGAAGGGCAGCAAGTACCCGCTCGAGTTCGTCTTCTGCGAGCACAAGGACTACCCCGCGGTTCCGATCCAGGCCAAGCTGAAGCCCTACAACTAGCGCCACGTAGCAACATTCACGAGCATGGCAGGGGAGCCGCTGCTCGATGCCGTTGGGATCCACAAGCAGTTCGGGGCGCTTGCGGCTCTCGACGGCGTCGACCTCAAGATTGGGCCCGGGGAGGCGATTGGCATCGTCGGGCCCAATGGCGCCGGCAAGACGACGCTGCTGAACGTGCTTGCAGGCACGACGTCCCCATCCGCTGGCAGCGTCACGTTCCGCGGCGCTGACGTCACGCGCAGTGGTGCGGCGCGCCGGGCGCGACTCGGGATCGGCCGGGCGCATCAGATCCCGCGACCGTTCGGGGCGATGACGGTCTTCGAGAACTGCTTCGTCGCTGCCAGCACCGGTGGCGGCCTGCGCCGGCGCGCGGCCTACACGCGCTGCCTCGAGGTGCTCGAGCGCTGCAGGCTCGCCGATGTCGCCGACCGCCGCGCCGACACGCTCGGGCTGCTCGCGCGCAAACGGCTCGAGCTCGCACGTGCGCTTGCGACGAATCCGGTGCTGCTGCTGCTGGACGAGATCGGCGCCGGTCTGACCGACGCCGAGGCAGCGGAGCTCGTCACGCTGATCAACGCCCTACACCGCGATGACGGGATCGCGATCGTCTGGATCGAGCACATCGTCCACGTGCTCGTCCAGGTCGTGACACGCCTGATCTGCATGGACGCGGGGCGTGTCATCGCCGACGGCGAGCCCAGTGCCGTGATGAGCGATGCGCGCGTTGTCGACGCCTACCTCGGGACGGCGGCGGCGTGAGCCTGCTCGCGATCGACTCGCTCGAGCTGCGCCACGGTCTGCTCGAGGCCGTTCGCGGCGTGAGCTTGGAAGTTGCCGAGGGCGAGGTCGTCGCGCTCGTCGGCGCCAATGGCGCAGGCAAGACAACGCTGCTGCGCGGGATCGCCGGGGCGCACCGTCCGGCGGCCGGCCGGATCGCCTTCGACGGCGAGGACGTCACGCGAACGCCTGCCTTCAAGCGCGTCGCGCTGGGTATCGCCCTCGTCCCCGAGGGCCGGCGGCTGTTTGCCAACCTGACCGTCGAGGAGAACCTGCAGGTCGCGATTCAGCGCTCGCGCCCCGGGCGCTGGACGGTTGACTCGGTGCTCGAGGCCTTTTCGATGCTCAAGCCCTTGCGCCGCCAGCGCGCAGCAACGCTTTCCGGGGGCGAGCAGCAGGCGACCGCGATCGGGCGCGCTCTGATCACCAACCCGCGCCTGCTCCTGCTTGACGAGGTCTCGCTCGGCCTTGCACCGGTCGCGGTCGAGGCGGTGTATGCGTCGCTCCGGAGCGTGATCGCGGAGGGCGTGACAGTGCTGCTCGTGGACCAGGACTTCACCCGCGCCGCCGGAGTCGCCAACCGCGTCGTCTGCATGCTCGAGGGCCGGTTCGTGCTCGAGGGCAAGGGCTCTGAGCTGACCCGCGAGCAGATCACGGAGGCCTACTTCGGTCTCGGCCGCACCGGGGTCGGCGCATGACCTGGGTCAACGACGTCATCCAGGGCATCCTGCTCGGCGGCTACTACGGGATCATCGCCTGCGGCTTGGCGCTGATGTTCGGGGTGATGCGGATCATCAACCTCGCCCACGGCGACATCGCAGTGCTGGGTGCCTACCTGATGTACCTGCTGCTCGAGCACTGGAACACCTCGCCGTTCATTGCGCTACTGCCCGTGCTGCCCGTGATGGTGCTGCTCGGCTATTTCCTCCAGCGGCTGATACTCCAGCGCAGCCTGCGCTCCGGGATGTTGACGCCGCTGCTGGCGACCTTCGGGCTCTCGATCGTGATCCAGAACGTTCTCGAGCAGAGTTTTGGGCCCAACGTCGACTCGCTCGGCGGCCAGGCCGGCTCGATCGTCACATCGGCCTGGCAGATCAACAGCGAGATCTCGATCTCGGCCCTCGGCGCCCTGATCTTCGCCACGGCGATCGTTATCTACGGCGCGCTCCAGCTTTTCCTATCGCGTACTGCCGCGGGTCGTCGGATGCGCGCCGCCGCTGAGGATCCCGATACCGCGGAGCTCGTGGGGATCGACTCGCGTGCCGTGTACGCGCGTGCCACCGCGATCGCTGTCGGGATCGCAACGCTCGGCGGCTTGGCGCTCGCGCTGCGCACGACCTTCTCTCCCTACTCGGGTCCGGACCAGTTGATCTTCGCCTTCGAGGCGGTGGTGATTGGCGGCCTCGGCTCGTCTCTTTGGGGGGCCCTGCTCGGCGGGATCGTCCTCGGCATCGCGCAGACGATCGGCGCGCAGATCAACCCGGAGTGGTCGATCCTCGCTGGCCATATCGTCTTCCTGATCGTGCTCATCTCACCGCGCGGCGGCCTCCTGACGCTGCGCTCTGGTCGCGGCATGCGTCGCCGCGCGCTGGCGCGCGGGGGAGCGACATGACGGGTGTTCCTGCCGCCAACCGGGCTGTGCCGCGCAGCGCGATCCAGCGCTGGACTCGCGTCTCGCTCGGCTTCACGAGTGGCTTTGGCGTGCTGGTCGTGGCGCTCGCGTTCGTCCCGGTCGTGATGGGCGCGAGCGTCGTCCAGGATCTGACCTCGCTCCTGACGCTCGTGCTGATGGCCGTGATGTGGAACGCGCTCGCCGGTTACGGCGGGCTCGTCTCGGTCGGCCTGCAGGCCTACATCGGCCTCGGCGCGTACGCGACCGTCTGGTTCGCGCTCCACGGGATCAACCCCTACTGGGCAATGGTGCTCGCGACGCTCTTCTGCACCGTCGTATCAATCCCCCTGTCGTTCATCGTCCTGCGCTTCCGTGGCGCGCAGTTCGCGATCGGCACCTGGGTCGTCGCCGAGGCGATCTCGATCTATGTCTCGTTCGACAACCAGCTCGGCGCCGGCACCGGCACGTCGCTGCTGCAGATCGACTCCTACTCCCCGACCAGTCGCGAGCACTACACCTACTGGCTCGCGCTGGGGATGACCGCATTTTTCGTGGTCGTCGTCTTCTACCTCCTTCGCAGCCGTCTGGGTTCCTCGTTACAGGCGATCCGGGACGACGAGCAGGCGGCTGCGTCGGTCGGGGTGCGCGTCGTCGCTGGCAAGCGGATCCTTTTCATTCTCGCTGCCGCCGGTTGCGGCGCCGCCGGCGCCCTGACGCTCGCGAACATCCTCTTCATCGAGCCGACGTCGATCTTCTCGGTCAACTACAGCGCGTTCATGATCTTCATGGTGCTGGTCGGCGGCCTCGGCACCTTCGAAGGCCCGATCATCGGTGCGATCGTCCTCTACTTCATCCAGCAGCAGTTCGGCAACGACGGCACCTGGTACCTGATCGGGCTCGGAGCAACAGCGATCCTCTTCGCCCTGTTTCTGCCGCGCGGGATCTGGGGGATGCTCGAGCAGAAGACCGGGCTGCGCTTCATGCCGGTCGGCTACCGGGTGCGCCGCGCCGCGATCGAGACAGACGGGGCGTCGTGATGGGGGCGATCGCTGCTGTGACCGAGACGGCGGGCGGCCCGTTCGTACTCTCGGAGGTCGAGTTTGGCGCACTGCGATCGGACGAGGTGCTGGTCGATGTCAGCGCGGCCGGCATCTGCCACACCGATCTGATCTGTCGTGACCAGTGGATTCCCGTGCCCCTGCCTGCGGTGCTCGGTCACGAGGGCGCCGGCGTCGTTCTCGCGATCGGCTCGGGCGTCGAGCGCGTACACGTCGGTGAGCGCGTCGGCCTCACCTTCGACTCGTGCGGCGCCTGTCCGAGCTGCCTGCAGGCAAAGCCGTCGTATTGCCACCGCTTCTTCGAGCACAACTTCGCCGCGTCGCGCGCGGCGGACGAGAGCACCGCGATCACGCGCGCCGGTGAGGAGATCCACTCGCACTTCTTCGGCCAATCGAGCTTCGCGACCAAGGCGGTCGCGCGGGAGCGCAACGTCATCGGCATCGAGAGCCATATCCCGCTCGATCTGGCCGCACCGTTCGGCTGCGGCCTGCAGACTGGCGCCGGCGCGGTCCTCAACACGCTGGCGCTTCCTGCCGGCAGCTCGCTCGTCGTCTTCGGCACCGGCGCCGTCGGTATCTCCGCGATCCTCGCCGGCGTGATCGCCGGCGCCGGGATGATCATCGGCGTCGACCGCGTGCCGGAGCGCCTCGAGCTTGCCGGTGAGCTCGGCGCCACGCACACGATCGACGCGAACGACGTCGACGTGGTCGAGGAGATCGCTCGGCTGACCCGCCACGGCGCCGACTTCTCGCTCGAGACGACCGGCGTGCCCGCGGTCCTGCGGAGTGCGGTCGACTGTCTCACCCCGCGCGGGACCGCCGGAGTGATCGGTGCGCCGCGGTTCGGCACCGAGGTCGCCCTCGACGTCAACGTGATCCTCACCGGGGGACGTATCGTACGCGGGGTGGTCGAAGGCGACAGCGTGCCGCAGCTCTTCCTGCCACAGCTGATCCGCTACTGGGAGGAGGGTCGCTTCCCGGTCGAGCGGCTGATCCGCCACTACGACTTCGACCAGATCAACGAAGCCGCACGCGACGCTGAGGCGGGCCGCGTGATCAAGCCCGTGCTGAAGATGCGGGCGTGATGGCGGCTCGTGCGCTGCGCAGCCAGATGACATGTCGTGCCCATCGGCTCGCTGCGTCACCTCCTCGCGGGATCCCGTTCGGCCGCTTCGGCAGGCCCTCGAGCCTCGAGGAGCTCACTTTCTAGATCTGCAAAGCCGGCGGCAGATCCCTGCGCCGGTCGCGACCGCCAGCAAGGCGCCTGGGCCGCGGTGTCCTCCTCCCCGGGCGCCTTGCCGGCGACCCCGCCGTGCTCCGCCAACCCGCCCGCTCCAATTGCGCCATCCTGATCCGCGGTGATCGAGCTCGAACGCCATCTGCTGCACGCTCGGATGCGCGAGCCCGGAACCGGCGCGGAGATCGCCACGCCGATCGAGCTGCGCTTCGACCCCCTGACCGGGCACAGCACGCGGATCCTGCCCGACCGGGGGCTGCTGCCGGCGAGCGACTTCGACCTGCAGTCGCTCGCCCGAGAGACCGAGCCGCAATGCCCCTTCTGTGCTAAGCGGCTCGAGCGGCTGACGCCGCGCTGGCCCGAGGCGATCCAGCCGGACGGCCGCTTCAGCAGCGGTGCTGCGGTTCTGTTCCCGAACCTCCACGCCTACGCCAGCTACAGCTCGGTGTCGGTCTATTCGCCCCAGCTCCACTACCTGCCGCTGGCGGCGATCAGCCGGCAGCTGCTCAGCGACAACCTCGCCACCCAGGTCGAGTTCGAGCGGGCCGTGATCGCGGCGGACCCAGCGGCCCGCTGGGCCTCGATCAACGCCAACCACATGCTGCCGTCCGGCAGCTCCCTCTTTCACCCACACCTCCAGGGCATCGTCGATCAGCACCCGACGACGGCGCAGCGCCTGCTTGCCGCGGTCCCCGCGGAGCGGTTCAGCGGCTACCTCGAGGCCGAGCGTCGCGCCGGCGAGCGCCACCTGGGCAACACCGGCCGGGTCGAGTGGCTCGTCAGCTTCGCACCGCTCGCTCCGGTCGAGCTGCGTGCATTCATTGCCGGTCATGCCACGCCGGCTGAGCTCGACGGAGACCTCGTCAGCGAGCTCGCGCACGGCCTCGCGCTCGCGCTCGGAGCCTACGCCGAGATGGGCTACGAGAGCTTCAACCTCGCGCTCTACGGCGCACCACCGCAGACACCGGGCTACCCGCTCAACCTGCGCCTCGCGGTCCGCTCGAACCTCAGGTCGCTGTACCGCTCAGACTCGACGTTCCTCGAGCGCCTGCACTGGGAGGGCGCGGTCGACATCGCCCCGGAGCTCGTCGCCGAGCGGATCGGCGACCGCTTCCGATCGTGATGTCAGCCCCGCTCGAGTCCAGCGACCAGCGTCTGGAGCAGCAACTCGAATGACTCATCGAGGCTGAGCGCGAGCCCAAAGCCGCCCTCTGCCTCGATCGAGATGAAGCCGTGGAGTGCTGATCGGACCACGCGGACCCAGTGCAGTGCCTCATCGCCGGTGAAGCCCCAGGCGCCGAGTACGGCGACGATCACCTCGACCGCCCGCCAGCCCGCGGCGACCAGCTCCGTGTCGTCAGGCCCGGGCGCCCGGATCGTCGCCGCGTAGCGCCCTGGGTGCTCCTGCGCATAGCCGCGGTATGCGCGAGCCACCGATCGCAGGGCATCCTCACCCGAGCGTCCAACGGCCGCATCTCGCATCGCGTCGGTCAGCTCGCCCAGGCTCACGAGTGTGATCTGCGCTAGCAGCCCGGGCAGTCCCTCGACGTGGTTGTAGAGCGATGGTGCCCGTACCCCCAGGTTCTGGGCGACCCGCGCCAGCGTTATCTCCGCCAGGCCGTCACTGTCGGCCATCCGGGCTGCTTCATCGACCACCCGGGCCGTGTCGAGTCCCGAGCGGGGCACGTCAGATGCCCCGCTCGATCGCCTTCGCCATTGCCGCCGTCGGTGAATCCACGATCTTGCCGTGGCCCGGGGCGAGGTGTTCGGGTTTCAGCGCCAGCAACTTCTCGGCGCTCTCGAGCTCGGTCGGCTTGTGCCAGGTGGCGGCCGCAGGTAGGGGGAACTTCCAGTAGGGGTTGGCCGTGGTGGCGACACCGCCGAGTGTGGCGAATGCGTCACCGCAGATCAGCGTGTTGCTGCGCGGATCGAGGAACGACACATGGCCCGGGGTGTGGCCTGGGGTGGCGATCACCTGGAGTGAGCCCACCTGCTCTCCCTCCTCGAAGGTCCGCGTCGGCTTTGTCGCGGCGCCGGAGAGGCCACCGCGCAGCTTGGTCTGCGGTTCGCTTGGATCGAGCGTCAGATCCTTGGCGAGCAGGCGCGCGTCGCGACTTGAGATCAGGACCTCCGCGTCAGGCAGCAGCGCGTGTAGGGCGTCGAGCGATCCGATGTGATCGCTATGGGCGTGGGTGAGGGCGAGCCGCACGATTGGTGCGCCGAGCTTCGCCGCTGCGGCCTGGACCGCCTTGGCGGACCCAGGGATCATCGCGTCAACGAGCGTGAGCCCGTCGTCTTCGCGCACGAGATAGGAATTGACGAATCCGAACCGGGAGACGCGAGTGATGTCTGGCATGGGAAGAACCTTTCCAAAGCGGAGTAGCTGAAAACCTAATTGGAATAGTAAAACAGCTATTCGCAATAGTCAAGGGTTCGCTCACGCGCTTACATCGCCTCGCCCCTCACCTTCTACCCTTGGCGGTGCGCTGGCGAGTGGGCGAGCCGCTGGAACACCGTCCCGCGGTAGTCGGTCAGGTGCTCGATCTTCGCCAGCAGCGCGTGGCCCGCGGGTGTGCTGCCGGCGGTCCGCACGACGATTCCGTTGCTGGCGATCGCGCAACCCGTCAGGTCGATCGCGACGAGCACGCCGTGATCGCCCGGGTAGGCGATCAGCGCGACGATTTCGGCACCGGTGTCGATCGGGCAGAAGGCCTTCTTGGACATCGCTGGCAGCGCGTCGAGCTCGCCGATCAGCGTTGCGATCGCCGGACCGTTCGTCACCAGCGCGGAGCGCGCCAGTCCGCGCGCCGGCTTCGAATCGAGCCCGTCGTAGCGGCACAGGCGGATTGCGCTCGCGCCGGACGGCGCGAGCTTGCTGCGCGCGGCGGGCCAGGGATCGACCGGCAGCTCAATCGGTGCGCGGGGAGCGCACGCCGACGGCCGCGGGGCTGAGCTTGCGCCGGCGCCGGACGCGCCGCCCGCCAGGAGCAGTGCCAGCGCGACGACGGTCGCGAATCTCGGCCTCACATGTCTCATGATCCCAATACGTACGAGCGGGCAATTGAGCACGCGAAACGGCTTGTTCGCGCAACGCCGCTTGCGGGTAGTTCCTCGGTCCGCTGCTAGATTGCGTCGCTCGGTGAGCGGTGCGTCGCCCACCGGCTGACAGGAGGATTGCGACCGTGGCACGCTCGATCTGGACTGGCTCGATCTCGTTTGGCTTGGTCAACGTACCGGTCAAGCTCTACAACGCCGTTCAGCGCAAGAACGTTCAGTTCCATCAGCTGCACGAAGCCGACGGGGCACGGATCCAGCAGAAGCGCGTCTGCAGCCTTGATGGCGAGGAGGTCGCCTTCGAGGACCTCGTCAAGGGCTACGAGTTCTCTCCCGGACAGTACGTCGTGATCGAGCCCGAGGAGCTCGACTCGCTCGCGGCCGCCAAGACGAAGCTGATCGAGGTCGAGCAGTTCGTCGATCTCGACGAGATCGACCCGCTGCTCTACGACAGCTCCTACTACGTTGCTCCCGCGACCGGCGCCGCCAAGCCGTTCCGGCTGATGGTCGACGCTATGCGTGACGCCGGCAAGGCCGGGATCGGCCGCTTCGTGCTGCGACAGAAGGAGCACCTCGTCGCGCTGCGTGTCCAGGACGACACGCTGGTCCTCGTGACGCTCGTCTACCCCGACGAGCTCGTTCCCGCCAGCTCGCTCGAGGATGCCCCCTCGACTGACGCGCCGGTCTCCGACCGCGAGTTGGCGATGGCGCGCCAGCTGATCGAGATGCTCGCGGCGCCGTTCGAGCCGGAGCGCTACCACGACGAGTACCGCGAGGCGGTGCTCGCGCTGGTCGAGCGCAAGGTGTCTGGCGAGGAGATCGCGCTCGCACCCGCGCCACGCGCGCCGGCCGCGGTACCCGACCTGATGGCGGCACTCCAGGCAAGCGTCGACGCCTTGGCCGGCCAGGGCAAGCGAGCCCCCAAGCCCAAGGCAACGAAGTCGGCTGCACGCAAGCTGGCTGCGCGCAAGCCCAAGGCAACCCAGAAGTCGTAGCAGCGGCCGCGCGGGCGGCGCCCGCCAGCTTGCACCCGTTCCTCGGCCGGCGCGCTCGCTCTAGGCGCGCATCGCCTCGTCGCTGGCCGTCCCCCGTTCACCGGTCGAGTCTGTCTGCAGCAGAAACCAGACCGTCTTGCTTTGCGGCGAGCGTCTGACGCCCCACTTGTCCGACATCAGGTCGACGATGCGAAGTCCGCGGCCGGTCGGCTCGCTGGGGGGTGGGTCGCGTGCCGTCGGCTCGCCGGCGCCGCTGTCACTGACCTCGACGCGGACGTGCGTCGCTTCGCGGTCGATCACCAGGTTGAACGCCGAATCCGCGTGCTTGACGCTGTTCGTCGCGAGCTCGGAGACCATCAGCTCAACGGCGTCGACGGTCGCG
>Ga0302184_10000070_pt1 | contig 62664 bp, 54 predicted proteins | sample I_Palsa_N3_3_FD_200233 | JGI IMG/M metagenome (GOLD analysis project Ga0302184, IMG submission 200233) | Peat permafrost microbial communities from Stordalen Mire near Abisko, Sweden - I_Palsa_N3_3 | ecosystem: Environmental > Terrestrial > Soil > Palsa > Peat permafrost | place: Sweden...
GTCCTCGCGCGTGCTGCGTTCGTTGTTCTCCAGACCAGGCCGGTCGCACCACGTCCCGGCCAGTTCGTGTACACGAAGACGGTGCAGACCGGCGGGACCGTATGGCAGGCGTGGCTGTCGGTTGACGGAACGCGGGCGAGTCGAGTGGGCGGGAAGACGCTATTCGGTTGTGCCGGAGGCGTGATGACGTTCCCGGCGGGCTCCCGTGCCTGCACTCCAGCGCCGGCCTACTTCCCGGAGATGCCGACCACGTCCGGCGCGATGCTCACCTACCTCGAGCGCACGCAGGGCGTCCAACATCTCAACGACCTCGCCAAGACCGTCAGCGACCTGCTCGACTCCGACTACCTGCTTCCCGCCCAGCAAGCGGCGCTCTACCGGTTTCTCGCCACGACCCCGGGCATCACCGTCGAGCAGGGCGTCGCCGACATCGCCGGGCGCCGTGGAATCGGGGTTGGTTGGTCGTTTGAGGGCGGCCGCTCGATGCTGATCTTCGACTCCACGACCTTCACCTATCTTGGGACGACGACTTGGGGAGCCGGCGGCCGGCGCTCCGGCGATGCGTTGCTCCAGATGGGCCTCGTCGACCGCGTCGGTCAGTTGCCGGCGCAGTCCGCGACCGCGACCGGCTCCCAGGACCGGGCGTGATAGCGCTAGCTATGCGCGTCGCCCGCGGTCGCTCCGCCACAACGCCAAGCGTTTCCGCTCGGTCAAGACCTCTGACCTGGCCGCATAACTCTGTCCATGCGTCGGGATCGCCGGGCGGCCTCTACTTTCAAGTACCAGAACCGGCGTTCCACCAGGCGTCGTCCAAACGCACTGTTGAGCGCGTCGCGCAGTTCGCCGGCGAGCTCTCCGCCGCCGGGCGCTGACATCCACTCCCAGGAGCAGTGAGTGGTTGTAGTGGCCGCCGGCGTCGTTGCGCGCGGCGTCCCGCTTCTCGTCGGAGATCTGATTGACGTTCTGAACACCTTCCGGCGGCGGCTTGTCGGCCCGGTCGGTGCCGTCCAACGCGTCATTGGCGTTGGTGACATATGTCTGGTGGTGCTTGTCGTGATGCGGGCGCATGGTGTGGTCGTCGATGTACGGCTCGAGCGCGTCGTAGTCGATCGGGAGAGTGGGAGTTCAAAGGCCATCTGAGGCTCTGCCGGTGTTGCCGATGGCGTAGCCTGATCCGCATGGAGCTTCGCCAGTTGCGAGTGTTCGTGGCCGTCGCCGAGGAGCAGAACTTCAGCCGGGCGGCCGATCGCCTGTACGTAGCTCAGTCTGCGGTGTCTGCGACGATCCAGAACCTCGAATCGGAGCTGGGTGTGCAGCTGATCAACCGCACGCGTAAACCCGTCGGGCTCACCGATGCCGGAAAGGCGCTGCTTATCGAAGCCCGTGGGATCCTGGCAGCCGCGGAGAACGCGGTGGAGGTCATCGATGAGATCCGCGGCGGGGTGCGAGGAACCGTGCGTCTCGGCGCGATGCAGGAGCGTCGCGGACAGCGACGCACGCCGAGTCTCGCGGAGACACTCGTCGCATTCCGCAACGAACATCCTGGCGTGGAGGTCGTGGTCCGGGTCGCCTCAGGCTCGAAGGACTCAGCCGACCAGCTGCGCACCGGTGCCCTCGACGTCGCTGTGCTGGCTGTCCCCGAGGCAGATTCAGACGGCCTGACGCTCCACCCGCTCTCGCGAGAGCCGCTTGCCCTGATCTGCGCGCCCGAGCACCCTCTCGCCGCTGATGAGAAGGTGCGCCTGGTCGACCTCAGAGACGAGGTCTTCGCGGATGGACCGCAGATGTGGGGCACGCGGATGGTCGCCGATTCCGCGTTTTCCGCCGCCGACGTGCAGCGTGACGTGAGTTACGAGATCAATGACATCGCGGCGCTCCTCGACTTCGCGGCGAAGAGCCTCGCGATCGCACTCCTTCCGCGGTCGTATGCCGCCGTGGCCTCCGATGTCGTGGTCGTGCCAATCGAGGACGCGCCGATCGTCATCACGTCCGTGGCGATCTCGGCAGAGCGACCGCTCAGCGCCGCCGGCGCTGCACTCGTAGCCACAATCCGCCGGCTCTCCCCGTCGCTCTGACGGCACGCGATACGGTCGGCCGGCAGCACAACCCCTCGGGGGTGCGGCTCGGCGGGCAGATCACGCCCACGGGCGCCCCAACGGCGGCAAGCGAGTCGCGCACAGCCTGGATGGGCCGACGCGCGCTTGGCTCGCCGTGGGGCGAGACCCCGGGGCCTAGGCCTCCATCGCCTTGCCGATGCCAGCAGCCATGTCGTCCGCGTTCATCACCGGCTCGAACGAGATCTGCGCGTCGAGGGCCATGTAAAACGGCTCCGCCGCCGATGGAATATCACTGGCGTCCGTCATGTCGAAGAAGATCAGGCCGGTGCGCAGTCCATCCTCCGAGGTGAAGTAGGCAGCCTCCGCATTGAGGGAAGCGAGTGCCTTTCCGACGATCTCCGGCAGGCTTCCGTTCTTGATCGCCTCGTTTCCCGCTGCGGTCGGGATCTTGACCTTCATCAGTGTCCTCATCTTCGGCCTCCGTGGTTGGGTGGGGAAGCTGGACAAGCGCTGCTCCTCGCCAGAGAGCGCGCGTCACATTTTCCATAACGTGTGGTCGGTTCTGGGCTCGGGAGCTGCGCGCTCGGGAAGCAGCACGCGGTCGACGAACTTCCGGATACCGGTCACGCCGAGCGGCCCAGGGCCGCGGGCGGTACGGCTAAAGGTACGGCTAAAAGGTGCCGGGCACGTCCACCGAGTTGAACACCGAGACTTCCGGAGGGCCTGTGATGCAGCAACGCCTTGGGAGGCTTCGGGGTTCGGCAGGGAGGTTCGCCCCAGTGTTTGAGCGGAGATGAGCTGACGCCTGAGAGCAGGCCGGCGACGCTGCTTGCCAGGAGGACGATCGCTACGAGATCCGCAGGCGCTGGGCGGCGGTCCGGCCCTCGACCGAAGCGGCGAGGGACCCACCGGACTCGTAGACCCCCTCGTCGATGATCTCGCCGGAGATGGCGGCGGTGAGTCGCTTGTGTGCCGCGCGGCCCGAACGCAGCTCGCTGAGCTGCGAGCGCGAGAGCTCGAGGACGATCGTTCGGCGACCCGCCTTGGTGAGGCTGATCGCCGTGGCGGACACTGTGAACGGTCGGCCCGCGCCGATCGAGACCACGGCACTTGCGGCGGGCAGGCACGCCGCCGTACACGCGACGACGGCCTTGATCTGGTGGCTGGAGATCGGATGCTGGCCGCCGGGGATCGAGAGCGAGACATGCGCGACGGGCGGTTGGACAGCCAGCGCCGCTTTTGCGAGCCCGTCGAGGTTGACGCTCCCCCACCCGGTCGCCTCGTTGTATCCGGGCGCAGCCGTGCAGCAACCGAGCGGGGTGCCTCCCCCGGTCGCGAACAGATCGTTGGTGCCCGAAGTCACGTCGTTGAACACACTCGCCGCCGAGCTTGACTTGCCGAGCGCATAGAGCAGCGGGTTTGCGAGCCCGAGCGGCTCCCGTCCGGCCGCGCGCAACTCCTGGTCGATCAGCGCGAACCCTCCCGCCAGCAGCGGCGATGAGAAGCTGGTGCCCCCAACCGAGGTCCACGGCTGGGCGGTGCCATAGCACCCGTTCTCGGTGAGGCTGCAGTAGATCGTGTAGCCCGGGTCCTCGTCGGCGTAGAGCGAGACGTCAGGATCGCCACGCTTGTTGCCGGACACAACCCCCGCCTGGTAGCGCGGGCGCGCGAACAGCTCGCTCGGGCCACCGCCGCTGGCGAGCCCGTCATCCCAGACGATCTGCTCGGTGATCTGGTTGGCGGAGTTGAGCTCCCATTCTGTTCCTCCGACTGCGGTGACGAGCGGCGAGGAGGCCGGAAACTCATCCGCGAGCTGGTGGAGCGGCTCGTCCTGCCCGCTGATGCATTCGCTCGATCCCTCGTCGCCGCTGGCGGACAGGACGCTGACGCCGGCTGCGGCGGCCTCGGCCAGGGTCGCCTCGAACGCGCCGAGCTGGCTGTTGGCGCCGATCAGGCTCGGATCGCAGAGGCCGATCGACGTCGAGATCACCTGTGGTACACGGGCGGGGTTCTGGAGCGGCGCCGCGAACGCCTTGATCAGCTCGACGAGGTCATCGTTGGTCTCGTAGGTGTCGATCTCGCTGAGGTCAGGCGCGGCCGCAATCACCGCCTCGAGGTCGAGCTCCGTCTCCTGTCCGGGTGCGAGGGCCGGAGTGCCGCCGACCTGGAAGGTCCTGATCTGCGGCACGTTCAGACCGAAGCACTGAGCGAAGGCTCCGATGTCGCTCGGGTCGAACCCCTGAACCTCGATCAGTGCGACCCGCTCGCCTTGACCGTCGAACCCTGCCGCGTGGAGCGGGTCATAGTCGTTGGCGGTGTTGTACTGGTTCGGGGTGTAGCTGTCGGTGGCAAGGGCGCCGGCACAGCCACTCGGGGTCCCTGTGTACGGGAGTGGTCCTCCCGTGCTCGAAACCCCGCTGCCGTCGGGTCGAACCCCGCGGAGGGGCATCGTGTCGAGCCCGACGACGCTGAGCGCAACGCCACGAAGCGCCGCGGGGACTGGCGCGCCGGCCGACTCGACGACCGCACCGGCGGGTGCGATGAACGGGACGCCGCGGCCCGAGCGGAACCGAGCCATTCGCACGTCAAAGGCGCGGTCGGCCTTTCGGACGCTCAGCGTCGCGTAGGCGAACAGGCCGGTCGCGTCGACCCCGGCCGCCGTCGCACCGGCCTGCCGCAGATAGCCCATCACCCGCGCCCGGACCGACCGAGAGGCGCCGAACCGCCGGGCTAACTCGGCGACCGACTCGTAGCGACCGTAGTCCGCCGAGCCGGGGGTCGCCACCGCGACCGCGAAGCGCTCGAGCGCCGCCTGGCGGGCGACGAGCGGCATCACGAGCTGAAGGGCCTGCTCCGCTTGCGCCGGTCCGAGCTCCGCGGCATCAGCGGTTGTGCGCGCGCCGGCCGAAGCGGTGCTGAAGCCGCCGACCGCGACCACGAGCACGATGACAGCGAGGAAGCGAGAACGCACGATGAAGGCATGATTGCGTGTACGACGGTCCCACTGCAATGTCCTCATATCGCACGGGAGCACGCGAACCTGGCGCTCACGACGTCACCGCGCTGTCGTCCCTTCAGATCCGGCGAATCCGCTCGGTAGCGGCCGCTTTGACCGTCCGCTCCAGGTCGGGGCACGGCGGGAGAGCTGACTCAGCGTCGCAGGCGCCAGTACGAGCACACGTGCGAGCGCAGCGCAAGCCGCGCCCCGCACTCCATGCAGAACTTGGCGCCATCGCGAGCGCTCGCCGCTCTCCACGTCATCTGACATGGACGCCTCCGGCAACTGAGCGCGGTGGTCGCGCGTCGAACCTCACCGCATTCCGGCCGGCGCGGCCCGTCACCCGGAAGGGACGCCGGCCCATCTCGAGACCTGCTGGGCCTAGCGGACGAGCTCGTAGGTGAGGAAGACGAGCCCGTCGCCGATCGTCTTGGTGTCGACGAGGCGGAGCGGCTTCTTGTCGCGGGTCTCGCCGAACAGGCGCTTGCCCGCACCGACGACGACGGGGAAGACGAACAGCCGGAACTCGTCGACGAGGTCGTGTTCGATCAGGGCTTGCCCGAGCTGATAGCTGGCGTAGATCAGGATTTCGCCGTCGAGCTCCTGCTTGAGCTTTGAGACCTCCGCGGTGACCTCGCCTGTCAGGACGGTGGTGTTCTGCCAGACGGGATCCTTGACGGTTGCGGACACGAGGTACTTGGGCAGGCTGTTCAGCCTGTCCGCCCAGCCGCCGGGACGGGCGGACCAGCGCGAGCCGAACCACTCGTCGCTACGCCGGCCGAGCAGAAGGGCGTCGGTCTGCATCGCCTCCTCAGCCACGATCTGGGCCCACCGTTCGAGGTCCTTCCCGCCCGACTGGCCGAACCAGCCGCCGCGCTCGTAACCCTCCTCGCCGTCCGGATCCTGAATCACGCCGTCAAGCGAGACGTTCGTGCTGATCACGATCTTTGCCATCGCAGCTTTCCTTTCGTTGGACTGATGTTTGCTGCATGTGTTGAGGCGTCGGCCATGACGAAAATTCAGCGGCGAATTTCCCGCCGCGCGGACGTCATAGCTGTGATGCGTGTGAACCGAAGCGATCGTGCAAGGCTGCGAGCGTCACCGACCGGATCCGATCGACATCCCGAGTCTTTCAGCAGCTTTGGTCACCGCGATCAAAAGCTCCTACGGTGTGACCACGCGCTTTGTCGCTCCGACCGCGGGCAGCTATGGCTTCCGCGCCTGGGGCACTGGGCTCGCCACCCTGCAGCAGATGACGGTCAGACCCTAGCTCCGACGCTCACCCCCGGCGAGCCACCGGAACAGCGGAGCGAAGGCTGGCGCGGAGATCGTGCTTGGCGACTTTGCCCAGGCCGGTACGGGGAAGGTCGTGCACGATCTCGACCTGCTTGGGCACCTTGTAGGCGGCCAGGTGCTCCCGGCACCAGGCGCGTACGAGCTCATGGTCGAGCGGCTCGCCCGGGCGCGGCACGACCACGGCGACCACGCGCTCACCCCAGCGCTCGTCAGGCAGTCCGATCACCGCCGCCTCCAGGACCCGCGGGTCGGTCATCAGCACGCGCTCGACCTCGACGGCGAAGACATTCTCACCGCCCGAGCGGATCATGTCCTTCAGCCGGTCGACGATGTGCAGGTCGCCGTCCTCGTCACGGCGTCCGAGGTCGCCGGTGTGCAGCCAGCCGTCGCGGATCGCGCTCGCCGTCGCCTCCGGGTTGCGCCAGTAGCCCTGCATCATCGACGCCGAGCGGGCGCAGACCTCGCCGACCTCGCCATCGGGTACGTCCTCCCCGGTCGCCGGGTCGCGCAGCGAGACCTCCACCCCGGGGACCGACCGGCCGATCGACCCGGGCTTGACCGCGGTCAGCGACGGGGGTGCAGCGGTGACGTACGGGCCGCCCTCGGTCAGGCCGTAGGTCTGATAAAGCCCCAATTGCTCGCCGAGCGCAGCGCGCAGCTCGTCGAGCACGCCGAGCTCGCCGAGCGCGCCTCCGTAGATGATCGTGCGCAATGTCGAAGTGTCGGTCGCCGGCCACGCGGGATGGTCGAGCAGCGCGCGCAGCACCGGCGGCACTCCGAACAGCGCCGTCACCAGGTCGCTCTCGATCGCCGCCAGCGCCGCGCCGGCCTCGAAGCACGGCAGGATCCGCAGCGTCGCGTCCGCCGAAAGGTACATCTTGGCGTGGTCCCAGCAGGCGCAGTGGAACGACGGCGCGTGAACAAGGTAGACGTCGTCGGCGCGAACGCCGTAGCCGATCGCGCCATGGAAGGCGTCGACGTACGTCGCGCGCTGGGTGTGACAGGCGCCCTTCGGCCGACCTGTCGTCCCGCTCGTGTAGAGGATCAGGTGCAGACCGTCGGCGTCGGGCGGCTCCAGCTCGCTGCCCGGATCGGCCGCTGCGCGCCGCTGCTCCCACTCACCGCCGGCGGCGCCGAAGCCGACGACCGGCGTGCCGGTGGCCGCGCGGTCCGCCGCCGCGGTCGCCGGGTCCGAGAATTCCGGGCCTGCGAGCACGAGGCGAGGCTCGAGGTCGCCGATCAGGTACTGAAGCTCGTCGGGTGCGCTGAGGTAGTTCAGCGGGCAGAGGATCGCGCCGGCGCGCGCAGCGCCGTAGTACAGAGCGAGGTACTCGGCCGACGTGAAGTCGATCGCCGCGACGCGGTCGCCAGTGCCGACGCCCGCCTCGCGGAGGGCGACGGCACTGCGCGTGACCTCCTCCTCCAGCCGAGCCCACGACCAGGTAACGCGGTTGTCGGAGACCGCCGCCTGGGTGGGCTGCCGGCCCGCGCCGCGCCGCACGATCGTGTCGAGCGTCATCACGCGGCCATCACCGATCCAGGTTGCGTCCGGTGCCGGCGTCCGGCTTGCATGCTGTACGACGAGCCGGATCCATCGCTCATTCGCGCGGCGCGCAAGGCGTCGGCGGCGTTGGCCAGGGCGTGACGCTTGAGCAGCATGCTGTGCAGCGTAAGCCCCGGCCGAAGGCAGGGCTTCTGTGATAATCGCGACGATGTCTTCAGATACGCCGAGGTCCGTCGCCCCGATGCCACTCGAGAGCGTGAGCAGGGCACGACGGTATGCGACCGAGAGGTTCCAGGGTGCGACCGGTCGTAACTGGTGGGACGTCGACCCGAGCTTGCAGTTCCTCATGCGTCGGTACGTGGGCAACGACGGGCTTCGCTGGGCCGAGTCGCGACTATCGCGACTCGGCGGGCTGATCGGCGGACCGGTGTCCGAGCGCGCGGATATCACAGACAAGCACCCGCCGGAGCTGCGGCTCTACGACAAGTGGGGCCAGGAGTGCAGTGCCGTGGTCGACCCGGCGAGCTTCGAGGAATCCCGCCGCGATCTGCGTGAGCTTGACTGGGACTCGGAGAGGTTTCGGTCTGAGGCGTTGCGGGCAGGCGTCGAGCCGAGGGCGCTCCAAGCCGCTTGGTGGTACCTCATCACCCAGGCTGAAGTCGGCATGGCATGCGCGCTGACCACGGGCGAGCCGATGGTCATCGACCTCGTCGAGGACTACGCACCCGAAGACGTCAAAGAGCGGGTGCGGTCGATCTTCGGCGAGGGGCGCGGTCTCGGCGAGGCCGCACAGATGCTCACCGAGCGCTCGGGCGGGACCGATCTAGGCGCGATCGAAACGACCGCGACCCCGCACGGCGATACGTGGCGGCTCAACGGCACGAAGTGGTTCGTCTCCAACGTGGGCGCGCCGGTCTTCGTGGTCCTCGCGAAGCCGGTCGACTCACCAGACAGCGTGGCCGGCATCGCGCCGTTCCTGGTCCTGCGCGAGCGGCGCGACGGACATCCCAACGGCGTGCGAATCCGCCAACTCAAGGACAAGCTCGGAACGAAGGCGGTCGCTTCGGGTGAGGTGGACCTCCACGACGCGGAGGCATTCCTGCTGTCGCCGCCGGACCTTCAGGCCCGCGAGGGAGGTTCGGTGACCGCCGGCTTTGCCCGGATCATGGCCTTGACCAACAGCGAGCGCCATCACGTCTCGATGATGGGGCTGGGTTGCGCGCGCCGGGCGCTGGTCGAGGCCTACTGTTACGCGTGCGCACGGGAAAGCTACGATCGGCGGCTCGTCGACCAGCCGCTTGTCCGTCGCAAGCTGGCCGAGATGATCGTCGAGGTGGAGGCCGCCCAGGCAATGGTGTTCGACGGCTTCCTGGGGCCGCAGCTGCGCCTATCGGCGCCGCTCGCCAAGCTCCGTTCTGCTCGCCTGGGCATCACCAGCGCCAGCGACGCGATCGAGATGCACGGCGGCAACGGCTATATCGAAACCTGGCCGGTTGCTCGCATCCTTCGTGATGCCCAGGTGAACACTGTCTGGGAAGGGCCTGACAACGTGTTGTGCCTGGATGTGCGACGTGCGATCCTCCGCGAGGCCGCGCATCATCCGTTCCTTGAGCGGATGCGCAACGCCATCGCCACGGCTCCGCGCGCGGTGCAAACGACCGCGCAACTCGTCGGCAGGGAGCTCGAGGAGCTTGAGGCAGCGATCCACGAGTGGTCGCAGCTCGAAGAGCCGGTGGCTGAGGCGCGACTGTTCCCGCTCGCGCAGTACATGGTCGACATCTACGCCGCCGCCATGCTCCTCGAGCAGGCGGGATGGGAGGCACGAGAACTCGGCACGGCGCGCAAGGCGCTGGTGGCACGCATCTACGTCCATAAGCATTTGGCGCCACTATCCCGCAGGCAGGAGGTCACGGCACGGACCCTGACCGACGACGAGTTTGCATTGCTTTGCGCGGGCGCGTTCGATATTGCCGCGCCCGTGTAGGGAAGGCAGTGTCAACGGCCAGAGGTAGTTGCCCGCCCGTGGTCCGATGAGGCTCGGTGACCTCGACATCCGCCGCGTCCCTGACATGGAGCGCTGGCCGCTCACGCTCGACGGCATTTTTCCCACCCTTACGCCGGCGGCGCTTCAGGAAGCCCGGGACCGTTTCGGGCCGCGGTTCGTCGACCTCGACCAGGATCTGGTTCTGCTCTCGGTCCACACGTGGGTCGTGCGCACGCCGCGGCTGACCATCCTCATCGACACCTGCCACGGCAACCACAAGGACCGCCGGTTCTACCCTGAGACCGGCAATCGCGACAGCCCCTACCTCGAGCTCCTGCGCGGCGTCGGCGTGGCGCCCGAGGATGTCGATCTCGTCATGTGCACGCACCTGCACCCGGATCACATCGGCTGGAACACGCGACTGCGCGACGGCCGGTGGGTGCCGACGTTCCCGCGCGCCCGCTATCTCATGAGCGAGATCGACCACGCGACGTTCTCAACGCTGCACGCCAGCGAACCGGAGGGGCCCGCGGCGGACGTGGCGCGTTCCTTCGGCGACAGCGTCCTGCCGGTCATCCAGTCAGGCCAGGCGGTCTTTGTGGGCGACGGGCACTGCGTCGAGACTGAGCTCGACGCCGGCATCCGCTTGGAGGGCGCGCCGGGCCACACCGACGGGCAGCTCGTCGTGCATCTGGAGAGCCGAGGACGGCGCGCTCTGGCGACCGGCGACGTGATCCACCACGTCCTGCAGCTCAACGACCTTGACCTTCCGGCGGCCGGCGACTCCGATCGGGTCACCTCGGCCCGCACGCGCCGGCGGATCGTCGAAAGCGTGGCGGACACCGACACCCTGCTGCTGCCCGGCCACTTCGTCGCGCCATCGTGGGGACGGGTGGTCTCCCAGGCCGACCGGCTCGAGTTCGATTTCGCGCCCGGCGAGTAACTCCGAGCCGAGAAGCCACAGCCCTGCTAGTGGGTCTCCCGTTTGCGGAGGCCCACTAGGGCTGACTGGTACCCGCTCGGCCGTAGTGATCATGCAGCCGTACAACATCGTCGAGGTGGGGCGTCGAGACCTCAAGTACGTCGCTGTCTTCGAGAGCCTCGACGGTGTGTACTTCGCCAGGACGGTTACGCCACGTTTGGCCGGGGCCGATCGTCTGCTGCGTGAGTTCATCGGCTGTTGGGCCCTTGATCAGCAGCAGGCGGCCGGTCAGCAAGTAGCAGCTCTCGTCTTTACGCTGATGGAACTGGAGGGACAGGCGATGGCCTTGGGTGACGTGAAGGATCTTCCCCGCGTAGTTCTCGGTCAGCGCGTACCAGATCTCATAGCCCCAGGGCTTCTCGACCCGCCGAGCGCGATCAGGATCAGGCGTCTGCACCGCGACAATCTTCCCACAGGGGCCAGCCGCGGGGGAGACGCCACCGTCGCCTCAGAACAACAGCTACCCGCGACGGCGCGCCGCGCGGAGCAGCAGCGTTCGGGTCGCGACGCGACGCAGAGCGCCGGGCGTGCCGATCTCGATCGTGATGCGCACCACGAGTCGCCCCGCCCGGGCCAGGAGCCGGTGGCCCGCGGCATTGATCGGGAGGCCGACCGTCGAGGCGTGGCCGGGCGACACGGTACGCGTGGCTCGGCCGGCGATGACGAGCGACGACGGGACGGGACGGGAGTGTCCCGCCGCGGCGGCGGCCCGCGAGGAGTGGGCCGTCACGAAGGTCACGAACCGACAGCTCGCGCCGGACGCGCACGCGACGCGGAGCAGCACCGCGTCCGCGGACCGAGCCCAGGCGTTCACCAGGCGGCCGTTCGGCTGCCGAGCCGAGGATCGCCGGACGATCCTGATAACGCGAGGGCAACAAAATTCTCATCCGCGCTTCCCTGCGGGGTGCCCCGATTTCCCGATTTCCGCGTTTTGCAGGGGAAATCAGTTGAGTCTGGCCTGGAGGGCGCGGAGCTCGGCCGCCAGGACGTCCTGCAGGTGCGGCTCGGCGACCGGCAGCGCCATCCGCATCGTGGCGGCGTGCAGCGCCCGGGCGAGATCGCCCCGCCGCTGGTAGGCGGCGACGAGGTTGTTCAGCATTCGCATCGCGATCTCACGCGCGTCCCACGGTCGGATGAGCTCCTGTGCGGCGTCGGTGGTGACCGTCGCGCCGCCGGTGAACGGATCGAGCAGCACCGGCGGATCTGCACCGAAGTGGCCGACGACGAAGTGGCCCGGCAAGCCGACGCCGGCGAGCTCGATTCCGGCTCGCCGGGCGACCTCGACGTAGACGACCGATAGGAGGATCGGGAGCCCTCGCCGGCGGGTGAGCACGAGGTCAAGCATCGAGTTGTCCGGATGGTCGTATTGCGCCTGGTCTCCGATGAACCCGCGGGCGTCGCCAAGCACCTGCCGGCAGGCGATGGCCGTCGCCTTGGGTGTCCGGTCGGTCTGATCCGCTGCGGCTGACAGTTCGACCCCGAGCGAATCGAGCCGCGCGATCGCTGCCGCCGCGTCAACCTCGCGAAACTCGCCGGCCAGCGCGAGCGCCAGCACGTCAAGGGTCGTGTCCGGGTCGCCGGCGACGTCCGCGAATGGCGCGATCTCAGACACGTACCGATTGTCCCGCAGCCCCCCGGCAGAGCGCTCGTCGCAACACGCCACCGGCGATCGGCCGTAGAGTCTGCGGGATGCCGCGGCGCCGCGTTGTGATCGACCACGTGAGTGTGGGAGTGAGCGATCTGGCTCGCAGTCGTGAGTTCTATCGTCGGGCGTTGACGCCGCTGGGGTTTTCGGAGATCGGTCCCTGGCGCGTGGGCGCGAGCGATGTTGCCTTCGGTCTGGAAGAGGCGGACGACTTCGCGATCTCGACCGCATACGTCGTCGGTGGGTTGCATGTCGCGTTCGCCGCCGATCGACGTGAGCAGGTCGATGCGTTCTACGCGGCGGCGCTGGAGGCCGGCGGACGTGACAACGGTCGACCGGGCCTGCGCGCCGAGTACTCAGCGAACTACTACGGAGCTTTCGTGCTCGATCCCGACGGGCACAACGTCGAAGCAGTGCATCACGGCCGTGATTGACCGCGCCGTCGGCCGACGCCGGGGGCGGGGGCGGGGGCGGGCGGCTACGTTTCGCTGAGCCTTCCCAGCATCTCGGAGAGTTGTGTGAGCTCCTGCTTGGAGAGCGTCGCCAGGGGCGCGGGCGGTCGGGTGATGATCTCGCGGGCGGTGTTCACGGCGACATGCCCGGCGTCGGTTAGGGCGACGAGCTTGCGGCGGCGGTTGGCGGGGTCCTGGGTGCGGGTGAGCAGCCCTCGCGCTTCGAGTTCGTTGACGATCAGGGTCGCGTAGGGGCGGTCGGCACCGGTGGCCTCGGCGAGGTCCCCGAGGCTTCGGGCCCCCTGCGCAAGGCTGAGCAGCACCCTGACGCGCCCGGTTCCGCGACCGAGACGGAGCGCGTCGCGCAATTCCGGGTTGCGGTCTTCGGCAAGCACGAACTCCTGCATCATCGTCCAGATCTGCCTGGTGAGCTGCTGGCGGGTAGGCGGTCGTGGCATCGCGTTGGTCACACGGGAGTCGTCGGCGGCGATCAGCTCCGTCGCGTTCCGCACGGTGCCTGGACCCTCGGCGCCCGGAGGACAGTAGCCCGGCCGCCCGGGCGAGGCAAGGAGAAGATGATAGTTTTATCTATATAACTATGTCTCAGACCCTCGCGGCTACCCAAGACGGCGGCTTCACGTACCCAGGAGGCCACCATGCCCGACACCACACGTCCAAACCCCGACGTCGATACGCTGCTTGGCCAGGCAGAACCAGACGTCCTGGAGCGGCTCCGATCGATCGGTGACCTGTCGATCACCGACGAGAACCTGGCCACGATGCGCGACCAGCCGATCAGGCGGCAACGGCCGCTGTCTGATGCCGTCGAGCGGATCGACCATCGTGTGCCGGGCCCGGCCGGAGCACCGGACGTGGTCGTGCGCGTCCACCGGCCGGCTGGCACGACGGACACACTGCCGTGCGTGTACTCGATGCACGGTGGCGGTTACGTGATGGGGTCGTATCTCGGCAACGACAGCCGGTTTGACGCGTGGTGCCCCGAGCTCGGCTGCGTCGGGGTCTCGGTCGACTACCGACTCGCTCCCGAAACGCCGTTCCCCGGACCACTGGAGGACTGCTACTCCGGCCTGAAGTGGGTCCACGAACATGCCGGCGAGCTTGCAGTCGATCCGCTCCGCATCGGGGTGATGGGCGGCAGCGCCGGCGGCGGACTGGCCGCCGGTCTCTCGCTCCTCGCCCGCGACCGCGCGGAGATCCCGATCGCCTTCCAGCTGCTCACCTACCCGATGCTCGACGACCGCCAGATCACGCCCTCCAGCCACGTCGAGACACCGATCTGGGGGCCGGACAACAACCGCTATGCCTGGACCGCGTACCTCGGCGAGGCGTGCGGCAGCGATCACGTTTCACCGTACGCCGCGGCCACGCGGGCATCCGACCTCACCGGGCTGCCACCGGCATTCGTGATGGTCGGCGATGTCGATGGTCTGCTCGACGAGGACATCGCCTACGCCCGGCGACTGCTCGCCGCGGGCGTGCCGACCGAGCTGCACATCCTCGCCGGCGCGCCGCACGCGTTCGACAGCATGATGCCCGACACCAAGCTCGCCGATCGCGCACGGCACACCGTCGAGGACTGGCTGAAGGCTCGCCTCCACCCACAGACCTGAGAGGCCACTGGTAGATGAGTGATTCCATGGTCCGGCGAGGCCGCCAAGCAGTGTCCGCGGCCGCTGCGGTCCTGACCGAAGCCGGGATCGTCGCTGATCGACGCCGTCGGACTCGGTCCCGGCCAGGGTTGGTCGTTTTTGCCGATGGCAGGACCAAAAGAGACCAATCCTGGATCCGCACCCGGCGGTCGAGCGGTTGTGAGCAGCTGGTCGAAGTCGAGGTCGGCGTCCGTCCACGGCCCCTGGGGTCGGCGCTGCTGATCAGCACCGCCGACTTCGACCCTGCTGCTCGGAAACCGCCGCCAAACATGGCCCGCGCCGTGGACTCAACGATCTAGTGGCGACCCGCGTCGTACCGCCTTCGGTCACGTTTGGTCGGGCGCCCCCCGAGGTCGACCGGCCCGCCGAGCCGGCGCAACTCGGCCTGGCGCTCGCGCTCCGCGACACTCTGCTCGGTCTCGTGATAGAGCTTCGCCGCCTCCGCGGCGGAAACCCGCCGCTCCGCCGCACCGCGCACGATCACCGTTCGGTGCGTGGTGCCGATCGTGATCTGGAGCTCGTCACCGGGGCTGACCTCGCGGCTGGGCTTGACGGCCAAGCCGTCGACGTGCACGCGCCCGCCCCTGACGGCCGCCGCGGCCAGCGCGCGTGTCCTGAACAGCCGCGCTGTCCACAGCCACTTGTCGACGCGCATCAGCCGTCGGCGGGGATCGGTTTGCCCGCGAGTTCGGTCAGGTCCGTGACACTGACGGGTACGCCCGAGACAGCGGTCGAGCATGCGACCTGGGAGCCACGGGTCATGGTTGCGACGGTACCGGCTCGCCGGCAGTCCGGAACCGTGGCCTTGGATCGGCGAGACCCCGTGTTCGTCTCAACTGACCCCGGCGGCGCCCGCGCGTGGACGTCGACGGCGCTGGGCTCGGGGCTGACCGGCGTTGCGTGCCCGTCCTCGACACTCCGCCGGGTGACGACCGACGCCGGCACCCTCCGGCTCGGTCGGCTGCGTTCGGAAGCCGCTGCTCGGGCGTGCGAACGGTATTCTCGCGTCGCGCACGCGCGTACCGAACGCCGTCGCAGGGGGACAAACGGGACGAGTGAAGGAGGATCAGGATCAGACGACGGTCGCTCGTGGGGTTGGGCCTGATCTGCATGACGTTCGGATTCGCCGGCGTCGCCGGCGCCAACATGCGGGCAATGGGCGCGGCGATGCCCGTGCCGGATGTGACGGCGCTGATCGGACCGGCCACGGCGCGCGTCCGAGCGACCGACACGCCGCAGTTCCGGCGCGACGTGCTGTATGAGGCCGACGGGTCCACCCGCGGCGGCAAGCCCGTCTCCTCGGCGGCGGGCATCGTCCGTTGGCGGTTCGTGTTCGACGGCACGCCCGGCTCGAAGTACGCGTCCGCGACCCTGACCTATGGCCCCGCCCCAAAGCGATTCGGGAAGGTGGTCGGTGTCAAGCAGCCGGTCCTGGAGGATGTGCTGATCCCGCGGGCGCCGGCGATGACGCTGTCGCAGGCAGTCGTGCGTTTGCGGCGGGCGGGTTACCGGCGGGGGTTCAGCGGCGTGACGCTGCGCAATCCCCTGGGCCCCAAGCAGTCCAACCCGCTGTACATCTTCACCGTTGCCCCGAAGTTCATCGCGGTCAACACGGTCACCGGGAAGGTGTCGGTCCTGCGCTGACTCACACCGGTGGCCCGTGAACCCGTCGGGGTGCGGCCGGTTAGCCTCCCGGCCATCGTGGCGGGAGACCGATCGAGCGTCGGCGACGCACAGGCGGCGATCCTGGAGTGGTGGACCGCCGACGCCAGGCGCCTGCCGTGGCGCCAGACGCGTGACGTCTACGCCATCTGGGTCTCGGAGGTGATGCTGATCCAGACGCAGGTTGAGCGTGTGGAGCCCGCGTGGCGCGCGTGGATCGAGCGGTGGCCGACGGTCACCCAGCTGGCGGCGGCATCACTGGCCGACGTGCTGGCACAGTGGCAGGGCCTCGGGTATCCGCGGCGCGCGCGTGATCTGCACCGCTCCGCCCGAATCGTCGCCGGCTCCGGCTGGCCCGACGACCTGACCGTGCTGCCCGGGGTCGGCATCTATGTCGCGCAGGCGATCCGCTGCTTCGCGCTCGAGCAGCCCGTGCTCCCGATCGACGTCAACGTCCGGCGGGTGCTGCGCCGGCGCTTCCCGTCCGGCGTCGACAGCTCCGGCGATCCGTGGCGCATCGGGCAGGCGCTGATGGAGTTCGGTCAGCGGATCTGCACGGCCCGTCCGCGCTGCGTCGAGTGTCCGGTCAGCGCCGGTTGCGCCGGCGTCGCGGCCGATCCGAAGCGGGCGTCCCGGCGTGCACCGCAACGGTTCGAGGGCAGTCTCAGGCAGCGCCGCGGGCAGCTCCTGCGCGACGTGATCGCCGACGGCGCGGTGCCCGCGGACGCCGCCGACCCCGAGGCGGCGGCGGGACTCGCCGCGGACGGACTGGTGCTCGTCGCCGACGGTTGGCTGCTCGCGCCGGTTTGACCAGGAGCGCCGACTGACGGCCAGGAGCCCCGCTGAGCAACGTCGGCCGCCCAGTCGACCCGCTCGAACATCCGCTGTAGCTTCTCCCCGCGGGCCGGGTTGAGCGCCGACACCCAGCCGATCCGCCCGCGGACGTGCGCCTCGAAGTCGGGCAGGCGGGTGCGGTTGTGGGCGGCGGGGCCGTCGCGGGCGGCGTTGTGCAGCAGCGCCCGCAGCCGGTCGTACTCGATCCGCGGCACGTTCGGATGCTCGTTGACGACGATCCCGCAGACGGTCTGGCGGGAGCCGCGGGTCCGGAGCGCCGTCTTGTCGGCGTTGATCGCGAAGCCCTCGTCTCGGGCGATCCGCGCGACCAGCGCCTCGACCGCGCGGCGGCTGCGGTGCAGGCGCGCGGAGCCCGAGAACGTGAGGTCGTCGGCGTAGCGCGAGTAGCCGAGATCGAGTGCGCGGGCGAGCCCCGCCAGCCGGCGGTCCAGGCCGAACGCTGCGAGGTTCGCCAGCGCCGGCGAGGTCGGTGCGCCCTGGGGAAGATGCGGGGTCGAGAGCCGGCGCCCGAGCCTGAAGCGCGAACCGTCCCGGCGGGTACCCGGGCCGGACATGCGCGACACGACCTCCCAGACCGCCGGCGGCACCGCGTTCGTGCACAGGCCGGTCAGCACGTGCGCGACCGGCGGTTCGTAGCCGATCGTTCGAAACGTGCCGTACACCCGGCCCGCCGAGACCGACGCGAAGAAGTCACGCAGGTCGAGCCTGAGCAGAACCGGTCGGCCGGCATGGGCGCGGGCATGGCTGATCACCGAGCGACCACGAGTGAAGCCGTGTGCGTCGCGATGGACCGGGACGTGGTCGAGGATCTCGCCCAGCACCCAGCGCTGGATCTCCTTGAGCCGGGCCTTCGGGGCTTCGATCACGCGCGGCGGTCCGCCGGGACGCGGCACGCTCCGGTAGCGGTAGTTGCGAAGTCGTTCGTCGGTGACCGCGCGCTCGAGCCCGCGGACGTCGGCGAGCCACGCCAGCTGACCGAGAGACAACTCCAGCCGCTCGGCGAGCGCCGGCAACGATTCGACCACGGCGACCGGCCAGTCGTGCCGGAGCGCGGGCGACCGCGGCGGCGGCACGGTCACCAGGCTGATCGGTTGCGGCGGATCCGCGTCGCTGCGCTGCGCGAGGAAGGACTCGATCAGCGCGGTCAGTCGCTCGGGCTGGTCGGCGGGCGCCGAGCGGTGCACGGCGGTGATCGTCATCGCCATCGCGGTGATCCAACTCGGCCACCGGTCAAAGCTCCCGGCGCCCCGCTCGCTCAGGCCCTCGACCGTCCAGGGACCGTCGAGAAACGCGCCGGTGAGCTCACGGGCGATCAGGAGGCGGTCGGGCAGCTCGTACATGTCGTGGCGAATGATCGCGGCGCCGCCCGCGACTGCGCTCTGTCGTGCGTGCCCGGTGGTGCCTCCGAACGGATGCACTCAGAAGGGCTCGCGATGCACTGGATCAGGTGATCGACGGTCCCCGGGGTTACCCCGGAGAGGGAGACGCGCCTGAAGGCGCGCCCGCCCGGCTCACGGTGCGGCGCCGCGGCGCACACGGTAGCGCCGCAGCGACCGTATCGTTGTCGGCGATGGCCATCGAGGGAACCGCCAGCAGCGTGATCGCCGCGCCGATCGACGACGTTTACGCCGTGGCCGCCGATGTCGAGCGCTCGCCGCGGTGGCAGCCGCAGTTCAAGCGGGCCGAGGTGCTCGAGCGTGACGCCGACGGCAACCAGACGCTGGTCCGGATGATCACCGACGGCAAGCTCCGCGACCTCAAGTCCGAGATGCGCTTCAGCTACGACCCGCCCGTCGGGCTGCGCTGGCGCCAGGTCAAGGGCGAGCTGAAGTCGATCGAGGGCTCGTGGACGTTCGAGGACCTCGGCGACGGCACCACCCGGGCCACGTACGCGATGACCGTCGATCTCGGCCGGATCCTCGGCACCGTGTTCCGCGGCCCGATCGTCGGGATCCTGCGCGCGCAGCTGATCGAGACGATGCCGGGCAAGCTCAAGCGCGACATCGAAGGCTGACCTGCGCCCGGGCCCGAGCCGCGCCCGCGGACGCTGAGTACCGTAGTCGGCCACGTGGCTCGCGACGCGGAGCATCGGCTGACCCGGCGGTTCAACGTCCGGATTCCGCTGCGTGACGGGGTCACGCTGGCCGCCGACCTGACGGTGCCGCAGCAGTTGCCGGCGCCGGCGGTCGTGTGCCGGACGCCGTACGGGCGATCCAACGAGCGGCAGGTGGGGTTCGGGGACCGGTTCGCGCGGGCGGGATATGTGGCGGTCTGGGTCGACGTGCGGGGCCGCGGCGACTCCGACGGAGGGTTTGAGCCGTACCGCAACGACGGAGTCGATGGCTATGACGTGATCCAGTGGGCGGCGGGGCAATCCTGGTGCCACGGCGACATCGCCACCTGGGGCGGCAGCTACGGCGGCCGGATCCAGTGGCTGGCCGCGCTGCAGCGGCCGCCGGCGCTCCGGGCGATGATCGTCGAGGTGGCACCGTCGGACCCGTTCGTCGAGAACCCGACCGGTGTGCCGGGGCCGATGCGGATCAACTGGCACCGGTTGACCGACGGGCGGATGCCGCAGTACGGCGAGACGGTCGACTGGATGGAGGTCTACGGCCACCGGCCGCTGCGCGAGCTTGACCGCGCCGCCGGGTTCGAGTCCGAGCGCTGGGCCGATGAGGTCGGGCACGACGCCGGCGACGACGCCTACTGGGAGCCGCTGCGCTATCAGCACCGGATCGCCGAGATCGACCTGCCGGTGCTCCACATCTCCGGCTGGTACGACGACGAGGAGATCGGCACGCCGGCGAACTTCGCGGCGATGACCGCGGCCGGCCGCGCCGGCCAGCGCCTGCTGATGGGGCCGTGGGGCCACCGGGTGAACACATCGCGGACGCTGGGTGAGGTCGACTTCGGTCCCGAGGCGCTGATCGATCTCGACGCCGCGGTGGTGTCGTTCCTCGACGAGCACCTGCGCGGCCGGCCGCCGGCCACCCTCGTCTCGCCCGTCCGGATCTTCGTGATGGGGGCGGGCAAGTGGCGTGACCTGCCGGTCTGGCCGCCACCCGGGACGACGACGCTGGCGCTGGCGCTTGACAGCGATGGCCGTGCCAACTCCCGGTTCGGCGACGGCCGCCTTCGAGCCGCGGACACACCGCCGGCGAAGGCGCCGGCGGATCAATGGCTGCACGACCCCGACCGGCCGGTGCCGTTCATCACCGAGGCCTCGTCGGCGCAGATCGGCGGTCCCGATGACTACGCGGGCGTGCAGACGCGTGGCGACGTGCTCGTCTACACGACCGAGCCGCTGACCGAGCCGCTGGATGTGATCGGTCCGGTGCGGTTGGTCGCCTACGTCGCCACGAGCGCCGCCGACACCGACATCTGCGCGATGCTGCTGGACCTGCACCCGAACGGATTCGCCCAGCGCCTGTGCGACGGCGTCGTGCGCCTCAGCCGCCGTCGCGGCGCGCGACCCCCCGCGTCCGTCGTCGCCGGAGCCGTCTACGAGGTCGAGGTCGCGATGTGGGACACCGCGCAGCGATTTCTGCCCGGCCACAGGATCGGGCTGCAGATCGCCTCCTCGGCCGCTCCCAAGTACGCGGTCAACCTCGGCACCGAGGGCGACCAGACGACCCAGGTGGATGGGGTGATGGCGCGCAATCAGCTGTTCCATGACCACGCGCGGCCGTCGCGGCTGCTGTTGAGCATCGTCGGCTGAGACGCGCTGGGAAACCGCGCGGTTCTTGACAAGCGGGCGGCCGGTGCACGACGCTCACGCGATGGCAAAACAGAGCAACGGCGGCGACGTTCCGCAGGGCGGCAATCCGTCCCTCGTCGACAGCCTCGAGGAGTACCTGAAGGACATCCCCAAGAGCAAACGGGCGGATGCGCTGCACCAGGTCTTCTACGGCTTCTACACGCGGGTCGCGGTGATCGACCGGGCCACCGCCGAGCTCGCCGAGTGGGCGAAGACCGAGGCCCAGGAGCTGACCGACGTTCCCGAGCCGCTGGCCGATGCGCTGCGTGACAACTCGCTGTTCGTCGGCCAGGAGCTGTTCGCCAGCCGGATGCGGGCGATGAGCGCGATGGGCTACATCGCCAAGCGGATGCGGTCGGCGCTGAACGGTGCCGAACCGACCGTCCCGTACACGCTGAGTCGCGCGGTCGCGTTTGACCAGGAGTCCGGCCGGCTGCGCTCCTACGACCTGTCGGAGCCGGGCGAGCATCCTGAGCTTCCGTACGACCCGGTCAGCTACGATCCGCGCGAGCCCTGAGCCTCCCGCTGGGCGACCGTCACGGGCGGAGGGGTCCCCGGTCGTCTGAGCGGTAGGTACGGGTGCGGCCGTGCACGCCGGACCACAAGCCGTTCAAGCGACCCCCGGGAGGACCCCATGCAGCTGCCTGACGACCTCAAGGGCCGAGATCTCTCGCGGCGGGAGATCCTCAGCTATTTCGGAATGCTGGGGGCCGGCGCGGCCCTGCTGAATCCGGTGTCGGCATGGGCTGCGAGCGCCGCGGGGCAGCGGCTGATCTCCCAGGCGGCCGCGGTCAAACCGCACGGCTCGGATCTGGGCGCGGTCGAGCACATCGTCTTCCTGATGCTCGAGAACCGTTCGTATGACCACTACTTCGGCGCCTACCCCAAGGGCCGCGGGTTTGACGACCATCCCAAGGACTCGCTCGGGGTATTCGCCCAGGAGTTCCCCGGCGCGACCGGTGCCGGGGTGTTCCCCGAGCATAAGCTGCTGCCGTTCCATCTGGACTCCAAGGCCGGCTTTGAGTGCACCGATGACCTCACGCATGATTGGGGCCCGATGCACGAGTGCTGGAACCACGGCAAGATGAACCAGTGGGTCAAGATCCACACGCAGCCGCAGTGGGAGGGGCCGCACGGTGCGATGACGATGGGCTACTACGAGCGCGCCGACCTGCCGTTCCACTGGGCGCTCGCCGACCAGTTCACCCTGTGCGACGGCTACCACTGCTCGATCCTCGGTCCGACCCATCCCAACCGGCTGATGGCCAACTCGGGGACGATCGATCCCGCCGGCACCCAGGGCGGCCCGATCGTCGCCACCAACGGCGTCCCGGACGTGGACACCGCGTTCAACTGCAGCTGGACGACGATGCAGGAGGTCCTGGAGGACGCCGGCGTCTCGTGGAAGGTCTACAGCCCGTCCAACGCCGACGTCAGCGGTAAGTACTCGGCGCTGACGCAGTATCCGACCTGGAGCCCGGCGCTGTATGACCCGATCACCAACCCGGAGGTGATGGGCGTCTCAGACCATGTGCTGCCGTACTTCACGGCATTCCGTGATCCGACCTCGCCGCTCTACGCCAAGGCGTTCCAGCAGACGTTCCCGAACACGTTCGCTGCCGACGTCAACAGCGGCAACCTGCCGAAGGTGTCGTGGATCATTCCGGCGCTCGGCTTCGACGAGCATCCGTCGGCCTCATCGCAGAACGGCGAGTACTTCACGTCGCTGGTGCTCGACGCGTTGGTCTCGAACCCCAAGGTCTGGTCCAAGACCGCGCTGATCGTGATGTACGACGAGAACGACGGCTGGTTCGACCACGTCACGCCGCCGACCGCGCCGGCGGGGACCACCGGCGAGTACCTGACGACCGGCACGTTCCCGACCGGTGAGACCAACCCCGAGACGCTCGGGATCACCGGGCCGCTCGGGCTCGGCGTGCGCGTCCCGTGCCTGGTGGTGTCGCCGTTCAGCCGCGGCGGCCACATCGCGACCGAGGTGTTCGACCACACCTCGCAGCTCAAGCTCGTCGCCGAGCGGTTCGGCGTGCATGTCCCGAACGTGTCGGCGTGGCGCAGGCAGACGGTCGGCGACCTGACCTCCGCGATGTTCCAGTCGGCGCCTGACGCGAAGGTCCCGAAGCTGCCCAAGACCTCGGTGCTGCTGCCGACGTCGGGCGTCTGTGCCGCTCCCGATCAGGAGACGGAGTCCGGCGGTGCCGCGCCGAGCTTCCCGACCAAGCAGCGGATGCCCAACCAGCAGGGCGGGACCGTGCCGGCCTCCAAGTTCTTCAAGGAGACTGACGAGTCACGGGCGATCGCCGACGATGCGCGGACCGAGATCCAAGTCGACGGCGACCGACCGGTCACGACCAAGTCCAAGTACAACGCGCTGGCGGCCGTCTAAGCCGTCGCGCCGAGGCGGATCCAGCGGCCGGAGTGAAACCTCCGGCCGCAGGTCACCAGGCGCACCAGCATCAGCACGTTGAACCCGGCCCAGACGCCGACGACGCCCCAGTGCAGGGCGAACGCCAGCAGCGCCATCCCCGCATAGACCGCACCTGACAGCAGCATGCTCCAGGCCAGGTATGTGGTCTCGCCGGCGCCGAGCAGGATCCCGTCGAGCGCGAACACCGCGGCGGCGAACGGCTGCATCAACGCCAGCATCGGCCACAGCGCCTCGGCTCGGTCGATCACCCGATGATCGGACGTGAACGCGCGCGGGATCACCCCACGCAACGCCATCAGCGCGACCGCGATCACGATCCCGCCGACGACCGACAGCTCGATCATCCGCTTGGCCGACGCCCGCGCCGCCTCGCCGTCGCCCGCGCCGAGGTTGCGTCCGACGATCACCTGCCCGGCGATCGCGATCGCGTCGAGCACGAGCGCCAGCAGGTTGAACATCTGCATCCCGATCTGATGTGCCGCCAGCGACCACGAATTGACCCGCGCGAGGACGGCGGTGGAGACGATGAACGCCCCGTACAGCGATGCGGTCCGCACGACCAGCGCGCCGCCCATCTTCAGCAGCGGCCGCATCAGCGCCCAGCGGGGACGGCTTCCGAACGGGCCGGTCGGCGCCCGCAGCAGCGTGACGGCGAACACCGCCGCCATCGCGATCTGCGCGATCACCGTTCCCCAGGCCGAGCCGACCAGGCCCCAGTGCAGGCCGTAGACGAACAGCAGCTCCAACCCGACGTTGAAGACGTTCGCGGCGACGATCACGATCAGCGGCCCGCGAAGGTCGCCGACACCGCGCTGGTAACCCTGCCCGGCCATCGCGATCAGCGCGCACGGAAGCCCGATGCAGGCGATGCGCAGGAACGTCGTCGCCATCGCCGCGACCTGACCGGAGCCGCCGAGCACGCCGATCGCGATCGGCGCGAGCGCGGCGGCGAGCGCTGCCACCGGCACGCCGATCAACAGCGCGACCCATAGCGCCTGCGGCCCGACCGCGCCGGCCCGCTCGCGCTCGCCGGCCCCGCGCAGCCGCGCGACCTGGGCGGTCACGCCATAGATGAGGAAGTTGCAGAACGTCGCGAGCGCGTCAAGCAGCGTGCTCGCGAGCGCCAACGCCGCCAGCTGTGGGGTGCCGAGGTGGCCGACGATCGCGGTGTCGGCGAGCAGGTACAGCGGTTCGGCGGCGAGCGCGCCGAGCGCCGGCAGCGCCAGCGTGAAGATCTCGCGGTCCAGGGGCGACGGGCGCAGCACCGCACGTGAGCGGTGCACGAGCCGGCTGACGTCAGGCAACGATCACTGCGTGAGGTCGCGCGTCGCGGGCGGCTGCTCGGAGTCGGGCTGGCCGGCGGTGTCCGCCGGCACCGCGTGCGCGTCGGACGGCCGCGGCAGGCCGGCCAGGGTGTGACGCAGCCCGAAGAACGAGATCGTGCCGAGCACCGCGGGCACGCCGAGCTGGAACGCCCGGTAGGCCAACACAGCGGCGGTGGCGGTCGAGAGCGGCGCGCCGTAGAGCACGAGCGCTCCGATCAGGCCCCCGTCGGTCCCGCCGATCCCGCCCGGCAGCGGGATCAAGCCGCCGAGCTGCCCGACCACGTATCCCATCACGAGCGGCCCGAGCGGAACGCCGGAGCCGAACGCGGCGAACCCGACGCACAGCGCGGCGATGTCGAAGCCGAGGTATCCGCAGGCGCCGAGGATCGCGCGCCAGCGCCGAGTGCGCAACAGGTCGCCGACGTCACGGATGCCCTCCTCCAGCGACGTCGCGGCGACGCGCAGCTTGCCGGCCCAGCCGCCGCGCCGATCCCCGGCGGCGCCGTAGCGATGCAGGACCTGCGGCAGCGCGACGATCAGCAACGCCACCGTCCACGACAGGACGCCGAACACGATCGTCGGCACGGTCGGAATCGTGCCGTGGAACAGGCCGGTGAGCAGCAACGGCGCCAGCACCATCGCGCACGCGAAGTTCGGCAGGCTCGTGAGCACGAAGAAGCAGACGCTGCGCCGCCCGATCTTGTCCGAAGGCATCCCCTCCTGGTGCAGCGCCCAGGCGCCGAGCGCCAGCCCGCCGGCGCCGCCGGTCGGAACCAGCACGTTCGTCGCCTGCTCGGCCATGCCCAGCTGGTAGCTGAAGCGCCACCCCATCGACGGGCAGAACACGTCACGGAAGGCGACGATGTTCGACAGGCACGAGCACAGCTTCAGCAGCGCGATCACGACCAGCAGACGCCAGTCGGCCTGGCCGAAACGGTGGCGCAGGCCACCGAGCCCGGGGAGCGAGACGACCAGGATCGCGACGATCGCCAGCAGCACCACCAGCATCAGCAGGCGACGGACGAGGTGGCCGGAGCTGAGCTGATCAGGCGGCGACCCGGCCGCGCTGTCGCGATTGCGTTCACGCCCACGAGTGGTCGCCATAACAACAACTTATCTCGCTCTTAGGCGGTGCAGACCTGAATCCGGACGGATCTGTGCCGCTGGCGGGCTCCCTGGTGGCGTCCGTGGCGGCATCATTGGCTACGCTCGAATCGATGGCAGCTTTTCGGCGGCGGTGGACCCGGCGGGCGCGCGCGCCGCGATACACGGTGGCCGTCGCACTGCTGCTGGCGCTCGCCGGGGTGCTGCTGTGCGGTTGCGGGACCTCGTCCACCGGGCTCTCGACGACCGCCAACGCGGCCGCCGGGACCAACCCCGCGGCGCCGAGCGCAATGGGACAGATGAGCGGCAGCTCGGGTGCGATGAGCGGCTCAGGCTCCGGTGCGTCCGCCAAGGCGGTCGACGGCGTGACGCCGATTCCGACCCAGACGCTCGGGACGGCCGACTGGCAGCACATGAAGATCATGGCCGAGGCGCGGACGGCGGTCCCGTTCGTGGTCGACGATGGGACGACCGAGAGGCTGATCAAGCCGTCCAAGCGCACCTCGTTTCATCTGATGGTGATGCTGAGCGACGACCGCACCAACTACCCGATTCCGTACGCATCGGTGTGGGCGACGATCCGGCAAGGCGCGAAGATCGTGTTCGACGAGCGCCAGTGGCCGATGATCTCGGAGTACATGGGCCCGCATTACGGCAACAACGTGACACTGCCCGGGCCCGGGACCTACCGGCTCAGCCTGCTCGTCAGCCCGCCGGTGTCGGCCCGGCACATCGAGTACGCGCACATCTGGCTCAAGCCCCACCGGGTCAACTTCACGTTCCGCTGGAACCCGAGCTCGTGAGCCACCAGCCGGAGCGGGCGCCCGGCACCGCGCAGACCCGCCGGCGGTTTCTCGCCGGCGGGACCGCGCTCGTGGTCGGTGGCGGCGCCGCCGGCGTGGTCGGCTGCGGCTCATCGAAGTCCGAGCGGCAGCCTGTGATCGCTTCGGTGTCGCTCGGCGCGCAGCCCGCCGGCCTGCCCAGCCGGCAGTTCGCCTGGACCGAGACGCTGGCCCGGGACACCGACGGCAACCCCGTCGCCCCGCGCCACGACCGGCTACTGATGTTCGACGTCGACGGCCGTCCCGGCACCGGCCACGCCCGGTTGCTGGAGGCGGCGCTGCGCACGCTCGAGCGGCGGTACCGGTGGGGACCGAAGGGACTGTTGTTCGCCGCGGCCTGGGGCGTGCCGTATTTCACGCGCGTGCTGCAGCGGCCGTCGCCGATCCCCGCGGCGCGGGCGCTGTCGGAGTTCGAGCTGCCCGCGATCGACGCCTACGACCTGTGTCTGCATCTGGCCTGCGACGATGATTCGCGGCTGGCGGCGATCGAGGACGCGCTCGTGCGCGGCCAACGCCTCCCGGGCGCCGACGGCCCGCTCGACATCTCGTCCGCGCTGATCTGGCGAGAGACGCGGACCGGCTTCACCGGCGCCGGGCTCCCCGCCGCTCACCAGCATGTGGGTGGGATCCCCGCCGGGGCGCCGGTGGCGCCGACGGCGCCGTTGTACATGGGATTCAAATCCAACCTGAAGCGCAACCAGGCCAGCGAGGACGCGGTCGCGATCGGATCCGGTCCGTTCGCCGGCGGGACGACGATGGCCGTCAGCTACATGCGGCTGCGGCTCGACAGCTGGTACGACGACCTGTCGCAGCGTGATCGGGTGGCGCGGATGTACGCGCCGCAGGTGTCGGTCGCGCAGGCGGCCGGGATCACGACCGATGCCGCCAGTGACCCGGGCAGGCTGGTGCAGGCGATCGATCGCTACGGCGTGATCGGCCACGCGCAGACGTCCGCGCGGGCCCGTCGCAACGGCAAGCCGTTGATCCTGCGGCGTGACTTCGACACGACCGACGGCGGCCAGGCCGGCCTGCACTTCGTCTCGTTGCAGCGCGACATCGCCGACTTCGTGCGCACCCGCACGGCGATGAACGCCGCGTCTGCGCAGCTGCGCAATCCGGCGATCACCGACACCGTCAACAACGGCATCAACGAGTTCATCTTCGTCGTGCGCCGCGGCAACTACATCGTGCCGCCGCGGGCGCGGCGCTCGTTCCCGCTGATCGGAACCTGAGCCAGCCCAGCCCCTATGCGGCAACCGGGGTCGAGGCGGCAGCCGGCGTCGCGCGCGGGCGCAGCAGCGAGCGCCGGTCCAGCGGCAGCCGATGCGGAGCGTCGCCACGGGCGGCGAGCACTTGGTGGACGGTGATCTCCGCATCCTCGAAGCCGAGCGCCGATCCGAGCAGGCACAGTCCCAGGTGCGGATCCGCTCGACGCCGACGAGCGCGGTCGCCTCGGCGCGGTGGGCGCGCAGGTTGGCGTTCCAGGCGCGCAGGGTCAGCGAGCAGCCGCCGCAGCCGGTCGAAGTAGTCGGTCAGCTGCGCCCGGCCGACGAACCCCAACCGCAGCCGACGTCGAGCAGCCGCTGGCGGGGGCCGAGCATCAGTTTGCGGCAGATCAGATCGAGCTTGCGCTCCTGGGCCTGCTCCAGCGAATCCTCAGGAGTCTCGAAGTATGCGCATGCAGCGGCAACCGTGACAGCTGCCCGCCCGCGATCCGGGGCAGCAGATTGCCGGCCGAAGCGGCGACTGACCGACGTCGGACGCTCATTTGAGACATCAACATAGGAACGGCGAACGCGCCCGCGTGCGGGCGTCACTAGGCTGGATTTCGATGCTGTCGAGGTATCAGTCGGTGCTGCGGGTTCCGGGTTGTGCACGCGTGTTCACTACCGGGCTGCTGGCGCGGCTGCCGCAGGGCATGTCGTCGCTGGCGATCCTGCTGTTGGTCCGCGGGACGACCCACTCCTACCCGGTCGCTGGCATCGCCGTCGGCGGTTACGCGCTCGCGTGCGCGGCGGCGGTGCCGGCGCAGGGTCGACTCGTCGACCGCTTCGGCCGCCGCGCGGTGCTGTTCCCGGCGGCAGTCGTGCAGGCGCTGGCGCTGATCGCGCTCGTGATCGCCGCACATGGGCGCGCGGCCGCGATCGAGTTGGTGGCGCTTGCGGTCGCCGCCGGCGCGATGCAGCCGGCGATCGCTCCCTCGGTCCGCGCGCTGCTGGGGGAGATGGTGACCGAACCCGCCACGCGCGAGACGGCATACGCGCTTGAGTCGGTGATCCAGGAGCTGATCTGGATCGCCGGGCCGCTCGTGGTGGCGGCCGTGATCACGCTCGTCTCGCCCAGCGGCGCGGTGCTCGTCAGCGCCGCGGTATGCGTGGTCGGGACGAGCCTGTTCATCACCTCGCCGCGCGTGCGCGCCGGCGCCGGCGCGCGCCCGCCCGGTCGCCGCCGCTCGGCCGTCGCCAGCCCGGAGCTGCGAGCGATGCTCGGGCCGGTGGCGATGATGGGCGCCGCGATCGGCCTGATCGACGTCGGCATCCCGTCGCTCGCACTGCATGCCGGATCCCGCGCCAGCACCGGCGTGCTGCTGGCGCTGTGGAGCGTCGGGAGCCTCTGCGGCGGCCTTTGGTACGGGGGTGTGTCGTGGCGGCTCACGCTGCCCGACCGCTATCGCTGGCTGCTGACGGCGGCGGTCGCGAGCGTGGTGCCGCTCGTGTTCGCGCGGTCGATCCCGGAGGGGATGGTCGCCAGTCTGCTCGCCGGTGTGACGATCGCGCCGGTGTTCTCCTGCCAGTACGCGCTGGTGGGCCGCTCGGTCAGGCACGGCTCGGAGACCGAGGCGTTCACCTGGGTGGCGGCGGCGCTGATGGCCGGGCTGTCGGCCGGCTCGGCGCTCAGCGGCGTGTTGATCGGCAGGCTCGGGGTCAGCGCCCCGTTCGTCGGGGCGTGCGTGGCGATGGGCGTCGCCGCGCTGGCCGCGATCCGGGTACGTACCCCGACGACCCCGACGCGGGTCGCCGCTTAGCCGAGCGCGCCGCGCAGCGCGTCGAGGTCGCTGCCGGAGGACTCGAACGCCAGCAGCGCCCGCTTGACCGCCAAGCCACCGCGATAGCCGGTCAGCGCGCCGCTGCCGCCGACCACGCGGTGGCAGGCCATCACGATCGGGACCGGGGTGCGAGCATTGGCCGAGCCGACCGCACGCGGGGATGTGGCGTGCCCGCCGGGCCGGGCCGGCAGCGATGACGCAAGCTCGCCGTAGGTGATCGTCTGCCCGAACGGCAGCGCAATCAGCGCGTTCCAGACGGCGCGCTGAAACGGCGTGCCGCCGAAGCGGAGCGCCAGTCGCCTGAAGGCGCCGGCGTCACCGGCGAAATAACGCTCGAACGCCGCCCGGGCGCCGGCCAGCGCGGCCGGATCGTCAGGCTCGTCGCCGGTGTACGGCTCGTTGGCGAAACGAACGCCCTCAAGCTCGCCGCGGTCGTTGCCCAGCAGGGTCAGCGGGCCGATCGGGCTGTCGAATGTGGTTCTCATTCTCGATGCAACGATGGGACCGGCTGTGACGTGAGATCGGACGCGGTCAGATCGGCCGGACCGCCCGACACGGGCTGCCGAAGCAGAGATGGCGCGCGGGCATGTCGCGGGTGACGACGCTGCCGGCCCCGATCACGGCTCCCGTGCCGATCGTGACCCCGGGCAGCACGGTGACGCGTGCCGCCAGCCAGACGTCATCGCCGAGCACGATCGGCGACGCCAGCTCGAGCCCGGTGCGGCGCTCGTCGGCGTCGAGCGGGTGTGTCGGGGTGATCAGCTGCGCGCCGGGGCCGATCTGGACGTCGTCCCCGATCGAGACCGAGGCGGAGTCGAGGATCACGGCGCCGAAGTTGATGAAGCTGCGCGCGCCCACCGTGATCTGATAGCCGTAATCGCAGTGAAACGGCGACAGCACCTCGGTGTCCTCGCCGATCGACTGCAGCAGTTCCGTGAGCATTTCGTCCCGCGCGGCCGGATCGGCGCTGCCGGCTGCGTTGAGGCGCTCGCAGAGCTGACGGGTGTGGTGACGGTCGGCGACCAGCTCGGGATCGCCGGCGAGGTAGGGCTGTTCGGCGAGCATCGCGTCCTTGGCGGCTGACACGTCGCGATCGTGTCAGGTCGGTCCGGGGGTTGCTCGGCCGGGTCGCGACTCGGGGCCGACCGCTGCCCTAGTCAGAACGATGCGCTGAGCGAGACGCGGCCGGAGATCTTCGGCGCGGTCCGAGGTGAGTAGATCTTGGCGGTGTCGAACTGGACCGGATAGCTGGCATGGTGCGGCGTCGCGGGGTACAGGGGCGCTCGGGCGTGCAGCGTTCCACAGGCGCCGTGCGCCGTGCCGAAGGCCTGCGAGGCCACCTGCTGACCCCGGATCGTGTAGTGAGCGTAGATCCTCTGGCCGGGCGTGAAGCCCGAGAACGACCAGTTCGTCGTCTCGGTCAGCGCCTTGAGGCCGGGAGCCTTGGGCGTCGAGCCGTGCAGGGCGCCGAGCGGCGCGACACGGACCGGGCTTGAGGCGACGATCGCCGGGCTGGTGCTCTCGTCCTTGGCGGTGAACGTGAACAGCCGGACCGACGGAACCGAGAAATGGGGCGCCGGCGCGTGGAGCTTGAGCTTGATCGCACCGGCGGCGTTGGCGGTCGTGCTGGCGTCGACGTTTGCGGTGCTCGTGATCAGCACGTGCGAGTTGGGGGTGTAGCCGGAGCCGGTGATCGTCATCGACGGGATCGTCTTCGTGATCACGTAGCACGGCCGGTTGAGCAACAGGGTGGCCGCCGCGTGGGCGGACGCCGTCACGCCGAGCGTCGCCGCCAGTGCGAGTGCGAGCGTCAGCCCGAACGCCGCGACCGGCCCGACGCGGTGGTGGGTGAGGATCGATACGCGGCGCGACATCCACTTCCTCCCGGTGCTCGCTCGTTTCTCCGGCGCGCCGGCAGTCTACCCCCGCGGGCGGCCGTGCAATCCCCTGAGGGGCGGCCGCCGAAGTGCGCTGTCGTGCGGTCGCGTTCCTCCCGTTCTCCGTCCTGCAGGGCGTTGCACTGCTGACGTGCATCTGATATATCAGAGTCATGGCAACCAGTTCAGAGTCACGACAGCTGCCGCCCGTCCAGCGCGTCGTCATCATCGGAGCGGGCATCGTCGGCAACTCGCTGGCCTATCACCTGACCCGGCTCGGCGAGACCGAGATCACGCTGATCGACAAGGGGCCACTGCCCAACCCGGGCGGCTCGACCGGCCACGCTTCGAACTTCATCTTCCCGGTCGACCACTCCAAGGAGATGACGGCGCTGACGCTCGAGTCCTCGCGTCAGTACAAGGAGCTGGGCGTCTACCTGGAGTGCGGCGGGATCGAGGTCGCGCGGACGCCCGAGCGGATGCAGGAGCTGCAGCGCCGGATGACGTCGGCCAAGACGTGGGGGATCGAGCCGGTGTCGCTCGTCACGCCGGCGGAGATCAAGGAGCTGGTTCCGTTCATCGACGAATCGCTGCTGCTGGGCGGCTTCTACACCCCCGGCGCGGGCGTGGTGGACTCGCTGCAGGCGGCGACGATCATGCGCGAGCGCGCTCAGGAGGCGGGGATGACGGTCGCCGCCAACACCGAACTGCTCGGCATCGACGTCGAACACGGCCAGGTCAAGCGCGTGCGCACGACCAAGGGAGACATCGAAGCTGAGCGCATCGTGGTTGCCTGCGGGTGCTGGAGCCCGCGGATCGCGGCGATGGCCGGTGCCAACATTCCGCTGACCCCGGCGGTGCATCAGATGATCGACATCGGCCCGGTACCGCGGTTCGCCGATGCGCGGACGCTGGTCGATTATCCGATCGTCCGCGACATGGACAACAACATGTACGAGCGCCAGGATGGCGGCGGCCTGGAGATCGGCTCCTACGCGCACCGCCCGATCCTGATGGACGCCGACGAGATTCCCTCGATCGAGGAGTCGGCCCTGTCGCCGACCGAGCTGCCGTTCACCCAGGCCGACTTCGAGCTGCAGCTCGAGCAGGCGCTGGAGCTGATGCCGGAGATCGTCGGCGACGAGTCAGTCGGGCAGCGCTACGCGATCAACGGCCTGCTGTCGGTCACGCTCGACGGCCTGCCGCTGCTGGGCGAGACGCCTGAGGTCAAAGGGCTGTGGTCGGCCGCTGCGGTCTGGATCAAGGAGGGCCCCGGCTCGGGCAAGACGGTCGCCGAACTGATGGTGCACGGTGAGTCCGAGATCGATGTCTATGACTCCAACATCGCCCGCGCGTACCCGCACCAGAAGACCAAGGCCCACATCCAGGCGCGCGCCAACGAGGGCTTCAACAAGATGTACGGGATCGTCCATCCCGCCGAGCAGTGGGAATCGGACCGTTGCGTCAAGCTGTCGCCTTACTACACGCGCGAAAGCGAGCTGGGCGCTGTGTTCTACGAGGCGGCCGGCTGGGAGCGCCCGCAGTGGTACGCATCGAACGAGTCGTTGCTGGACGAGTTCGGCGACCGGATCAACCGGCGCGAGTCCGAGTGGGAGGCGCGCTGGTGGTCGCCGGTGATCAACGCCGAGCATCTGGCGATGCGTGACCGAGCCGGTTACACGGACCTCACCGCCTTCTGCATCTTCGACGTCACCGGACCGGCGGCGCTCGACGTCGTCCAGAAGGTCGCGATGCGCCAGATGGACGTCGCCGTGGGCCGCGTCGTGTACACGCCGATTCTGCTGCCGGCGGGCGGCTTCAAGGCCGACCTGACGATCATGCGGCTCGGCGAGGACCGGTTCCGCGTCGTCACCGGCGGCGCCTGGGGGATGTCCGATCTGAAGTGGTTCACCGATCATCTGCCGCTCGACGGCTCGGCGCAGATCGCCGATCGGACCGAGTCGATCTCGACGCTCGGTCTGTGGGGGCCTCGCGCGCGCGACATCCTGTCGAGCGTCACCAGCGCCGATGTCAGCCACGAGAGCTTCCCGTTCGCCACCTTTCAAGAGCTGGAGATCGGGTCGTTGCAGGTGCTGGCCTCCCGGATCTCCTACGTCGGGGATCTCGGCTGGGAGCTGTACGTGCCGATCGAGCAGGGCGCGAAGCTGTGGGACACGATCGCCGAGGCCGGGGCGCCGCACGGCGCGGTCGCGGTCGGCGCCGGCGTGTACGGCTCGACCGGGCGTTTGGAGAAGGGCTACCGGGCGTACGGCGCCGAGCTCGAGGGCGAGTACGACGTGGTCGAGGCCGGGATGGCCTGGGGCAAGGTCAAGGAGCAGGAGTTCATCGGCAAGCAGGCCCATCTGCGACAACGCGCCGAGGCGCCGGCCGCGCACTGCTGCACACTGACCGTCGAGGACCACACGTCGAAGTCAGGGGTCAAGCGCTACATGCTCGGCGGCGAGCCGATCGTTGAGTCCGATGGGTCGCCGATCACCGATGCCAAGGGGCGGCGCTCGTACGTCACCAGCGCCGGCGCCGGGCCGTCGATCGGCAAGCACATCCTGATGGCGTATCTGCCGCCTGAGCATGCTGTCGTCGGCACCGGCCTGCAGGTCCAGTACATGGGCGAGCTGTACCCGGTGACGGTCGGCTCGATCGACGCGACGTCGCTGTTTGACCCGTCCAACGAGAGGATCCGCTCATGAAGGTGCTCGTCTGCGTCAAGCGGGTCCCGCTGACCGGCGGCAAGATCAACCTGACCGAGGACGAGCAGGCGATCCAGACGCGCCATCTCGGTTTCACCGTGTCTCCACACGAGGAATGCGGTGCCGAGGAGGCGATCCGGCTGGTCGAGGCGCAGGGCGGCGAGTCGGTCGCGCTGACGCTCGGACCGGCCGAGGCCGAAGAGCAGCTGCGTGACCTGATGGCGATCGGGATCGACCGCGGCATCCATCTGGTCACCGACGGCTCGGAATGGGATCCGCAGGCGACCGCCGCGGCGATCGTCGCCGCGATCAGGTCTGAGCCCGAGCCGTTCGACCTGATCCTGTTCGGGACCGAGTCCGCCGATGCCGGCAACTACCAGGTCGCGATCCGGGTCGCGTACGCGCTCGGACTGCCGGTCGTCAACGGGATCAAGGCGATCACGGTCGATGCCTCCTCGTTGCGCTGCGAGCGTGAGGTCAGCGGCGGCCGCGACGTCTACGAGCTGACGATGCCGGCTGTCGTCACCGTGATGGAGGGGATCAATCTCCCGCGCTACCCGTCGGTCCCAGGTCGGATGCGCGCCAAGCGCAAGCCGGTTGCCGCGTCGGAGCCCTCCCGGCCGGACGCGAGGCTGAAGCTAGTGCGGCTGGTGCTGCCCGCGGCGTCGAGCAAGCAGGTCGAGATCCTCGGCTCGGGGTCCGACGCGGCGCCGAGGGTCGTCGAGGTCCTGCGAGAGATCGGGGTGATGTAGTGCCCACACTCGTATTCGTGGAGAGCGCCGACGACGAGCTGTCCCAGCAGGCGGTGGTGATGGCGGCGGCGCTGGGCGCGGACGTCAAGCCGGTGGCGATCGACGGCGACGGCTCGGGCTTCGCCCCGGCCGCGTGGGCCCAGACGCTGGTCGACCATGCCCGCGCGACCGGCGCGACCGCGATCGTCGCCCCCGGGAGCGACCGCGGCAACGAGCTGATGGCGCACGTCGCCGCCAAGCTCGATCAGCCGATGGCGGCCAACTGCACGCAGGTCGCCGCCGGTTCACCCGCGGCCGTGACCCGGGTGCGATGGGGGGGATCGCTGCTGGAGGAGGCGCAGTTGTGTGGCTCGCCGCTGCTGCTGACGAGCGCCCCGCACGCGGTCCCGGCACAGCCGATCGCCGGCCTCGAGACGGTCGCGCTGAGCGACGGCGTGTCCGACGCCGACCGCGCCGTGCATGTCGTCGAGACGATCCCCGCGGCCGACGCGGGCGTCTCGCTGGCCGACGCCGACGTGGTCGTCTCCGGCGGCCGCGGCGTCGGCTCGGCCGAGGGCTTCTCGGTGATCGAGGAGCTGGCGGCGCTGCTGGGCGGGGCCGTCGGCTGCTCGCGCGCGGTGACCAGCGCCGGTTGGCGCCCGCACTCCGATCAGGTCGGCCAGACCGGCACGAAGATCTCGCCGGAGATCTACATCGCCTGCGGGATCTCGGGCGCGACCCAGCACATGGCCGGCTGCAAGGGCGCCAAACGGCTGCTGGCGATCAACCCCGACGGCGAGGCGTCGATCTTCAGCTCGGCCGACTACGGGGTGATCGGCGACCTGCACGAGGTGGTCCCCGCGATCTCGGCCGAGATCAGAAAGGTGAGGGGCTGATCCTCGGCGTAGTGATCGGCGCCGTCGCGCTGGCGGCGGCGCTGTCGGTCAGCGGGGCGCTGTTCGTGACTCGCGTCGACTTCCTCGTCGACCTGCTCCGCGCCGGGGCGCCGGTCGACCGGACCGGTGGCCGCGAGCGGCGCGTGCGCAACGAGGCGACGATCGTGCTCGGTCAGCGCAAGCTACTGCAGCGTTTCGTGCCGGGCCTGATCCACGCGTTCATCTTCTGGGGCTTCCTCGTGCTGGGCCCAACGATCGTGATCGCGATGATCGGCGCGGTCTCCAAGCACGCGACGTTCCCGTGGCTCGGCGATCAGGGCTGGTACGCGCTGCTGGTCGACATCTTCGCGGTGCTGGTGCTGGTCGGGGTCGTGTCGGCGCTCTACATCCGCAAGGTCGTGCGGCCCAAGCGGTTCGAGGGCTCGCACCTCGGCGAGGCCGACCTGATCCTCGGCTTGATCGCGACGATCGCGATCTCGCTGCTGCTGTGGCACGGCTCGCGGATCGCGCTCGGGCTCAACGAGTGGCCGCGCCATTGGACACCGGTCTCGAACCTGATCTCGCATCTGTTCGCCGCCAACCAGACGACCCGCGTGCTCGAGCGGGTGTTCGTCTGGATCCACGTGCTGACGATCCTCGCCTTCCTCGCCTACCTGCCACGCTCCAAGCACCTGCACATCGCCTCGGCCGCGTTCAACGTCTGGTACGGGCGCACCGGCCCGGGCGGAAAGCTGGAGACGCTGCGGTTCGACGATCCGTCGGTGCCTGAGGACGAGATCCGGTTCGGCGCCGGCACCGCCGCGGACCTGACCTGGAAGGAGATGCTGGACACCTACTCGTGCACCGAGTGTGGGCGCTGCCAGGATGCTTGCCCGGCGTTCGCAACGGGTAAGACCTTGTCACCGAAGCTTGTGATCATGGGCCTGCGCGACCAGGTGTTCGCCGACGGCGCGTCGATCATCAAGCTCCGCGCTCAGGAGGGAGAGACGGACGGCGGCGCCGGCCCCGAACTGGCGCCGCTCGTCCCGACCGCGGTCCCCGAGGAGTCGGTCTGGGACTGCGTCACCTGCGGCGCGTGCGTCGAAGTCTGCCCGGTCTCGATCGAGCACGTCGACCATATCGTCGACCTGCGCCGGCACCTGGTGATGGTGGAGTCGTCGTTCCCGGCCGAGGCCGAGCCGATGCTGCGGGACATCGAGCGCGCCTCCAATCCATGGGGCAAGGCTCAGTCCGAGCGCTCTGACTGGGCCGACGGCCTCGGGGTCCGGATCCTCGAGGTCGGCGATATCGCGCCCGAGTACCTGTACTGGGTCGGCTGCGCATCGTCGTTTGACGAGCGCGCCCGGACGGCCGCGGAGAGCACCGTCAAGCTGCTCCAGCGGGCCGGGGTCGACTTCGCCATCCTCGGCGCCCGGGAGGCGTGCACCGGGGACCCGGCGCGGCGGATGGGTAACGAGTACGTGTTCCAGGCGTTCGCCGAGCAGAACGTGGCGACGCTCAACGAGGCCGGCGTCACGAAGATCATCGCCAACTGCCCACATTGCTTCAACACGCTCGGCAACGAGTACCCGGACTTCGGCGGCGAGTACGAAGTGATCCACCACTCCGAGGTGCTGGCGCGACTGCTCGCCGAGGGGCGCCTCACTCCCAAGCGTGACGAGGGTCTGCAGGTCACCTATCACGACTCGTGCTACCTGGCGCGCCACAACGACGTGCTCGCTCCACCGCGGGACCTGGTCGCCGCGGTCGGTCGGCCGGTCGAGATGCAGCGCTCGGGCAAGCAGACGTTCTGCTGCGGCGCCGGCGGCGCACACATGTGGATGGAGGAGCGCGGCTCCCAGATCAACGACAACCGCGTTCGCGAGGCGGTCGCCACGGGCGCCTCGACGCTGGCGGTCGCCTGCCCGTTCTGCACCGTGATGCTCGACGACGGCGTCCAGGGGGCGGGCGCCGAGCTGCGCGTCGCCGACGTCGCGACATTGCTGGTGCAGGCCGGCGCCGCCGACTGACGCGCGCCGCACCACGCCGGTCGTTGCGGCGCTTCGTGTGGTTACACTGCGCTCGAGTGGACCGGTGGTTCTGCGACGCGCGGAGCGTCGGTCCGCTTTGCGGTTGTAGGACGTAGCGCCAGACACAGACCGTGGCTGTCGCTCAGCGGCCCACTTCACGCACCTGTAGACCAGCGGAGCGATGGCGAGGTGGGCATGCTGGCAGCGCGAGCGTGGCGGCTAGGGGTGGGGGCCGAGCGTGAGTTGAGCTTCGAATCGGGTGAGTCGGCCCGCGTCAGCGAGCTGGGGGCATTGCTGCTCAGCGCGTTCGAGGATGCAGCGGTCGGGATCGCGCTGGTCGAGCTCGATCCAGCATCGCGCGCGCGGGTGCTGCGCGTCAACCCGGCGCTGTGTGCGCTGACCGGCCGCTCGCGGCAGGACCTTGAGGGAAACGAGGCCGGCGCGATCGTATACCCCGACGACCACGACGAGGTGCGTGCCGCAATGGCCAAGATGGCGGCGGGCGAGCTGACCGGCTTCCGGTTGGAAGAGCGACTGGTCCGTGCTGGCGGGGAGCCGATCTGGGTGATCCTCAACGCCTCGGTCGGCCGCGACCACCAGGGCCGGCCCGCGTACGGCATCTGGCAGCTGCTCGACATCCAGGAGCGCAAGCGGTTCGAGGGCGAGCTCGGGTACCTCGCCGATCACGATCCGCTGACGGGGTTGTTGAACCGACGGGGGTTCGTGCGCGAGCTGACCGATCAGATCGCGCAGGCGCGCCGCCACGGCGGCGGTGGCGCAGTGCTGTTTCTGGACATCGACGACTTCAAGTACGTCAACGACACGCTCGGGCATAGCGTCGGCGACGAGCTGATCGTCAGCGTGGCGCGCGTGATCGAGCAACGGGTGCGGCAGACCGACGCTCACGCCCGGCTCGGCGGCGACGAGTTCGGGGTGCTGCTGCCGTCCGCGACGCTCGCTGAGGCCGAGGCGCTGGCGACACGTCTGTTGGAGGCGGTCCGTGACATTGACCCGCTCGCGCTGATCCCCGGACATCACCCGACGGTCAGTATCGGCGTGGCCGTGTTCGCCGAGGGGCCGGCCGAGATGTCGGCCGACGACCTGCTGATCGGGTCCGATCTGGCGATGTACGCGGCCAAGGAGGCCGGCAAGGACCGCTACTCGGTCGCGGCGGCGGCCGACGAGCAGCGCCTGAGGACGAGGATCACCTGGACCGACCGGGTCAGGCGCGCGCTGGTGCAGGACGGCTTCGAGCTGCACTGCCAGCCGATCGTCGATCTCAGGACCCGCGCGATCGCTCAGTGGGAGCTGCTGTTGCGCCTTCCCGGCGACAACGGCGAGCTGATCCTGCCTGCCCAGTTCCTCTATACCGCCGAACGCTCGGGGGCGATCCTCGGAATCGACCAATGGGTGCTTCGCGAGGCGATCCGACTGGTCGCCGCCCATCGAGATCACGGCCGCGAGCTCACTGTGACCGTCAACATCTCTGGCCCGTCAGTCGCCGATCCGGGGTTGCCGGGGTTCATCGAGGCGCAGCTGCGGGAGACCGGGATCGATCCCTCAAGCCTCGTGCTGGAGGTCACCGAGACCGCGACGATCGCGAACATGAACCAGGCGATCAAGTTCGCCGCCGAGTGCGATCGGCTCGGCTGTCGTCTGTCGCTGGACGACTTCGGCGCCGGTTTTGGATCGTTCTACAACCTCAAATACATTCCGTTCGACTTCGTCAAGATCGACGGCGAGTTCATCCGCCAGCTTCCGAGCAGCCCGACCGACCAGGTGATCCTCGATTCGATCGTCCAGCTGTCCAGGGGGCTCGGGAAGCGCACGATCGCGGAGTTCGCCGGCGACCAGGCGACGGTCGAGGTCCTCCGCGAGCGTGGCGTCGACTTCGCGCAGGGCTTCCACGTCGGCCCGCCGATGCCGGTCAGCGTGGCGCTCCGCCCCTGATCTGAGACGGACCTGCCGCTGGATCGGGATCGACGACCTCGACCGCGCCGAAACCCTCAAGCGGCGCATCGACGAAGAAGATCTCGATCGTGATGTCGGGGTCGACATGCGCTTGGGACAGGAACGCCAGCACCTTGCGCCCGGTCAGGTGCTCGATCGTCTCGGTGAAGCGGCGGTGCATCATGTGCTGGAACTCGTGGCGCATGTCGACGATGCGGTCGGGATGGCCGCTGTCCATGATCGTCTGCTCCAGCGGCGTGAAGCCGCTGCCGCGCATCACGACGACGATGATGTCGTCGAGCGCGTACGTCTTGGCCTTCATCGGACCGCGGCCATAATGCTCGCGAAGAATCGCGACGACGTTCGTCGAAATGGCCGCAAGCAACTGCCCGCCAGCAAGCTGGGCTTCGCTTTCGGATGCTTCCATGGTGGACCGTCTCCGTGTCCAGCCCGGCCTGCGAAGCCGGGTCTGTCCGTCGTTTGCGATGTCCCGACCTGGCCCTTAGGATTCGCCGCGGAACCCTCTCGAACCCTGTCGTCTGGTCAGCGTAGCGCGGGTCGCCAGGGAGTCAATCCCCCGCTGGGCTCTCCTCGCTTGAACTCGGCGGTTCTAGCACGAACACCTCGACCGCGTCCTCGCCGAGCGTGCTCGTCCCGCTCAGGAACGACCTGACCGTCCGTCCGGTGAGCCGCTCGACGATCGCGACCAGCCTCGGTTCCATCGCGCGCTGCAACGCATCGCGCTGCACCCGGACGAGATCCTCGTGGCCGGCCGCGATGAGGTTGGCCTCGGCCCGTGTGGCGCCGTTCTCCAACACGCAGACGACGACGTCCTGATGCAGGAACGCGCGTGACCGGGTTGCGCCGCGTCCGGTGAAGTCAGCGATCAGCTTGCCGAGCTCGTTCGCGAGCGCGGCGTTGAGCGCGCCGCCGGTCGGCCGGGTCTCCAAGTTGCCCATCCGTACTCCGTTCTCCGTCTCTGCTCGGCGGAAGACCGCCGCGGGCAGAGAGGAGACCCGACGATGGCTTGCTACCCGACCAGGCTAGTCGTCGCCGCATGCCGCCGACACGATGGGGGAGTCCTCGACGGAGAACTTCGATCGCCGGCAGCGCAACGGTGGCCGCGACGCGACCGCGCGGGCGGGCGAGATCTGGCGCGAGACGCTGGAGGAGTACGAGCAGCCAGCGATCGATCCGGCGATCGACGCGTCGCTGCGCGAGTTCGTGACGCGCCGGCGCACCGAGCTCGGCGACTGACGCCGGGCCCAGTGCGACCGTCGATGCGACTGATCAGCGACTGATCAGCGACTGATCAGCGACTGATCAGCGGCTGATCAGCGGCTGATCAGCGACGCCAGCAGCGACGTCGCCGTGGTCGCCGAGATCGGGCCGCTGCCGGCGGTCTGCAGCTCGCGCAGCGCGTAGACGCCGTCGCCCGCGTAAGCGATCGCCTCGACGCCGGCGGCCGCGCCCGAGTAGGTGATGACGTCGCCCTGGACGCCCTTGGCGGTAGCAACCGCGGCGGTGGCCCCGGCCGGGGCGTTGGCTGCGGCGTCGAGCGCGGCGAGCGCGGCGAAGGCGTTCTGTGCGCTCGCGGCGTTCGGGAACTGCAGCGCGGTCGAAGTGATCGACGGCAGCGCTGGGCCCCCGAGCTCGCTGATCGCGGCGGACCGCACCGGGCTGGCGGTCAAGATCGCCCGCTGCAGCTTTCCGGCGGCTGTGCTCACCGAAGCGTATTTTGAGAACGCGGCGGCGCCGAGCACGCCGGCGGGCAGCTGCGCGTTGATCGCCTTGGGGAAGTCCGAGTCACGCGCGACGTGCGCGATCGGGCCCTGCGGAATCGTCAGCGGCTTGGCCTTCGGGAGCTGCGGGATCCTGCCGTGCGTGCTGGCCGTGTCGCCGGCACAGATCGCCGCGAGCTTGAGTGCGAACGCCCGCCACTGGCCGTGCGTGCAATCCGAGCTGACCGCGTGGCGGATCGTGATCTGGAAGCTGCCGTAGTCGTCACGCGTGTCGGGATCGACCAGCTCGAGCCCGAGGCGCCGGCCTTGGCCGACGACCGCGAACGAGTAGGCGTGGTTGGCCGTCGGCCGGCGCACCGGCTTCGGACTCAGCAACTTCGGATGGCCCCATCCAAAACCGTTGTTCAGCTGGAAGTTCGGGTATGCGAGCGGCAGCTTCACGCTGTTGCACGTGCCGGCGGTGATCGGCTGGGCGAAGATGAACTCGGCGTCGTTGGAGACGGGACCGGAGCCGCCGGCCGAGCCGAACAATGGCGCTGGCTGCGACCTGCCGCAGAATGCGATGAACGGCTTCTGGATCTGCAGGTAGTCGACCGCCGCGTAGAAGCTGACCGTGCCTTGCACGGTGACGACGTAGAGCTTGCCCTTGGTCAACTTCGGCGAGTGCAGCGGCGGCGTGTGCGCGACCAGGCCGGGGCTGTAGGCGTCCATCGTCAGCCGCGAGACGACCAGCGACGGCCCCGGCTTCGCCGCTGCTGCCGCCGGCGCCGCGATCGCCAGCGCCAGCGCGACTGTTGCTGCAACCGGCAGCGCAAGCGCCGCCCTCCTGTACCTCTTGATCAGCATCTCTGCCCCCAAAGCTCGTCTCTTCCCAACTCATGGTAAAGAGTGCCGGCGTGCGCCGGTCGGTCATGCCGGTGTGCGCGGTCAGGAGTCGAGCCGGCGGACGGCGTAGCCATCTGACTCGAGCGCCGCGACGATCGCGTCTCCATGCTCGGGTCCGCGGGTCTCGAGCGCGATCTCGACCGCGGTCTCACGGACGTGCAGCGACACGGCTTCGCGGATGTGGTCGGCGTGGACGACGTTGCCACCCTGGCGTGCGATCGAGGTCAGCAGGGTCGCCAGCCCGCCGGGGCGATCGGCGATCCGCGTGAACAGCCGCAGCCGTCGCCCGGCGGTCGTCTCCGCCCGTTGCGCGATCGCCGCCAGCAGGCCGGCGTCGACGTTCCCGCCCGACAGCACGATCGCGGTCGTGCCGGTCGCGCTCGCCGAGACCCTGCCCGAAAGCAGCGCGGCGACGCCGACGGCTCCGCCGCCCTCGACGACGAGCTTCGAACGCTCGATCAGCCACACCATCGCGTCGGCGGTCTCGTCCTCGTCGACGACGACGAGCTCGTCGACCCATCGCTGCACCAGTGCCAGGGTGAGCTTGCCCGGCCGCTTGACGGCGATGCCGTCGGCGATCGTCGACGCCTTCGGTGTGCACATCAGCGGCTCGCCGCGGGCCAGCGACTCTGGAAACGCCGCGCAGGCATCGATCTGGATCCCGATCACGCGCACCTCGGGACGTGCCGTCTTGACGACCCCGGCGATTCCTGAGATCAGCCCGCCGCCGCCGACCGGGACGATCACGGTCTGCAGCTCAGGCACGTCGTTGAGCAACTCGAGTCCGAGCGTCGCCTGGCCGAGGATCACGTCCGGGTCGTCGAACGGGTGCACGAACCCCGCTCCGGTCTGCGCGGCGCGTTCCAGCGCGGCCGCGACGCAGTCGTCGACCGTGTCGCCGCCCAGATCGACGGTCCCGCCGAACGCCTGCACGGCCGCCACCTTCGCGACCGGCGCCTCACGCGGCATGAACACCTCGCACGGGATTCCCTGGGCGCGCGCGGCGTACGCCAGCGACTGCCCGTGATTGCCCGCACTGCCCGCCACGACCCCGGCGGGCGCGCCAAGCCGGCTGATCTTGTGGATCGCGCCGCGCAGCTTGAACGATCCGGTTCGCTGCAGGTTCTCGGCTTTCAGCACGACCCGGCCGCCGGCGCGCTCGGACAGGCTGCGCGAGCTCAGCAGCGGCGTGTGGCGCGCCAGCGAGTGGACGATCTCGGCCGCCCGTGCGGGCTCGTCGGACGCGAACCGGTCGGCGACCTCGTCCGGATCGTGCTCGACCGCCGCGTCACTCATCGAGCCACGCCTGCGCGGATGCCGCGGACGCCCCGTTGTGCGTCGTGGCAGACGGGTCCAACATCCATCTGCCGAATGTTAGACTCCTGGCCGATGACTCATATATCAGCTTCGTTTAAGGCGTTGGGCTGATGAGCGTCAGTGCGGTGCGGGGTCGTCAGGATCCGGCGCGGGGGAGCCGTGCTCAGCCCGCGCGCGAGCTGCTCGCCGATCGCGCCTACGCCGAACTGCGCGATCGGCTGGTGACGCTGCGGATCGCGCCCGGCGAGCCGATCGATGAAGACCTGCTCGGTGGCGAGCTCGGAATCGGTCGCACGCCGGTGCGCGAGGCGATCAAGCGACTTGCGCTCGAAAATCTCGTCACGGTCTATCCCCGTCGCGGAACGTTCGCGTCGGAGATCAACATCACCGACCTGGCCTACGTCTCCGAGGTGCGCGTCCAGTTGGAGGGGCTCGCCGCCGAGCGCGCCGCCCAGCACGCGACGCCGGCGCAGCGGGCCGAGGCAGAGCAGTTGATCGCCGAGCTGCAGCGCAGCCGCGGCTCCGACGACACCGCCGCGCTGATGGAGCTCGACACCCGTGTGCACCGGTTCGTCTATCAGGCCGCCGGCAACCCGTTCCTGGAGGAGACGCTCGGGCGCTATTTCAACCTCTCGCTGCGGATCTGGTACCTCGTGTTGGACCGCCTGCCGCACCTGTTCGCCCGCGTCCACGAGCACGGCGAGCTGCTGCGCGCGATCGTCGCCGGCGACCCCGAGGGCGCTCGCGCGGTCGTCGGCGAGCACATCGCGACGTTCGACGACGAGATCCGCTCGGTTCTGTAGCACCTACGGCAGCGGCGGATCCTCGAGCCGGCGGTGGGCCTCCTCATGCTGAGTGGGGGTGCCGACGTGCTGCCAGGCGGCGTGATTCTGAAACGCCGCGACCGGCTCGCCGCGCGCCAGCAGTGCGAGCACCAGGTCCGGGAATTGGAGCGGCCCCTCCGGCAGCGACTGCAGGACCCGTGGCTCGTAGAGGTAGATCCCCATGCTTGCGCTATAGCTGAGCACGGGCTTCTCCTGATAGTTGACGACGAGGCCGTGGTCGTGCTCGATCACTCCGAGGTCGGTCTCCACCTCGGAGACGTGGGTCGCGATCGTCAGCGCGGCGCCGCGGGAGCGGTGGAAGGCGAGCATCTCGGTCAGATCCAGATCGGTGACGATGTCGCCGTTGACGACCAGCAGGGTCTCCTCAACGTTCGGGACGCAGCGCAGCGCGCCCGCGGTCCCGAGCGGCTCCGGCTCGCGTCGCCAGCTCACCTCGAGCCGGGGCGGGATCGTCTGCGCCTGTGAGAAGTAGGTCTGGATCAATTCGCCCAGATAGCCGACGCAGACGTCGACCCGCTCAACGCCGCCGCGCGCCAGCCAGTCGAACATCAGCTCCAGGATCGGACGGTCGCCGATCGGGACCAGCGGCTTGGGCAGGATCGTCGTGTACGGACGCAGCCGCGTGCCGAGCCCGCCGGCCAGCACGGCAGCTCTGTACGGACCGCTCATCGGGCGTACTCGGAGGGTCGATAGCGATGCGCGTTCACCGAGATCCACTCGAGCGTACGCAGCACACCGGTGCGCAGGTCGATCGCCGGCGTCCATCCCGTCAGCTCCGTCGTCAGCGAGTGGTCGCATACCAGGCGCGGCACTTCGCTGGTGATCGGGCGCACCCGTTCGGGGTCGAGCACCACCTCCAGCTGATGTCCGATGAGCTCGCCCACCAGCGCGACAAGCTCCCCGATCGAGACATCCTTGGCGCTTCCCAGTTGCAACGTGCGGCCGAGGACGTCGTCGCCGGCCGCCGCGATCGCGATCAGGCCGGAGACCGTGTCGCTGACGAACGTCAGGTCCCGACGCGGGTGCAGCGAACCGAGGCGGACGGCTGCCCCGGAGAGCGCCTGGGTGATGATCGTGGGGACGACCGCCCGCGCGGACTGACGCGGTCCGTAGGTGTTGAACGGTCGCGCCGTCACCACCGGAAGTCCGAACGACGCGTGCCAGCCGGCCATCACCGCGTCGGCGCCGACCTTGCTGGCCGCATACGGTGAACGCGGTGCGGTGACCGCCTCCTCGGTGATCGGAAACGCCGGGGCGGCTCCGTAGATCTCGCTCGTCGAGAGATGGACGACCCGCCCGACATCCGCCGCCAGCGCCGCCTGGGCGGCATTGAAAGTGCCGCCGACGTTGGTCTCGAAGAAGTCCCGGGGGTTCAGGTACGAGTACGGGATCGCGATCTGCGCCGCGAGGTGGAACGCGACCTCGATGCCGTTCATCGCTCGTTGGATCGACTCCGGGTCGCGCAGGTCGCCGAACTGCACCTCGATCCCGGCGGTCTCCGGCCCGGGATACCAGTCCAGCGTTCCGCGGTCGCCGCGGGAGTTGTAGCGACACAGTCCCCGGACGCTCGCTCCGGCCTCAGACAGCGCGACTGCGAGGTGGCCGCCGATGAAGCCGCCAGCCCCAGTCACCAGCGTCCGGCGTCCATCCCAAAAGCCCACGCCCAGACCATAAATGATCGACGTCTCAGGCGAGCTTCCAGCTACCGTGCGTCCGATGCCCGACTGGATCGTGCCGCTGGCCGACGTCCGGCTCAGCGAGGAGGACGTGCAGGCGGTCGCGTCGGTATATCGCGGCGGGTGGCTGTCGCAGGGGCCGCGGGTGGCCGAGTTCGAGCGGGCGTTCGCCGACTTCACGGGCGCGCGAGCGGCGATCGCGGTCGCCTCCGGAACGGCGGCGCTGCAACTCGCCCTCGCGCTGCTCGATCTGAACCCCGGCGACGAGGTGATCCTGCCGTCGCTGACCTTTGCGGCCACCGCGGCGACGATCGTGCAGGCGGGCGCCACCCCGGTGTTCGCCGACGTGCGCGCCACCGACGCCCCGTGGCTGTCCTGCGAACGGGTCCGTGAATCGATCGGCCCGCGCACTCGCGCGATCGTCAACGTCGCCTATGCGGGACACCCCGGCGAGACGCTCGCGCTTGCCGACTTGGCGGCGGAGCGCGGGCTCACATTGATCGAGGACGCGGCGCATGCTGCTGGAGCGTGGGCCGGTCCGCGCCACGTCGGAACGATCGGACGGCTGGGCGCGTTCAGCTTCTTCGCCAACAAGAATCTGCCCCTCGGGGAGGGCGGGATGCTCGTCACCGACGACCAGGAGCTCGCCGAGCGTGCTCGCCTGCTGCGCTCCCACGGGCTGAGCATGGACACCTGGCGCCGTCATCACGGACCCGTCGTCCACGACTATGACGTCGTCGAGCCCGGATTCAACCTCCGGCTCGACGAGCCCCGGGCCGCGCTCGGAACCCGGCTGCTGGAGCGGCTGGCTGCCGACAATCGACGCCGCGCCGAGCTCGCTGAACGATATGTCGACGCGCTCCGCGACCTCGACGGCGCGCGCCCAGTGCTGGTGCCTGACGACGACGTGACCTGCGCCTGGCACATCTTTCCGTTGTTGCTCAGATGCGACCTCGACCGCGCCGCATTCCGCGCTTTCCTGCATCGAGCCGGCGTGCAAACCAGCGTGCACTACCCGCCGCTGCACATGACGACCGCGTTCTCGCTGCGATCAGCGCCTGCACTGTCGTGCACGGAGGAGTACGGACGCCGGACCGTGACGGTGCCCCTTTTCCCACACATGACGAGACTTGACGAGGAATGTATCATTTGCGCAGTCAAGGACGCAATCGAAAGTTTGACGCGGTAAGAGGTGTGCGGGTATGTTAGGCCCGCCGGCGGGTGGTCGCCGGTACAGGAGCGCGTGAACGGGACGTTGACCCCTCGCGTGGCGCTGACTATGAAAGGAATTGGTTTGACGGGCAAGGGAAAAATCGTTGCCGTTATCACGGCCCTGTGTATCGCCTTGGGTCTCACTGTCGTTCCGCTCGCTGTCGCATACAAGGTCCCGGGCCCGCCCGGAACCCCCGGGGGGAAGCCGACCAAGCCAGCGGGCGGCTCGCGCGGCAGCAAAAAAGTGACAAAGTCCCTGGCGACGAAGCTGGCCGGCTACACCGGGGCCGAGTTGGCGCTGCGGACGCCCGTGGTGTCGTTCAAGTTCCCCTCGGCAGGCTCGATCGCGTGCTCGGTCACCGGCGGCGGGATCACCATTGGTTCGGGAGGCGCTAGCAAAGGCCGCAAGGGCCGTAAGACATTCAAGATCAACTTGACCAAGAAGGGCCGAACGTTCCTGGTTGCGCACAACGGCAAGGCGATCTCACTGAACGTCGCGTGTACCTTCACCCCGAACAAAGGCAAGGCGAAGACCTCGACGTCAACGGTCGTCTTGGACACATAGGCCTGCCCGTCTGAGCGACGCGCCGGTGAGCCGGCGGGAATGGGTCGGCCGCAGGGGTGGCTTGCGGCCGACACACCGATAGAGCAACGGGAAGCGCGACGAGGGGGCGCCGGATCCGTGGTGAGTAGCGAACAGACGGCAACGTCGAAACGGGCGGCCACCGCGGATGCTCCTGGCCCCGCGATTCCCTGGCCGCAGCGGTGCTTTGACGTCTCGCTGACGATCGTCGCCCTACCGTTGGTGATCGCGATCGCGATCGCGATCGCGATCGCGATCTACCTCGATTCGCCGGGTCCGGTTCTCTATCGTTCGCGGCGCGTTGGACGCGGCGGTGAGATGTTCGAGATGCTGAAGTTCCGTAAGATGCGCCGCGACGCCAGCGGCCATCCGCTGACGGCGTCGCGCGATGAGCGCTTCACCCCGATTGGCCGCTTCCTGGCCGAGACACGTTTGGACGAACTGCCGCAGATCGTCAACGTGCTGCGCGGCGAGATGAGGCTCGTCGGGCCGCGTCCCGAGCTGCCGTACTTCACCGAGCAGTTCGCCGTGGAGTACGCCGACATCCTGACGGTGACGCCGGGAATTACCGGCAATGCGCAGCTGCGGTTCGTCGACGAGAAGTCGCTGCTGCTCGGACCGGCCCCATCGACCACCTACACCGACGAGGTGCTGCCGGCCAAGATCGGGGTCGATCTCGATTACGTTCGGTCCCACACGCTCGCGGGCGACGCCTGGATCGTCGCCCGCACGTTGCTGCTGCCATTCACGCTGTGCGCCGCCCGCACGCGGCGCGGGTGGTCGGCGGTCCGTCTGTGGGTCGCGCCGGCCGCCGGTGCAGCTCTGCTCGCACTGGTGTTCGTCGCCGTGTTCCGCCGCCTACCGTGAGGCGGCTGGTTCCCGGACCGCTGCCGGCAGCGCTCGCAACGGTGGCCGTCGGGCTGGTCATGCTGTGGCTGGCGGTCGGCGCCCAGGCGACCGTGCCCGCGGGCGCGGCTCGGACCAGCGGCTCGGTGCCGAAGCTGATCTGGGGACCGGTGACGCTTCCCAACGGTCGCTCCGCCTTTCCGACCTATCACCGGCTCGGGGTCGATGTCTTCCAGATCGACCTCAATTGGGCGCAGACCGCCCCCACCCCTCCGGCCGACCCCGACAACCCGTCTGATCCCGCCTATCAGTGGCCCGCGCAGCTCAGCCAGGCAATCGCGCAGGCCGCGCGCTACCGGATCAAGATCTGCCTGCTCGTCCAGGGAACCCCCGGATGGGCGAACGGCGGACGAGCAAGCGACTGGGCGCCCAATCGAGCCAGCGACTATGGGAACTTCCTGACCGCCGCCGCTCGCCGCTATCCCTCGGTCCATCTGTGGATGATCTGGGGCGAGCCGAACCGTGCTGGCAACTTCTATCCGATGCCGCCCAACTCGAAGGTCGGTCCACGACGCTACGCGCTGATCCTCAACGCCGGATACTACGCGCTGAAGGGCGTCTCGAAAGCCAATATCGTGATCGGCGGTGACACCTGGAGCTTCGGCACCGTCGAGCCCGCGGACTTCGTCAAGTGGATGCGCCTGCCCAACGGCGAGCCGCCGCCGCTTGACTACTACGGACACAACCCCTTCTCACGCCGGTTCCCCAACCTCAGCGAGAAGCCGTACTACCCCGGCGGGCGCGACATCAACGATATCGACACGCTCGATGCGCAGCTTGATCAGGTGTACCACCGGCCGGTGAAGCTGTGGCTTTCGGAGTTCACAGTGTCGTCGAATCATGGCAATCGAGCGTTCAGCTTCGCGGTCTCACGCCAGGCGCAGGCCAGGTGGCTGACGGCCGCCTTCCGGCTCGCCAACTCGGTCAACTACGTTGCCGGCATGGGCTGGTTCGACCTGGTCGACCAGCCCCCGCTGCCCGATAATCAGGCCCTGACCACCGGGCTGCTCACCTATCAGCTGACGCCGAAGCCGGCGTACTACGCCTACCAGCGCGCGCCCTGACCCGACGGCGGCGCTGACGCGTGCGGATCTGCTTCCTCACTCACTATTTCCCGCCCGAGGCCGGGGCGCCGCAGACGCGCATCGACCTGCTCGCGCGGACGCTGGCTGCTCACGGCGACACCGTGACCGTGCACACGGGCTTCCCGCATTATCCGTCCGGCGTGATCCCGGACCCATACCGCAACCGACCCTGGCAGCGAGAGTGCCGCGACGGAATCACGATCGTGCGCAGCGCCGTCTACCCGGCGGCCAACCGCGGCTTCGGCCCGCGGTTGACCGATCACGCAACCTTCGGTCTCAGCGCGCTCGCCACCGCCGCGCTCAGCGGACCCGCGGATGTGGTGGTCGGCGAGACGCCGCCGTTGTTCACTGCGGCCGCCGGGGTTGCGTACGCCGCCGGCAAGCGGGCCGCCTACGTGGTCAACGTCGCCGATCGCTGGCCTGAGAGCGCGGTGCAGCTCGGAGCGCTTCGCAGCCGTCGAGTGATCGCCGCGGCCGCCGGCCTGGAGCGCCGCATCTACCGCCACGCCGATCTCGTGACCGCCCCGACACAGGGGATCGTCGCAGCCCTGAAGTCGGTTCCCGAGGCCGGGTCCAAGGCGCGGCGGCTGTGGCCGGTCGTCGACCTCTCGCGGTTCATGGCGCAGCTGACGCCGGGGCCTGACCGGCCCCGCTCGCCGCTGCGGCTGCTGTACGCGGGCACGGTCGGGTTGGCCCAGGATCTGGAGGTGCTGATCCGAGCGTCGAAGCTCGCTGGACCGGAGATCGTTCAGACCACGATCGTCGGCGACGGTGCCGACGCCGAGCGGCTGCGCGGGGTGATCGCCGCGCAGCGGGTCGACAACGTCGCGATGCTGGCGCCGGTCGCTGCCGCGCGGGTCCCGGACCTGTACGCCGGCGCCGACGCGGCAGCGGTGCTGCTCCGCGACCTGCCGATCTTCACGGCCGCGCTGCCGACCAAGCTGGTCGAGGCGATGGCGGCAGCCACTCCGGTGCTGCTGGCCGCCCGCGGCGAGTCGGCGGAGCTGGTGGGCGCCGCCAGGGCCGGCGTTGTCGTTGCACCCGGGTCAGTCACCGCACTGGCCGATGGGATCCGCGCGCTCGCCGCCGATCTCGCCGGCCGGCTGAGCCTGGGGCGCGCGGGCCGTGCCTACGCCGAGGCGCACTTCGGCGCCGAGCGCGCCGGGGCGGCATGGGCGGCGGCGCTCACCGACGCCGTCGCTGCCCACCGCGCCGTTTCGAACGGGCGCCGTTGACGGTCGAGCGCTCGCCGATCCGGACCAGCTGCTGCAGGCCGGTGTCCAGCGGATCGAGCTTCAGCGCCCGGCGGTAGTATCGCCGCGCGGCCGCGAAGTGGTGGCCGCGCGCCTCGAAGTCGCCGAGCACGGCGAGCGTCGCCATGTTCGCCGGCTCCAGCGACAGCGCGTCCCGCAGCTGTGCATAGGCGCCGGGACGATTGCCGAGGGTCTCGGTCGCGGACGCCTCGAGGTAATGGGGCGTGACCGACCACGGATCCAGGACGCTGGCCGTCCGTGCCGAGGACAACTCGGCACGCGGATCGTTGATCTGCGATCGCGCGCGCTGGATGTAGGCATCGGAGAGCAACAGTGCGAGGACGGCCACGATCGCGGTCGCAATCCCTGCCACCCCGAGCAGTCGTGCCCACGGCAATCCGCGCAACCGTCTCCCGCGACGCCCGGCGTCGGAGGCCGGGGCTGGGCCCTCGTCATCGACTCGCCGAACCGCCTGAGCGGTGGCCAACGACAGCGCGAAGATCCCGATCGCCGTCAGTCCAGGGATCAGGAATATCCAATCGACCGCGCTCTGACCGATGAGTACCGCACCGATCGCGGCGGCGGCCGCGGCCGGGCGCCGCGCATCGGCGCCCAGCCGTCGCCAACCGCGGCCGAGCGCCCCGATGTTGCCCACCAGGAACAGGGCAAACAGCGTCGTTCCGACGATGCCGGATTCAGCCAACAGCGCGAACACGAAGCTGTGGGGATCATCGAGATTGCGGTTGGTGGCGCGCTCGCGGTAATAGCCGAACTCATAGTTGTCGGCGCCGACGCCGAGGACCGGCGCGCTGTCGAACTCTTTGAGTGCCACCCGCCACAGGTCGTAGCGCTGGCCGCCCACGGTCAGCAGACGGGTTGTCGTCGGCGTAGTGCTGTTCAGGTCGTGAAATTGATGCCACTTACGACTCAGGTAGCTGGACGGATTGCCGATCGCCGCCCCGGCCGCGATCAGGCCCGCGATCACAGCCACCGTCAGCCCGATCCGCGCCGCGAGGCGCACGTATCGCATCCGCGCGGAGCTCGCCCGCAGGCCGCTGTCGAACAGCGCGATCGCCATCCCCACCGCCACGGCCGCGACAGTGGCGATCGCCAGAGCATCCGCCGCAACCGCGATCTCGTGCGCCGTCACGATCCCGTCGCCGCCGTCGAATGCATGGAACGGGCGCAGCAGCCAGGGCGAGGCGATCGCGACGGCCGCGAGTGTGATGATCGCGGTCCAGGCCCGGCGTACGCGGTCGGGGCCGAGCGCCAGCACCACAATGCCTCCGAGGGCCAGCCCGAGCACGATCCCGCGGGACTGGGTCAGGAACGCCAGCCCAAGACACAGGGTCGCCGCTCCGAAGGCGAGCGCACGGGCGCCCCGCGGATACCGGACGGCGGAGGCGGCGATCACCGCCGGCCAGACCGGCAGGGCGAACAGCAGCGCAGTCGCGTTGCGGTAGTTGATCGGGCCGTTCAGGCGGCCAGCCAGAAACAGCGGCTCACCGTTGATCATCAGCCTGATCAGGACGTACGCCGCGACGACGGCGATCGCCCCGGCGAGGGCCCAGGTCGCCGCCGCCAGCGAGCGCCGCGGCAGGGGCAGCGCCATCGGCAGCGTCGCGATTGCGGCGTACAGGATCCACCGGTCCGCGGCCGCGAACGCATCGCCGGCCGATTGCGCCCACAGCATCGAGGCCATCGACCACACAGCCAATCCCCAGATTCCGACCAGCGCCACCCGCACGGGAGGCGAGTCGACCGCCAGGCGCCCCCTCGCCAGCAAACCTCCGAGCAGGACGGCCAGCGCGAACAGGGCCAGCGGCGTCCAGCGACCGATCTGGAAGCCTCCCTGCGAGGTGGTGACGAGGACCAGCAGCAGCAGCACGAAGCCAACGGCGATGGTCGCCTGCGCGTGGCCGCCATGCCGCGGCGCGTGTGTGTCCTCTCCGTCCGCACCTTCCGCCCACTCCTCATCCTCCACCACCTGAGGGGGTAAAGTGCCGGACACGTTGAAGCGACGGATACTCGACATTAGTTTGGTTCTGGCAATTATCGGGGCTTTCAGTGCATCGCCTGCACTTGCCGAGGCCCCACCTTCGCAGCCTACGGACCCAAATGCGAACAGCCCGGCCGGAGTCGTGTACGCAATCCCGATCGAAAGCGCCCGTCAGGATGCGTCACCGCACGGTCACGCCTCCCATGTTGCCGGCGGTTCCGGCGGCTCGGGTAACTCAGGCTCCGGCGCCGCGGCGACGGGCTCCGGCTCGGGCGGCGGCTCCGCCCCCGGCGGCTCGGCGTCCGGCTCCGGCGGGTCGGTCTCCGCTTCCGGCGGGTCGGGCTCTGCTTCCGGCCGGTCAGGGTCGGGCTCGGGTGGGTCCGGCTCTGGCGGCTCAGGTTCCGGCGGGTCGGGGTCGGGCTCCGGCGGGTCAGGCTCGCACGCCGGTTTCGTCGGCAATGGCAGCGGTACGAGCGTGCTCGTCCCGGGCGGCCAGCCCGGGTCGTTGATCCACTCCGAGAACGGGTTCGGCTCCTCATCGGAGGTTCCAGGCCTGAACGCGAAGGCGAGCGCCGGCTTCGCCGCCGTGCAGGGCAACGGCAGCTCGGCGCCACCGGCGGCGATTCTGCTGGCGATCGTGGTGCTCGCGATCGGCGTCGTCGCGGGCGCCGGCGCGTGGCACAGGTCGAACCGGCGTCAGCGCGAAGCGTCGGCGAGCTCGCTGTAGAGCTCCAGCAGCCGCTCTCGCTCCACCGTCCAGCGCAGCTGCGTCGACGCTTTCCGCAACCGTTCTCGCAGGCCGTCGTCATCGCGCGCCGCCCCGAGCGCCGTTCGCAACGCGGCCGCCACCGCGTCGGGATCATCGGCCGTCACGCACCAGCCGACGCCGAAATCGTCGATCAGGCGCCGCAGCTCGGGCAGGGCGCTGGCCACGACTGGCACCTCCGCGGCGATGTACTCGAACAGCTTGTTGGGCAGCGCGAGACGATGGTTCTCGCAGGTGTCCTGCAGCAGCGTGACGCCGACGTCGGCCTCCGTCGTGTGAGCGAGCAGCTCCGCCAGCGGCACGCTCGGCAACAAGCTGACGCGTTCGCGGAGCCCCATCTCCGCGATCAGCGCGGTCAGCTGAGTGCCGTACCCAGGCTCGGGGTCGCCAAGGAAGGCGAGGTTCACTCCGTCGAGTCCGGCGACCGCCTTGACCAGCACCTCGCAGCCGCGTCCCGGCGCCGGCGCTCCCTGGTGCAGCACCAGTGGCGCGTCCGCGGCCAACCGCAGGCCGGTCCTCAAACCTCCGTCGCCAGCGACCTCCAGCGCGCTCACGTTGCGCAGCACGGTTGGGGTGCGGATCAGGCGATAGCGCTCGCGCAGCTTCTGGGCGATCCCGTCGGAGACGGTGATCACCGTCGTGCAGCGCGGCACGATCATCCGCTCGATCGCGGCGACGAGCGCTCCCCAGCCGCGCGCTCGGTACGGCACGCCGGTCGCCAGCTCGTGGGAGTCGTAGACGAGTCGGGCTCCGCACAACCAGGCTCCGAGTGCGCCCGGCACGAGCATCGCCGCGTCGTGAGCATGGACGACCTGCGGACGCAACCGCACCACCGCGCGCACGAACCCGAGCAGGAACGCGGCCCGGTAGAGATGGAACGGCAGCAGCCTGCGCACCGCCGGCGACGGCAGCACCGAGCGACGCCTGAAACCCTCGAGGACCTGCCCGTCGGGGGGCACCGGCGCTAGCTCGAGCACGACAACGTCGTGCCCGGCCGCCGCCAGCGCGCTGGCCTCGCGGCGCACGCGTGAGTCGAACTCGACCGACTTGTGCAGCAGCATCGTGACCCTCACATCAGGCCTTCCGGGCTCGAGAGTGATCCCGCCGAGCACGGTGTCCAGCGGGGCTCAGGAGCGTACGGGTCCACGGTGCCGGACACTATGGACGCGGGCAGGGGCACTCGGGTAGGGGCCCCACTGGACGATTTCCGATTTGGCAACTTGCGCCCCCGAGGCGGCCTGAGACACTGTTGAATTCGCTTGAGGCACTGTTGAATTCAATGGATAACAAAGTGCATCATTTAAGTCATCTTGAGCGCCTCGAGGCCGAGAGCATCCACGTCATGCGTGAGGTGGTCGCCGAAGCCGAGAACCCGGTGATGCTGTATTCGATCGGCAAGGACAGCGCGGTCATGCTCGAGCTGGCGATGCGCGCCTTTTATCCGGCCAAACCGCCGTTCCCGCTGTTGCACGTCGACACGACCTGGAAGTTCCAGGACATGTATGCGCTGCGCGACCGCATTCCCGGCGAGCTCGGGGTGAAGCTGCTGGTGCACATCAACCCGGAGGGACTGGCCCAGGGCATCAACCCGTTCGACCACGGCTCCGAGGTCCATACCAACATCATGAAGACCGAGGCGCTCAAGCAGGCGCTGGACGAGCACGAGTTCGACGTCTCGTTCGGCGGCGCGCGCCGCGACGAGGAGCGCTCCCGCGCCAAGGAGCGCATCTTCTCGTTCCGCACCGCGTCGCACGCCTGGGACCCCAAGAACCAGCGACCGGAGTTGTGGCGCCTGTTCAACGCCCGCAAGCGCAAGGGCGAGTCGATCCGGGTGTTCCCGCTGTCCAACTGGACCGAGCTCGACGTGTGGCTGTACATCTACCTGCGGCAGATTCCGATCGTGCCCCTGTACCTGGCCGCCGAGCGGCCGGTGGTGGAGCGTGACGGAGCGCTGATCATGGTCGACGACGACCGCTTCCGCCTGGAGCCGGGCGAGCAGCCGCAGATGCGGCGCGTGCGCTTCCGGACGCTGGGCTGCTATCCGCTCACCGGAGCGTTCGAGTCCGACGCCGACACGCTGCCCGCGATCATCAAGGAGATGCTGCTCACCACGTCCTCCGAGCGCCAGGGCCGCGTCATCGACCGCGACACCTCGGCGTCGATGGAGAAGAAGAAGCGGGAGGGATACTTCTGAGCACCCTGCGCGACACCTCGTCCGAGGACGGCGCGCACGCCGGCGAGATCGGCGAGCTGCTGGCCGCCCACGAGCACAAGAGCCTGCTGCGCTTCTTGCTGTGCGGGTCGGTCGACGACGGCAAGAGCACGCTGATCGGGCGCCTGCTGTACGAGACCCAGGCGCTGTACGCCGATCAGCTGGCCGCGCTGGAGGTCGACTCACGCACATCCGGGACCCAGGGCGGAGAGCTCGACTTCGCGCTGCTCACCGACGGCCTGGCCGCTGAGCGCGAGCAGGGCATCACGATCGATGTCGCCTATCGCCACTTCTCGACCGAGCACCGGCACTTCATCGTCGCCGACACGCCCGGCCACGAGCAGTACACGCGCAACATGGTCACCGGCGCGTCGACCGCCGATTGTGCGGTGATCCTGATCGACGCCTCCAAGGGAGTGCTGCGTCAGACCCGCCGCCACAGCTACCTGTGCGCGCTGCTCGGGATCCGCCATGTGCTGGTGGCGGTCAACAAGATGGACCAGGTCGAGTTCGCGCAGGCGCGCTTCGCCGAGATCGAGCGCGACTACGGAGAGCTGGCGCAGCGGATCGAGCTGACCGACTTCACCTGCATCCCGGTGTCGGCGCTGCGGGGCGACAACGTCCTCGAGCACAGCCGGCACACCCCGTGGTACGACGGCCCAACCCTGATGGAGTGCCTCGAGGGCGTCGAGGTGGAGCACACGACGACCGAGAGCCCGTTCCGGATGCCCGTGCAGTGGGTCAACCGCACGAGCTCGGACTTCCGCGGCTTCGCCGGCACGATCGTCGGCGGCGTCGTGACCCGGGGCGAGGAGATCGTGGTGGCACCCTCGGGCCAGACCACCACCGTCGCCCGGATCGTCACCTTCGACGGCGACCTCGACGTCGCGTCCGCCGGTCAGGCCGTCACGCTGACGCTTGCCGACGAGGTCGACGTCAGCCGCGGCGACGTGATCGCCCAGCGCGAGCAGCCGCCCCAGGTGGCCGACCTGCTCCAAGCGACGATCGTCTGGATGCACGAGGAGCCGATGCTGCGCGGCCGCACCTACCTGATGCGGATCGGCGAGCGAACGCTGCCGGCGACCGTGGCGCCGCTGAAGTACAAGCTCAACATCGATTCGTTCGAGCACGTGGCCGCGTCCAAGCTCGAGCTCAACGAGATCGGCGTCTGCGACCTGGAGCTGAGCGCGCCGGTCGCGTTCGACCACTACGTGGAGAACCGCGACACGGGCGGCTTCATCCTGATCGACCGGATCACCAACGACACGGTCGGGGCCGGGCTGATCCAGTTCGCGCTGCGCCGCTCGCAGAACATCCGCTGGCAGGCGCTTACCGTTGACCGGGCCGCCCGGGCGCAGGGGATGGGTCAAACCCCGTGCGTGGTCTGGTTCACCGGCCTCTCCGGAGCGGGCAAGTCGACGATCGCCAATCGCGTCGACGCCGAGCTTCACCGGCGCGGGCAGCACACCTACCTGCTCGACGGCGACAACGTCCGCCACGGGCTCAACCGTGACCTGGGGTTCACCGACGCCGACCGCGTCGAGAACATCCGCCGCGTCGCCGAGGTGGCCAAGCTGATGGTCGACGCCGGACTGATCGTGATCGTCTCGTTCATCTCGCCGTTTCGCTCCGAGCGCCAGATGGCCCGCGCGCTGTTCGACGACAGCCAGTTCTTCGAGGTATTCGTCGACACCCCGCTCGCGGTCGCCGAGGATCGCGACCCGAAGGGTCTCTACAAGAAGGCGCGGCGGGGAGAACTGCAGCACTTCACCGGCATCGACTCGCCCTACGAGGCGCCCGAGACGCCAGAGCTGACGCTCGACACGACAGTCCTCTCAGCCGTGGATGCGGCGCGTCTTGTGATCGAGTTGCTCGGGAGAGAAGGCCTGACGCCATACGCCTGACCGCGGATTGCGCGGCAGCGCCGCGCGGATCAATGCTTGAGTACCCATCCCTGCTCCGAGCCCGGTGGTGAGGAGATGGTGTGCCCCCGGGACTCGAACCAGCGGTCGAACCTGCCAGGGTTGCCGGCGATGTGGCCGTAATTGTCCAATACCATGATCCCGCCCACCTGAAGGTGGTCGAAACAGTTCCCCAGGCGCTCTGCGCTATAGCCCGTGTCGTAGTGGATGAAGCACCACTCGCCCGAGACGATCGCCTCCGGATTGAGGTCGGCGTTGCCGGAGTGGATCTCGGCGCGGGGGTAGAACGAGAACCAGTGGCGGATCTCGTCGAGGCACATCACACCCTCGGGATTCGTCCGCTCGAGCTCCTCGTAGAAGTCCAGCAGTAGGACGCGCTTGTCCGAGTCGGATGCGACTACGAGCTTGGCCAGCGGCCAAGCGCTGCCGCCCTGCCAGGCCCCGACCTCGAGGACGTCCCCCGAGAGGTGAAGCGTCTGCCTCGCGGTCTCGAGCAGGAACTGGAGCTTCTCCAGGTTCAGCATCGACCGAGGGCGGTCGACCGTATGAACCCCACCATACAATTCGCGGTAGAACTTCGAGTTCTTCCACGGCTGGTAGAACTGATTCTCAGCAGTCGCGGGCCGGGGAAAGCACCACACGTCCTGGTTGCGGTACTGCTTCTGCGCGGTCACTTCCGCGAGGTACCGGACACGGTCCTCGAAGTTCGTGCAGACGAAGTGGTCGGGACCCGTCGCAACCGCGGCCGCGACCGGCACGACCGGCACGCCTCGAAAGCTCCAGCCCTGCCGGACCTCTGAGTCGTCCGCGATGCAGAGCACGCCGTCGTTCTCTCCAAAAAGGTTGACCAGATGCTTTGCGTAGTCGCTCCAACCGCAGAGGACGAGCGTTCCCGGCAACTTGCCGACGTCGAGAATCATGGTCTCGAGCACTTCGCGGTCGACGCCGTTGCGCAAACGGGCGAAGTTCACGTACCACTGGAGATGGAGCCCGTCGGGCAGCGCTCGCGTCAATTGCTCAGGTCTGACCGTCAAGGTGCGAGATCGTAGCGCGAGCCAGGAGCTGGATGGGTTCTCGGGCCGTCGGGTCTCAGGGCGGCTGCGCGCGACCAGGCCGGTTACCTGGCTCACACGGTGGTTACCTACCTGGGTCACACGAGCGATTGGTTATCATGCCCTCTGCTCAGCTGCGGGGCTTTGGCCGGCGGATCGGCGCAGGCAGTGCACCAGGAGAGTTAACGACAGCGGGAGATGAACCAGGGTGGGCAAACTTGTGTGGCCGGTCCTGCTGGGCGCGGTCACGCTAGCCGTGGCAGGTTGCGGCGGCAGCAGCCACACGGCCAAGCACAAGATCTCGACCACGCCGGTGAAACGAACAGTGTCGCCCAGGCCGGCAATACCCACCGTGCTGACCGAGACGGTCCGCGGTCCGGCGTCGAAGGACTTTCTGCCCTCGGTGGATGCCCGGTCCGGCGAAATGCTCCTGTTCAAGACCTACGTGCCGGGCCGGGTGACCTCGCCGGCCGAGACTGTGTCGCTGACCTTTGCCTCGGGTCCAGGTGCAACGCTGACGGTGACGGCCAAGGCGCATGGCGAGACCTCGCGAGTCAGAATCGTCAGCCCGAACCACAAGTCTTTGACGCTGCAGCTGCTCCGGTACAACTGCTCGCTACCGCCGGTGCCGACGTTCTGTCCGGCCAAGAGCGCCGTCTCGGCTCATCACCGTTATGTACTGCGCTTCTCAAGCACGCACCGAGCCCCGATCTACGTCTCGGCCGTGGTCGGACCGGTGAAGACACCGGCGCCGAAGGTTGTTCGGTCCTCGTCATCCGTGGTTCCGCCGTACGCCGCGACCGAGGTTGTCGCGGTACGTCCTCCCGCGACGGTGACATCATCACCAGCGAAGAAATCGGTACCGCTGCCTCAGCTGGCCACCGCGACCGTCAAGCCTGGAGATTCGGTGATCCTGCTCACGCACCTCAAGGGGACGGTGCTCGGAGCGCGCCAGACCGTCACGGTCACGATCGACCAAGGCCCTGGGACCACCCTCAAGGCGTCAGCGAGCGTTCCGGGCGGACGGGTCACCACGGCGACGATCAAGAGCGCGAACGGCTCTCCGATCGCGATCGTGCTGGCGCATTACAGCTGCTCTGTCCCTCCGACCCCCACCTTCTGTCCCGCGAGGCACATCGCCGCACAGTCACACCGATACACGCTCAAGTTCTCGGCCTCACCGACGACGGCCGCGATCGTCGTCATCGGCACGGTGCTGGCGGGTTGAGCAAGCACACGGGTACGGGCTCGGCTTCCCGGCCCGACTGACCATCGTGGAACCTCCCGCGTGCTCTACGCCCCCGCGGGCGATCCCGGGGCCGCCGCGAGTCGCAGCAGGGTCGGCGTCTGGCCTGAGATCAGACCGCCTTCGTGCCGATTAAGCGGCGGCCATTCGACGATCTCGATGCTCAGCCCGTGGCGGTCGGCGAGCTCACGCATGTACTCCGGCGTGTAGGTCACGCAAGCTGGATAGAACCAGCCATCCTCCTCGCAGTTCTTGGCGCCTTGCACGAACGTGAACAGGACCGTCGTGTTGCTTGTCATCGCCTTGGCGCACTGCCGGAAGAACAGCTCGGTCTCAGCGGCTCCCGTGTGGGAAATCACCGACTGCGCGAGGATGAAGTCAAACTCGACGCCGAAGAACGAGATGTCGAAGTCTGTCGCCCGGTAGAACCGCGGCTTCTTCTTGTGCATCACCCAGCTGCCCGGACCGTCCCAGCCAAAATGCTCACGAAGACCTTCTTGCAGGATCGCCACGTTCGGCTCAATGCCGTAGTAATGCCCGTCCAGGAGGTAGCTGATCAGGAGACGGCCGACGCGGAGGCTGCCGCAACCGACCTCGCAGACCCGGTGATACTCGCGCAGCCCAAGATCCGTGAGCGCTTGGAACTGAAGGGCGCCAAGCACATCGTATTTCGAGGGCGGCCCCACCCAGGCCCGGTAATGCCCTGCGCCGGCCGGCAGGTCGAGGCCGAGCGCGGCGCGCTCATCTGGAGTGACGTGCTGCTCGATCTCGGCGGCAAGCACTCCGCGAATGTCTTTGTTACTCATCGTTACTCATCCCTCGGGCCGCACCGGACCGAGCGTAACAGACGTCGAGCACCGCGCTGCAGCCACGCGTGCGACCGGTCCCGCCCCACGCGAGTGGTTATCATCAAACGTGACGTGGGGGGCGTTCACGGGGCGGCGGGCGCGACGAGGAGCTCGACGCCTGGTGGCGTAGCGGGATCGCGGAACAGGCGAGGAAGTTCCGCGGTAGATTGCGAGCCGCTGACCACTTGCCACCGTTGGAGTTGAATGCAATCACGATGCCGATCCCGAGTGAGGTTCGCGACGAGCTGTTCGACGCGCTCAAAGCTCCTTCCAAGGCCGATGACGAGTTGAGCGAGCTCGAACAGCGCGTGGGGATGCAGTTGCCCGATGTGGCCGAACGCAGCAAGCGCTTGACGTCACTCGAGCAGGAGCTGGCTACCGTTCGTGAGGAGCTGGACTCGGTTCGTGACGAGCTGGACTCGTCAACCCGGTCGCGGGAGGCGATGACGCTCCGGCTACAGGAGCTCGCCGGCGAGGCCGAAGGGGTGCGCGTCCGGATCGAACAGCTCCAGGGGGTGGCAGATGCCGATCACGAGGATCGGCTTGCGGCCGATCGGCAAGCGCAGTCCGAGCGCGAGCGCCTTGAAGCCGAGGTCGAGGCAACGCACGCAGAGCGCGCGCAGGCGCTCAAGCGGTTGAGCGCCGCGCAACTCGCCTCGCAGGGCCACCGCAAGCGCCTCGAAGCCGAGCTCGAGGAGCTGAGGTCACAGCGGGAGGAACTGACGAACGCCACCCAGGCGGAGCGAGCGCAGCTCGAAGCCGAGCTCGCAGCGGCGCGGGCGGACGGCGAGAGCCGGCTCGAGCAGCTGCAAGCACACACCCAGGCGGCGCTCGCTGAGGCCACCGCCGAACGCGAACGGCTCGCAGCCGAGCTTACGAGCGAACGCGAACGGCTCGCGGCCGAGGTCACGAGCGAACGCGAACGGTTCGAGGCCGAGCTTGCGAGCGCACGCGAACGGTTCGAGGCCGAGCTTGCGAGCGCACGCGAACGGCTCGAGGCCGAGGTCGCAGCGGCGCGGGCGGACGGCGAGAGCCGGCTCGAGCAGCTGCAGGCACACAGCCAGGCGGCGCTCGCCGAGGTCACTGGCGAGCGCGAACGACTCACGAGCCAGCGCGAAAGGCTCGAAGCACAGCTCACGAGCGAGCGCGAACGGCTTGAGGCGGAGCTGGAGACGACCCGGGCGGAAAGCCAGGCGGTGCTGGCCGAGGTCACTGGCGAGCGTGAACGGCTTGAGGCCGAGCTGGAGACGGCCCGGGCGGAAAGCCAGGCGGTGCTGGCCGAGGTCACTGGCGAGCGCGAACGGCTTGAGGCACAGCTC
>Ga0302184_10000071_pt1 | contig 62565 bp, 38 predicted proteins | sample I_Palsa_N3_3_FD_200233 | JGI IMG/M metagenome (GOLD analysis project Ga0302184, IMG submission 200233) | Peat permafrost microbial communities from Stordalen Mire near Abisko, Sweden - I_Palsa_N3_3 | ecosystem: Environmental > Terrestrial > Soil > Palsa > Peat permafrost | place: Sweden...
GAACGGGTCGAGCACGGTGCCGCCGGGTTTGCAGCCCGCGCGATGCAGCACAACGGCAGGGTGATCGGGAACGCGGCGAAGTGCGGGCGGGTGGGGATGGCCCACACGTCGCCGGGGTTGCGGCCGTGGGGGTGGACCCGGCACCCGGTACCTGGAACGAGGCTACGAGGACCCGGTCGGCAAGCTCCAGGCAATCGGCGCGGACATTGAGAGGCTTCCCTCCTGAAGGGGCGCCCGCGAATTCCCGGGCTCGCGCGCAGCCCCGGCCCGGGTCAGCGGTGCGCCGTCTCGCGCTTGCGGCAACCCCGTTCCCCGCCATCCCCGTCCGCAGGCCGTCCCGGGCGCGGACAGCCCCCGTGTGGGCGCGACCATGACGGGCGCCGGGAAAATACCGCCGGCCCCGGGCACCCGGCCCGGCTGTGGCCGCCTCGCCCCGGCTTGGCCGGCGCGGTCAATATCCGCCGCCATGCTGCCTGCCATCTCCGCGAAGCCGTGTAGCCCCGGCCACAAGCGCGTACACCCCGGACGTACCTTTTGGCCCGGCCAGTACGGCGGGGCACATGAGCGCCCTGACGTGCCGGGCACCGGCCGCAGCCGGGAGCGCCCAGCGGACTTGCCGCTTCGGGCCGAGCCGGCTGCCAGCACCACCGCCCGGGAACACCTTGCCGCCGCCATGGGCACAGGGACGATGCGGCTGGGGGCCAGCCGTGCCCGGCCCCAGCTGACGCTACCTCCCCGGGGTGCTTTACCAGCAGGTTTCACGGTGCGTGATGGCATCGGCAGGGGTGCCCGGGACCACGGCTCCAGGGATGACGCCAGAGGTCTAGACCATTGATCTAGACTTGTCCAGCCAACTCGGGCAGCGCAGCGCCCCGCTGTGCCCGAAACCGTCCAGATGTGACAAGCCCGCCATGACCGGGTCCTGACACGCGAGCTAACACGGATCCAACATGGGGACAAAACGGACACATAAAAAATGACCTGGAATAGGCATAATACCAGGTCAGAATGGGTGCGCCGCCAGGGACTTGAACCCCGAACCCGCAGATTAAGAGTCTGCTGGTCTTACTTCGAATAGATGTGTTCTGCCTGACAACGGACAAGGCCGTGGCAGGTAAAGTCCCGCCGGGCTGATCAGGATGGTCGAGCGCGCTGGTCGCGGCCTCAGTGGCGTCAGGCCGGTGGGGCCTGGCTGGGCGGCCCGGACTGGCCCACCCAGGCGGTGGCGTGCTCGTCTGGACTCGGGTCCGTGCCCGGATCGTCGCTCGATGACGGACTGACATAGGGCCTGAATCCGCCGGGAGGTGTCCCGGTCCCCTCCGCGGGGGCCCGCTCGCTGGTGGACAACTGCCGTTGGCCGCCGTAGCCGATGTCGCTAAGCTGCCGGCTCTTCCAGGCTCGGATTGACTCCATGGCGACTTCCTGCTCAGCGTCGATGGCCGCTTTAACCACGCTGGGCAGGCGAGCCTCGCGTTCACTCTGCAGCCTGTCCTCCTCCTGCCTAGCGGTATCCGCGGCCTGGATTCTGGCGGCCTGGCGCTGCAGGGCTTCCTCCTTTGCGGCGCGCAGCCGCGTCCTCTCGTCGAGCGCAAGCGCACGTTCGTAGGCGTTCTCGGGCCCGAGCAGCAGCAGCACTTTCACCGCGATCGGCAGACATTCGATGACGGTGAAAAACAACCAGAGCAGCGTGCGAGCCCCGCTCAGCGCGCCGTTGCCCGATGTCGCCTCGTCCAGAGCCTGGAGCCGGAGCAGGAGGCCCGCATTGCTGTTGTTATTTACGTTGAAGGAATTCACCAGTGCGGCTTGCGTGCGGCGGTCCGCCTGCAGCGCAGCCTGCGCTGCGGGAAGCTTGGCCGAGGCGTCCAGTTTCGCCTGCGCGCGCTGAACTTGATTGTTGGCCAGGATGCTTGGCGCTTGTGCACTGATGTTGCTGTTGTCCTGGCTTACCTGGGCCTTGTCCTGCAAGTACCGCTGGTAATCCGCCTGGGCGAGCGGTCCGTCTCCCGCCTGGCAGACCCCGGTCTCACCGCCGAGCTCGCACTTATACTGACGGAAATCAGAATTTTCCTTACTGACATCCTGAGCGAGCTGTTTTTCGAGGCCCGCCACGACCGGCTGAGTGTAAGGGTCCACAACGGGCCCGCCACCCGAGTTGATCGTATTCTGGAGGCTGCTCACGGCGGCCTGCTCGTTCTCGATCCTCTTAGTGAGCGGGTCGGAGCTGAGCTGAGCGAAGTACGCGTTCGAGCGCTGAGTCTGGATCACTGTGATCTGCTTTGAAATCTCGGGCGCAAAGATCTGCAGTACGAACGGCGTGGAGATGATGAGGCCGAAGAGCACGCCGAGCAGAACTCGCGGCAACACCAGGGTCAGATACCCCCACCAGTGAGCCTGGCGCTGCAGCGACACGACCAGCCACCGGTCCAGGCTCAAGATCGCTAGGCCCCATCCGAGCGCGAGGGGAATGGCCGCCCACAATGGCGCCTTCAGCGCTGCGGCCAGCGCGAAAGTCATCGAGACGACCGCGATGCTGGACGTGATCAGGATCGCGGCGCCGATGCCGACGTACTTCGCCCGGTCCCCGGGGAAGTCCTTCAAGATGCCGGGCGATGCGCCTGAGATCCAGATCAGCAGGCGTCCCACGAGTGCTCCTCTGCGCTGGGAGTCTCCCTGCCGTGCGGCCCAGTGCCGCCTGGCCGCGCGGCATTGCGCGGAGCCTGGCCGCGACTGCTGGCCATCGGCGGTCCGTCGACCCGGGGGTTGGCGGGGAGCCGTCGCCGCACTGAAAGGCGCAGCCAGGCGGGCTGCAGCAAGCGCGGCGCACGGGGGCGGCGCGATGCCCGCGGCGGCGGTGACAGACGGGGCGTCCGCACGCCGGTGAGACCCGAAGTGAGCAGCCGCGCTGCCGCGTTCATCCCCGGCGCTGACGCTCTCTGAGCGGTTAATGCGGCCCGATCCGCCCCGGCAAGCGGCCAGTGCTGCCCGCAGCACTCGGACAGGTACACGTGCCGGGTCTCGCCCGGCTGCCCGTCCAGGGCGCCTATCGCCGTCAGGCTGACCATCGCCCCGGCCGTGCCCCGGAACGTGGCGTGCCCGCTGGGATGGAATGTATCACCCGCGATCACGACATACTGGGCATCCGGCGCGTCCCACTCCACCAGAACCCCCCCAGCGTCGATGTCGGCCCGAATCCAGCGGAAGCAAGGCAGGTCTCGGCCTTGCCTCCCGAAGTCGTCGATGTCGCCACCCCCCTGGCCGCAGCCACCAACTCGCCGACATCATGCTATATACGCATTCTCCTCAATCAGTAAACTAGACGGCACACGGACTTGGCTTAAGTGACCTTGGGGATTCGGGGGATAGCGGCAGCCGCCCCGGGGGTGCTGCACGGTGAATGCCAAATAGCGAGCTGAAACCCTACAAAACGGTCTTATCGGGCGAATTTCTATCTTGGGAATGGTGCGGCAATTGATCAGCATTGCGGCGACCTGCGTCGGCACCCGTTCACTGGGACCCGGCTTACGTTCTGTTGCCTGGGTACAGGGCTGCCCGTTCCGCTGTCCGGGGTGCATCGCTCCGGACTGGATACCAGCGCGCCCTGGCCGCCGGGTTACCGCGGCCAATCTTGCCGAAGCACTGCTCGCGGACCCCGCCGTTGCTGGCTTCACCTTCTCTGGCGGTGAGCCGATGCAGCAGGCGGGCGGCTTGGCCGAGGTCATCAGGCTGGCGCGGCGCCGACGTGACCTGACCCTGCTCTGCTTCACCGGATACCGGCTGGCCGAGCTGCGGGCCAGGCCACCCGCGCCCGGCGTGGCCGCGCTGCTGGCCGAGACCGATGTGCTCATTGACGGCGGGTACGTGGCCGCGAAGAACGATGACCGGGGCCTTCGTGGCAGTAGTAATCAGCTGATCCATCACCTGACTGGCCGGCTGGCTCATGCCCACGCCGAGCTGGCCGAGGGACCGCGCAGGGCGGAGATCCGGTTGCGTGGAACGTCAGCCCTGCTGGTCGGAGTGCCCGCCCGCGCGGTAGCCGAGGTATTCGGGCGGCTGGGGGAGAGAGGCGAACCAGATGAGCTGCCAGCAGAAGGGACACGCAGTGAGCGGCAGTAAGCGCATCACGGTCGACGAGTCGGCCTGGCAGCAGGCCCAGGCCGCGGCGGCCAGGCTCCGGGAGGTCAACCGGCAGCTGCCGAGCATGCTGGAAGCGCTGCGCCGTGACCAGCAGGAGCAGCTCGGCCGCGTGGACGCCACGGTGCGGGCCAGGCAGGAAGCGGTCGAGCAGTCCCTGGTCGGCCTTAGTGAGCGGACTAGGACGCTCGCCGCGCAGACCAGCCGCCGGCTGCGGACGTACGCCGCCACGCTCCGAGGCGAACTGCAGGATTCCGCCGGGAGGATCGGCGAGGAGACCCGCCGTTCGCTGGATGAGCAGGAAGAGCGGTGGCGATCGCAACTCGCCCAGGAGCACGAGGCTCGGGAGCGGGATTTCCAGCAATTGCGCGACGGACTGGCTGGGCTGCACCAGGATCGTGAGCGCCTGCTGGCCGCCGCCCGGGACCTGGTGAGCGATGCGCGGCTGCAGGCCGGAGCCGTCGCCGGGAACCTGCCGCACGAGCGGTTCGCGCCTGGCCAGCTGGCCGCGCTGCAACAGCGGCTCGCCCTGGCTGAAGCTAATCTCGCCGCCGGGGCCGCCGAAACTGCGCTCGGCCAGGGCCAGGAGCTGTGCTTGCGGCTGGACGAGCTCCGGGCCGAGGTCGAGATGCGGGACCAGGAGTGGCGCGGCGCGCAGGTAGCGGCGGTCTCCGCGACCACGCTGCTGCTGGAGCAGATCCGGCTGAACACCACCCTCGCGGTCGCCGACGCCCACGGCGAGCCCATCGACGGCGCAACCCTGGACGTGGACTACTGGTCCGAAGGTGAGCTCGGCGAGTTGCGCGCACAGGCCGAAGTGCTGGCCGGGCGCGCTGCGAAGCAGGACGATCCGCTCACGCTCGCGAAGCTGCGCGCGATCATCGAGCAGGATGCGCCCGAACTGGACGAACGGCTCACCAAGATCGTCGGTCAGGCCGGCGCCCGCCAGTTCGCCTCCCAGGTGAGAGTCAACCTGGCCGAGCTTGTCGTGGGCACGCTCGAGGACACGACCGGCTACGTGTGGGCAGCGGGGCAGGCCACTTACGCCGCCGAGGACCCGCGGCGGGCCTTCTACAGCAAGCTGCGCCACCTGGACAGCAGCGAGATCGTGGTCGAGGTCGCGCCGGGTGAGGATGGCCAGTCCTGCGTGCTGCGCCTCCTGTCCTTCGACGCCGGCACTCCCGACGAGGAAGAACGCGCCCGCCGCGCGCACGTGATCGCAGACCGGCTGCGCGGCGAGGGGCTGGAGGTGGGTGGCCCGGCCGCCGAGCAGGCCGAGCCAGATCCCGCGCTGACCGATTTGGACGGCCTCCGCCGCCGGGTGTCCGAGCCGCGCCGCCAGAGCCTTGCGGCGCAGGATGCCGCCAGCCGGGCGTGAGGGGGAACGGGCAGCTTGACCAGTATCGAACGGCTCGCCTCGGTTCAGGCCGTGGCGCATGAGGGCGACCCGATCCTGTTCGTCTACGGCCTGGGAACTGATGATGCCTTCGTGGACACCGCCTACCGGGTCTGCGGGGTCGAGCAGGCCGTCTGGCAGCTGCTGCGCACGGCCGGGTTCAGCCGGATCGGCTTCTACTCCCTGACCCAGAAGCTGTATTTCCGCGACGATGACTCCCGGCGCACCGCCCGCCCGGACGGATCGGCGCAGTCTGCCCCGCAGCTGACATGGCAGACCAGGCGGATGCGGACGGGCTTTCGCGGCCCGTTAGGCGACCGTGTCGTGCAGTCTTTTGGCGGCGGACCGGCTGGCCCGGCGGCGGCTGGCCCGGCGGCGGCCGTCCCGCCGGACGCCGGTCCTGCCCGGCCTGCCCCGGCCCGGGGCATGAGCGACCCGCACAGTATCCAGATGTTCAACCAGCTCATGCGCGACGAGAAGCTCCCCACGGCACTGGTTTTCGTCAATGCCGCGGAAACGCTCCGGCATACCGAGACGGCGCGCTGGCTGGCCGAGTTCTTCGCCGGGCGGATGTCTTACCAGGCCAACGCGCCGCACATGTGCATGCTCCTGTTCCGCCAGGCCACGCTGGACGACGTCTGCGACTACCTGGCCGGGCTGGGAACGGTGCCCGCGCTGACCGAGCATGCGCGGCGCCAGCTCAGCCGGCACAGCCGGGTCGGCCTGATTGGCTACCCCGAGGACGCGGAACTCACGCGCCTCGTCCACCTGCTGCGGATCGGTACGGGCTTGCAGGTAGCCGACTGGCCCGCGTTGCCGGCCATCGTGCGCGCCATGATCGCGCAGTCCGAGGAGGCCATGCGCTGGGACAAGAGGCTGCGTCGGCTGGCACGGGAAGGAGCCCCGCTGGACCTGGCTACGCTTCGTGAGCACGGCTGGGTTGGCTCGGTGGTCCAGGATGCGGGCGGGGTATGGGAGCGGCTGGCGCGGCTGCCCGGGCTGGACGCGGTGAAGAACCACCTGGAGACGATGCGCTGGCGGCTCCAGGCCGATGCCCGGCTGCGCGAGCAGGGGGTCGTCGATGCCGAGCCGGGCTCACACCATCTCGTATTCACCGGGAATCCCGGAACGGGCAAGACCACGGTGGCGAGGCTCATCGGCGAGATGTACCGCGACCTGGGGGTGCTCCGCCGCGGCCAGTTGATCGAGACCGGGGCGGCTGACCTGGTGTCGCAGAACGTCGGCGGCACCGTGCCGAAAACGAACGCGATCGTGGACCGGGCCCTGGACGGGGTGCTGTTCATCGACGAGGCGTACCAGCTCAGCGACCAGCGGAGCGGGTTCGGCCAGGAAGCCATCGACGCGCTGCTGGCCCGGATGGAAAACGACCGCGAGCGGCTGGTAGTGATCGTCGCCGGATACCCGGCCAAGATGGAAGAGTTCCTAGCCGCCAACCCGGGCCTGCGCAGCCGCTTCCCCTCGGCCAACGTGATCGAGTTCGCCGACCACGACCCGGGCCTCCTGCTCACGATCCTGCTCAACCGGCTGGCTTCGCACCGGCTGGCGCTGACCGAGACGCTGCAGGCCGACCTGAAGACGGCCCTCACCGGCCTGCACCGGACCAAGCGAACCGGCTTCGGCAACGCCAGGGCGATGCGTGAGATCGCTGATGAGATTCGGGCCCGGTGGGCGGAGCGTACCCGGGGCGATATCGACCAGCCCGCCGACCGCCCTGATCTGCCGGACCGGCTGAGGGTCCACCTTGACCCCCAGATCCTGGATATGGCCACGCTGCTCGGTGAGCTCGACGCGATGATCGGCCTGCAGCCGGTCAAGGACCAGATCCGGACGCTGGTGAACCAGATGCGGCTGCGGCAGCGCCGCGGCCGGGGCAAGGCGGCCGCCCCGCACCTACTCTTCGTCGGCCCGCCGGGCACCGGGAAGACCACCGTGGCCAGGATGATCGGGCAGATCTTCCGCACGCTCGGCCTCCTGGTCTCCGGGCACGTCGTCGAGGCTGGCAGGAGTGATCTGGTCGCCAGCTACATCGGGCAGACGGCACCTAAGACCCGTGAGCGCATCGCGGCGGCGCTGGACGGCGTGCTGTTCATCGACGAGGCCTACAGCCTGTCCCGCGGCGATGACAGCAGAGACTTCGGCCGCGAGACCATTGACACCCTGAACCAGGAGATGGAGAACTATCACGGCCGGCTCACGGTGATCGCGGCGGGCTATCCCGCGCGGATGCACGAATTCCTGGCCAGCAACCCGGGCCTGAAGTCCCGGTTCACCGTACAGGTGGAGTTCCCCGACTACACCGGCACCGAACTGCTGGACATCCTGCTGAGCATGGCCGCGAGCGAGGAGTACGCACTGACCCCCGATGCCCAGCAGCGGGCGGTCGCATGGTTCGAGGCGCAGCGGGCCGCGCATCCTGGCGACTTCGGCAACGGCCGGGCCGCCCGCGGCCTTTTGAGCGAGATGGAAGCCAGGCTCGGCGCCAGGATGGCCGACGTCGCCGACGACACCGACGTGCGTGAGTTCAGCATCTTCCGCGCCGAGGACGTGCCCGATGCCAGAGGCTAGCGCCCCGCCGCTAGGCTGTCCCGTCTGCGCCCGGCCGACCGGGCCGGAGACGGCCTGTGCCGAGTGCGGCTGGCTGCTGCGTGGCCCCCGGCGGCCCGGCCCGGTCACCGATGAGCTAAGGCAGGACTTCTGCGAGCGACTGAGCCGGAGCCAGCGAGAATTCGACGCGCACGTGGCCGCGCTCATCCCGGTCGGCCAGCGGGACGTCACAAAGATCAGGGGCGGGCCGCCGAGCGCCGCGGAATGGGCGCAGGCTCACGAGGCCGCGGTCCGGGTACGAGCCGGGACAGTGGGAGAGCAGGCGCTGCGCGGCATCGTCGCCGACACGCTGCGCGGCCTCAGTGCCCCCGGCCCTGCTGACGCGAGCGCGAGCGCCAGCTCCACGATCGCCGAGATCGACGCGAGCGGCATCACCGTAACGCGAGCCCGGCTGGACCAGTTCGGGTCGCCTCAGATCACGCCGGACGAACGATCCGCGGCCTGGGCCGATCTGCTGCCGATGCTGTCCCGCGCGGAAGCCGAGCGGCATTTCCAGCTGGCGGGCGGCATCGCCGGGCTGGATCGCGCCTCTCTCTGGGAGAGCCTGCGGCACGAGGTACCCGGGCGCACCGAAGGCTGCGTGCTTGTGGTCTGCCGGCCGGCCGGCTGGCGCATCGTGGAACGGGCCGCCCTTCTGGCGTGCGCGGGCCGGCCCTCCGTACGGCTGGTCCGGGCGGTGGCGCCAGAGGACGGAACCGCTCCGGGCCGCCTGGTCAGCTCCGTCGCCACCGAGGGGCCCGTACTGCGCGAGTACGCCGTGCCCGTCGCGATCGCCGATCCGCTCACCGGCGACGTGCGCGTCCAGTCCAGCCCGCTGTTCGCGCCCGGCGACCCGGTAGGCGCCGAGGCGCTGCTTTCGCTGCGCCGGCTGCCCGGAGACAGGGGCGACATCGCCGTGGCCGTCATGGTCGGCAACGGCGAGGCGCCGCGTCTCCTATCGCTGCTTTCCGTCCCGCAGCCCCGTGCGGCCGCCTACCACCTGCGGGCCATGCTCGACGGCCCCGGCCGGGTCAGGCTCACCCAGCCGGCCGGCCAGCAACCGGAGTCGCGGTCCTGGCCGGAGATACTCGCCGGGCTGCCCAGCCGGGTGGACGTGCTGCTCTGCCCGGTCGATCTGGTCTGTGCCATGGAGCTATCCGGGCCACGCGAGCGGGTCAGGCAGCGTCAGGAACTGGTCCGGGACCTGCTGACGCTGCTCGACGCCGAGTACCCGGAGCCAGGGCGGCTGCGGGTCGCCCTGGCGGGCTGCACGGATCATGTGTTCGAGCCCGGCCGGGAGCGAAGGAAGGTGGTCCTCACCACGCCGCTCGGATCGGCCGGCCAGGCCCTGTCCATGCTCGGCAAGGCGGCGGGCAACGAGGCCCGGCATCCGTCCGCCGCGCCGCTGGAAGACCTGTTGCACGAGGCCGCCGGGCTGCTGTGCGGCAGCCCGGGCGAGCACCGGGCCGCGCGGCTGCTGCTCGTCGCCGGTCGGCTGCCGCATCCCTACCCCCTGAACCGGGACAACGTGCATCCGTGCCCGCTTCGCTACAACTGGCGCGCCGAACTCCGGCGGCTGACCGGTCGCGGCGCGGCCCGGTGCGTAACCGTGGCCGACGAGATCCCGGGGCGCCAGGTCCTGCGGGCCGTCTGGCAAGAGCTCGGCCGGGCTGGCCTGCATCAGCTGTCGGCCAGCAACGCCCAGGAGATAGGCGAGGATCTCGGCGTCCTCGTCCGGCATGCCCAGCGGATCCCGATTCCGCTGGCCGATCTGGAAGCAGGTACCAGGTGACCACCACTGCCAGCGAACCTCTGGCGACGGCGAGAAGGCTCCGCCGGATTGGACTCTGGGGCGCGCCAGAAAGCGGCAAGACGACCTTCCTGGCCGCGCTCAACGTCGCCGTCACGCGCGCCGAGGGCGACCTGCTGATCTACGGCGCGGATGATGAGTCCACCGAGTTTCTCGCGCAGAACACCGCGATGCTGACCAGCGGGCGCCGATTCCCCGAGGGCACCATCGCGCTGCAGCAGCTCAGCTGGATCATGAATATGCAGACGCAGGTCGTCGAGCAGGGACGATTCGGCCGAAGGACGCGGCGGACGGTTCCGCTGCAGTTCAACATCGATTTGCTCGATGCGCCCGGCAGGAATTTCGCGTCCGTGCCCGAGGCGGCGCCCGGCGCCAGCGAGCACCTGTTCGGCGCGGATGATGCCGACGGGGACGAGGCCGTGGCCCCCCCTCCGGAGGAGGAGCTGATCGAGCACCTGGCCGGGTGCGACGGGATCGTCTTCCTGTTTGATCCGATCAGGGAGCAGGCCAAGGGCGACGCCTATGAGTACTTCCAGGGCACGCTGCTACGGATCGCGCAGCGCCGGTTCGCCCCGTCCCGGGCGAACCTCAGCAGGCTGCCGCAGTACGTGGCCGTGTGCATCACCAAGTTCGACGACCCGGAGATCTACCGGCGGGCCAGGCTGGGCGGATATCGCACGTTCGAGGAGGAGGACCCCTACATGTTCCCGCGTGTGCCGGACGAGGCCGCCACCGATTTCTTCGCCGACCTGTGCATGCAGTCCGACCTGGGCAACGCCGATCTCGTGTCCAAGGCCATCGGCCACTATTTCATGCCGGAACGGGTGCGGTACTTCATCACCTCAGCGATCGGGTTCTACGTCAGCAAGAGCGCCCGCCGCTTCCGGGAGCAGGACTTCCAGAATGTGGCGCCGGACGGGCGGATCCGGGGCGCCATCCATCCGATCAACGTGGTCGAGCCGCTGCTCTGGCTGGGCCAGTGCCTGGCTTCGGCCGACCATTAGCAAGGCGGTGCCTGTCGTGCAGGTCAACGCGTGCTGGGCACTCTGGGGAAAGCATTCGGGAACCCATGATGACTACTCCGTGCTGGCGTCGAGCACCGGATCCTTCAGCCGGGCGGATTTCAGCGCCATCTTGTCCCGCTTCGCCCCGGGTACCCCGTCGGCGAACGTGGCTGGTCCTGGTGCCCTGCCCTGGGTAACGGTCAGCTGGGTCGGCGTCAACGACAGCCTGCATCTGGGCATCGCCATCCAGAAGCCGACCGGTCAGGCGGATGGCGTGGGCCGGTCGATCATTCAGACCTCGTACTTCTGCCTCCCATACGGGGAACTGGCCGGCGCGCCCGTCTCCTATACGAGCCTCTACGAGAAGGTAGCGGAGCTGCAGTTGCCGCTGGATGACGGCGACCCGATCCCGCTCACCCTGCCCGGGCTTGACCAGGACGAGCTGGCCAGAACCATCGTGGACTTCGGCGAGCAAACCGTGGCGACCACCGCGGCGCTGCTGCTGCGCGGGCCGGTCAGCATCGTCCGGGCCGACATCTCCACCCTGCCTGAGCGGCTGCGCTTCGTGGAGGCCGTGGCCGCCCTGCTGCCTTACGGCTACCGGGCTAGGTACACGGCGGCCACCTGGTCAGACAGCGGATCGCGGCACAGGATCCGGCTGGCCTTCGCCGAGCGGCCCAGGGAGGGCGCGCAGCCCGTGATGTGGCGGGAGGCCGCCACGGTGCCCGCCGACGACGCCGTGGTGCAGGGTTACCTACGCCAGCTCGGCAGGCTGCGCGGGTGGATCCCGAGCTTCGCGGCCGCCCGCGAGTTCGGCCTGCCGGAGATCATCGAGCGCATGGCGAAGGACAGCCAGCCGCAGAAATTCGAGCGGCCCAAGCCAGCCGTCGACGGCCTGCTGGAGATCGACCTGCCCTTCGCGGTGCTCGACATGGTCAGCAACGGCACCGCGGACCGGGACGCGGTGCGGCGGCTTTTCTCAGCCTCGCGGATCGCGGAGCTCCCCGCCGACGGCCAGCGGCGGGTGCTGGCGGAGCTGATCAGTTACGGCGACCGGGCGGACTGGCCGGCGATCGAGCAGGCATTCGGCCCCATCGCCGGGACCGAGCCGCGCGCCCTGTTGCCGGCGCTGGTCACGGCCGGCCACGGGCTGCTGTGGAAGTCCTCGCCGGGTCAGGCCGTGCGCGACCACCTGGCGCTGGCCGCCAGTTATGGGCTCGCCGACGAAGTGCTGGCCGGACTGGTGCGGCCCCCCGGCACAGCGGGCGGCCGGCAGGCCGGGCTGACCGCTGCGGCGGCGCTGGTGCGTGAGGGGGTGATAGCCGCGGACGCGGCCGGGGCGCATCCGCGGACGCTGGACGCGCTGGGCGGTCACCCCGCCCTGGGGTGCGAGCTACTGGCCCAGGTCGCGGGCTCGGATCTGGAGACCGCCCGAGCCCTGGACTGGCTGACCCCGGCCATGCCGCAGCTCATCGTGCCGTTCAACACGGTGCTTACCGGCAGGTCTCACGCCCTGAGCAGGCACGAGATCGGGCACCTCGCCACCGCGGGGAACGACTGCGTGCGAGCCTTGCTCGACGCCGCGTCCCGGGTCGGCCGGCTTGATCTCGTGCTGCCGGGATTCCTGCTCTGGCTGGCCCACGGCGGCCTCCGGAGCGCCGACGAGCGGTTCTGGCGGGATGAGCTGTGGACCCTGCGGCCCACCGACGTCGTCGCCGCGGCGGACGCGGACCTCGCCCTCCTTGTCGTGAACTCATCACCGCGATCGCTCCTGGTCGTCGCGCCCCACCCGGACTGGCCGGCTTACGCCAGCCGCCTCATCCAGGCGTGGGCCACGGTGACCGCCCCCGGCCGGCCCGACCCCGATGAACTCGGCGCGAGGCTGGGACAGTACCTGAACGAGCAGATCTGGGCCGACGATCAGGCCCTGGCCCGGGCGGTGGTGGAGCTCACTCGCGGGCTGACGGTGAGCCGGATCATGCCAGTGCTGGCCGCCGCGGTCGCGAGCAGCCTGTCCGCGCAGCCGGACGCCGCGCACTGGCGGTTCGCCCAGGACTGGCTGGCCGAAGTGGAGCGGGATCATCCGGGTGTGGTACGGGACGGGGCACTGATTTCCCTGCGCAGCCTGCGGCCGGGAGTCCGGCCCGAGCGGGTCGCCGCGCTCTGCGTGCGCGCCTGCCGGGACGGGGCATCGCCCGCGGCCGCAGGGACCGAGCTGGCCAAGTCGGATGCCCTCGGCTCGCAACGCGCGGCGGCGACGGTGCTGCAGGAGATCCGGGCCGCATTCATCCTGGATGGCGCCGGGTGGGAGCAGAGCAGGGCCTGGCTGGCCGGGTTCACCGCCAGCTTCGCGTCCGGATACCCCGGCGAGGGGCCCGGGGCCGCCGGGTTCCGTCAGCTCATGCGCTGGATCGCCACGGCCGGCATCCTGCACGACCTGGACCTGCTGGCGGTGATCGCGGACAGCGGGCCGGGTTTCCCTGATCTGACCGACGAAGAGCGCGGCAACCTGGAGTACGCCAGGGACAGTATCGACCAGCTGCTGAAGACCGTGAAGAGAGCGCCGTCCAGGAAGCACGGCCGGCATCTGCCGGGCGGCTACCAGCCGGGGTCGGCCGGGTGAGTGCCGCAGGCTCGCCGGCCGGCGTGGCCATGGACGTCGGGTCGCTGATCACCAAGCTCGCGGTGGGGCGTGCCGGTGACACGGTGCGGTTCCGCCAGCGGGCGACCGACGCGGATGAGCTGGCCGGGTTTCTCAGCCGTATGCTGGCCGACGCGCGCGACCAGGCGGGCGGCACGATCGGGCAGATCTGTTTCGCCGTGCCCGATGCGTGGCTCGAGGGGAGCGAAGCGGGCGCCCGGCGACTTGAGGAGATGCGGCGCCTCGCCGAGGAGAAGCTCGGCTGGACGTCCGTTGCGTGGGTTGGCCAGCTGCCGGCCGTTGCGGCGCTCGCGGCGGCCACGAGCCGGGATAAGCTCCCGGCCCAGGGCCGTTTCCTGGTGTGCGACCTTGGCCACCAGGGAGTGCGCGTAGCACTCTGCGAGGTCACGGACCGGGTCGTCCGGCCGGTAGCCACGCGAAGTGCCGTGGCCGGGGGCTGGCGGGATTTCGATGCGGCGGTCCAGGCGCAGCTCCGGGCCGATGGCCACAAACAGCCGCGCCAATGGTCTGAGGCGGCCCGCGGGCAGGCGCCCCGGGCCCGGCTCGTGCTCGTTGAGGAGGCGGGTAACCCGGACTTCGCCGAGACGGCTGTCTACCGGATCGACGCGGGCGGCAGGCGCCATCACCTGACCGCCCGGCAGCTGACGGACTGCTTCGCGGCTACGGAGCAGCGGCTGCGCGCCGGCATCGCGGCCGTGCTCGGTAACACCGGACCCGACGTGGCGGCGGTGACCGGCGGCCTGGCGTGGTTCCCGCTGGCCGCCCGGGTGATCGCCGACCAGGCCGGAGTCGATCCCGAGATCATCGGCCCCGAGGCCGCCGCACACGGTGCGCTGCTGCTCAGCGGCGGTGATCTCCGGCTGGCCTGGCCCGACCTGCCGATCGTGCGGTTGCCGGTGCACCAGGTCGTGGCCGGCCTGCTGGAGGATGCCCGGCTCACGCTGCCCTGGACCGCCTCGTTCGCCGACCTGGGCGGGGATCCGCTGATCCTCGACCAGCCGGAGCTGATCCTGGAGGTCGGGGGCGAGCTGCGGACCGCGCGCTTCCCGGGCCTGGTCCCCGGTCCTTACCGGATCGGCCTGCGGCGGGCATCGGCCGGCCGGGGCGTGCTGCTGCTGCGAGCGGACGACGCGGCCGTCGACCAGGCTACCCACATCTGTTCCCTCGATGAGCTGGAGCTGGCTTGATGAGCGAGGATTCCCCCACCGCCGGGCCAGCCGCGCCCGGACAGACTGACCCGGCCACCCCGGTGGAAACGCTCCGGCAGGCGGTCGCCGGGACGGCGCGGTGGCTGGCGGTCCAGCCGGACATGACGGACGTGGCCGCGCTGAGATGCGTGCGCGCGCTCGATGACGCGCTCCCCGAGCTTGCCGAGTTGCTTGGCCGGCTGCCCGGGCTGGTGCGGCTGGCCGAGCCCGGTCCCCGGCTCAGCGACCGGATCACCGGTTACCGTGCCGAGCTGGCCCGGCTGCGTGCCGAGCTTGCCGCCGAGCGCGCGGCCCTGGAGACCGCTGATGACCTGAAACGGCAGATACGGGAGGCGGAAAGCGAACGGGACCTGCTGCGTGACCGGATCGAGGAGCTTGAATGCGGCCAGCGGATCGCCGCGGAGCTGCCCGGCCTGCGGGCCTTGCGGTCGGCGCTGGAGGCCGCCGTCGACGACGCCGCGGTCCAGGCTGGCCGCGAGGTCAGGCGCGGACTGACGGACGCGGCGCGCTCGCTGCTGACGCTCTCCGGCGACCGGCGCGCGCTGCTCGGTGCCGAGCTGGACAAGCTGCTGGCCGACACCGCGGCGGCGGACGAGAAAATAGCCGCGGATCTGGCGCGCCGGGACCAGCTGGCCGCCGCGCTGACCGCCAGGACGATCACTGCCCAGCAGCTGCAGGAGGAGATGCGCCGGCTTCCCGGGCTGGAGCTGCACCGGAAGGCTGACCAGGATCTCGCCGACGGCCTCAGCGCGGCCGGACTGTCAGCGGGGGGGCCGCCGGCCGACGGCGCTCAGGCGCCCGATGATCGCAGCCTGGCCGATGTCCGGACCGCTCTCGCCGACATCGCCCGGAGGCTGGCGGACGCCGATCGCTGCCTGCGGCCACTGGTCAATGAGCACGCCCGGGTCTACGAGGACGCGACCAAGATCCGGAACTGGTCGGGCTGAGCGCGCCCCGCCCCGGGAGAGCCGGCCAGGCGCCCGTCATCACCTGAAAATGAATGACATTGCGGCATAGACGGCGAGACGGCGCAAGAGGTAATATCCGTCGCGGGACAGTGCCTAATAGGGGGGTGCCTGGGGAAATGGCGGATCCTGGTGTACTGGGCCAGCTTCGTGCCTACGCCGCCGACGTTTCAGACTGTGCCCGGTCGATTGCGGTCCCGGGCAATTTAGTATCCCAGCGCGACGAACTGGCGGAATTTGCCGATCAGATCGTACGTGAAATCGATGCGCCGCTGCGTATTGGGTTTGTCGGTGAATTCAGCGCGGGGAAATCCCTGCTGCTCGGGGTTCTCGCCGGCAAGCCTGACCTGCTCCCGACAAACAAGCATCCCACCACCGGGAACGTGACCGAGCTCCACTTCGTGCAGGCGGCCGACGGTACGGCCCCGACCACGGTCATCAGGGCGCGGGTGCGGTTCTTCGCGCGGCCCGACCTGACCCAGCTCGACCGGCAGAGCCTCGCCGAGCTTAGGCAGGCCGCCCGGGCGGCCCGGCTGCCGGGCGCGGACCTCGCCGAGCTCGACGCGGTGAGCGCCCCCGGGGCTGCGGGCCTCCGGGACTGGTGCGAACGGGCCTGGCGGCACCCGGATGCCGCGCTGCGCAAGCTGATGCGGGAACTGCTGGTCACCCGTGCGGCGGCCAGCTCCGCGCCGGGCTGGCTCGGCCAGAGTATCGAGATCACGCCGGGCCAGCTGGGCCGGGTATTGGAGATTCCCTATCCGAAGCCGTCAGAGGCCTTTACCGAGGCGCCCGCCGACGGCGCCATCGCTTTCACAGAGAATCCGTCCGACGCACAATTGGCTAGGGTGTTTCCGCTCGTCGATCGCGTCATCCTCGATATGGCGCTGTCCCGCGACGCCTGGGATATGTCCGGGGTGCACGGCGGCAATGGCTTCGTGCTGCTCGACTTCCCCGGTATCGGCGGCGGCCTGACCAGGGCCAGGGACCTCTTCCTGACCCGTCGCGGGCTCGAGGACACCCACACAATTGTGGTCCTGGTCAACGCGGAACGCCCCGGCGGGGACGCTCCGGACCGGTTCTACGGGTTCCTGCGGGAGCTCGACGCCCCCGGCTCGGACGCGGACGGTAGCGCGGAGCCGATAACCGGCCGGATCGTCTACTGCGCCGGCCGGTTCGATGAGATGCCCCCGCCGGAGCTGTCGGTGGGCCCGGGCGGTGCCGTCCGGCTGACCGAGGACCGGCTGGTCAGCGCGTCGCCCCTACTCAATGCCCTGATGCAGTCGGGGCACCAGCCGGGGATATCGGCGATGCGGGCCTTCGTCTCGTCCGTGCTCGCGATCTCCCGGCGGGGCATGACGGACATCCCCGGCGACCTTCAGTTCGAGTACTACCGGCCGGGCGCCGAGGCCAAGGCAGCGGCCTGGCAAAGGATCGCTGAGTCGCTGGCGGAGGCGGCCACCGGCCGGGATCTGGCCGCGGCGCTGTCCGCCTACGCCACCGACGGCGGGGTGTCACGCTTGCAGGGGCTGCTCGAGAAGCACGTCCGCGACCACGGGCTGGAGCTGCGCATCGGGCGGGCGGAACAGCAGCTGGACCGGCTGGACGAGCTTAAGGCCGCGCTGGAGACCGAACTGCGCGCCGTACGGCAGACGGTGGATGCGGGGACCGCCGAGGTGAGGGAAAGGGTGCAGGCCCTGCTGCGGGACCTTCGCAACACCCGCAACCAGCTGGTCGATCAGCTGCCGGCGCTGCGCAGCCCGGACAGCGTGCTGCTCGCGCCCGACTGGTCGCTCCGCCAGGACGTGGCGCAGAAGGCCGCCGACCTGGTCATGGCCTGGCCGGAGTGGGACAGCATCCTGAGCTGCGTGCAGGACGGCGTGGTGGTGCCGGTGCCGCCGGACGGCGGCTGGACCGGGCCGCCGGACCCGGAGGCGGCCCCGCTCCCGCAGGTGCTCGGCGACTTCGCGCCCGCCTTCGTGCGGACCTGCGACGAGCTGCGGGATTACGCGCGGCAGCGCGCGCTCGACGGCATCACGCGCTGGCTGAACGCCCGGTCAGCCGCGCCGCCCACGGTGCGGCTCCGGCAGCGGGCCGCCGCGATGCTCGACCCGCAGGTCCAGGAACGCCTGGCCAGCGGTCCGCTGGCCAGGTCCCGGGCCGCCATCGACCTCGTCGTCGACCCGGCCGAGCTGGCCGGGGACATCGCGGGCACGCTGAGCCTGCCGGACCAGCCGGGCGCTGGCCGCGAGGCGTTCCCGCTCCGCGCCGAGCAGCAGGCGAGCTGGGCGGACGGGGGGACGGCGGACGAGATAACCCGGCATCTGATCCGGGTCCTGCGGACGCGCAGCGCGCTCATCGACAGCGCGACCGAGCACGCGTCCCGCTGCCTGGACGCCGTGCAGGGCCGGATCGTCGAGCGGCTGCGCGGCCGCTACCTGCGCCGCGACGCACAGCTGCCCGATGGGCGCCAGCAGCGGCAGTTCACGGCCGCCGTGCTCGGCGAGCACGCCGGGCCGCGCGAGCAGCCACCCGATCCCGCGGGCGCGCTGGCGGCCCTGCGCCGCCCGGAGGGCGCGTCCGGATCCGGGGGATAGCCGATGGACCTGCACCTGGATTTTGTTGACCTCAACGAGGCCTCTGTCGGTGATTCAGCCGTTCACCTCGTGGAAAGGGACGGACGCTATCCGCTCCCGCGGGTTGTGCTCATCGCCCGGCCGGCCGCGTGGATCGAGGAGGTAACGGTCTCCTGCGCGCTGGACCCCCCGGACGAGGAGCTCCGGCACGCCCTGCTCACCGAGTGGGAGAACAGCGGCCCGGCGGGGCACGGCACCCGGCTGCTCTCGGCGCAGCGCTGGCTGCCCGCCGAGCTGGTGCGCCGGCCCACCGAGGCACGCCTCCGGTGGGCGGTGACCTGCTACGGCAACGGGCCCTACGAGCGGTTCGTCAACAGCGTGGAGCCACTAACACGGGAAGCGAGCATCACCGTGACATTCGAGCCTGTCACAGAAACACCCCCGGACGCCGCCGAGCCGGTGACGGAGCAGGACCCGCGGCCGGTGCACCTGGGCCATGTCGCGGTCGATTTCGGCACGTCCAACTGCACGGCCACGCTGTTCGATCAGAAATTCCTGCCGCCGCGCCAGCCGCTGTCCCGCGAGCAGGTCGGCCAGCTCCGCAAGGAGGTCCTCGACCTGCTGGACCGGGGGCCGGCGGCGGACGCGCAGACCCGCGCCGAGTTCTTTGAGTTCGTCGCCGACATCGCCTCGGCCCTCCTGCCGGACGCCAGCGGCACCGACAGCGACCTCCGTGACCAGCTGCGCAAGGCCCTGGCGATTGACAGCCAGCGCGGGACGCGCCTGCTCTACGCGCTGCTGCTGGAGCTGGAGCGCAGCCTCACCCAGTGCTCCGATGAGCTGCGGCCGCAGCTGGCGGCCGCCCTCAACGGCGCCTACAGCCGGTCGTGGCACGAACCGCCGCTGGACCGGCTCCGGCTCTTCGGGGTGCAGCTGGATGAGGCAGGCACGGTCATCATCGAGAGCAAGGCGACCGTGACCAGCCTCGATCCGCTGCGGGCCGAGGTGGGCAGTAACAACTTTGGGGTCGATGACGACGAGGGCGACAAGGACGGCCTGATCTACGCCGGCCTCAAGCAGCGGCTCGGCTCCACCTGGCCACAGCCCGAGCTCGGGCCCGGCAGGACCAGCGACGACCTTATCCGCGAGTCGCTGCGCGACATCATCGGCCGGTGCGACCGCTTCATCGCGACCTCCTCCAGTGAGATCGGCAAGGGCCGGGTCGACAAGGTCGTCATCACGTTCCCCACCATGGCCTCCCCCAAGGTGCGGCAGAAACTCCGGGACATCGTCGGCCAGCTGGGCATCTCCCTGGTCGACGCCTCGTTCGACGAGGCCATCGCCGCGGCCATGTTCACCATGCTGCGCGATTTCGGCGGCGACCACGACATCGGGCTGGAGCTGCTGCGGTCCCAGTCCCGGCCGGCCGGCACCGGCCGGTGGACGCAGAATCTGCTGATCATCGACATCGGCGGCGGCACGACCGACATCGCGCTGCTCGGCCTGCACCTCAGTGACCAGACCCCGGGGGACCTGGATCCGGCCCGGCACGGCCGCTACTACGAGCTCCTTCCCGAGGTGCTCGGCTCGACCGGCCGGCTGCAGCTCGGCGGGGAGCTCACCAGCCTGCGGGTGTTCTACTGGATCAAGGCCGCGCTGGCCGACCGGCTGCTGCTGGCGCTGCCCGAGTCCTTCGAGCATTCGGGGGACCAGCTGCGCCAGCTGGAGCACCGTGAGGGCGGCGAACGCCGTGACGACCCGTTTGTGAGCCGGATCTGGGAAAAGCTGCCCAGCACGGGGGACGGGGGCGCCGATGAGTTCGACGTCCTCGACGGGATCGTGCCCACCCGGTCACGCGCCGGGGACGGGCGCCTGACCCAGGCGTTCTGGCTGCTGTGGACGATGGCCGACGAGATCAAGCGGCAGTTCTACGCCCCGGACGCGCCGGCCGAGATCGTGCTCGGCGCGGAGGACGCCCGCCAGGTGCTGCGGGCCGTGCAGGCCGTCGGCTGGCCGGCCGAGGTCAGCCCCCCGCCGGACGTGCAGGCGATTCCCGACGAGGCGCTCACGATCGCGCTGTCACGGAAGAAGTTCGTGGAACTCGTCACCGATGACCTCGAAGAGATCATGAAGTTGGCGTACTTCCTGGCCCTCGAGCGGCTCGACGGGGCCGGCCGGGACGCGCCGGATCCCATCGACCGCATCATCCTGACCGGCCAGGCCAGCCGGGCGCCGCTGGTGAAGGAGTGCCTGCTGCGGGTGTTCGACCGGCCGGCGGCGGGACAGCGATCCGTGCGGTGGCAGCCGAGCACGGTGGTGGTCGAAGGAGACTACGCCAAGCTCGCCACCTCGCTCGGCGCGTGCTGGGCCAAGAGCAACCAGGGCTTCGCACCCGGACCCGAGGGCGCCCGGCCGCGGCTGACGCAGGGCCGCAACGAGTTCCGGATCCGGGTGGACAACCTGTTCTTCAACCTGCCGTGCACGTTCCTGCTGGGGACTACGCTCGGCGGCCCGGCCGACGGGTACGAGATCCTGCCGATCGGCGCGGAGCTGTATCAGGGGTACCCCGACCAGGACGTCGCCGTCATCCGCAGCCCCGACTTCGAGCTGGTCGGCGACGTGGCGGTGTACCGGCAGGTATACCGGGGAGGCCAGGCGGCCCCTGGCGGGTCGCCGCACTGGGGTGACTTCCAGTGGGAGACCCTGAACAAGGATCACGACCTCAAGCTGAACTTCTCGATCTGGCCGCGGCAGATAAGCGCGCGGCTGGAGGCGACGTCCAACCTGGACCTGTTCCTGCTGCTATCACGGGGCCGCGCGCACTACCGGGTCGACGGCCCGTCCACCTCGGTGCTCCCCGCGGCGGCCGCGGCGGGGCCGCCGGCCGGCGGCGGGCCCGGCGAACCGGCGGCGGGGTGGGAGCCGGGCCGCATTGTGGTGAACGCCTACTCAACCGACGGTGACCACGAGGGCGAAGCGATCTTCACGGCCGGGCGGCCGGATCAGCTGGCCGGGGACCCGGCGGCGGCCCCGTTCCCGGAGACCTTCCACGTTCCCGGGCCGGACGGCGCGGAGCAGGCCGTGCGCGGCGCGATCAGCTCGCCGTTGCCCGACCCGCCGGGTAACGGCTCGTGGACGTTCCACTATCTGGACGGGCAGGAGGGCAAGCAGCAGATCGGCATGCTGCCGCCGCCGTCCCGCGTCGGCCAGCTGCAGATCAGGTACTTCGCCTCCGTCGACGAGCGGGGAGACCTGCGGGTGCACGCCGGCGAGGTGCCTTACTGGCCGGCCGAGTCCCTCGTTGACGTGCAGGAGCGGTCCGGTAGCGTGCTGCGGACGCCGATGCTGTCGACGGGTAAGGACTACGACGCGTCGCGGGATCCGTTCAGCGGTCGGCACTGATGGATGCCGCACGGAAGCTGCTCCAGGCGGGCCAGCAGTCCGAGATCGCCCGTGCGGCCCGCGGCGGGCTGATCGGCCTGTGCGCGACGCTCGAGGACGCGGTGGCGCGCTGCCCGCCGGACGACGCCGGCCTGGCCCCGGGAAAGGACCTCATTACCCAGCTCCGTGACCTCCTGGCGGCCCCGGACGCGGCCGGGGCGCAGCCAGGTGTGCCCGGTGTGCCGGTCGGCCAGGCCCCGCCCGGGAGCGCCGCGGCGGGACCGGTCGGCCCGATGGCCGGTGGCCCCGCGTCCGGTGGCCCCGCGTCCGGTGGCCCCGCGTCCGGTGGCCCCGCGCCCGGTGGCCCCGCGCCCGGTGACCTCGGGGACGGTGACCAGGCGCTGAGCGCGCTGGCGGCGGCGCTGGCCGGCGATCCTGCCGTGGCCGGGTGCCTTGACCAGCGCTCCCTGGCCGAGTTGCGCAGCCCGGCCGGAGCTGGCCCGGAGTCGGCCAGCGGCGGCCGGGCGGCCGGCGGGGGGCTGTGGCGCGCGGTGCACCTGTGCCTGCTCCGGCTGCCGGAGCCACTGGCGGGGGACTGGCGCCGCAGGGCAGCCGGTCTGGCTCCGGCGGCCCCCGGCGAGGCGGGCTGGCGCACCCTGCCGGGCGAAGCCGATGCAATTCTGGTGCCGCCCTGCGCCCTGGCCGCCGAGGGCATCCGCACGTCGCCGGGCGCGGCGCTGGACACCGGGGTGGTCACGGCGGTGAGCCCGGCCCGTGAGTGGCCGCCGGGGCCCGCCGCCGACCTGGCCGAGCTGGCCCGGGTCAGCTCGCTGGTGCTGGGCCTGGCGGCGGCGGACGACAACCTCGTGCTGTGCCTGGAGAGCGTGCTCTTCCAGGGATCGCGACGGCTGGATGACAAGCTCCGCGAGCTGTACCGGGCGGACCTGCTCGCGCGGCTGCGGGAGTACGCCCGCCGCCCGCCGGGCACGGTGGATGCGCTGGCGGCGCTGATCGAGATCGACGAGGCCATCAACTCACTCACGCACCGGCCGCCGTCCGTGCCGGGGAGCTGGTGGGCCCAGGTCCGGCAGCAGTCACGGCGGATCGTGACCCGGTCCGCGGGTGCGCTCAGGGACGGCGGCGCAGACCTGGAGGTCCTGCCGCTCGGCCTGCGTTACGGCGACGTCCGCGACTTTACGAGGGGGAATGACGTCCCTTCTCGCAGCGGCGGCCAGCCCGGCGACGTGCTCGCGTGCCTGCGGCTGTGGGCCCGTATCGAGAGCAAGACGATGCCCGGCCGGGTGATCTACCGGATCTGATCGTGGTGACAGACGTGCGGGCGAACGGACCTACGGGGAGGGCCATGGCAAGCAAGCCGCATCGCGTGGTGGCGGCGATCGATTTCGGCACCTATGGCACCGGCTTCGCCTGGACCACGGTCAGCCAGGACAACTCCGAGATGCGGACCCGGCGGATCTCGTTCTTCGAGGACTGGGAGGACCAGAAGCTCAGCTACCCCAAGAACCGGTCCGCCCTGCTGCTCGACGCCGAGGGTCGGCTGCTGTCGTGGGGGTATCAGGCGGTGACGCAGCGGGACGCCATGCCAGCGGGAGCGGGGTGGCGGCTGCTGACCGGCTTCAAGATGTCCCTGCAGCGCAACCTCGGCAGCGGGGACACAGTGAGCGGGGACGCGGGCGTGGTCCTGGTCGGCGATGCGCCCGACGCCTTCCGCCTCGCCGTGCTATGCATGGAACAGGTATACGCGAAAGCCCGCGACCACATCACCCGCGGGGCCTACCAGGAGAGCGACATCCGGTGGTGCGTCACCGTGCCGGCCATCTGGGATCAGTACACGCGTGACCTGATATACAAGGCCGCCGTCGAGGCCGGGCTGCCGAACGACCCCGAGCGCCTGCTGCTCGCCCAGGAACCGGCCGCCGCCGCGCTGTACTGCACGGCCAGGGGCGAGGCTCTGCTCAGCACGCCGGGGACGCGGTTCCTGGTAGTGGACGCCGGCGGGGGAACGGTGGACATCACCTCGTACCAGGTGGCCGGGAACGGGCGCCTCAACGAGCTCGCGCCGGCCAGCGGCGCCAAGACCGGCTCTGACTACCTCAACGAGGCCTTCATGAATGAGGTTCTGGTGCGGCGGTTCGGGCTGGCGGTCATCAGCCGCATCCTCCGTGACCAGCGCTCGGCGATCGCGGGCACGATGGATGCCTGGGAGCGGGCCAAGCGGTCGTTTTCCGCCGACTCCGCCGACGATCTGGTGATCCCCCTCAGCGCACCGTTCTACGCGGCGCTGGTCAGGGAGAAGGCGTCGGGAAGGTGGGATGGCAGCGGCGAGCCGGTGACTGAGGTGGTGGTCAGTCACGGCCTGGTCGCATCACTCTTCGACCAGCGCATCGACGAGACCATCGGGTGTGTCGAGCAGCAGTTGCGGGAGATGCGGTCGGCCAGCGGTGTCACCGGGGGGGAGATCGCGCTGCTGGTCGGGGGATTCGCGGAGTCGCCCTACCTGCGCTCCCGGCTGGGTGATCGGCTGGCCGACCGGGGCGTCCGGGTCGTTGTGCCGGAGCAGCCCTCCATCGCGGTGCTGGCCGGCGCCGTGCACTTCGCCTACAACCCGTCAGTGTTCCTGACCTGGCGGGCGCCGTTCACCGTGGGCATCAAGATTTCCCTGCCCTTCCGCGAGGGGCATGACCCGGAAAGCAAGAGGGTCATCGGCTACGGCAACCGGGAATTGTGCGACGACCGCTTCGACGTCTTCGTGGTAAACCGGGCGGCGGTGCTGACCAGCGAGCCTATTACCCGGACCTACTGGCCGCTCAGGGAAGAGCAGACCGCCATCACGATCCGGCTTTTCTCGACCACCATGAAAAACGTCGAATACGTCACGGAACAGGGGGTCGAGCTGCTGGGATCATTGACGGTCGACCTTTCGGCATCCATGGATCGCCGCGTCGGTGAGCGCGCGGTCGAGGTCGCTATGCACCTTGGTCAGACCCATATCCGGGTCGAGGCGCGCAATATCCATACCAATGAGCCGCAATCGGCCACCGTACAGTGGAATCCCACCTGGTAGGGCCCGGCGCGAAGGGATGTGATGCGAGTGAGCCTGGCTGGCGAGGACGGCCCGCGGACGCGCCTGCTCGTCGACGGAGGCAACGGCACGGTCGTTTTGCTGGAAGAGTGGATGTCGCGGGTCGCCACCGACTTCCGGGGCCTGGCGGCGGACGTCGACGAGCTGAGGAGACAGTCGGCGGAGATCCGCCAGGAGCTTTCCACGATCATCACGGCCTTCAATGAAGAGCGCCACTGGGTGCGCAGCCTGCCACGGGAATCCGCTGATTTCCGGCAGCGCCTGGAGGAACTCGATCAGCGCCTGAACAATGTCCTGGATCTGTTCGAGAAGCACTTTGGCGGTTCCGGCCAGACCGAGCAGGCGATGCTGCACCATGAGTACGCGGCCGAATATCTGGCCCTGGTGGAGCAGAAAATTCTCGCCCTGGCCCTGGACGTCCTGGCCGATGGACCCGCTCTGCCGCGAGATAAGGCGGCCCTTGTCGCGGCCGTCTGCCTGGATCTGTTTGGCTACCCGGAGATTCAAGAGCAGCGGCTCATGGACCGGCTGCAGCATAACCGCTCCGTGAACGTAACCCGGCGCATCGAGGAAATTTGCTCGGACGCACGTTTGCTCCGCCAGAAGGCATCCCTGGGAAGGCAACAGCGCTGGGATTTTGGTTACACCCGCGGCCTGCCCGTTGACGAGGGGCGGCAGGAAATGTGGCCGGGCTCCGTGGACGGCGGCCTGGTGGATTTCGTTGTCGCTCCGGCCTATCTCGTTGACTCGGACACGCTTCTCAAGAAGCAGCGGGTTTTTACCGCTACAACCGACGCCGAGGGTGCGCGTGAGCACGCCGGGGGTGCGGGTGAGCACCCAGACTGGCAAAGCAGCGCCGCCGGAGCGGGACGGGCGGTGCAAGACCTGCCATGAGCCGCTGGGAGTCCTCGCATCCGTCACAACGTTTCGTCACGTTGTTACCGCTGGGCTGTCAGATGCTCGGGGATGGGGCTAAAATCCCAATGTCACCTTTCCGCGAGTCGATGTGTGCATATTTGGGCGCTGGGCCGCACAGCCACTCGTGCCCTGGCTGCTGCAGAAGGTGGCCCCGCTCGCGCTGGCTCACCGGCGTGACACCGGCGAGAGCGGGACCCTGCTGCCCTGGTCCCCCAGCCGGGATACCCCGAAGCTTCGTGGGTGCCTGTGGCCCGCGCACGTCTCCTGAGCCCGGCATGCCGGCATCGGGAAACGTGCAGACCCTGAAAGAGCGGGTCGCCACCGTTTTGGACTGTGTGGCCGTGGACCGCAGGCTCGGCGGCGTGCTGTTCGTGGACCTGTCGCCATCGGGGCTCCGGGAGCTGGCGAAGTGGCTCAACATCGCGCTGGCCGACGGTGACGGCACCGGCGAGGTCATCACGCTCACCTCGACCGAGTCCGATGATGATCTGTGGTGCGCGCCGGTTGCCGTGGTGGATGGGCGTTTCACCGTCCAGCCGACGCCCGGGCCGCTGGTCGACCTGCCTGCGGATGGGCCGCCCCGCACGATCATCGTCCCCGATCTGTCCCGGGCGAGCCGGGCCGTGATCCGGGCCGCGGTGATCCTCGCCGACGCCGACACCGCGGTCGCCGACCGGCACGGCTCGCACTTCGAGTGGCAGCCGCGTTCTCGCTGGCTGGCTGCGTGCGCCCGGCGTGATCTCGGGCGGCTTTCCCGTCACCTGCTGGACCGCTTCGTCGTGCGCATCGACGCTGCCGGCCTCGCCCGGCCGGGCCGCAACCCCGCGACCCTGCGCGCAGCCTTCGAAGGGGGCCGGGACGCGGCGTTCACCCTGCTGGATATGCCGCCATCCAAGGTCCGCGGGAAGAGACTGTCCGGTGGACGGCTGGGCATGACGAAGCCCGCATCCCGTCAGGTGGTCGCCACTGTCGGGGACATCAGCGCGGCCACCCGCCGGGATCTCGCACTCGCCCGCACCGCCCGGGCGCTCTCCTACCTCGAAGGGAACGAGTCCGTCCAGGTCAAGCACGTGCGCGAGGCGGCCGCCGTGCTCGGGCTTGCGGAGCCAGCAGGCAGTTGGCCGGCCACCAGCCAGGCTGCCTCACCCATTCCGCCTCCTGCCCATTCCCAGCTCGGCGCGCTCAAGCCCAGCCCCGAGCAGGGCGCAGCCAGCGCCTCGACGGGCCGGCCGCGAGAGCCCCGGCCTGCCGCGGCCCGGCTAAAGGCGGCGGCGGTACCTGCTGGCTCCTTCCGCGCACCGGACTATCCAGAGATTGACCCGGACTCAGTGCCTGAGTACGCGGCGCTGCGTGAGCCGTGGCCACGGCGCAGTTGGCGAGGCGCCCAGCGGGGACCGGTCATCGGCACGGAGCCAACACAGGGCGTGTCCGATATCGCGTTCGTGGCCACCTTGCTCGAGGCGGCCAAGTTCCAGAAAATCCGGAGGGAACGGCGGCCGGACCGAGGCTCGGGGCTGCTGCTCAGTCCGGCGGACCTGCGCCGGTACCAGCGGCAGCCGCAACCGGACACCACGGTCGTGCTCGTGCTCGATCACACGGCACGCCGTGCCTGGGACTGGTCCGCGGCCCTGGCGCCCTACTTGCGCTGGGCGTACACGCGGCGCTCCGCGCTCATCATGGTCGATTTCGGCCACCACGGCGCCGCCCACGAACTGCGCGCGGAAACATACCGGGCGGCCAGTGTCCTCGATCAGCGTGTCGCCGCATCCCTGGACCGGCAGCCGGGCCGCGCCACGCCGCTGGCTCATGCGCTCGAAATCGCCATCGGGGAGCTGCGCCGGCAGTTGCGGCGCAGCGCGGCGCCGGATGGGCGTGTGCATGCGTGGTTCATCGTGGCGTCGGATGGCCGCGGCAACGTGCCCCTGGAGGCGAGCCTGCGGGACCGGGTCATTGCCCCCACGGGCCGGGAGGGGGTGACGGACGCGCGTGTCGCCGCAGCTCCCCTGCAGTCACTCACCGCCGTCCGGCGGATCGTGCTGGCACCGCCCGACCTGACCTACTACCGCGGGCTGCCGTTCGACTTGGCCGACGCGATGGGCGGCATCGTTGCGCAGAGGGAACCATGACGGTCAATCCGCTATCGGGACAACAGCTCCGGGCTGGCGATTGGAGCCCATCCCGGCCGCCGGACCCGCGGCCGGCCAGCCGGCCAGAGTCACCTGAACCGGAACCCGGCCTGGTGGGTGCCGATCCCCCCAGGACGACCGACGAGGCACGCCAGGATCTGAGCGCAGGTCTGCCACCGGACGTCGCCCTGCTCGAGGTCATCCCCAGCCGGGTGGGCAAGGAAGACTGTTTCCAGCTCTCGATGTTCTTCCGCAATGGGGAGCCGACGGGCTCCAGCGACCCGCGGGAGCTGAGGAACCAACGCCGGCCAGACCGGGTGCTAGCCGACGAACTGGACGGCCGTATCAGCGAGGCGGCTGCTGTCAGTTATTACCGGTATCTGCGTACCTGGTCCGTCGGGAAGGAGCGGCTCACCAGATGGCTCACCATGCTGCGCACCGAAGTACCTGCCGGGCTGCGGCTAATTATCTATGATCTCACCAACTTTAGTATTCCCTGGGAGCTGTTCTGGCACGACATGGAAGAAGACCCGCAATGGCTGGGCGTGGCCGTGCAGGTGATCCGGTGGACAACGGTGCGAGACGAACGCCTTCCCCTGCAGTTCCGCACCGTGGCCGATGAGCCAGTCGGCAGCGAAATCCTTTATCACGAAGCCTCCGGGGATTGCGGGAAACTGCTGGCGTGCGCCTGGACGCCATCCAGTACTTCCAGTTGCCGGTCCTCCGGGCATCGAGGTCTGTGGTCATCCTCAACGTGTGCAACTCTGCCCGGCCGGTCCGCGACAAGACATATCGCGATGACGTCAACCGGAGCTTCGTGGAGTTCTTCCTGCGCCAGGGGGCGACCGCCGTGGTGGCGATGATGGGAGAAGTGCCGGTAATTGACGCAGTCTTGATGGCCAAAGAGCTCATAGAGCAGGCCCGCGATGAGGGCGTACGGCTTCCTGAGCACCTGAGGAAGCACCGGGCAGCGCGCGCGGCGCGGCTACCACGCGCCAAGCTGGACCTGGCGCCGCGGGAACAGGACGCGATACGCGCTTTCCTGTACGCATCCGTGTTCGCGTATTTCGGGAATGTCGAGTACGTCTTCAGGCTGGCGCAGAAATGACCGGCCACGGTCCTGAGGTCAGCATCCAGCCGGAGGTCCGCTGGCCACGGCAGGTAGTGGCGGGCGGCTCCTACCTGATAACCGTCGACCTCCGGCTGACCGACCCCGCCGCCCCGTGGCCATACGAGCAAGAGGAGTTCGCGGTCGGCTGCATGCTCGACGGGCGCCCGGTGTGCACGGTCCGGGCACTGGGCGATCCCGGGGTGGTCCTGCATCGCTTCGGCGGCACCTACGGCCCGGCCCGGTTTGTCGCCGAGATCCCCGCGGACCGCACAGACCTCACCGATGCCGCGCTCTGGCTCACCCTGACCACGGGCGGGGGGGTGCCCTTCTACATCAGCAAGCTGCCGCTCGACGGCTCACCGGCCGCGTCCGGCGGTGACGTCGCCGACGTCGCGTGGATCGCCGAGACGGGCGATGCCGAGACGGGCGATGCCGAGACGGATGCTCCGGTGCCGGTGCATGCACCGGAGCCCCGCCAGGTGGTGGCGGCCATCGATTTCGGCACCTATGGCACCGGCTTCGCCTGGACCACGGTCAGCCCGGACAACTCGGAGATGAGCAGCCGCCGGATCTCGTTCTTCGAGGACTGGGAAGATCAGAAGGTCAGCTATCCGAAGAACCGCTCGGCGGTGCTGCTCGACTCCGCAGGCCAGTTGCTGGCGTGGGGCTATCAGGCAATGGCGCGGATGGAGGCGATGCCCAGGGGTGCAGGGTGGCGGCTGCAGACCGGCTTCAAGATGTCGCTGCAGGGCGGCACCGGCCCGGCCGCCGTCGCTGCCGTCGGCAGCGAGGAGGGCGTGGTCCTGGCCGACCGTGCCGCCGATGCCTACCGCCTGACCGTGCTGTACCTGCGGCAGGTGGTCGCCGCGGCCCGCGACCACATCACCCGGGGTATCTACCAGGACAGCGACATCCAGTGGTGCGTCACCGTGCCGGCCATCTGGACCGCGTACACCCGCGACCTGATGTTCAGGGCTGCGGTCGAGGCTGGGCTGCCGGATGACCCGGAGCACCTGCTGCTCGCCCAGGAGCCCGCGGCCGCCGCGCTGTACTGCGCGGCCAAGGGCGAGACCCTGCTCCGCACACCGGGAACGCGGTTCCTGGTGGTGGACGCCGGTGGCGGCACGGTGGACGTCACCTCCTACCAGGTGACCGAGGATGGGCGGCTCAGCGAGCTCGCGCCGGCCAGCGGGGCCAAAACCGGCTCTGACTACCTGAACGCGGCCTTCATGAACGACGTGCTGGTGAAGCAGTTCGGGTTGGCGACGATCACCCGGATCGTCGTCGACCAGCTGGTGGCGGTCACCGGAACCATGGATGCCTGGGAGCGGGCCAAGCGGGCGTTCCCGCCGGATTCTTCCGCTGATCTGATGATCCCGCTGAGCGCGTCGTTCTACGCCGCCCTGCTCCAGGAGCAGGCGGCGGGCCGATGGGACGGCAGCGGGGCGCCCGCGACCGAGGTGGTGATCAGCCGTGACCAGATGGCGTCACTGTTCGACCGCCGCATCGACGAGATCATCGGATGCGTGGAGCAGCAACTGCGGGAGATACGGTCGGTCACCGGCATTGCCGGCGATGAGCTCGCGCTGCTGGTGGGCGGGTTCGCCGACTCCTCCTACCTGCGGGCACGGCTGGGTGAACAGCTCGCCCAGCGAGGCGTGCGGATAGTGGTGCCGGAGCAACCCTCGGTCGCGGTGCTGGCCGGCGCGGTGCACTTCGCATACGACCCTGCGGTGTTCATGACCTGGCGGGCGCCGTTCACCGTGGGCCTGATGGCCGTCTTGCCGTTCCGCCCGGGACACGATCCGGAGGACAAGAGGATCATCGGCTCCGGCAACCGCGCGTACTGCCGCGACCGTTTCGCCGTCCTGGTGGCGAACCGGCAGGCGGTGCCCACCCACAAACCGGTGACCCGGACACTGCGGCCCATCCACGAGAGCCAGACTGAGGTCACGTTCCAGCTCTTCCGCGCTGCCGGTACTGACGCTGAATACATCACTGACCCGGGGGTCGAGCTGCTGGCGTCGCTGCGGATCGACCTTTCTGACTTGCTGCACCTCCCCGTCGAGCAGCGTACAGCTGAAGTCGGTATCAGTTTCGGCCAGACCCACATCCGAGTGGAAGCGCGGAAGGCCGGCCGGAAGCAACCACAACCGGTGGACATACAGTGGCGCCCCGACCTGACAGGGGCCGCGTGGCCGGACGACGAGTAGCCGCGGACCGGCCCCCGTCGTCGCAGCCCGGCAGGTCAGCCACCTCCCGGCGGGAGATCCCGCCCGGCTGGCCTCCTTATTGCTGGCACTTACGCACCGGGCTGTCGCTCTCGTGCTGGCCGGGCACCTCTCCCAAGCAAAGGGGCGGGTCGGCCCTGACGACCTCGCCGACGACCTGTTCGGCTACTTCCAAGCCGGATCACCGGCCCGCTCACCTAACCCTAACCCAGCGATCCTCGTGAGGGTCGCTGGCTGCGCGGGCAGAGGGCCACGCCAGCCAAAGACGGTGACATAACTCCGGGCGCGCGGGTACTGCGATCGCCGTCAGGACAAGGCCATCACGGATTAGCCACCGGCCCTCGAACCGCGTCAGCGAGCGCCCATCCAGCACGGGGCCGGGTACGAGCAGCCGGGCGGTGAAGGTGCCGTTCGCGGGATTTATCGTGATCACCGTATCCTCAAAGCCCAGCCAGCGCCGGGTCAGCGGGAACCATGCCTTGTAAATGGACTCCTTGGCGCTGAACAGCAACCGATCCCAGCATGGTCCCGGCGTCGCAGATGCAAGGGCGCACAGCCCGGCGCGCTCATCGGCGCAGGCGACGCGGTTCACCACACCCTCGGGTAGGCCATCATCGGGCTCGGCATCCAGTCCGAGAGTGCGGATGTCGTGGCCGTGCGCGACGGCCGCTGCCCGGTAGCCGATGCAGTGGGTGATGCTGCCCACGACGTCGTGCGGCCATTGCGGCGCGCCGCCCAGGCCGGGCACGATCGGGACTGGCGGCAGGTAGAGCTTGGCTAGGGCTGCGCGGGCACAGGCCCGCGCAGTGGTGAACTCCAGGCGCCGTTTGTCCACGGCCCTGCCCAGGGCGGCCTCCTCCGCAGGGAACAACTCGGCATCGAGCACATCCCCGAATGCTTCGGCGGCCGCCACCTCCGGGGGCAGGATCTCCGCTAGCATCTCGTGCTTTCCGCGCCGGGGAGTATCTGGCGCGGCGGACCTGGCGCAGCCATCGGCCAGCTGGACCAAGGCGTCAAGGCCCTTGGCCAGTACGGCGTCACGGCTCAGCCGACCGCTGACATGCTGGTGACGCGGTCGGCGGCGGCTGCCCCGCGGTCACGCTCGAGGCCTCGCGTGATTGCCTCGATGAGGTAGGGCCGCAGCTTGCTGGCTGGGATGATCCGGTCCACGGAGCCCACGGCCAGTGCTCGGTGGATGCTGTGAACCTGATCGAACTCGTCGGCTACCTCCCCGAGCTTCTGTGAGCGGACATCTGCTGACACCTTGATGAGGCGCGCGCGGATGACCGCGGACTGCTGATGGTCTGCCGTGTTGAGCCGCTCGGTTAGCTCGAGTACCCGGGGATCGGCTGCGATGCGGGTCCGTACCTCGCGGGCGAAGACTGTGGCGGCGGCGGGCGCGCCGCCGATGACGGAGGCGAATGACCCCTCGACGGCGGCCGTCTCTATGCGCTCGTTCAGTCGCTTGGAGAACACGACGAAAGCACCGCCGTGGTACCGCGTGATCACCACGAACACGATCGGTCCGCGGAAGTTGGTGACGGCCCGGCCGATCTCCGCGCCATACTCGAGCTGCCAGTGGCGCATGGACTCGGGCGACCCGTCGAACCCGGACAGGTTCGCGAGCACGATGAGGGGGCGGCTGCCACTGGCGGCGTTGATGGCGCGGGCGAGTTTGCGTGCGGACTGCGGGAACAGCGTCCCAGGGGTCCATGACGCGGGCCCGTCGGCCGGGACGAACCCGCCGCGCGAGATCGTTTGAGACTCCAGGCCGAGCAGGCCGACGGGGATGCCGCCGATATGCGCGTCCCATACCACGGCGGCATCGGCGTCGCGCCAATACGCCCAGCGTTCCAGCGGCGTGGTGTCAGCGTCGGTGACCGCGCGCAGCACGGCGCGGATATCGAAAGGCTTCTTTCGCTCGGGATTGAGCTCCTCGGAGAACACATCACCGACGGTGGTGAAGTCGCTGCCGGGCAGCGGTGGATGCGGCGAGCTGCGAATGTCACGGTTGGCGTCGTCGTCCGTGGCGGCCCGGCGCGGGCGGCTCTCGCCCGGCACCACGAACGTGTGGTCGTAGTGGCGGAGCAGGATGTGGCAGGCCTCGTCCAGCTTTGGCGCCCAATAGTGTGCCTGGCCGTTCGGGCCCATGACCCGATCGAACCCGCCGATGCCAAAGTTGTCCTCCGCCGATACGCCCCCGGAATAATCGAGTGCCTGCTTGCCAGTGAGCACCATTGCGCTGTCGGGCGTCATGACCAGGATGCCGCGGGTGTGCATGAGCATCGTGGCCTCGGCGTTCCAGTACGACTGCGCGCCCACGTTGACCCCGGTCACGACGACGTTCACCTCGCCGCCGGCCTGCGTGAACTCGACCAGCGCGCGCAGCACCGCGGCGGTCCAGTCCATGTTCTCCGTGCCGCTGTCCAGTGCGATCAGCGCGCCGGAGGAAAGGGCGAACCACTCCACCGGCACACCCTCCCGCCTGGCGAGGCCGAGCGCCGCGATGATCCGCCGGCACTCGGGTTCGGCGAGGCTACCAAGCCCGCGGGTGGGGTCACTGAGCACGATCACCCGGGTCATACCCTCGGGGACCTTGGCGGTGTAGTTGGTCAGCAGGCCCACCACCACGTTGGCGGTGTTTCGCCCAGGGTCCCGGCTGACCGGGACCAGATCGCCCGATTCGTCAAGGTCATACTCGGCGAAGTTCCCGGCGGGGAAGTGCGCGACGGTCCCAGGCGGCGGGGCGAGCATCCGGACGATCTCGTAGGGATACGGCGCGCCGAAGTGCTGGGCTCGCAGCACCTTCTGCAGGTACGGGGAGACCGTCTGGATCGGCTCCTGGCCTACCGGCCGCTCGCGCACCACCACGCCGTCCCGGCCGACTCCGTCGATGTGCAGCACCGCCTCGCGCAGTTCGCCTCCGGGCCCGGGAATGCTCACCCGCAGGACCACCTTCTGCAGGCCAGCGGAGACGGCCACGGGCGCGAACGCGCGGGCGATGTCGGGCCACCGCTCTGGCGGTACGTCCCAGGGCGGCCGCACCGACAGCACGATCCGGTTTGCGGTCGGCCCGTCGTGTCCGGGGATCGCGGCCAGTGCCTGGCGCATCGCGCTGATGGCCGACAGGCCCATCAGTTCCAGCCGCGGGTAGCTGATTCCACCTGAGGCGTCGCGCACCGGGATCAGGTCGCGAACCTCGGCGAGCGCGAACAGGCGCTGATCTTCCGGGTTGTCGTGCGCGACACCGTGGAAGACGTGCACGTCGGCGGCCGACGGCAGCCGCCGGAGCCGGAAGTTCGCCAGCCGCCAGAGGTCGAGCCGCTTGGCCAGCATCGGATGCAGGTTGCGGTAGATCGGCTCCTCCTCGAACCAGCCGTCCGCACTCTGCCGGAATGTCAGGTGCTGAATGCCATGACGCTCAGGCGCAGATCCGGTCACGCTCGTCACTGTGACGTCGAGCCGCCGCAGCCGACGGCCGAACGCGCAGGAGGGCAGCAGGCCGGCGATCTGCTCAGCCGTGTCGTCGTCGCTCGGCATCTCGCCGTGCCGCCAGGTATGCAGGTCCACCACGACCTCGAGGCCGGGCTCCACTTCGGCCAGGCGCCCGGCCACCGCCGCGGCCAGCCCCGTCAGCTCCGCCAGCGGCAGGTAGGCGACCACCAGGTGAATCTGGCCGCCACCCACCTCGTAGTCAGCCGAGCACAGCAGGTGGCCTCCTTGCCGGGCAACAGTGAGTTCGCGCATGTCACGGATCCGGTAGAAGCGCCGCGTGAGCACCTCAAGGAGCACCGCGTGGAAGGCGTCCGCGGATGCGGTGGGCCCGGTGGCCAGCCAGCGGCGCAGCAGCATCGTCTGCAGTACCTGACGGCACGCCACCAGGTCCCGGATACGGTCCAGTCGCTCAGGCCCGCCTGGATCGGCCTGCAGCGCGTCAAGGTGCTGTTCCATCTCCGCGTGTTCCTTGGTGACGACGGCCCGGAGCGGTGGCTCATCCAGGTAGTGGAACCTGACGGCCCGGGCCAGGTCGGCCACGTCCTGGTGGCGATCCTGGGTGGCCGCGGCCAGCCGGTCCAGGCGGGAGCGCAGCTCAGGGACGGCGAGATGGCTGAGCGGCTTCCTGTGCCGAACGCGCCGCTCCAGGATGCTGACCAGGGCCGGGGTGAGTTCACCGACCCGCTGGAGCGACCGGAACAGCCACACCACGGCCTCTTCGAGGTGCGGCGTGCGCTCCAGGCTGTTCACGCCATACCGGCGCAGGGCGCGAGCGAGGTGCTCACGGTAGGGGGCCGGCAGTCTCGCTCTGTCAGCGTCCAGCCACTGCAAGTACGACAGCAGGTACTGTTTGGATCCGCTGGCGAAGCGCTTGCCGTCCTGGTCCGGCTCGGCTTTGGGCCGGTACAGCGCGGCCGCGTCGGTGAAGACATCCAGCAGGAGGTCCTCGCACTGCAGCAGCCCAGGATCGTCCGGCGCAGCGATCGTCTCGAGCCGGCGCTGGTGGGCCAGGGCGTCGCGCACCGATGCCGGATCGAGGTCATAGCCGAGCAGGTAGCTGAGCAGCACCGAATACACCCGCTCACTCGGCGGCACGCCCAGATCTGGCGGGCCGGTCAGGCCGGTCAGGTCTACGCTGGCCGGCCCGTCGGCGCGGCTGCTCTTCTGCCCTGTCGTCCTGATCCGCACCAGCACCGCACCGGTCTCGACCTTCTCGTTGGCCGCGACCTCGACGCCGGTGATCTCGCCGTCGAACGGCGCGGCGATCACCGTCTCCATCTTCATGCTCTCCAGCACCACCAGCGGGTCGCCGACAGCCACTACGGAACCCGGCGCGGCCGGCACGGAGACGACCACGGCCGGCCACTCGCTGCGGACCGTACCGCCGTCATCCCTGGAGATCCGGTGTGCGGTGCCGTCGATCTCCACCCTGATGGCTGACCCCACGGTCACGGCGACGACGCGGTGCCGCTGCCCGTTCACGACGATGCGCCGCTCATGGGCGTTCACGCGGTCCACCGTGATGTCGGCGAGCGTGCCGCTGTCGGCGACCCGGTACGAGGACGGCCCCGTCCGGTACACGCGCAGCCCGAACAGAGCGCCGCGGTAGCGGAGCTGGCAGGAATGGCCCACCTCGGCTATCGGCTCGGGATTGCCGCGCGCTGCCTGCGCGCGGAAGGCGGCCAGCTCGGCGGTATGGTCCAGGTCGTAAGCCTCCACCGCGGCCTGAAGCAGGGCAACCGGATCAGCGGCAGGCAGGTGCGTTCCCTCAGCGGTCAGCCGGTCCAGCCACTGGTTGTCCACGTCCCCGTTCCACACCTCCGGCCGGTCAAGGACGGTCAGCAGGAACGACCGGTTCGTCGTGCCACCGGCCACGACCACCGTCGTCTGGGCCAGCGCCCGGCGCAGGCGCGCCAGCGCCTCATCGCGGTCGTGCCCCCAGGCGATGACTTTCGCGATCATCGAGTCGAAGTCGGGGGACACCTCATCGCCCTGGCGCACCCCGGTGTCTACCCGGATGCCGGCGCCGGCGGGCAGCGCGAGCATGGCAATTCGCCCAGGCGCGGGCTCGAAATCGCGTCCAGGGTCTTCCGCGCACACCCGCGCCTCGACGGCATGCCCGCGCACTCGCGGTGGCCGGCCACGAAGCCGCCCCCCGGCCGCTATGTGCAATTGCAGCTTGACGAGATCAGTCCCGGTCGTCGTCTCGGTCACCGGGTGCTCCACCTGGAGCCGGGTGTTGACCTCCATGAACATGAAGGTGGCACCGTCGGGTGACACGAGGAACTCGACCGTGCCCGCGTTCGTGTACCCTGCCGCGGTCGCCAGCGTGACCGCGGCCTGCCGGATCACCTTCTCCATCGCGGGGTTCAGAGCCGTCGACGCCGATTCCTCGATCACCTTCTGGTGGCGGCGCTGGATGCTGCAGTCCCGCACCCCGAGCGCCCAGACAGTGCCCTCTCCGTCGGCGATGACCTGCACCTCCACGTGCCGCGCCGCCGCCACCAGTCGCTCGATGAAGACCGTCGGGTCACCGAAGGCCAACTCCGCCTCGTCGCGCGCCGATGTAAACGCCGTGGCGAGATCAGCCGGATCCAGCGCCACCCGGATGCCGCGCCCGCCGCCTCCTGCGGCGGCCTTGACGATCACCGGATACTCCAGGCGCTCGGCAGCCTCAGCGGCCTGCCGCGCGTCCTCCACCGGGCCGCCGCTCCACGGCACCACCGGCAGCCCGGCGCTCTCCGCCAGTCGCTTGGCCGCCACCTTGTCACCCAGCAACTGGATCGTCGCGCTGTCCGGGCCGACGAAGATGATCCCCGCCTCCTCGCAGCGCCGCGCGAACGACGCGCTCTCCGCCACGAAGCCCCAGCCAGGCCAGGCTGCATCCACCCGTGCCTCGCGCAGCGCCGCCACGAGCCTCGCCTCATCCAGGTAGCTCGACTTACGATGACCGTCAGCCGGATCGGCATACGTAGCCGGCCCAAGCGACAGGGCCTCATCGGCCTCGCGCACATACCAGGCACGCGAATCCGGGTCGGTGTACACCACCACCGTCGTGACCGGCGGTTGGCCGCCGGCCGCGTTCAACTCCGCCACCGCGATCAGCGCCCGCATGGCCGCCTCACCGCGGTTGACGATAGCCAGCCGCCGGATATGCTTCACGCCGCGTCCTTCCTCATCTCCAGCGCCGGAAATCCGTCGGTACGATCCCGCTCAGCCGAGGCGGTCGAGGCGGTCGAGGCAGGCGATTGTCTCCCCAGTTACGAATAAATTTTATTTCACCGGCAATCAGGCCGGCCGGAGAATCCCGGGCACATTGATGGATGTCATCAATGTACAGCCTGTCAGGCATGATTTGGAATACCAGCAGGAGTAGATCTCTTAATCCTACCCGCGATGGACATCGGGTAGTCCCTGCGGCTATGTAGCCGTGGACCGGCGGAGGGGAATGCCTCTCATCATGTTGGCCGATGTAATGCGGGGGATGCCCTCTGTAGAATCTGGGTAAAACCGGATCCGTTTCCGGCTGCCGCCTTTGCGGCGCGCCGGCCGTGCTTATCCGGCAAGTATTTTCCCGGCGTGTCATTCGCGTGATTGCCGCGGAAAGAGCTACCGGAAGGGGACATGCAGATGCGACTCGCCGAGGGCACTGCGGGCGCGCGGATCCTGGCGTTTGGCGGGTATCAGCCAGCGAGAGTGGTCACCAACGACGAGCTGGCCCGGACGGTGGACACTACCGATGAGTGGATCCGGCACCGGATTGGCGTCGCCAGCCGCAGGATCGCCGGGCCGGACGAGACAGTGGCCGACATGGCGGCCGCCGCGGGCGGCAAGGCCCTGGCCGCCAGCGGGCTGTCTGCCGCCGACATCGATCTGGTGATCGTTTCCACCTCCACGCCAGAGACGATGATGCCCTGCACGGCGGCCACGGTGGCCACCCGGCTCGGCATGTCCGGCCCGGGTGCGTTTGACCTCAACGCCGGGTGCTCGGGGTTCTGCTACGCGCTGGCCGCCGCCAGCGACGCGGTCCGCGCTGGCACATCCCGCCATGTCCTGGTCGTCGGGGCTGAGAAGCCCTCGCAGTGGATCGACTGGACGGACCGCTCCACCTGCACCATCTTCGGGGACGGGGCGGGTGCGGCCGTTGTTGGCCCCGTCACCGATGCTGACCCCGCGCCGGGGATTGGCCCGGTGGTGTGGGGCAGCGACGGCTCGATGGCCGACAAGATCGCCATCAAGGACCGCCGGTCGTTCTTCTGCCAGGACGGTCAGGCCGTGTATCACTGGGCCACCACCGTGCTTCACCCGGTCGGGAAGAAGGCGTGCGAAGCTGCCGGGATAGACCCGGGAGAGCTGGCGGCGTTCGTCCCGCATCAGGCGAACCTGCGCATCATCGAGTCCATCGCGAAAAAGATCGATGTGCCGCGGGCGCGGGTCGCCACCGAGATCGTCTATTCCGGCAACACGTCGTCGGCGTCCATCCCGCTCGCCCTGGTGGCGATGATCGGCCGTGGTGAGGTCAACTCCGGTGCGGCCGTTCTGTTGCTGGCTTTCGGAGCGGGCATCTGCTACGCGGGGCAGGTGATCACGGCACCCTGACTGCCCCCTGACGGCACTGTGGCTGCTGGCCATGCCGGAACCGGAACAACGACACGAAGGAGAACACGGGCACATGAGCATGACGGAGCAGGAGATCGTGGCAGCCGTCGGCGAGATCGTCGAGGAGATCTGCGGAATTCCCGCCGACCAGGTCACCCCCGAGAAAAAGTTCTTGGAGGACCTGGAAATTGATTCGCTGGGAATGGTCGAGATCGCGGTGGCCGCCCAGGACAATCTCGGGGTCGCAATCCCCGATGAGCAGCTCAGAAACCTTGAAACCGTCCAGGCCGTCGTCGACTTCGTTCGCAACGCTGCCGTCTCGGCCTGAGCCGGCCCACCGCTTTTAGCGAGCGGTGGGCCGGGTGTTTCTGCGTCATCAAGCAGAGGAGTGTATGCATCGTGCGGGCGGATAAGCTAACCGTTGTCGTTACCGGTCTGGGCGTGACCTCGCCGCTGGGCGGGGACGTGGCCGCCACCTGGGAGGCCCTGCTTGCGGGACGCAGCGGGGCGGGCACCCTCCCGGCCGACTGGCCAAAGGAACTGCCCGTGCAGATCGCCGCGCCCGCCGCGGTCGACCCGGCGACGGTGCTCGGCCGCGTGCAGGTGCGCCGCCTGGACCGCTGCGAACAGTTCGCCATCGTGGCCGCGCGCGAGGCGTGGGCAGATGCTGGATCCCCGGAGGTAGATCCGGAACGGCTCGGCGTGGTGGTCTCCAGCGGCATCGGCGGCCTCGCGTCCACGCTGAACGCGTATGACGTGCTCCGGGGCAAGGGGTGGCAGCGCCTTTCGCCGTTCACGGTGCCCATGCTCATGCCCAACGGCTCGGCGGGCTGGATCGGCATCGAATTGAACGCCCGCGCCGGGGTGCACACCACCGTGAGTGCCTGCGCGTCCGGCTCCGAGGCCATCGGCTACGCCATCGACATGATCCGCTCTGGCCGGGCCGACGTGGTCCTGGCCGGCGGGACCGAGGCGCCCATCCTCCCCTTCAACGTCGCGTCATTCGCCGCCATGCGGGCTCTGTCCACCCGCAACGACGAACCGGAGCGTGCCTCCCGCCCGTTCGACAAGGGCAGGGACGGCTTCCTGCTCGGGGAGGGCGCGGGGATGGTGGTGCTCGAGACGGCGGAGCACGCGGCACGCCGCGCCGCCACCGTGCACGCCGTCGCTGCGGGCGCGGGATACTCCGCGGACGCCCACCACATCGCCCAGCCCGACCCCAGCGGTGCCGGGATCGTCAGCGCCATCGAGCGGGTCCTGGCCAACGCCGGGCTGACGCCAGAGCAGATCGTGCATATCAACGCGCACGCGACATCCACCCTGGCCGGGGACGTAGCCGAAGGCCAGTCGATCGCCCGCGCCCTCGGCGGCAGCGCCAGCGGCGTCGTGGTGTCGGCGACCAAGTCGATGACCGGGCACCTGCTCGGCGGCGCTGGTGCGCTCGAATCGGTCGCGACGATCCTCGCGCTCCGCGAGAGGGTCGCCCCGCCCACGATCAACCTGGACGACCCGGACGACGAGATCGGCATAGACATCGCCACGCAGCCGCGGGAACTGCGCCCCCGCACCAGGGGCCCCATGGCGGCGCTGAACAACTCCTTCGGCTTCGGCGGGCACAATGTCGCGCTTGCCTTTACCACAGCTTAATCTGCCCTTTATCGCGACTTAATCTGTGTCAATCCGCTGCGCGCACCCGGAGTCATCCGTGACCGCCAGCTGGGAACCGGACTCTGGCCGCGCTGCCACCGGACGCCGTGCAATCCCCCTGATCATCAGGAAGCGCGCAATCCCCTGATCACCAGGAAGCCAGCCTCGCGGCACGGGCTGAGCAAGCCCAGCTGCCCGTGGAATCCCGGCCGCACCCAAGGTTAATAGAAGCCGATCACGAGATGGTTATCTCACAAAGCCGCTGAGCGGGATGCGGCCCCGCCGGGTGGGAGAATGGCGCATTCATAGCGCGCTGAGCTGCCCGTTCGATCTCCCGGGACCAAAGTCCCTTATCCAACGCCGAAGCTGTGAATATGGTGGGCGTCGTAAAGGGCCATGTGGGGTCTTGGTATTGAATCATTCCGCGATCTTCGTGGTAGTGCTTGATATCACTGCGGTCGCACTCGCGGCCGGAGCCGCCGCGCCGGTCGTTCGGCGTAATTTGAACGCCGGTGCGGGCAACCGGTCGCCACCATAAGATCTCTCGCTACTGCGCGGGGCAGCGCCGCTCCTCTGTGTCCGGTCCGGGCCGCTTGGACTCGAGCCGGCACCTGCAGATTCACACCACAAGCATTAGGGGACAGTGCGCTATGCCCGAGGAACACCTGCGATCTTCCGCTGTTGAGGGACCCGACGTGCGGGTTCTTTTGGCCGACGACGAAGAGATGTCCCGGCGCGGCTTCGCCGCTGCGCTGGACGAGACGGGCGGGATCGCCGTGGTCGGACTTACGAGGATCGGTGACGACGTGCACAGATTGGTCCTCTCGTGCCGACCGCATGTCGTGCTGATCAACGCGGCGACTGCTAGTGACTGGGCTGGGACAGTTCGGGACATCGTGGCCGACCTGCCGCTGCCGGAAACACCCAAGGTGATCGTCGTGATCGGAGCCGAAATCGAGGACTACCTGTTCCAGGCAGTGCAAGCCGGAGCCACTGGGGTGTTGCTGCGGAGCATGTCAGGGGAGGAGCTCAGCTATGCGGTCCGCAACGTCGCGATGGGGCATTCTGTCATCTCGCCAGCGGCGACCTCTTTCATGCTTACCCGGCTGCGGCTGGTCGCTGGCCGCGGGGGCGGCAGCGGCAGCATCGCGGCGATCGACGATCTGAGCCCTCGTGAACGGGAGATCCTGGCGGGTCTGGCCGTCGGCAAGTCGAACCAGGAGATTGCCACCGCAACCCACCTCTCTCTCGCGACCGTAAAGTCGCACGTTTCTAACATCCTGATCAAACTCGGCGTCCGCGATCGCGTCCAAGCCGCTTTACTCGGTCAGAGCGCGGGTGTCGAGGAATTACGAGTGAACAACGTCCGCAGCTATCCGGTGCGTGTCGAGCTGGCCGGTGCGGTGCAGCTCGGCCACGGCGAACCGTTCGATCTTTCCGCTCGTGGTCAGCGGGATGGTCCCCTGTTTCACCAGCACGACCTCATCAAGTCGCAGCGCGAACTCTCTGCTGACCGCCGCGCGCAGCATGACTTCGAGGTCAGCCGCCACCACGGTGGCGGAGGCCGGGTCAGTGTCCACGGCGTCGTCGCCGATCACCCGGAAGGCACGGTCGATCTCCACCACGAGCACCACCGCTGAACTGGACGGATCGACCCGTTGGAAGGCCGCGCAACCTCCGGGTTGAACGGCTGGGTGGACCGCTCCGGCCACTCCCTCGATGTCGTGCGGATAGTGGTTACTGCCATCAACGATGATCAGGTCCTTGCGACGCCCGGTGACATACAGCTGATTTCCGTGCACGAAACCCAGATCGCCGGTCCGGAGGAAGCCTCGGCCAAGACCCGATATTTCGACGTCGAACGTCTCTGCGGTGTGCTCGGGACTGTTCCAGTAGCCGATGGCGACGCTGTCGCCACGGACCATGAGCTCGCCTACCCTGCCGGGCGGCAGCGGCTCGAGGGTGTCAGGGTCGGCGACGACGAGCGGCAACTCGTCGATGAGCGCGCCGCTGGCCACCAGTTCGTGCCCCACGCCGGTGCCGCTCACCGGCTCAGCGAGTCCTCGTGACAGCGCTTCTGCGTCGACCCGGGTCTTGGTCATGCCCCCCCCGAATGGCCCACCGGACACCATGAGGGTTGCCTCGGCCAGGCCGTAGGTGGGGAAAAACGCGTCGGCGCTGAATCCTGCCACGGCGAACCGCTCGGCGAAGGACTGCAGTGCCTCGGCGCGGATTGGCTCCGAGCCGCATAGGGCCATTTTCCAGTTCGACAGGTCCAGTTTCTCGGCCTGCTCCGGGTGAATTCGCCGGACGCACAGTTCGTAGGCGAAATTCGGTGCCACGCTCAGCGTCGCTCGGGTCTCGGACATGGCCCGTAGCCAGTCGAGTGGTCGCCGGACGAAGCTCAGCGGCGGTATCTGGTGCACCGTAAAGCCATGGGCGACCGGCAGGATGATCTCTGCCAGCAGGCCCATATCGTGGAATGTCGGGAGCCAGATCACTCCGCTGTCACCGCGTTTGAGCTGAGCGGCCCGCCCGATCACAGCGGCGTTCGCGAGCACGCTCGAGTGCGGCAGCGCCACGCCCTTGGGCATGCCGGTCGATCCGGAGGAGTACTGGAGGTACGCGATCGAATCTCTGGTGATCTCGGGCGTGACCCACGATCGGGCGGCACTCCTGTCCACCTCATCGGTGGCCACCAGCACGAGATCCTCGAACCCGCCGAACGTGCCCAGCTCCTCCGCAAGCTGCCGGCGCATCGACTCGGTGGTCAGCAGCAGCTTAGCTCCGCTGTTCGTACTGATCGCCCGCAACCGCGCAGCCCCGTCCTCAACCCTCCGCAGCCTCGGGGGCGCCACCGGGATGGCGATCAGTCCGGCGTAGAGGCAGGCCCAGAAGCCCACAGCGAAGTCCAGGCCGGGTGGGTAGAGGAGCAGTACGCGGTCACCGGGACGGCCGAGCTCCAGCAGGTGGCCGGCGACGGCACGCGCTGCTTCGTCCAGTTCGCGGTAGGTCAGTGATGTCTTCCACGTTTCGCCATCTGCAGCGAACATGAGCGGGACCCCGTCCGGGTCAGCGCGGGCCCGGGAGCGCACCATGTCCACCAGGGTGCCGCCGAGTACGTCTGCGCCGGGACTCGCGGGATCAGTCATCATAGCGGCCTCTCTGGTCCACGGGTGGATCGACGGGGGCATCCACCTGCGCCCCGGTCGCAAGGTGGCACAGCACGTATTTGCGCTACCTGAAATGCCATGCTGCTTGTTATCAGAAATTCGGCCGGCCGGATAATTCCAGGGTCAATTAATGACGGTACCCACTATAGTCCGTCAGGCATTATTGGGAACACCGGCATGAGGAGATCCCGTTACCTACCTGCGATGGACTTCAGGTAGTCCCTGCGGCTACGTAGCCGTGGATCGGCCGAGGGGAATACTTCTCGTCCTATCGGCCGATGTAATGCGTGTCTGCGTTCTATAGAGTCTGGCTGTAACCCGGATTTGTTTCCGTCTTCTTCCTTGGCGGTGCGTCGACCGTGCCTTTTCGGCAGTGTTTCCCCACCGGCGTCTCATCCAGCTGGTTGTCGCGGAAGTCGGCAGAGTCTCGGGAAGGCTCGTCGATCAGGGTGAAAGGGAAGGAACCCAGCGATGGTGGAGTCGAGGAACGTCAGCGGTGCTGCGACCCCAGGCGAGGCCACCATCCGGCGCTGGCTGTGTGAGCGACTGGCGGAGGCGACGGGGGGGACACCCGACAGCATTGACATCCGGGAGCCGTTCGAGAATCTCGGTATCACCTCCACCGAGGCCGTGAGCATCGCTGGAGAGCTGGAGGAATGGCTCGAACGCAGCCTTCCGTCCTCGTTGCTCTATGAGCACGTCTCCGTCGAGGATCTCAGCCGCCATCTCGCGGGCCCAGGGGTCACTCAGGGTGCGGCTTCGGCCGAGCCTCGCCCGGATGGTCCCGACCGGGGCGAAGTCCCGGGTAGCGCCGATGACCCGTTGTGCATCAGCGCCATGGCCTGCCGGTTCCCCGACGCCGACTCGGTGGAGGAGTTCTGGCAGAACCTGCTCGACGGCAGGGACTCCGCCGCGGAGGTCCCGGCCGATCGCTGGGACGCAGCGGCGCGACTGAACGACGATCCGGACGTCGGCGGCATCGTGTACACCTCACGCGGCGCCTTCATGCGCGATGCGGCGGGATTCGACCCGGCGTTCTTCGACATCTCCCCTCGAGAAGCCAGCCGGATGGACCCTCGGCAACGGATCTTGCTTGAACTGGGCTGGCAGGCGATGGAGGCCTCCGGGCTGACCGCGGACCGGCTGAGGGGCAGCCGGACTGGCGTGTTTGTCGGGATGATGGCAGACGATCAGTTCGCCACGTTGCAGCTCGACCAGGGCGAGGAATGTCTCGACGACCCGGTCTTCGGGACCGGCACGGCCGCCAGCGTGGCACCCGGCCGGGTGTGCTACCGCTTCAACCTGCACGGCCCCAGCGTTCTTGTCGACACCGCCTGCTCCTCGTCAATCGTGGCTCTGCACCTTGCGATGCGGAGCATTGCCGCAGGGGATTGCGACCGGGCTCTCGTCGCAGGCGCCAGCCTCACCGCCCACCCGGCCGTTCTGCGCCAGGCCTGTGTGATGCGGATGCTCGCAGCGGACGGGCGGACCAAGACATTCGACACGGCTGCCGACGGCTTCCTGCTGGGCGAGGGCGTCGGCGTGGTGATGGTGGAGCGGCTCAGCGCAGCCGTGAGCCGGCGTGGCCCGGTGCTCGCCGTGCTGCGGGGTTCGGCGACCAACCAGGACGGGGCCACCAATGGCCTCACAGCGCCGTCCCGTCAGGCTCAGGTTGACGTCATCCGGTCCGCTCTGGCCGACGCTGGGCTCGAGCCTCGGGACATCGACTACGTCGAGGCGCACGGGACTGGGACAGCGCTGGGCGACTCGATCGAGGTTGCGGGGCTCCAGGAGGTGTTCGCCGAGGGCCGCTCTGACCGGCACCCGCTGGTGGTCGGCGCGGTCAAGACGAACGTCGGCCACATGGCTGGTGCCGCCGGGCTTGGCAGCCTGATCAAGGTTGTGCTCGCGCTGGGGCATGGCCGCATCCCCGCCAACCTGCACCTGCGCGAACCAAACCAGGCCATCGACTGGAAGCCCGAGGTCCTCGCGCTCCCCGATCACGTCCTGGGCTGGCCGCAGACCACCCGGCCGCGGCGGGCCGGCATCAGTTCATTCGGATGGTCCGGCAGCAATGCGCACGTCGTGGTCGAGCAGTCCCCGCAGTTGACATATCAACCTTCTGCCGGGGACCCGGCAGAAGACGCCTGGCAGGTACTTCTCGTCTCGGCACGGACGGCTGGCCGGATCGGCCAGGTGGCCGCTGGCCTCCAGTCGGCTCTCATTTCCCCCCCGGATGCCGCCGGCGCACAGGTCGCCACGCAGGGCGTCCCGCTCGCGGATGTCGCATTCACCACCCAGGCTGGGCGCAGTGCGCTCGACCACCGGGCGGCTGTCATCAGCCGGGACATCCCGAGCGCGCGTCGGGAACTGGCCACGCTGAGCCGGACCCCGCGTTCACGGCGGGCTGCCCGCGGCGGTCAGGCGCAGGTGGCCTTCCTGATGCCAGGAACCGGTGACCAGTACCCGGGCCTTGGCCGGACTCTGTACGAGGAGGAGCCCGCATTCCGTGCTGCCCTCCGCCTGTGCACCGACGCAGCCGCGGCCGCCGGAGTGGATGTGCTTCGCTGGCTGTACCCGGATGGCAGCGATGCCCCCGCAGCCGACTCGGCAGGAGGGCTGAGCGCCCTCCTGGGCCGAGCCGATCCGGCCCCCGCATCGGCCCTCACCGATCAGATTGAGGTGGCCCACGCGGCGGTGTTCGCTCTCGACTTCGCCTGCGCCGCGCAGTGGCAACGGATCGGCATCCGGCCGGCGGCTGTGCTGGGCTACTCACTCGGCGAATACGCGGCCGCCACCGTGGCTGGTGTTTTTGACCCCGCTGACGCGGTCAGGCTGGTGATCGAGCGGGCGCGCCTGGTCGCCGGGACACCGCGCGGAGTGATGCTCACCGTGGCCACCCCGGCGGCGCGACTGGCCACGATGCTGGGGGAGGGCCTCGACCTGGCCGCCGACAACGGCCCGCTCACCTCCGTGGCCTCAGGCACGGAAGCCGACATCGCCCGGCTGGAGATCGAGCTGGCCGAGCAGGATATCGCCTGCCGGCGGATCCCGACCACACATGCCATGCATTCCCGGCTTATGCGCCCGGTGCGCGACCGGCTCGTCCAACTCATCAGCTCGACGCCTCGGCAGCCTCCCGTCATTCCGATCGTGTCGAACCTCACCGGTGCGGTGCTGAGCGCGCAGCAGGCCATGGACCCGGAGTGCTGGGGCGATCACATGTGCTCCACCGTGCAGCTCGCTGGCGGTGTGCAGCGACTGGCCGAGCAAGACATCGCTGCGATCGTCGATCTCGGGTCCGGCCAGCTCGGCAGCCTCGCCACCCAGGTCCTGGCCACCAGAGCCGGGGAAACCACCACCGCGGTTGCCGTCGGATCCTTGCCCTCGGCATACCGCCCCGGCAGCGATCGGGAGGTCCTGCTCCGCGCGGCCGCCAACTTGTGGGAAGTCGGTGCCGAGATCGACTGGTCCGCGCTCCGGCCAGCTGGCGGACAGCTAACCATCCTGCCAGGCTACCCCTTCGAGCACAGCAGGTTCTGGCCGGGTAAGCCCAGGGACAGTGCCGTCATCGCGGATCGCGGCCGATCCGGGACGACTGCCAACGCTGCCCTCCCCGCACCGGGTGCGGAGCCAGAAGCCGCCGACGGAGAACCGGGTGTCCGGCTGTACGCACCATCCTGGGAAGCGGTTCCCGCGCCCGCCGAAGGGGCCGCACCTGCGGGTCCGGTGCTGCTGCTCACGGACGATCTGCAGCTGGCGGGCCGGCTGACGGCTGCGCTCGCACCGGTCGTCTGTGTGCCGGTGCGGTCCGGGCCGGGTTTCATGGAATCCCCGGAGGGATTCACCGTCCGGCCGACCTCAGTGGCCGACTATGAGCGGTTGCTCGATCGGCTCCGGGAGAGCAACCGGCTCCCGGACAGCGTCGTCCATCTCTGGTCGGCCGCTCAGCCCGGCGACGGCGCTCCGGCGGACCTTATGACAGAGGTCCGAGAGGATCACCAGACCGGTTTCCTGAGCCTGCTGGCTCTGGGCCAAGCGTTGCCCTGGCACCTGGCCGACGATGCGCGGCTGCTCGTCGTCACCGCCGGGGGATGCGCGACCCGACCCGGTGAGCCGGTGCGGCTCGGCCGGGGAACCATCGCTGGACTGGCGTTGACGCTCCCGCAGGAGCACCCTGGCATCGTCGTCCGGACTTTGGACCTGCCAGCCGAAGATCAGGCCGAGCCATCGCGGCAGATCGACCCATCGCGGCAGATCGATCTGGCCAAGCACATCGCGACGGAGCTGTCCTGGCCCGGACCGGAACCGGTCGTGGCGATTCGCGGCGGTGTGCGACTTGTCCGTCGGTACCGGCCCGTCGACACGGTGCCCACGACGGACGCTGCTCGGCTGCGCGAGCGCGGCGTCTACCTGATCACGGGCGGTCTCGGGCGGATCGGTCTGCTGGCAGCGGCCCACTTTGCCCGACGGGCCAAGGTGAGGCTGGTCCTCACCAGCCGCCAGGGCCTGCCGGCCCGGGAGCGCTGGGCCGAGCTGCTGGCTGGTCCAGCCGATGGCGATGGGCAGGATCCGACCGCGCACCGGATCCGCGCCGTCCAGGAAATCGAGGCGCTGGGCGCCGAAGTGATGGTCGCCGCTCTCGACCTCGGCGATGGGGAATCAATCCGCGGCCTCCTCCGCCAGCTGGATGCGCGGTTCGGGGAACTGAACGGCGTGATCCACGCCGCAGGTACCACGGAGCGCTCGTCCTTTGCGCCGATCGCGACGCTCGATCCGCAGAGCCTGAGCGCTCACATGGTGCCCAAGGTCTACGGCACGCTTGCGCTCGACGTGGCACTGGCCGGACGCCCGCTCGACTTCTGCCTGGCGATGTCGTCAATGTCCACACTGCTTGGCGGAGTGGCCTTCAGCGGCTACGCCTCGGCCAATGCGTTCCTGGACCTCTTGGCCGAGTCGGCGGCTGGGCGCCAGCGCTGGATGGCGATCGACTGGGACACCTGGAAGAGCACCATCGACAGGCATGTTCTGGGTGATCTCGGACGCACTCTCGACCAGTACTCGATCGCGCCCGCAGCGGGCGTCGAGCTTCTCGAGGCCCTGCTCGGAGGGGAACGGCCGAGAGTGATCGTGGCCGCAGGGGACCTGGAGCAGCGATTGCGGGTCTGGGTCACCGACATTGCCGTGCTGAGCGCGGCAAAGGACCCGGCCGGCGGTGAAACCCGGTATCCACGACCGCCACTCAGCACGCCGTTCGAGCCGGCGCCGGAGGGCCTGGACGCCGACATCGCCGATGTGTGGGCGGCGGCGCTGGGACTGGAGCAGGTCGGCGTGCATGACAACTTCTTCGAGCTGGGCGGCAATTCGCTGCTCGCGATGGATCTCATGGCGCGAATCCGCCGCGCCACCGGAACGGCGGCGATCCCGCCGAACGTGCTGTACGAAACGCCGACCGTTCATGGCGTGGCGCGCTACCTGCGTGAATCCAGCGGCGGTCCCCGTGCCGGGATGGACTCGGACGACGCCGGCAGCGTGAACCGGCTGTCGACGAGCCGGGACCGCGGGTCCTCGCGGCGGGCGAACGCGGCGGCGGCGGCCGCGGCCCGGGGGAAGTGATGAACGCCGCTGCGGGAACCGCTCCGCAAATCGCCGTCGTCGGGATGGCGGCCCGCTTCCCCGGGGCAGCCGACGTGGACGAGTTCTGGCAGAACCTGCTGGATGGTGTGCCGGCGCACCAGGCGCCCGGCCTGGACCCGAGCGGGTTCGACGCGGAGTTCTTCGGCATCTCCGCTGACGAGGCCACCCTGATGGACCCACAGCACCGGATGTTCATCGAATGCTGCTGGCACGCGATGGAAGCGGCCGGGTACGACCCACGCAGTGCCCCGGGCGTCGGAGCAGTGTTCGGGGGTTGCTCCTTCCCGGTGTACCTGGTGCTGAGCCTGATGGCGCAACACGGGCTGGCCGGGGGGCACATCAGCCTGGCCACCGCGCTCGCGAACGATCGTGATGCACTGACCGCGCGGACCGCCTATCACCTGGACCTGCGCGGGCCCGTCCTCACCGTTCAGGCATTCTCCGCGACAGGACTGGTCGCGGTGCATCTGGCGGCCCAGTCGCTGCTACTGGGCGACTGTGACCTGGCTGTCGCCGGCGTGGCCTCGGTCTGCGTCACAGAACTGCCCGAGGGACCTGTGCCGGCTTCCCGATCCGGTGTCTGCGCGCCTTTGGACGCACAGGCCGACGGAACGCTGCCGGGCAACGCGGTCGCGGTCGTGGTCCTTCGCCGACTGGACGACGCAGTACGTGACGGTGACCACGTGCATGCCTTGCTGGCCGGTAGCGCTGTCACGCACGAAGGCGGACGCAGTCACGGTTTCCTCGTCCCGGGCACCGCGGCCAAGGCGGAGGCGATGGCCGAGGCGCTCGCGGTCGCCGGGCTCGCCCCGGAGGACCTTGGTTATATCGAGGCCCAGGCGGTGGGCGAGCCGGTCAGCGACGCCCTGGAGGTGGCCGCCGTCGACCGGGTATTTGACGGGAGCCCTTCTGCGGCCTCCTACCGGATGGGGTCAGTCGCCGCGAACGTTGGCCACCTCGATGCCGCGGCGGGGATGGCCGGGCTGATCAAGGCGATCCTGATGGTGGAGCGAGGGTGGATACCCCCGCAGCCGGGCTTCCGGGTGCCCGCGGCGGCGCTGGCTCGTGCGCGGACTCGGTTCATGGTGGCCGCCACCGAGGCCCAGCCGTGGACCGCACTGGACGACTCGGGAATGCCGATCACCCGGAGGTGCGGGGTCAACTCCTTCGGTATAGGGGGCACCAACGCCCACGCCGTGGTCTGTCAGGCACCGTCCGCACCGGCCAGCACGGACCTTGCCGAGGACGACCCGCAGTTGTTCGTTGTGTCGGCGCGGGATGACAAGGCGCTGCGGCGTGGGGCCGAGGCGGTGCGCAATGCCCTGGTCGCCAACTGGTCCAGCCGCCTCCACGCCTCGACCGTCCCGGCTGGCATCGCCCCGAACGGCGGGGCGATGTCACCGGCGAACGTCGCTTACACCCTGCAAATCGGCCGGGCTTCGCTGGAGAGCCGTTCCGCTTTCTTCGCTCGCACCCCAGGCGGGGTCCTGCGGGGTCTGGAGCAGATAGCCAAAGGCATGACCGGCCCAGGTGAGCTGGCGGACGACGTGGAAGCCGATCAGCAGGCGGTGCCCCCATCGCCGACGGCCACAGGTATCGATGAAGCGGCGTCCTGGCGGCTGATCGCGCGACGGTGGCTGGCGGGAGAACACATCGACTGGCAAGACGCTCACCGGGGTCGGCCGCGGCTCAGAGTGCCGTTGCCGGGCTACCCGTTTGATCACCGCCGGTTCTGGGTCGAACCGAACATCCCGGCGGAATCCCAGCCCCCGGATATGAGCACGGACACGAGCACGAACACGACGCCGATCGGCGTCTGAGCCCCCAACACGTCGAGAAGGGTAGCTGAGCATGACACGGGTCGGAGTAGTCGGAGCTGGAGTGATGGGTGCTGGTGTGACACAGGATCTGGTGGCACACGGGCACGACGTAGTCCTCGTCGATCGCAGTGACAGCGTCCTTGCTGCCGCGAAGGAGGAAATCGACCGGTACGCGCTGATGGCCCGGCTGCTTGGCCGCGATGCGCCCGAGTCCGACGCAGTCAGCGGAGCGGTGACCTACGGTTCCGCCCTCGAGTGCCTGCAGGACGTCGAGTTCGTGATTGAGAACATCACGGAGGACTGGGATCTGAAGAAAGAGATTTACCCCGTGCTCGATCGGGTCTGCCCGGCGGAGGCGGTCTTCGCCGCCAACACCTCTGCCATCCCGATCACCAGGCTCGCCGCACTCACCTCGCGAGCCGACCGAGTGCTCGGGATGCATTTCATGAATCCGGTACCGCTGAAGAAGACCGTGGAGGTGATCCGCGGATGGCATACCGGAGACGCTGCCGTCGAGCGGGCGCTGCAACTCCTGGCGGCCACGGGCAAGGAAGGGATCGTCGTCAAGGACTCCCCCGGATTCGTGTCCAACAGGGTGCTGATGCTGACCGTTAACGAGGCGATATACCTCGTGCACGATGGGGTCGCCAGCGCCCCGGACGTCGACAAGATCTTCCGGAGTTGCTTTGGGCATCCGATGGGTCCGCTGGAGACGGCCGACCTGATCGGGCTCGACACCATCCTGCTCAGCGTCGAAGTGCTCTATCGCGAGTTCGGCGACAGCAAATACCGTCCGTGCCCGCTACTCAAGCAGATGGTCGATGCCGGCCTGTTCGGCCGCAAGAACGGCCACGGCTTCTACGACTACTCCTGAATTCCTGCATTTCCGCCAGTCCCATGGAGGTCGCTATGACCACACCCCTTACATCAACCGGAACCTCGCCCGAGCCGCCCTCCGACCTGCCCTCCGAGCCGGGCGACAGGTCCAGGCTGAGGGCTTTCATCGAACCCCGCATGCCCGGCATCACTTTCTCTGATGGAGAAGACATCTTCTCCCTGGGCTTTGTCAACTCGCTGTTCGCGATGGAGCTTGTGCTCTTCATGGAGAAGACCATCGGCACCCGGATTCCCAACGAGGAGCTGGCCATGGAACACTTTCGCTCCATTGATGCGATGACCGACCTCTCGGCGCGTCTCCGCGAGCGGCCGAAGGTCAAGGTCGCGTCGTGACGGCGGCCATTGTCACGGCCGGCCCAGCCACGGTGACCGACCGGGTATCCGCCAGAGCCTTCGTCGACAGCTACCTCAGGCCGGAGGCGGACGAGTTCGACCGCACCGAGTGCGTCAGTCCTGAGTTCCTGGCGAAAGCCTCGTCATCGGGCCTGTGGGCCACGCTGGTTCCCGCCGAATTCGGCGGTCTCGGGCTGGACATGGTGACCCTCGGCGCGGTGCACGAGGAGGTGGGCAAGGGTTGCTCATCGGTACGCAATCTGCTCACCGTGCACAACATGGTGTCCTGGGCCATCGGCCGGTGGGGGTCACCTGAGCAGCAGCAGCGGTGGTTGCCGCCCATGGCCGCGGGCAGTGTCCTCGGCGCGTTCTGTGTGACCGAACCAGGCGGCGGGGCGGCCCTGGCCCGGGTAGAGTCCACCGCCCGGCGGCAGGGAGACGGCTGGGTGATCGACGGGCAGAAGAAATGGATCACCGGCGGAGTGGGGGCTGGGCTCCTGCTCGTCTTTGCCCGCGCCGACCAGAACGTGCTCCCGTTCCTGGTGCCGGCCGACACACCCGGCGTGGCGGTGACGCCGATCACCGGAATGCTCGGAGGACGGGCCAGTATGCTCGCTGAAATCGGTCTTGGCTCGGTGACTGTGCCGGCTGAGGCACTGCTGGGACCCGAGCGGTTCGCGCCCGGTGCGGTGATGACCCACACGCTCGATGTCGGCCGTTACACGGTGGCGGCCGGTTCCGTCGGGATCCTGCAGGGGTGCCTGGACGCGTGTGTGGAACACGCGAACCGCGAGCTGCCCGGGGGACACACCCTGGGGGAGTATCAGCTGATCCGCGCGAAGATCACCGAGATGGTGACCTCGGTGCGGGCGGCCCGGCTGCTGCGTGAGGCGGCCGGCCGGTCGAAGGATGCCGGCAGCCCGGAAACCATCATCGACACCTGGATCGCGAAGTTGTTCGCGGCGCGGGCTGCCGCGGCGGCAGCGAGCGAAGCAGTGCAGCTACTCGGCGGTGAGGGTTGCGGGCCCGGGTCCGCGGTGGCCTGCTACTACCGGGATGCCAAGATCATGGAGATCATCGAGGGCAGCTCGGAGATCTCCCAATTGACGATCGCCGGCCACGCTCTGCATCTGCAGGAGTCATCCCGATGACCGGCCCAGTCGCAAACTCGATGGCCACCGAAACGCCGGTGGCGCCGCCTCGTAGCGGCAGCATCAAGTGCGTGGTGTGGGACCTGGACGAGACCGTGTGGGAAGGTGTGCTGCTCGAGGGCGGGGCGGGTGAGGTGCGCCCCGGCGTGCGGGAGACGATCGAGGAACTTGACCGGCGCGGCATTCTGCACTCGGTGGCGAGCAAGAACGAGCCAGGCCCCGTAATCGCCCGGCTGGAGGAGCTCGGCCTGGCTCAATATTTCCTTCGCCCCCAGATCAGCTGGGGGCCGAAGTCCCAGGCCGTGGCCAAGATCGCCGCCGCGCTCAACATCGGTATCGACACCCTGGCGTTCATCGACGACCAGGAGTTCGAGCGCGACGAGGTGCGCTTCGTTCATCCCGCTGTGACGTGCCTGGACGCCAAGCTCGCCGGATCCCTGGCGGACCTGGAGGAATTCATTCCCGCGGTCGTCACCGCGGAATCCGGCCGACGGCGGGAGATGTACCTCAGCGCCATCAGCCGCGACGAGGCCGAGGAAGAATTCGAGGGACCCAGTACGGAGTTCATGGCCGGTCTCGGCATGGTGTTCACCATCAGCCCGGCGGGCACCGAGCACCTGCGGCGCGCGGAGGAGCTCACCGTGCGCACTCACCAGCTCAACTCGACGGGGCGTACCTTCAGCCTCGAAGAGCTCGACCAGCTCACCCGGTCCCCGGATCATCTGGTGCTGGTCGCGGAAATGCGCGACCGGTACGGAAGCTACGGCACGATCGGGCTGGCTCTCGTGGCGATGAGCGGCGCGGTATGGAAGATCGAACTGCTGCTGATGTCCTGCCGGGTGATGTCCCGCGGGGTCGGCACGGTGCTCCTGCACCACCTGCAGACGCGGGCACGTGACGCCGGCGTCACGCTGCAAGCCGACTTCGTCCCGACCGACCGGAACCGGATCATGTATGTCACGTACCGGTTCGCCGGATTCACCGAGGTAGGTCACAGCGCCGATAGCCTGATCCTGGAGAGCGCATCCGCTGACGCACCCGTCCCCCTCGAGCACCTCGAGGTGGTGATCAGAGGGTGAGCCGAGCCTCGACCGGGCTTTCCGGGGCCGGCCCCGGCGGGGCAGACCGGGGCCAGTCCCGGGCCGGCAGTCGGCCCACCTTACTGGCGTTTCCGCACGCCGGGGCCGGTGCCTCGGCGTACCGGGACTGGGGGCAATTGCTCGCCCCGGACATCGACGTGATCGCGATGCGGTTGCCGGGGAGGGAAGACCGCTGGTCTGAGCCGCCGCGGCGCACTATCCGGTCGGTGCTGGAGGCCACTGAGCCGCAATGGGGTGACGTCTGCCGGCCACCATACGCCGTCTTCGGCCACAGCGTCGGAGCGCTGGCCGCCTTCGAACTGGTCCGCGAGATCCGCCGGAACGGCATGGCGAACCCGGCTCATCTCATCGTCTCCGGACGCGTCGCGCCGCAGGTCCGCAGTGTCCTGCCGGTCCAGCATGACCTTCCCGATGAGGAGCTGTCAGCGCATCTGTGCGCACTCGGCGGCGTCTCGGAGACCGTGCTCGCCAACCGTGCCGTCCGGGCCATGCTGTTGCCGGCGCTGCGGGCGGACCTCGCCTGTGACGAGCACTATGAGTATGTCCCCGAGCCACCGCTAGCTGTGCCGGTCACCGTGCTCAGCGGGGCGGACGACCCGCTGGTCTGGCGGGAGGGGCTGATCGCCTGGGCTGCGCAGACCACGGGTCCTTGCACCATCCAGTGGATGTCCGGCGGGCACTTCTTCGGCTCCGAGCATGAAGAGGAGGTGCTGACGTGCGTCCGGAGCGCCCTGAGCATCGCAGTGCACTGAGTTGCAGTGAAGGGGTGAGCCGCCTGCCGGTGGGACCAGCACTGCCGCCGCGCGTGAGGAAGACCGTGCTCGCTTTGCCGAGGGTGTGGGTTGACGGCTCTCATTGGCGTGATGACGCCGACGTTATTCGTCGTCTGACCGGTGCTGGTGTCAATCCCAGTAGCTCATGCTCGCGTTACTTCCGGCGGCGCTGCGGTAGCGCTATTCCGTGATCTTGGTCAGGAACAGCCAGGTGCTCACGATGCCGCCAACAAGAGCTACGAGTGCAGGCCCGACCAGGACGTAGAGTCCCGCGTGCACTCCGAGGACCAGGACTATGCCTGCCGCCAGCAGCAACAACGAAGTGACCGTGTTAGGAGCAACAGCTTCGAGGACGGGCGCGATCGCCTGATTACTCCTATCGCTCTTCGCGCGCCGGTCTAGGAGGTGGAGGCCAGCACCGGTGATCACGCTGAGAACGACCAACTCGGCGCCGAGTGTGCGGTACGCCTGTCCGGGAATCGCGATCAAGACCGAAGTGATAAGGACCGTGCCAAACAGGCTCAGCGTCTGGGCCGCCCGGTTCCGGAGTTCCTGAGACCTCGCGATGGAGGCGATCCTGATCGACACCGCCACGAACAAGAGCCCGATCAGTGCGGCGGCGGCGGTTCCAATGATCTGGGCGAACGTGTCCCAGGCTTTCAAGTGAATCCCCCGTCTGCCCAACAGGCCCATGAACGCAGGGCTCTGCCGCGAGAATACGGCTCTGACACATTCGTGGGCGAAAGCGCCAAGACGGCTCGAAGCCTCTGGCGCCGAGTCGCCGAGGTCCGGATCCCCCGGCTCACCGGCGAGACCTTCCACGCCGGCATCATTATCGACGGGCCGCCGGCCGCCAGGAAGCCGGTGCCAGACCCAGCGCCGCTCCGGACGGGGCTGGCCCCGGCCGGCACCAGATCATATTGATCGGTCACCGATGCTCCCTTGCGAAGTACGCGGCTGCTTTTTTAGGAACACGCTTTCCATCTCCAGTTCCCGGTTACGGTGCTTCAGTTCCCGTCGCCGCGCCCGGTCCCGTATTGGTATCGTTTACCCCGGGCTCCCGAGCCACCTGAGCGATCGGCCTGGCGGAATCAGCCACCCTCCTGGCGGCTTCTTACCTGAACTCCGGAGAATACCTTTCAGGCATCTTGCCCCCGGCATTTGATCCCCCGTCCTTTCCGGCGAAGATCCTATTCGATCCCTGTCAGGAAACTTCGGGGCAGCTCACTTCCTACGGCGGGCAGAAGGGCGTAAGGTGGGAAGCGTTGCTCCGGACCCCAGGTAGCTGCGCCGCGATATCTCGCGGCGCAGAAGAAGGGCTCGGAATTTTTCTTTTGAGACGTGTGCCGTCGTTATCGCCTGACCAGCTATCGGAATACCCACTGCCCGCGGCTATCGCCGATCCGTAGCTGATGGGCTGGCAACCAGCTCCGCAGACCGCCCGGAGGGACTAGCGAATGACCTCGCCAGCAGAGCCACAGGATCACCAGATGGCGCCGGAAGATGACCGGAAAATGCCGCAGGGGCTCAATTCGAATCCGCGCGCTACCGCCGCGGGCAGCGCCGAGCCGCCCACCGCGCCAAGCAAGCCGCAGGGTTTCCTGGGCGAGTTCTGGGACGCGGTCTCCGTCCGCACGGTCGGCCTGATCATCGGGATCCTGCTGCTGCAGATCGGGTTCATCCTGTCCTACGTGGGGGCTTTCCACTCACCCACGCCGCACGGCATCCCCGTCGCCGTGGTCGCGCCTGCCCCGGAGTCCGGCCCGATTGTGACCAAGCTCAACCTGATTCCGTCGGCCCCGCTGCACGCGACCGCGGCCAGCAGTCAGGCGGCCGCCCGCCGCCTGATTGGTGAGGAATCCGTCAGCGCCGCGCTGGTGATCAACCCGGCCGGAACGACCGACACGCTGCTCGTCGCCTCGGCCGATGGAAGCTCTGAGGCCACCGCGGTGCAGCAGGTCATCACCGCGGCCGAGGCCAGCGCGCACCGCTCGGTGACGGTGACCGACATCGTGCCGCTGAATCGCGGTGACTTCCACGGCCTGACCGCCTTCTATCTCGTCACCGGGTGGACCGTCGGCGGCTACCTGGTCGCCGCGCTGCTCGGCATAGCCTCCGACGCCCGGCCCGTCACCACCCGCCGCACCATCTTCCGGCTGATCGCGTTCGTCCCCTACGCGATCATCTCCGGGCTGGCCGGCGCCATTGTGGTCGGCCCGGTCCTCGGCGCGTTCACCGGTCACCTGCTGGCGCTGTGGTGGCTCGGCGCGCTGCTGGTGTTCGCGGTCGGCGCCGTCACCCTGGCCTTCCAGACCCTGTTCGGCGTCATCGGCATCGGCATCACCATCCTGGTCTTCGTCATCCTCGGCAACCCCAGCGCCGGCGGCGCCTACCAGCCCGCACTGCTCCCCCCGTTCTGGCGGGCCATCGGCTCGGCGCTGCCCAACGGCGCCGCCGTCGACAGCGTGCGCCGCATCGTCTACTTCGGCGCCTACGACATCAGCGGCCATCTGATCGTCCTCGCCAGCTACGCCGTCGCCGGGGTCATCATCGCCATCATCGGGGCCATCATCAAACAGCACTTCCGTGACGCAAGATCCCGGGCGTGATCGTCTGGAAAGCCTGTGCTGTCATGTTCCGGCTCCTCGGCTGGGTCGTTGCGTGCTCCAAGGTCGGCCATGGCACCTGATGTATACTTTTGGTAGCCACCAATTGAGGAGAGGTCATGGCAGACACGGCGATCGCGAGACTCTTCATGCATGGCCGGAGCCAGGCGGTCCGGCTGCCGAAGGAGTTCCGGCTGCCCGGCGACCGGGTCCGCGTCCGCCACGTGGGAGACGGCGTACTGCTTGAGCCCATCGCAACGGATGTGGACGCATGGTTCGCCGAACTTGACCGGTTCGCGGACGTGCCGTTCCTTGAGGACGGAAGGAATCAGCCGCCGATGCCCGGCGCGGAGGACCTGTTCGGGTGAACTACCTGCTCGACACCAACGCTGTCGTCGCATTGCTGCGGAACAAGCCGCCCGCCGTGCGGGAGCGGTTCCGCGCGGCAGAGGCGGCCGGAGATTGCCTCGCGGTCTCCTCGGTGGTCCTGTTCGAGTTGTGGTACGGAGTGGAGAAAAGCACCCACGTGCCCGAGAACACCGAGCGCCTCCGCGTCTTCCTGTCCGGTGACATGGACGTGCTGGCCTTTGACGACGAGGACGCCAAGTCCGCGGGCCGGATCCGCGCCGCCCTGGAGAAGAGCGGAACGACGATTGGCCCTTATGACCTGCTCATCGCCGGGCAGGCACTGGCCCGCGGACTCACAGCCGTCACGGCCAACGCCTCCGATTTCGCCAGGGTCCAAGGACTCGGCTGGGTGGACTGGACACGCTAGCTACTTCGCCCAATGGGCCCGGGCATGCCCGAGGCCCTGGTGCTGACGGAGCCGTCGACCGGGGTGCCGCTGCATCTGTACGAGGGACAGGACCGCAGCGGGGTCGAGGGCTACACCCCGCTGCGCCCCACGAAGCTGGGCCACGTGGCCTCGTTCACCCCGAGCTGGCGTCGCTGCAGAAGTTCTACGAGGACCTGCTCGGCTTCAGGTGGTCCGACAGGCTACTGGGAGCCGCGCCCGTGGCACGAGTCGTTCCCGCTGTACCCGCGGACGTGGGAGGTTGACCTGGCCACCGTCAACATCTGGGGCCCGATCAACCCCGAGATGCTGGATCACTGACGCCGCGGCGGCCGACGCCCCCCGACGAAGCGGGCCGCCCCGGCCGGGGCTCCGGCGGCCAGGGAGCCGAGCCCGTGTCGCCACTCGTTGGCAATCGCCTCCTCCAGCGCGAGCCCGGACTGCTCATGGCGGACTGGCGGTCGCCGCGCAGGCACTCCTGGGGGAACGCAGCCAGCTGGCGGGCCAGGGCCTCGGCCTGCCCGGGAGCGGCGACCCGGTTGGCCAGGCCCAACCGGTGTGCTTCCTCGGTTCCGACTCCTGAACCAGATCTGAGCGGCCCAACCTAGGTCTCCCTTGCCTTCCCTCGGCGCCGGAATGGCCGCTCGCACCGGATAGCGGGTCTCAGTGGATGGTGGAAAGGCCGCCGTCGACGGGGATGGTGGCGGCGGTGACGTAGGAGGCGGTGTCGGAGAGCAGGAAAACGGTGACGGCCGCGATGTCCCATGCGGTGCCTTGCCGTCCGAGCGGGATGGGGGTGGCGGCGCGCTCGGGGCGGAACTGGGTGGCGAGCCGACCGAGGCTGGTGTCGATGAGTCCGGCCATGACGATGTTGACCCGGATTCGGCGCGGCGCGTATTCCTTGGCGGCGTATGCGCAGAGACCTTCGAGGGCGGCTTTGCTGGTGGTGTAGGCGGGGATGTCGGTGGTGCTGACGACTCGGGCGGCGGTGGAGGAGGTCAGAGTGATCGCGCTGCCGGGTTCGAGGATGGTGACGGCGGCCTGCAGGGCCAGGAAGTGTGCCCTGACGTTGACGGCCATGACCCGGTCCCAGTCGGCGGAGGTGGTCTCGGTGAGGCCGAGCCCTGCCGCGATGCCGGTGTTGAGCACCAAGGCGTCCAGGCCGGCCAGCGCGGTGGCTGCGTCGGTGAGGGTCCGGGCTGCGTCGCTGGGGTCGGAGGCGTCACCGGCGATGGCGTGCGCAGTGCCGCCCTCGGAGGAGATGCGGTCGACGGTAACTTGGGCGGCGTCGCGGTCGAGGTCTGCGACGGCGACGACCGCGCCCTCGCGGGCGGCCAGGATGCTGATGGCCCGGCCGATACCGGTCGGCGGTTCGGTCTGACCGTAGGTCTGCTGACCGCCGCCCACGACGAGCAGCCGGCGGCCTGCCAGTAGCCCGTGGCCGGGGGCGGCGCCGGTGGCGGCATCGGGCAGGTACGGCGCGGGCAGGCTGGAGCCTGGGGTCACAGCTCGTCCTTGGCCGCTTCCACGACTGCCATCTGGGCAGGCGGGTCGAGGTCGAGATCGACGGCGGCGGCCAGGAGCGCGACGCCGAGGTAGTAGCCGACGACCAGCAGCACCTCGACGGTCTCCTGGTCATTGAGACGCCGGCGCAGCAGGTCGAAACCGGCGGCGTTCGTGCTGTGCGTACGAACCAGGTCGTCGACAACTCGCAGGATGGGCGCGTAGTCGCCAAGGGATGGCGAGTCGAGCTGGCCTGCAACCACGGCGGTTACCTGGGGTGCCGGTACGCCGACGCCGCCGGCGATGGCCTGGTGCTGGATGCGTTCGTAGTCGCTGCCGGAGGAGGTGGCGACCTGCAGGATGACCATCTCTCGCAGCACCGGATCTAGCGACAGTGAGGACAGCAGGGTGCCGCCGAGGCTGAGCCAGGGCACCAGGGTGGTCTGCGCGTGCCCGACGATGCGGAACAGGTTAAGGTCAGGCAGCACTCGCAGGGTGTCGCGGACCGCGTCCGGTGCGCGGGCTTGGTCGACATACGGCAGTCTCGTCATGTGGTCTCCAAGGCGAGTGTGTCAGATATTTTGTGCGCGGGGCTTTTCGCTGTCCGGAACCGGATGTTTATCCGGTGTCTTTTGTTTGCGCTACCTGATGCCGCGATGCCCGGTTTGCGGGCCGCCTCGATTGAATCGGACTTACCGTGCCTATTGCGGGCTGTTGCGGCGTGTCCTGGTTTCTGCGGCGTCTAATGTTATCCCGGGCGCCTGCTGCCTGATCTTCCGCGGATCGCGTGGCGGCCGTTCCCGTCTGTCATTGAATATAGCAGATGGTAACGACGGGGCAGGGCGGCACGCCGTGCCATTTCCTCTCTTTATTTATCAAGGTGCGGGCGGGCAGAGCCCCCGTCAGGGGTGCACGATGCCGGTGTGCCACCAGCTCCCCCCACGCCTCGTGGCAGCCCCTGAGTGACGTGGCCTTCGATCAGCCGCGGCGCCCCGTTCCGCTCATTGGCCGGCTTGCCGGCCTGCCGGGTGCGCTGCTCGGCCCGCTTATCCTCGATATCGAGAATGCCAGCCACAGCGTCTTGATCACCGCATCATCATTCGGAACTGGTGCGCGTTTTCAGCACCTTGCGCATCTCCCGGTTGAAGCTCTCGATGGCATTTGTCGTATACAGCACTTTCCGCAGCGCCGGGCCGAACTCCAGGAATGGGATGAACCGGTCCAGGCCCGTTCCCGCACCGCCACCGCCGCCGGGTACTTCTTGCCCAGCGGCGGGCCGGAAAAGTCCGCCAGCGCCGCATAAGCGGCGTCCGCCTCGCATGCGGTATAAATGGCCCGCAGGCCCGTTTTGCGGCCCGGGACGTTCTTGACATGCCCGGCGTTGCACACCAGCACCTGGGTGAAGTTCCCGTGCTCGATCAGCGCGTGGCGGACCGGCATGGAATAGATCCCGGTCGCCTCCCTCGCACCGGCGCCTGGTCAGCAAGAAGTGGACCTATCCGAACGCGCCGGGACGTCCGCCGGTCCCGGGACGAGGTTCGCGCGCTGGTGGAGGAGCTGGCGCGGCAGAACCCGCGCTCGGGGGTACCTGCGCATCCAGGGCGAGTTGCTCGGCCTGGGTTACCGGGTGGGGGAGGGGACGATCCGCCGGATCCTGGCCGCGGCCGGGTTCGGGCCTGCGCCGCGGCGGGCGTCGCCGACCTGGCGGCAGTTCCTGGCCGCCCAGGCCTCCGGCATCCTGGCCTGTGACTTCCTGCATGTGGACGACGTGCTGCTGCAGCGCGTGTACGTGCTGTTCGTGATGGAAATCGAGAC